>Ga0079224_100007843_pt1 | contig 14386 bp, 11 predicted proteins | sample Stecom2015_FD_80414 | JGI IMG/M metagenome (GOLD analysis project Ga0079224, IMG submission 80414) | Agricultural soil microbial communities from Utah to study Nitrogen management - Steer compost 2015 | ecosystem: Environmental > Terrestrial > Soil > Agricultural land | place: USA: Utah...
AGGGAGTACACCAGAACTCCCAGCGCCACGATCGCCGACACCAGCACCATCAGGGCGGACAGCCGGTCGGCGACGAGGGAGATCCCGATGGGGGCATTCCATCCCCCGACGTGCATCACCTGCGGCCCGTCGTTGTCGGCCTGAACGAGCAACACGGCTGCCACCGCGACGACGAGGCTCAGCACGACGATGCTCACGCCCCGCTGCGCCCGAGCTGACCGGCCCAGAGCCAAGGCCAGCCCGGCGCCGAACAGCGGCAGGACGACCGGCAGTGGGACCAGGGCTTCGATGCTCACGGCATCCCCCCGTGCGACTGTCCGGAGCCGACCGATTCGCTTTCGCCGTTGTCTTCGTCGGCGCCTTCTTCGTCCAAGGTGCCGCCCGCGCTGTCGTCGAAACTCGACGATGCCTCGTCGAGTTCGGCGCGTCGCCTGATCAGTGCGTCCTCGACGTCGTCCTGCACGTCGTCATGCTGGTGCAACTGCCAAGCGCGATAGGCCATCGCCAGCAGGAACGCCGTCACACCGAGGGTGATGACGATCGCGGTGAGAACCATGGCCTGCGGCAGCGGGTCGCTCATGTCGCCCACGGGGGTCAGCCCGACGATCGGGGCGCCACCGGCCGGGCCCGACGCCACGACGAACATCGTGTTGGCGCCGTTGCCGATGAGAATGACACCGATGAGAACCCGGGTGAGGCTACGTTCGAGCAGGAGGTACACGCCGGCCGCGAACAAGACCCCGACCAGCGCGACCATGGCGATGTTGGCGCTCATGAGGACTCCCCTTGTTTCGCGGCGCCCACGGTGACGGGCTCGTCGTCGTCTTCCTGCTCGGTGGCCAACGTGGCGACGTAGCGGTCGATACCACCACCCAGGCTGCGCAGGACGTCCAGCATCAGGCCGATCACGACCAGATAGACGCCTATGTCGAAGAACAGCGACGTCACGAAGTGCACCTGCCCGAGCAACGGCACGTGAAAGTCCACCACCGCGCTCTGCAGGACGTCACCGCCGAAAGCCAGCGGGATCATCCCGGAGCCGGTCGCGATGAACAAGCCCACGCCGAGCACCAGCCCGGCATCGACCGGCGCGGCCTCGTTCAGCTCGTGGCGCCCACCGGCGAGATATCGAACCATCAGGGCCAGCCCGGCCATGAGACCGCCGGCGAAGCCACCGCCGGGCAGATTGTGCCCGGAGAACAGCAGGTAGAGCGAGAAGACGATGATCACGTGGAAGATCAGCCGAGTGACCACCTCGAGCATGATGGACCGGCGCTCCGGCTGCAGGGTGGGACCGGCTCGTAGCCAGATGTTGCGATGCTCCCGGCCTCCCGAGGGCACAGTCACCGACGCCCGGGCGTTCGAGATGACCTCGCGGGACTTTCGCCAGGCCCCGGTCCGGCCGGTGATCAAGAAGATCAGGCTCGCCACCCCGGTTCCGGCGACGACCAGGACCGAGATCTCCCCCATGGTGTCCCACGCCCGGATGTCGACCAGGGTGACGTTGACGATGTTGTGCCCGCCGCCGTACTCGACAGCCGGCTCGGCGAACCCCTCGGAGACCGGGTCGGCCGTGCGGGCGCCAGTGGCGGCCAGGGTCAGCCCGGCCATCACCAGACCGACCATCACGCCGAGCGCCATCCGCCACCAACGCGATCCGGTGAGCGGACGGTCGGAGAAGTAGGTCGGCAATCTACGCAGGACGAGGACGAAGACCACCAGAGTCACGGTCTCGACGAGCACCTGGGTCAACGCCAGGTCGGGAGCGCCCTGCAGGATGAACAGCATCGCCATGCCGTAGCCGGTGACGCCGGCCAGGATGACCGCCTTGAGGCGCCGACGCGACCGGGCTGCCAGGACTGCCGCGAGCCCCATCACCCCCGCCACCAACAACTGCGCGGGCGCGTCCCATCCGTGCACCTCGATGTGGCCCAGGCCGTCGGCGATCAGGGCGCCACCCGGGACCACGATCAGCACCAGGAAGATCACGGCCAGATAGATCGGCAACGAACCGCGCTGTGTGGCACCGGTGACTTCGACGGCCGTCCGGTCGATCGCTCGCATCGTGAAGCGGTAACCGCTCTCGGCGTCGAACCGCCAGCGCAGTCGGGTCATCAGTTGTTCCACGTCGTGTTGGCGCCAGAACACGACCGCACCGGCTGCCACCGAGAGCACGGAGAAGACCAGCGGGAGAGACACCCCGTGCCACAGCGCCAGGTACTCGTCCTGGGCGCCGGTGGAGAACTGGGCGGTGTAGGGCGAGAGCAGTTCGGTCTCGCGACGTCCGAGCAGGCCGAGCACGAACCCGGCCACGGCCAGGATGGCCGGCGCGGCGATGAAGCCCACCGGGGCTTCCCGACGCGGCCGGCACGACGGGACACCCGGCTTGTCGGCGAAAGCGCCCCAGATGAACCGGGCGCTGTAGGCGGCGGTCAACGCCGAACCGGCAGCCAGGCCGATCACGACGAGCCAACCCGCCACGGGGCCGATGCCGGTGCCGTCGCCGTGCTGGGCGATGTCGAGCCAGGAGCCGTAGGCGGACTCCTTCGCCACGAACGCCGCCAGGGGCGGCAGCCCAGCCATCGAGGCCGCCGCCAGGATCGAGCTGACGAACACGACGCGCATCGACCGGCGCACGCCGCTGAGCTCACGCAGGTCACGGGTGCCGGTGATGCGGTCGATGATGCCGACCACCAGGAACAAGGTCGCTTTGAACAACGCGTGGGCGACCAGCATCGCCACCCCGGCCAGCGCGGAGCTACGGGTCCCGGTGCCGACCAGCACCATCAGGAAGCCGAGCTGACTGACGGTTCCGTAAGCCAGCAACAGCTTCAGGTCGTACTGGCGCAACGCACGCAACGCCCCGACCAGCATCGTCACCACGCCGAGCGACAGCACCAGCGGCCGCCACGGCAGCACGTCGGCGAACACCGGCGCGAACAAGGCGACGAGGTAGACGCCGGCTTTCACCATCGCCGCAGCGTGGAGGTACGCGCTGACCGGCGTCGGTGCGGCCATGGCGCCGGGCAACCAGAAATGAAACGGCACCAGCGCGGACTTCGTGATCGCCCCGACCAGGATCAGCACCAGCGCCACCGCGACGGCCAGCCCCGACGGCGGCTGGCTCAGGATGTCCGAGATGCGATACGTACCCGTGCTCTGCCCGATCATGATGATGCCGACGAGCATCGCCAGCCCCCCGAACGTGGTGACGATCAGGGCTTGCATGGCGGCGCGACGGTTCGCTTTGCGTTCCGGGTTGTGCCCGATGAGCAGGTAGGAGAAGACGGTCGTCAGTTCCCAGAAGACGTACAGGACGAACAGGTCGTCGGCCAGGACCAGACCCAGCATGGCACCGGCGAATCCGACCAGCAGGCCGGAGAAGCGCCGCACTTCGCGATCATCGGCGCGGAAGTAGTACGCGCAGTACATCAGAACCAAGGCCCCGATGCCGGTGACGAGCAGCGCCATGAGCCAGGTCAGCGTCGTCAGCCGGAACGACAACGCCAGACCGAGCGAGTCGACCCAGGTGAAACGCTCCTCGATCGATCCGCCCCCAGGTCCGGTGACCCGCGGAGTCATAGCGACGACCCAGCCGAACGCGGCCGCAGGCACCATCGCGACGATCAGGAAGCCGCGTCCAGGCAGCCGGGTGAGCAGTATCGGAGCGAGCACCGCCGCCAGGGCGTGCGCCACGACGATCCACGTCATCATCAGCGATTCCGCGCACCCGGCGGAGCGGACCGCTCAGGGGCAGCCGAGCGCCATCGGTCGTCGGTTCGGGTTAGGTCGAGCTGGCACATATCGAGCACCGGAGTCCCTCCGATGAAAACCGCCCCGGACGTGCGGACCGGCATGGTCGTTCGGGCATCGTCTCTTCAGGAACTACGCCCGTACCGGCGGTGCCCGGCTCCCCTCGACCGGCGTCGCCTTCCAGCTCGCCGGAGATGCGTCACCGGCCGGTTCCGCACCGGCCGGCGCGTCATCCGCGATGTGGCAGCCACGATCGACCACGGCCAACCCGGTGTTCCCGAAACCGTCGCCGGCGTCGTCGCCTGGGGTGTCGGGCGGGACCCACGCATGGCCGTGCTCGTTCCCGACGTCGCCGCACATGACCCGAGGCAGGGCATTGGGCGTCGTCTCGGCCGCCGGGTGAATGACGGGACCCGCCAGACCTGCGGCCACGGCGGCACGATGCTCAGTCGCCATCAACAGCATCGCCCACACCATCAGACCACTGGCCAGAAAGATCGCCAGCCACCGACGGAACGGTTGATCGCGCACGGAATGGTGAAGCCTGTCCATCCAAGCTCCGCCTCCCCGTACCTCGACCACTCACATCTTACGTGCACGGCGCCGTCGGCTCGGACGGGTCCGAGCCGACGAGACGACTCCGGCGACGCCGGCCCGGCGCCGCCAGCGGTCAGATGAGTGGTTCAGACGTCGATACGCGCGCGATCCAGCTCGGCGGCACCGGCGATGATGAACTCCTTGCGCGGCGCGACATCGTTACCCATGAGCAGCTCGAACACCTTCTCGGCGGCTTCGGCGTCGGCGGCGTTGATGCGGCGCAGCCGCCGGTGGCGCGGGTCCATGGTGGTCTCGGCCAACTGCTCGGGATCCATCTCGCCGAGCCCCTTGTAGCGCTGGGGAGTGTCCTTCACCTTCACACCTTTACGCGCCAGCTCCCGCAACGTGCGGTCGAGGTCGGCGTCGGTGTAGGTGTAGATGTACTTGTCCTGCCCCTTCCTCGGGTTCGCGATCTCGATGCGATGCAGCGGCGGCATCGCCGCATACAGCCGGCCGGCCTCGACGAACGGGCGCATGTACCGGAAGAACAACGTGATCAGCAGCGTGCGGATGTGTGCGCCGTCGACGTCGGCGTCGGACATGAGGATGACCTTGCCGTAGCGGCACTGCTCGAGGTCGAAGCTGCGCCCGCTGCCTGCGCCGAGAACCTGGATGATCGCGGCGCACTCGACGTTCTTGAGCATGTCGGCCACGGAGGCCTTCTGCACGTTGAGGATCTTGCCGCGAATGGGCAGCAGCGCCTGGTACTCCGCGTCACGCGCGGAGCGTCCGGTGCCCAGCGCCGAATCACCCTCGACGATGAACAGCTCGGAACGCTCCAAGCTGTTCGACCGGCAGTCGACCAGCTTGGTCGGCAACGCGCTGGTCTCCAACGCGTTCTTGCGACGGACGGTCTCTTTGTGCAGGCGAGCGGCCACGCGTGCCTTGGCGGCCGCGACCACCTTTTCGAGCACGGCCGTGGCCTGCGCCTTGTCCGCCCGTTTGGTGGACGACAAGATCTCGGTGAGCGCTCGTTCGGTCACGCCGGAGACGATGGCCCGAACCGCCGAGGTGCCCAAGACCTCTTTCGTCTGCCCCTCGAACTGCGGCTCGTCCAGGCGCACGGTCACCACTGAGGTGAGCCCCTCGAGCACGTCGTCCTTTTCGATCTTGTCATTGCCGGCCTTCAACCGGCGCGCGTTGGCTTTGACCTGGTCGCGCATCGCCTTGAGCAGCCCCTGCTCGAACCCGGTCACGTGCGTGCCGCCCTTGGGGGTGGCGACGACGTTGACGAACGAGCGCGAGACGGTGTCGTACCCGTTGTCCCAGCGCAGCGCGATGTCGACCGCGCACGTACGCTCGGTGTCCTTCGAGACGAGCTGGCCGTCGTCGTCGAGCACGGGCACCGTCTCGCGGAAGGTCTGCGAGCCGGTGAGACGCAGCACATCGCTGACCGGCGCGCCCGGGCTGAGGTACTCGACGAACTCGCTGATGCCGCCCTCGTGGCGGAAGGTCTCTTCGACCGTCTCGCCGCCGCGCTCGTCGCGTACCACGAGCTCGAGCCCCGGGATCAGATACGAGGTCTGCCGCGCCCGCGAGGTGAGCTCGTCCCACGAGTAGGCCGCATCGGACAGGAAGATCTGGGGATCGGCGTAGAAGCGCACCCGAGTGCCCGTGACTCGCTTGGCCACCCGCCCGACGACGCGCAGCTCCGACCGCTCGGTGAACGGCTGGAACGGCGCGTCGGGACCGTCACCGTCGTAGCTGCCGGGCTCCCCGCGCCGGAACGACATCGCGTGGGTTCGCCCGCCGCGGTCGACCTCGACGTCGAGGCGGGCGGACAGCGCGTTGACCACACTGGCGCCCACGCCGTGCAACCCGCCGGACGCGGCATACGAGCCGCCGCCGAACTTTCCGCCGGCATGCAACTTGGTGTAGACGACCTCGACCCCGGACAGGCCGGACTTGGTGTGCTCGTCGACCGGGATGCCGCGACCGTTGTCGATGACCTCGGCCGAGCCGTCAGCGCGAAGGATCACCTCGACCCGGTCGCAGTGCCCACCGAGCGCCTCGTCGACGGCGTTGTCGATGATCTCCCACAGCAGATGCATCAGCCCGCGCGAATCGGTGGAGCCGACGTACATACCCGGGCGCTTGCGAACGGCCTCGAGCCCTTCGAGCACCGACAAGTGCCGCGCGGTGTAGTCGCCGCTGGACCTGCCGGCTCCGCGCTTCGTCGCGGACTCGCGGGTCATCGGGGTCTCGGCCGGTTCGGCGGTCACGGCTTGGCATCCTCCAGACATGCGGATGAAACTCGGCGCTGCCAGAGTATGCCCGATGCGCCCGTCGCCACGGTCGCCACGCCTGTGACCACAGCGTGGATCGTCACGGGATCGCCACGCAGCGCCGATGATGTGACCAGACTCACCGCCCCAACGGTTCAGCGCTGAGCGAACCAGGCCGCGCCCGTGATGCGGGAACGCCCAGCGATGGTTTCATGTTGTAACGGATGCACGACATGACTACCGGCTCGCCGGTGGCCCATCGATCAGGAAGGTATGCGACGTGACCACAGCTCTCGCTGCCAGCCCATTGAACGCCATCGACCGCTGCGACAGTTGCGGCGCTCAGGCATACATCCGCGTCGTTCTCAACGAGGGTGAACTGCTCTTCTGCGGTCACCACGGACGTCGGCACGAGCCGAAGCTGCGTCCGATCGCTCTGGAGTGGCACGACGAGACCAGCCGCTTGCACGAGAAGCCGGAGCCTGCTTCGGACTGACCGAAGCCCATAGCGTCGGGGCCACGGGTAGGGCAACTGCCATACCCGTGGCCCCGTTGTCGCTCAGCCCAGATGCTGCTGGGTGGTGCGACGCCGAGTGTCGGCGGGACGTAGCACCACCGCCATGACGACGCCGGCCAGCGCACCGAACAGATGGCCTTGCCACGAGATGCCGGGCTGGCCGGGCAGGACGCCCACGACGATGCCGCCGTACATCAACACCACGACGACCGCGACGACGACGCTGAGCACCCGCCTCGACAACACGCCCCAAGCCACCAGGAACGCCGCGTAGCCGTACACGAGGCCGCTCGCCCCGATGTGCACGGTGTTCGCACCAGCGACCAGCCAGGTGGCGAAACCACCGAGCACGGCGACCCCGACCGTCACCCACCAGAAGCGCCGCGTGGTGACGGCGATGAGCACACCGAGCACCAGGAGCGCTCCGGTGTTGGCCATGAGGTGATCGAACCCGCCGTGCAGGAACGGCGCAGCGGCGATGCCGACCAAGCCCTCGTCGGTGCGCGGACGAATACCGTACTGGTCAAGGTCCACATTGGGCAGCGAGTCCACGATCTCCTGCGCCCACATCAACAGCACGAGCACGAAGACGGGAACTGCGGCCGCGACCGTCGACGGTAGCTCGCGGCGGGGCGTCACGTGGCCTGACGAGGACATCCATCCAGTTTAAGCGCCATGCGCACGACCTCAGCCGCGGCGGAATACTCGCTCCATGTACATGCCAGCCCGACCGCCGCGACCCGGCCGGTGTCGAGAACGCGCTGTACCGCGACAGCCACCTCGCTCAGCGACGGCCCGCCCGGCGCGGGAAACAACAGCCCGGGGACCTCGCCCGGGTCGACCACGTCGAGATCGACATGCAGGTACACGGGCCCGTCAGGCACCGTTGCCGCGGTCAGTTCCGCCACCTCGCAGCGGCGCAGCGGCGCGGTGTCGAGGTAGGCACGCTCCGGCGGGTCGAGGTCGCGTGCATCGACCAGCAGACATGATCTTCGGGCACCGGGTCGAGCCCGATCCGGTCGGCCACGAGCTCGGGCCGGTATCCGGTGAGCACCCGTAGCGGCATGCCTCCGAGGTAGCCCGACGTCGTGGTCTCCAGCGTCTGGACGTCGCCGTGCCCGTCGAGCCAGACGATGGACGGGCGCAGGCCGGCCCGCTGCAAGCCGGTCACGACGCCGTACGACGTGGTGCAGTCACCGGAGACCACCAGGGCCCCGCCGCCGGACTCCACCGCCCGCGCCACCGACGCGGCCACCTGGTCGTAGAGGACGGCCATGCGTTGCCACGAGTCCGCTTCGGGAAGGTCCACGCTGACGGTGACCTCGGGTGTCACCGGGGCCCGGAGATGGGGCCGCGGCTCGTCGAGGTGATAGGGCACCATGATCGCCGGGCCGAGGTCGGCCATGCGCATGCCGTGACCCTACCGCTGACGCACAACGGCCGCCGACCTCGACGAGATCGGCGGCCGATACACGAGTGCGAGTGCTCAGTCCAGATAGTCGCGCAGCACCTGAGAACGGGACGGATGGCGCAGCTTGCTCATCGTCTTGCTCTCGATCTGTCGGATGCGCTCCCGCGTGACCCCGTAGACCTTGCCGATCTCGTCCAGGGTCTTCGGCTGACCGTCGGTGAGGCCGAAGCGCATGGACACCACGCCGGCTTCACGCTCGGACAGAGTGTCCAAGACCGCGTGGAGCTGCTCTTGCAACAGTGTGAACGACACCGCCTCCGCCGGCACGATGGCCTCGGAGTCCTCGATGAGATCGCCGAACTCGCTGTCGCCGTCCTCGCCGAGCGGCGTGTGCAACGAGATGGGCTCGCGCCCGTACTTCTGGACCTCGACGACCTTCTCGGGGGTCATGTCCAGCTCGGTCGCCAGTTCCTCGGGCGTGGGCTCGCGGCCCAGATCCTGCAGCATCTGACGTTGAACACGCGCGAGCTTGTTGATGACCTCGACCATGTGCACCGGGATCCTGATGGTGCGCGCCTGGTCGGCCATGGCCCGGGTGATCGCCTGCCGGATCCACCAGGTGGCGTACGTGGAGAACTTGAAGCCCTTCGTGTAGTCGAACTTCTCGACCGCCCGGATGAGTCCCAGGTTCCCCTCCTGGATCAAGTCGAGGAAGAGCATGCCGCGCCCGGTGTAGCGCTTGGCGAGCGAGACCACGAGCCGGAGGTTGGCCTCGAGCAGATGGTTCTTCGCCCGACGGCCGTCCTCAGCGATCCACGTGAGCTCGTTGACCAGTTTGGGCGGCATCGAGTCGCCCTCGGTGGCCAGCTTTTCCTCGGCGAACAGGCCCGCTTCGATCCGCTTGGCGAGCTCGACCTCCTCGCCGGCGTTGAGCAGCGGGACCTTGCCGATCTGCTTCAGGTAGTCCTTGACCGGGTCGGCCGTGGCACCGGCGACGGCGACCTGCTGCTCGGGCTCGTCGGTGTCGTCGTCCTCGGACAGCACGAAACCTTCGTCCTCGGAGCGCGCCTCCTCCGCAGCCAGCTCGCCGGGGCCGGGATCCGCGTCGGGACCGGCGCCGTTGGACTCGGTCACCTTCACCGCATCGGTGACTTTGACGCTCTTCTTCTTCGAGCGCGAAGCCTTGGAAACTGGTTCAACTGCCGCCTCTGAAAGGTGGGCCTCATCCGAGTCGACCTCGGTTTTTGCCTTCTTCACCGCCGAGTTCACAGATCCTTCGCCCTTCTTGGCCGACGGCTTGGACTTCTTTCCGGCCGCCGCAGTGGTGACCGTCCTCGACCGCGACGACGTCGCAGCAGCCACTCGCTTGCGCGGACTGCGCGAGTCCGCAGCGGCTACCTCGACGGTAATACCGGTCGCCTTCAAATGCTCGACAACGAACCTGCTCTCTTTCATCGGCAGGTTGGCGGCCCCGCACGCCAACCGGACGTCCTCGGCCGTGACGGAACCGGATTCACGACCTTGTGACACCAACGCCTGAACCGGCGGAAGCTCCAGGATCCGGGCATGCTTGGTGCTGGACGGGCTCGACGACACGTACGACCTCTCCACGTTTCGACAGGGGGCAGCTGATCACGGCACAGCAGCACATCATTCTGACACAAGGCTTGCTTCCGGTTGTTGCTCGCGGACGCTGGCGGACCGCACATCCTCGCGACCTTCATCGTCCTGCCCACCGTAGCGCGAGAACGGTGACATCGTCTGCCGAGCCATCGACCCACATTCGCTCGGTGACGGTGTCCAGCAGCCGGTCCAGTGACAACTCGCGCTGTTCCTCCAGGCAGCGCAGCAGCTGTGAGAAGCCTTCCTCAAGTGATCGCGTCCGGCTCTCGATCAACCCGTCGGTGAACGCGATCAACACGTCACCGGGCCACAACCGGACCGATTGAGTCGATCGCGGCTCGGCCACGCCGATCGGTGTGGTTCCGGCGCCGGCGTCGACCAGCTCCACCGGACCGACCTCCGGAACCCGGATCAGCGGAAGATGCCCGGCGTCCCCGACGACGACGGTCCCGGCCCTCGGGTCGATCAAGGCGTAGACGACCGTCACCATCTCGACCGACTCGTCCCGTTCGACGAGACGGTCCAGCCCGCTCAGCACCGCCGCCGGGTCGGGGTCGGTGAGGGCCAAGGCCCGCAGAGCCGAGCGCATCTGTCCCATCCCGGCCGCCGCGGTCACCCCGTGACCCATGACGTCGCCGATGACGAGGCCGAGAGTTCCGTCGGGGAGCACGAACGCGTCGTACCAGTCGCCGCCGACGGAATCTTCACCGATCTCCGAGCGACTGCGAGCCTCGAGCTCGAGACCCTCGACGCTGGGCAGGCTGCGCGGCATCAACCCCTGGCTCAGCGACACCGCGGCGGTGCGTTCGCGCTCGAACATGCGTGCTCGCGCGAAGGCCAGGGACACCTGCTGGGCGACCGCACGCAGGAACCGGCACGCGTCGGAGTCGAACTCGCGCTCTTCGGCGTAGGCGAAGCGCACCGTGCCGATACTCACGCCGTCGTCACTGAGCGGCAACACCGCCCACGCATGCTCGTCACCGGCGGCCACGGCCGCGTGAAAAGCCGGGTCGGTGAAATCGGCCAGGGCTCGCTCGCGACTGCCGATGAACATCGGCCACCCGGTCCGCAGAGCTTCGGCCACCGGCGTGACGGCGTGGTCGGGCCAGCCCGCGACCTGGCCCGCGGCGTCGGCCGACTCGCTACCGCCGACGGCGTACGGGCCCTTGCCGCCGATCAGCGTGACCGCCGAGCGCAGGGCCCCCACGTTGCGCCTGCCGATGGCATCCACCGCGTCGACGACCTCGCGGATCGTCACCGCCCGAGACAGCACGTCGGAGACGTCGAGCAGCCGCGCGTTGCGCGCCCGGCTGCGCCGCAGCGAAGAGATCGCCTGCTGGTGGCTGGTGTCGTCGATGACGAACATCGCCACCTCGCGTCCCCTCCCCTCGTCCACGAGGTACCACGAGGAGTGCAGGTGGTAGGACTTCTCCGATTTCGTGATCGCCGGCTCGTCGGCCTCGACCGACTCGCCCGTGCGCAATACTCGGTCGATCATCTCGTCGGTGTGCGCGGCCAGAATCGGCGGCAGCACCTCGCTGGGGGTGCGGCCCAGGTGATCGGCGATGGTGAGTCCGGATCGTTCGGCCAGGGCGGCGTTCACGGCCAGATAGCGATGCTCGGCGTCGAACACCGCGAACCCGACGGGCGCGTCGACTCCGGCCAGGGCACCGAGCAACCGCTGGGCGTCCGCCGGGCGCATCCGGGTCAAGCCTTCGCGGCGCGTTTGGCCTCGCGCTTGGTGGCCCGGACACGCGCCAGGGACTCGGCGTCGACCACGTCGGCGACCGAACGCGTGGCATCCGGCTCGCCGTACGCCCCGGCGGCCTCGCGCCAGCCGTCGGGGCGAACACCGAACTGTTTGCCCAGCAGCGCCACCATGATGGCGGCCTTCTGCGCGCCGAAGCCCGGCAGGGCCTTGAGCCTGCGCAACAGCTCGGTGCCGTTGTGGGCCCCGGTCCAGATGGCCGACGCGTCGCCGTCGTACTCCTCGAGGACGAACGCGGCCAGCTTCTGGATCCGCGCCGCCATGGAGGCCGGGAATCGGTGCACGGCCGGTGTGCGTGAGACCAACGCGGCGAACTCGTCGGCGTCGTAGCGGGCCACAAGCTCGGGGTCGAGGCCGTCGGTGCCGAGGCGAGAAGCGATCACCGCCGGGCCGGCAAAGGCCTTCTCCATCGGAACCTGCTGGTCGAGCAACATACCGACCAGCAGCGCGAACGGATCGCGCGCCAACAACTGGTCGGCTTCGGTGTCACCCGCCAGATGCAACGTTGTCACGATCGCAAGCCTTTCGGTCAATCCGCGTCCTCGGCCTTGACGGCCAGGACGGGGCATGGTGCATCCAACAGGATACGCTGCGCATTACTGCCCAAAATCAACTTTCCGACGGGGCTGCGGCGACGTAACCCGATGACGATGAAGTCAGCGGTGGTCTCCTCCGCGACGGCCACCAGATCCTCGGCGACGTCCATGCCGCGGACCAGTTGACGCACTTCGGCGTCGATGCCCGCCTCGGCCAGCTGGGTGCGCACGGCTGCCAGTTCGGCATCGGCTTCGACGGCTGTCTCGTCGTCGTACTCGCGCCCACCACGCGCGGAGTTGACGACCACCAGCCGCGCACCGCGCAGCTTCGCTTCTTCAGCAGCGCGCCGCAGCGCGGCTCTACCTTCGGCCTTCGGGACGTAGCCCACGACGATCGCGGTCATCGCATCCTTCCCTCGCGCGCTGACATCGATGACATGCGCGCCGGCAACTGTGGTCGGCGCCACGCTACCGCAGCCCGGATGTTCGCGGTGCGGGCCGGACATGTCGCCGTCGTATGTGACCGTGGCATGTCAGCGCGGCATGGCACCATCGAGCCCATGCGCGTCCTTCACCTCGACCTGGACGCGTTCTTCGCGTCGGTCGAACAGCGCGACAAGCCGTCGCTGCGTGGCCGTCCGGTCATCGTCGGCGGCCTGGGTCCTCGCGGCGTCGTGTCGACGGCGTCGTACGAGGCTCGGCGGTTCGGTGTCCACTCGGCGATGTCGATGAGCGAGGCCCGGTCGCGGTGTCCGCACGCGGCTTATCTGGCCGGTCGTTTCGCGGTCTATCGCGAAGTCAGTGACATCGTGATGAGCCATCTGCGACAGATCTCACCGGTCGTTGAGCCGTTGTCACTGGACGAAGCGTTCGTCGACCTCACCGATGCCGTCCCCGACGATCCGTCGCCGGGCGCCGTCGAGCACATCGCCACGCAGGTGCGCACGGCCATCGAGTCCAGCACGGGCGTGACCGCCAGCGTCGGCGTCGCATCGTCGAAACTGATGGCCAAGATCGCCTCGGAGCAGGCCAAGCCGGACGGGCAGTTCGTCATCGAGCCGGGCCGTGAGCTCGAGATCCTGCATCCGCTGCCGGTACGGGCGCTGCCGGGCGTCGGACCCGCGACGGCGGCGCGCCTGCACCGGCTGGGCGTCAAGACCGTGGGCGATCTCGCCCGCATCACGCAAGCGGATCTGATCGACCTCGTCGGCGAGGCTCACGGGCGGTCACTGCACCTGCTCGCCCATGCCCGCGACACCCGTCGGGTGAGTTCCGAGCGCGAGTCGAAGTCGATCAGCATCGAAGACACCTTCGACCGCGACATCACCGACCCGGTCCTGCTGTCGGCATTGGTCACGAAGCTGGCGGAGAAGGTGACCACTCGACTCACCGGAGCCGGGCACTCCGGGCGGACCATCACCCTCAAGACCCGCCTGCACGACTTCACCACGCTGTCCCGCTCGGCCACGCTTCCGGCACCCACCGACGACAGCCGCACCATCGTCCGGGTCGCGGTTCGCCTGTTGTCCGAGATCGACACCAGCAGCGGGGTGCGCCTGCTCGGTGTCGGGGTGTCCGGCCTGACCGACTGGGTCCAAGACGACCTCTTCGGTCCCGCCCACGACCCAGAACCGCCGCTGAACGACGCCATCGACGATGCCATCGGCGATGCCATCGACGACATGGTGCACGAGCGCCGGCTCTGGGTGCCGGGCATGGACGTCGTCCACCTCGAGCACGGCCCCGGCTGGGTCTGGGGCAGCGGACGCGGCCGTGTCACCGTCCGGTTCGAGACCGCGCACACGCCACCTGGCCCCGTGCTCACCTTCGCCGCCGACGACCCAGCCCTCTCCCCCGCCCGCTCGTGAATGATCATGTTCACTTGGCAATTGCCTGCCCCACCACCCGAGCACGCCTCGTGATGCGACACGACGCCTCGTGGTGCAGGGCCCCGCG
>Ga0079224_100007844_pt1 | contig 14384 bp, 14 predicted proteins | sample Stecom2015_FD_80414 | JGI IMG/M metagenome (GOLD analysis project Ga0079224, IMG submission 80414) | Agricultural soil microbial communities from Utah to study Nitrogen management - Steer compost 2015 | ecosystem: Environmental > Terrestrial > Soil > Agricultural land | place: USA: Utah...
ACCAGCACGTCCCGCTGCGCCTGGTGCAGCCAGGTGAGGACGTACACCTCGTCGCCGGCGGTGAGGTCGCGCATCCCCTCGGCGACCTCGGGGTGGAAGACGAGCCACGCCTCCGGCGCCCCCTCCACCCCCTGCTTGGGCGCGGCCGCCCGGTCCGTCAGCGGCGACTCGACGTACCCGATCGGCCGGATCCGCGGTGGGAGACGCCCGCCCGGCTGCCTCTGGTCCTGCTCGGTCATGCGGACCTCCGCTGGTCAGCGTATGCGGCCGGGGACCGCCCGGCCACTCACGGCCCGGACTCCCCGACCCGCCGGTGATCGGTAGAGTGAGCGGGTGAACATGCCACGCCCGGTGCTCGTGGTCGATTTCGGCGCGCAGTACGCCCAGTTGATCGCCCGCCGGGTGCGGGAGGCCCGGGTCTACTCCGAGATCGTCCCGCACTCGATGCCGGTCGCCGAGATGCTCGCTCGCGACCCCGCGGCGATCATCCTCTCCGGCGGGCCGGCCAGCGTGTACGAACCCGGCGCCCCGCAGGTCGACCCCGCGCTCTTCGACGCCGGGGTGCCGGTGCTCGGCATCTGCTACGGCTTCCAGGCGATGGCCCGCGCGCTGGGCGGCACGGTCAGCCCCACCGGGGCCCGCGAGTACGGGCCCACCGTGCTGCTCGCCCGGCCGGAGCGCGGCGTGCTGCTCGCCGGGCTGCCGGAGCGGCAGGACGTGTGGATGAGCCACGGGGACAGCGTCACCGCCGCACCGCCGGGGGCCACGGTCACCGCCGGGTCGCCCGGTTCTCCGGTGGCCGTGTTCGAGGACCTGAGCCGGCGGATCGTGGGGGTGCAGTTCCACCCGGAGGTCGCGCACACCCCGTACGGCCAGCGGATGCTGGTCCGCTTCCTGCGCGAGGTGGCCGGCATCGCGCCCACCTGGACCCCGACCAACATCATCGAGGAGCAGGTCGCCGCGATCCGGGCCCAGGTCGGCGACGGGCGGGCCATCTGCGGGCTCTCCGGCGGGGTGGACTCCGCGGTCGCCGCGGCACTCGTCCACCGGGCCGTGGGCGACCAGCTCACCTGCGTCTTCGTCGACCACGGGCTGTTGCGCGAGGGTGAGGCGGAGCAGGTGGAGAAGGACTACGTCGCCGCCACCGGCATCAAGCTGAAGGTGGTGGAGGCGGCCGACAAGTTCCTCGCCGCGCTCGCCGGAGTGGTGGACCCGGAGCAGAAGCGCAAGATCATTGGACGGGAGTTCATCCGGGCCTTCGAATCGGCCGCCCGCGAGCTGGACGCCGAGAGGCACGTGGAGTTCCTGGTGCAGGGCACCCTCTACCCGGACGTGGTGGAGTCCGGCGCCGGCGCCGGTACCGCCAACATCAAGACCCACCACAACGTCGGTGGGCTCCCCGACGATCTGCGGTTCCAGCTCGTGGAGCCGTTGCGCACGCTCTTCAAGGACGAGGTACGCGCGCTCGGGGTGGAGCTGGGCCTGCCCGAGCCGATGGTGTGGCGGCACCCGTTCCCCGGCCCCGGCCTGGCGATCCGGATCATCGGCGAGGTCACCCAGGAGCGGCTGGCGATCCTCCGCGCCGCGGACCGGATCGCGCGGGAGGAGCTCACCGCCGCCGGCCTGGACCGCGACGTGTGGCAGTTCCCGGTGGTGCTGCTCGCCGACGTGCGCTCGGTCGGCGTGCAGGGCGACGGGCGGACCTACGGTCACCCGGTGGTGCTGCGGCCGGTCTCCAGCGAGGACGCGATGACCGCCGACTGGTCCCGGCTGCCGTACGAGGTGATCGCCAAGATCTCCACCCGGATCACCAACGAGGTGCCGCAGATCAACCGGGTGGTGCTGGACGTCACCAGCAAGCCACCCGGCACCATCGAGTGGGAGTAGCGGGGTACACACCGGCTTGCCAGGATCCGCTAGCCTGCGCTTGTGTGGGGCATCCTGATCCCGGTCACGTTCATGTTCTTCGCTGGGATGGGCGCGATTATCCGCCTGGTCGAGGGCCGGCGGACGTACCGGCTGGAGCTGAAGGAGAAAGAAGCGCGGATCGCTGAGGCCAAGGCCAAGGAGCTGGAGGTCGCCCAGCAGCGCGCCGAGCTGGAGTACCGCCAGTCCCTGCTGGAGCTGGAAGGCTTCGACCGGCGCGCGGGCGGTGCTCCGCCGCCCCCGCCCGCGCGCGACCCGGAGCAACGCCCTGACGCCTTCGACCCGCCGCAGTCACCTACTTCGCCGGAGTGACCGCGGCGGCTACTCCTCCGGGATCAGGATCCAGCCCAGCACGTAGGCGACCAGGGCCAGGCCCCAGCTGATGAGGACGAGGACCGCGAAGCCGACCCGGATCAGCGTCGGGTCCAGCCGCAGGTACTCGGCGATGCCCGCGCAGACCCCCGCGACCATCCGATCGGATCGGCTACGCCGCAACTGCCGGTAGGTTGGCTCGTTCTGGTACGAGGTGTTCTCCATGCCTCCACCATCCGCGCCGTGGCAGCCCTCGACCTCGGTGAACGCCCCGATCCCTACCCTGGGTAGTCCCTGAGGCCGGATGAGTGAACCACCTCAGTCGCGTCGCGCCAGTGGATGATCTCGCGACCTGCGGCATAATTCCTCCGTGACCCCCGGTTTGGAACCGCTTCGGCGGATTGCGGCGTACGCCGTCTGCATGGACGGGTCGGAACGGGTACTCCTGGTCCGGTGCTCGCCCAGCTCCGGCACGCCTGGGATGTGGTCGCTGCCCGGCGGCGCAGTGGACCACGGCGAACACCCGGCGGACACCGTGGTCCGCGAGACCGCCGCCGAGACCGGCCTGTCGGTGGCCGTAGGTGAGCTAGCGGAGGTGCTCAGCGACATCCGGGCACTGCCGCACCGCGGGCTGACCATCCACACCGACCGGCTGATCTACCGGGTGACCGTGCGCGGCGGCAGCCTGCTGGAACGGGTGGGGCAACCCACCGACCTCGCCGCCTGGTTCACGCTCACCGAGGCGAAGACGCTGCCGCTGCGGCCGTTCACCGCGGCCGCGCTGGGCGTGCCGACCGACCAGGTGGATCCGCGCCCGGACAAGGCGCCCGAGCTGCCCTCGTTCCTGGCGGTGCCGGGCAAGGACGGGCTGCACCGGGCCCAGCGGTTCGCCGCGTACGCGGTCGCCACCGACCCGGCCCAGCGGTTGCTGCTCACCCAGGTCGCGGACGGCTTCCCCGGCGCCGGCCGCTGGCACCTGCCCGGGGGCGGCACCGACTTCGGCGAACAGCCGCCGGCCGCGCTGCTGCGAGAGCTGCAGGAGGAGACCGGCCAGGAGGGCACCATCGAGTCGCTACTGGGCGTGGCGAGCCACCGGGATCCGGCCTCGCTCGGTCCGGAGGGCTACCCGATCGACTGGCACGGGGTGCGCGCGTTCTACCGGGTCATGGTCGCGAAACCGACCGAGCCGCGGGTGGCCGAGCAGGGCGGCTCCACCGCCCGCGCGGACTGGTTCACCCCCGACCAGGTCGCGGCGCTCCCGCTCACCGAGGTGACCGCCGAGGCGCTCGCCACCACCGGTACCGTCCGGCCGGCATGACCGCCCCTGCCCTGGTCCGCGAAGGTGGCGCGTGAGGCGGCAGCAGCGGCGCATCAGCGCGTACGGCGTCTGCCAGGACCCGTCCGGGGCGGTGCTGCTGACCCGGGCGGCGGGGCCGGCGGGCCCCGGCACCTGGCTGCTCCCGGGCGGGGGGATCAAGCACGGTGAGCACCCGGCCGACGCCGTGGTCCGGGCGGTCGCGGCTGAGACCGGTCTGGCCGTGGAGGTGGTACGGGTCCGCGACGTCGCCGCCGAGGTGCTGGCCCGACCACCAGGCTTGGAACACACCGACGCGGTCATCTACGACCTCGCGGTCACCAGCGGACAGCTGCGACCGGGGGCAGGCGGTAGCGCCGACCCGGCCCGCTGGGTCTCACCGGCCGACCTACCGACCCTGCCGCTGTCCGGACTCGCCGCGTACGCTCTCGGCCTGGCGCCCGCCCCGTCGCACCGCGTGCCGCCGCCGGCGAAGCGGTCGCCGGCGCCGCCCCGGCGTCGCCGCGGCCAGCGGTTCGCCGTGTACGGTCTGGTGACCGACCCGGCCGACCGGGTGCTGTTGACCCTGATCTCCGACGGCTACCCCGGTGCCGGCAAGTGGCACCTGCCCGGCGGCGGGACCGACTTCGGCGAGCAGCCGGTGGACGCGCTGCAGCGGGAGATCATCGAGGAGTCCGGTCAACAGGCCCGGATCGGCCGGCCGCTGGAGGTAACCCACCGCCACCACACCACCCGCCGGGGGCCGATGGGTCTCGCGGTGGACTGGCACGCGGTGCGAGCGATCTACGAGGTGACCGTGGCGGAGCCCACCACTCCACAGGTGCTCGACGCCGGCGGGTCAACCGCTGACGCGGGCTGGTTCACCCGGGAACAGGTGCGGACCCTGCCGCTCACCGACGTGGCCGCCGGCATGCTCGTACCGGTGGTCTAGACGTACGGTACGTCACAATGCGTCATCGGCTTAAGGACAGAGGGGAAGATCGGGCACATGTGTCGCGCGGATCGGCGTACCTGTGGGATGGTGTACCCGCGTAAGACCGGGACGGTCCGCCGTGGCGGCGAATCCAACCGATTCCGGTAGATGGAGGGCCACTGTGTCGAGAGCCCCGTGGCGCCGCCAGCGTGCCGTGGACACGCCTCGCCCGGCCGGGCGGCGCTGGGCCGGGCGGCTACGCCGCGGCCGGAGCTTCGCGCGCCAGGTGCTGCGCGTCGGTCATCGGGCGCAGTCCGCGGAACCGTTGGTGGTAGACGCGTTCCCGCACCCGTCCCGGCGCAGCCGGCCGGGGGCGGCCGCGGTCACCGGTGGCGTCGCGGGCGTGCTCACCACCGGCGGGGTGCTGCCGGGCCGGCCCGCCCCGACCCGGCCGGAGCCGGGCGGCACGGGCACCACCGGGGCCGCTTCGGGCGGGTCTACCGTGAGCGGCGGAGGTGAGGGGGAACCCCCGCCACCGGCCGCGGCGCTCACGGGCGGCCGCGACCTGCTCTGGCATCTACGGTTCGTGCTGGTCACCTGCGCCACACTGGCGAGCCTGACGCTGGGGCTGCTGGCGATCCTGCTGGCGATGCGGGGCGACACCCGCACCGCCGCCCTGGCCCTGGTGGGGTGCGTCGTCCTCGACGGCACCGACGGCCTGCTCGCACGCCGGCTCGGGGTCTGCAGCCCGTTCGGCGCGCAGATGGATTCGCTCGCCGACATGTGCGCGTTCGGCATCGCCGCCCCGGTGGTGGTGTACGCCTCGGTGGCCGGTGCGGTGCCCGCCGCGGGCGCGGCGGTAGCGTGCGCGCTCGCCGCCGCGTGCGCCGCGATCCGGCTGGCGCGCTTCAACATCTCCCCCCGGGACAGCCGGTTCTTCACCGGGCTACCGACCACGCTGGCGGCCGCGGTGCTCGCCCTGGCGGTCCTCATCGACCTGCCGGTCTCACCGACGGTGCTTTTGCTGGTGGTAGCGGTGCTGGCGTTCGCGATGGTCTCCAGCTTCCCGTACGCGACCCTGGCCCGGCTGTTGAAGCTCCCACCATGGCTGTGGCTGGCGCCGGTGGCCGGGGCGCTGGTCGACCCGCGCCTCACCTTCCTGGCGCTGGTCTGCGCATACTTGGCGAGCGGCCCGGTGCTCTGGTGGCGCCAGCGCCGGACCGCGTGACCGCTCACTGACCGCTTTGAGCCGGGCTGCCCTCCTTGAACCATCAGGGGCGCCCGTTTGGAGCAACAGGGGCGCCCGGTTGGGGTTTTCGCCTCAACAGGGGCGCTCTCTTGGTGCAACAGGGGCGCCCTGTTGACGTTTACGTTCCAGCAGGGGCGCCCGGTTGAGGTTTGCGCCTCAACAGGGGGGCCCGGTTGAGGTTGGGGTGCTCGGTGGGGGCGCCCGGTGGGGTGCTTGTTGTTCAGCAGGGGCGCCCTGCTGGTGCTTGAGCATGAGCAGGGGCGCCCTGTTGGGGAAGTCAACGGGTGGATGTCGACAGGCTGTGAGCGATGCCGGGCCGAGACGATTTCCCCAGATCTCCACGGCTCGCGCGGGCACCGCCTGCTACCGCAGCCTTGCATCCCGTTAGGTCAGCTTGCGGAGGTGGTCCTCGTTCAACAGGGGACCCCTGCTGGTGGTTAAGCGGGAGTAGGGGCGCCCGGCTGAGGTTTTGCACCCCAATAGGGGCGCCCTGCTGAGGTTTTGCACCCCAATAGGGGCGCCCTGCTGAGGTTTGCGCTGCATTAGGGGCGCCCTGCTAGGTCATCAGGGGCGCCCTGTTGGGGTTCGCACCTCAACAGGGGCGCCCTGTTGACGTTTACGCTCCAGCAGGGGCGCCCGGTGGGGTGCTTGTTGTTCAGCAGGGGCGCCCTGCTGGTGCTTGAGCATGAGCAGGGGCGCCCTACTGAGCATCCGGCGCGGAGGCCGCCGAAGCGAGCGTCTCGCGGGGGAGGCCGGCCAGGGAGGTCTACGAGCCGAGGTCTACGAGCCTGGGGAGGTTTCCGGGCCGGAGGAGTCGGTGGTACGCCAGCGGGCGAGCGGTGTCACGCCGCCGACCACCCGGTCGGAGGGGCCCACCAGCGGCTCCACCGCGTCGGCCGGCAGGTAGACGTCGGTGCGCGAGCCGAACCGGATCAGGCCGAACCGTTCGCCGCGGGCCAGCAGCGAGCCGACCGGAGCGCGCTGCACGATCCGCCGGGCGATCATGCCGGTGCGCTGCGCCACCGCCACCCGCCCGTGCACGGTCGCGAGCACCGTGTACGCCGAGGCGTTGTGCTCCCCCCGGTCGGTCATCGCCGCCGCGAACCCGCCGTCCTCCAGGAAGTAGTCGACCACCCGGCCGGCCACCGGGGCCCGGTTGATGTGCACGTCCAGCACCGAGAGGAACACGGCGATCCGCACGTACTCCTCGGTGCGGCCATCCTCGCTGAACCGGTCGTCGCTGACCCGTTCCACCGAGAGCACCTTGCCGTCGCTGGCGGCCACCACCAGGGTCGGGTCCTCGGGTGACTCGCGCTGCGGGTCCCGGAAGAACGCCGCGACCGGCACCGTCGCGCCGGCCAGCAGCAGCCACAGCTTGGAGCGTGGCCGGGTGAGCCGGGCCAGCACCGCCAGCCCGGCGGTGATCCCGGCGGCGGCGACACCGTGGGAGTCCAGGTGCAGGTCGCGCGTCAGCGGGATGCTGGAGGGGCGGGTGACCGGGAGCATCCGTTCGGCCAGCGCGGGGTCGCCCGGCGTCCACCGTAGCCGGTGCACACGCACCGGGGGCAGGTTACGGAGTATCAGGTCAGAGCCGGCACCGTACAACGCGGACTGCCGGTCCAGTTCGGCGGCGGCGCCCACCCCGCCGGTCGGTAGCAGGGCCGGGACCGCCACCGCCAGCACGCCGCCGGGTTTGAGCAGCTTGGCGAGGCCGTCGAGGGTGGTACGCGCGGCTTCGGCGCTGCCGGTCAGCGGCTCGGCCAGTACCACCACGTCGGCCGGGTCGACCTCGGTGACCGAGCCGACCACCCGGACCCGGCTGGCGACCCAGTCACCGAGGGCGGTGAGTTGGGCGGATACCGCGTCCGGGTGCGGGGAGACCACGGTCAGCGTGTCCTCCGGCAGCAGCGCGTCCACCGCGGCGGTGAGGACGGCGTCGCCCGCGTCGGCGCCCACCACCAGGCCGGCGGTGGGGCCGGGGTGGCGGGCCATCTCCATCACGAGGGTGCGGGCGGCGGGGCCGCCGAGAACAGGCTGTTTCATGCGGACAGGATATGACCAGTGGCGACCACGCCGGGCGCTACACGCCCGGGTGGTCCTCCTCGGGTGGGTTCGGTGGTTCGTCGGTGCGGCCCTGCCCGGAGCGGCGGCCGGCGACCAGCGTGTACGTCAGGCCGAAGACCCCCACCAGGACCAGACCGATCGCCACCAGCAGGGCGACGGCGGCGACGTGCAGGTGCACGAATTGGGCGAGCAGCCACAACCCCGCGGCGCCGAGGAAGAGTACGCCGAAGATCAGCGAGACCAGGTCGGTGCGGTGCGGCTTCATCGGTTCACCCTCGCCTCGCCGAACTGGACGTCCAGGTCCAGTCGCAGCCTGCCGCCGGCCGGGTCGCCGCTACCCGGGTCCTGGAACACTTCCCGGGTGAGGCCCTCGCTGGATTCGCCGAACACCTGGACGCCGGCGAAGTTGTTCGTCACGGTCACCGTCACCGCCGGGTCGTCCGGTACCAGGACGGTCATCTCGCCGAAGCTGACCCGCACCTTGATGTCGATCTCCGAGCCGGCCGGGTCGATCTGGCGCAGGTCCAGTACGCCAGATCCGAACGCGACCGAATACTCGTCTTCCAGTTCGGTCTGGTCGGCGGGGACCCAGATGAAGTCCCCAGCCACGTGGCGAGGCGGGTCCCAGGTCTCGGCCGCGTGCGCGACCGGCAGGGCCAGCGCCAGCACGGCACCCAGCGCGATCAGCACCCGGGCCCGCCCCCACCAGGCGCCCACCACCAGGCCGGCGCCGACCACCACCAGGGCGGCGGCGAGGTAGGCGGCGACCGGGATGGCCGCAACCTGCAGCAGGTCGAGTACGCCCAGCACACCCAGGACCGCTACCGCGGCGAACAGCACCAGCGCGGCCAGCCGGGAGCGCTCCGGTGGCCGCCGGGGTGGGGGAGGTGGCGGCGGCGGGGGCGGTGGCCCGCCGAACGGCCCGTGCGGTGCGAACGGCGGCCGGTAGCCGGTCGGGGCCGGCGCCGGCCCGCTCGGATAGGCAGGGCCGGGCGGCTGGTAGCCCGGCCCGGTCGGTACCGGCCGGGCACCCGGCGGCGGTGGGCGACCGGTGGCTCCGGCGCCCACCGGAACCCCCGCGCCGGCGGGCCCCGGAGGGGCCGACCACGCCGGCGCCCCGGCCCCGGTGGGGGGAGGCGGCGTGGCATCGGCGCCTCCCGGCGCCGGCCACGGTGGGGTCCCGAAGGCGCCACCGGCGCTCCCCGTACCGGGCGCGGTACCCGGGGCGCCCGCCCCACCCGGGCCGGGCGCCCCGGCTGCCGCGCCCCCCTGGTCGGCCCCGGTGCCCGGGTACCCGGCCGCCGGCCCGGCGCCGGTCGCGGCCGGTGACGCCTGCGCCCGGTTGATCAGTAGGACCAGCGCCACCACCAGAGCTGCGCCGAGCATCAGGTAGAACGGCCGGGGCAGGATCACCGACAGCAGGCCGACCACCACGATCCCGAGCAGGCCGGTGAGCGCCGGGGAGGTGCTGGACCGGCCGCGCCCCAGCAGGCTCTCCAGCGGCGAGCCCGTATCCCCCTCTTCCGGGGTCAGCAGCCAGACCAGGAGGTAGATCAGCGCCCCCAGGCCGGCGAAGCAGACCAGCACCGCCAGCACCACCCGCCACAGCACCGGGTCGGTGCGGGTGGCGCGCCCCAGCGCCGCCCCCACGCCGGCCACGTACTTGCCCTGCGCCGGCCGCACCAGCCCGTAGCGCGCGGCCAGGGGTGGGGCGGAGTGCGGTTGCTCGCTCATGGCTCGATCCTGCCCCGGCCAGCCCCTGGGCCGCCTCGGTACTCAACCCTGAACCCACCCTGAACTGGACTCTCGTGGGAAGGTCCGGGTACCCGCCCGTGGCTGGGGCCCCGCCGCCCGTGTGACGATCAGATGGACGGGTCAACCGATCCACAGTTCAAGTGGCCGCTACCAGCGGCCCGGCTTCCGCAGGGGGTTGCGATCAGCACCGCGGTGAACCAGGGCGCCGGTCCCGGGGGGTACGGGTGGGACCACCCCGTGGACCCGTTCGTGCCCAGGCTGCACCGGCGGCGGGAGGGTCGGCTGATCGCTGGCGTCGCCGCTGGCATCGCCAGCCACCTGGGCGTGCCCACGCTCGCGGTGCGGGTGGCCTTCGTGGTGTTGCTGGCCTTCAACGGACTGGGCGTGCTGCTGTACGCGGCGTTCTGGGCGGTGCTGCCGGCCGGGCCTGAGACCGGGCGGGCTGCCCGCGGCCGGATGTTCGCGCTGGTGGCCTTCGCGGGCCTGGGCCTCGCCGTGCTGGTCGCCCGGGTACTCCTCATCGGGGCGCAGCCGGCCACGGCCGCCCTGGGGTGGCTGGTCGCGCTGATCGCGGTCGGCGCCGGCATCATCTGGCACCTCACCCGGACCGACCAGCGGCGCCCGGCCGGCGCGGGACCCGCGGCGACCTCTGGCCCGCCCTGGCTCAACTCGCTGCTCGCCGAGACCGGGCGCCGGGCGTACCTGCTGCGGTTCGTGGTCGGCGGGATGCTGATCGCCGGCGGCACGGTGGGACTCGCCGCCTTCTACGCGCCGGTGGGCGGCTCCCGCCCGATGGCGGTGATCAACGGCATGCTCTTCGCCCTGGTGGCGCTGGTGGGGGTGGGGCTGGTGGCCGCGCCGGTGCTGTGGCGGATGTTCGGGGCGTTGCGGGAGGAGCGGGAGGCCCGGATCCGGGAGCAGGAGCGGGCGGAGTTCGCCGCGATGGTGCACGACCAGGTGTTGCACACGCTCGCGCTGATCCAGCGCAACGCCGCGCCGGGCTCCACCGCGTACCGCCTGGCCCGCTCTCAGGAGCGCACCCTGCGCAACTGGCTGTACAAGCCGACCGGCTCGCCCACCGAGAAGCTGGCGGCGGCGCTGGAGGAGGCGGCCGGGGAGGTGGAGGACGCCTACGCGGTCACCGTGGAGGTGGTGGTGGTCGGGGACGCGGACACCGACGAACGGGTGATGGCGCTGGTCGCGGCGGCCCGGGAGGCGATGGTGAACGCGGCCCGGCACGCCGGCGTCCCGACCGTGTCGCTGTACGCGGAGGTGGAGCCCGGTGAGCCGGAGGGGACCAACGGGAGCGAGGGCAAGATCAGCGTCTTCGTCCGGGACCGCGGAGTAGGGTTCGACCCGGCGTCGGTGAACGCCGGCCGGCACGGGGTCCGCGGGTCGATCGTGGGACGGATGGAGCGTCACGGCGGACGGGCGGAGATCATCAGTACGCCTGGGGAGGGTACGGAGGTGCGGCTCACCCTGCCGCTGACCCCGGACCGGAAGGAGGGATCGGCATGACGGAGAGCAGCGGCCCGCCGCGGCTGCGGGTGTTCCTGGTGGATGACCACGCGATGTTCCGGGCGGGGGTGCGGGCGGAACTGGCCGCCCAGCTCACCGGCGGGTCCGAGGGGAGCAGCGGCCCGGACGAGGTGGTCGGGATCGACGTGGTGGGGGAGGCGGCGACGGTGCCGGAGGCGGTCCAGAAGATCGTCGCGACCCGGCCGGACGTGGTGTTGCTGGACGTCCACATGCCCGACGGCGGGGGCCGGGCGGTCCTGGAGCAGGTACGCCAGCAGCTCGGCGCCGGCTCCCCGGTGCGGTTCCTCGCCCTGTCCGTCTCGGACGCGGCCGAGGACGTGATCGGGCTGATCCGGGCCGGGGCCCGCGGCTACGTCACCAAGAGCATCTCCTCGGCCGAGTTGGCCTCCGCGATCCGCCGGGTGGCCGAGGGGGACGCGGTGTTCAGTCCGCGCCTGGCCGGGTTTGTGCTGGATGCGTTCGCGGCCCGGCCGGACGCTCCGATCGTGGACCCGGAACTGGATCAGCTCACCAACCGGGAGCGGGAGGTGCTGCGCCTGCTCGCCCGGGGGTACGCCTACAAGGAGATCGCGCGGGAGCTGTACATCTCCATCAAGACCGTGGAGACCCACGTCTCGAACGTGCTCCGGAAGCTGCAGATGTCCAACCGGTACGAGCTGTCCCGCTGGGCCGCCGACCGCAGGCTGGTCTGACACCGGCTGAGGCGGCACCGGCCGAGGCGGCAACGATCTGACAACGGCTGATCCGACGCCGGCTGGTCCGCGCCCGCGGCGCCGGCCACTAGATGCTAGGTTGTCGATGTCATCAAGGCACCGCCAGCCACCGGGTGGGTGGGCTACGGAGATCGTGGGTGGGGAGGCCGCGTGGACCACATTGAGCGATCGGTCACCGAGATCTGCTGCGCCGCGCTGCAGCGCCCCAGCCTGGACCGGGAGCAGCACCTGGGTGAGGTGGGCGCGGATTCCCTGGTGATCGTCGAGATCCTCACCCGCATCGAGGTGGCGTTCGATGTGGACCTGATGGAGGAGTATTTCGACGTACCCACGATCGCCGCGCTCGCCGCGGCGGTGCGGGAGCGCGTCGGGCAGGCCGAGTCGGGGCAGGCGGCGGCGCGCTAGCCCGGCGCCGGTGTGAGCTCCCGCCCGTTCCCCCGGTGGCGCACCGGCTGCCGGCGCCAACCCGCCAGGTCCGACGGATCTGCCGGCGCGCCCGCGCAGACCACGTACTCGTGCGGGGTGAGCACGTCGGTGCGCGTACCCACGGCGGCCAGGCAGGTGGCGTGCAGCTGCGCCGGGGTTACCGGGTCCGCGGCGGCGAGATAGGCCACCAGGCGATGTTGGGTGTCCGCGGCGGTCGCCGCCGGTTCGGCGAAGAGACCGAGCCGGGGCTCACCGAGCGCCTCGCGCAGGACCGTCCGGGTGGCGTGCAGGTCCACCCAGCCGTGGTCGCACTCCACCCACCCTGGGCCCCGGCGTACCCCGGTCACGAGGGAAGCGGCGAGAGTGGACGCATCCTCATCGGCGACGGCTGCTCGCAGTAGCAGCGCCTCAACCGCGCGCAGCAGCGCCTCGGCCTGGTCGGGTGGTACGAACGCGGTGTCGGTCAAGATGTTAAGCACACAGGTGTCGATGGCGACGGTGCTGATGAAGAACTTCGCGTCCTGCCGTGCCCATTTGCCGACGACGTCCACGGTGGTGGCTGGGGTGAGTTCCGCTAGCGCCTCCGGAGGTGGCGCGGATCGCGGGGTCGTCACCCAGCGGTCCTGGAACCGGGCGTCGTTAAAGTAGACGGAGAGGTCGAGGTGACCGCCGCGCTGGGCGGCGTACTCGCGGCGCAGATCGGCCATGGCGGCCGGATCGTAGTAGCTGTACCGGTAGGAGGTGAGTGCGGACCGGTAGGCGCGCTGCGCCGTCTGGTCGAACCCGGCGCCGCCGAGGTCGAGGACGAACAGCCCGTCCTGCGCCATGGGTGCCACCAGCGACCGCCGGGCCGGGTCGAACCGGTTGGCCACGATCAGCTGCATGACCACCCGCCGGTGCCCGGTGAACGCGCCCAGCACCGCGGCGCTCGCGGCCAGGAGTACCGCCGAGGTGGTGACCTTGGCCCGCTCGGCGATGAGCTGGGCGGCGACCGCCGCCGCTCGCGATGTCATCGCCAGTTTCCAGAACCGGGGGCTCGCCGGCGTCCGGGCGGGGAAGTCGAACATGGAGCGTGGGACGGTCCGTAGCTCACGTCGCCAGGCCCGCAGGGAAATCTCCCCGCGCCTGGCGCCCTCCCCGGTGCGCTCGTAGGCCACCTGCTCCGACGGCTGCCAGGGCGTGCCGGCCGCGGCGGCGGCACCGCGCAGCGCCTCGGCGAGCTGTGTGGTCACCAGCCGGCTCGCCCAGCCGTCGGCCACCTGGTGGTTGAAGACTACGGCGAGCCGGCGCGGCACCCCCTGCTGGGTCACCACCGCACACCGCCACCCCCACTCCTGCTCGCGAAAGGTGGCGGCCGCGAGATCCCGCAAGACGGCGGCCGCGAAGGCCGTTACCCCACCCTCGGGCGCCTCCCACACCGGCACCGGGAAGACGCCGGTGGCATGGATCTCCTGGGTGGGGCCGGCCGGCGTGGTGCGGTACCGGGTGCGCAGCCCTTCGTGGCGCTCGATCACCATCCGCACCGCCCGCGTGACGTCGCTGAGCGACGCGCCCCGTGGCACCGGCAGCAGGGTGGAGATGTTGAAGTAGTTCGCGTCCTCACCGAACCACCGGATGGGGTCCCAGATCGCTCGCTGGCCCCAGGTCAGGGGGGCGGTCAGCGGCGGCCCGGACCCGGCGGCGAACTCGACCTGCTGGAGCGTGGGGAGTGCCGCCGCCGACAGGTCCGGATCGGTGGCCGGCGCTGGGGCGTGTGGGTCGGTCAGGTCTCCGCCCTCCAAGGAACCGGGTCGGCGGCGGTCGACATGCTGGATACGCCGTCCAGATGATACCTGGGAACGCTCCCACGCGGTCTTCCGCCGGCGTACCGGCCACGGCGGCGACCGGTCGCTCAGAGGCGGCCGCGGCCGGCCCGTAGGATCAGCAGCCCGAGCTGGGTGCCGATCTCGCCGAGTTCCCGGTGGAACCGGTCCAGGACCTCCCGCTCCCGGGCCAGGGCCAGGCGGGTGCCGCCAGCGGCCACCCGGGCCGCGCCGATGCGTTGGGAGATGCTCGCGCGTTCCCGCCACAGCGCGACGATCGCCGCGTCGATCTCGTCGATCCGTTCCCGCAGCTTGGGGATGTCCTCGGTGGTGGCGGCCTCGGCGGGCTGGTCGGCGGTGATGACGGACA
>Ga0079224_100007845_pt1 | contig 14383 bp, 13 predicted proteins | sample Stecom2015_FD_80414 | JGI IMG/M metagenome (GOLD analysis project Ga0079224, IMG submission 80414) | Agricultural soil microbial communities from Utah to study Nitrogen management - Steer compost 2015 | ecosystem: Environmental > Terrestrial > Soil > Agricultural land | place: USA: Utah...
TCCGTTAGATAAACGTTTTTAGTATTAGCATCAACGGCGATGCCATACGGGATGGTGATGCGGCCGGCTATGTCAGTATCTATATAAGGAAAACCGTTATTCAAGTCGTTAATCAAAAATGAATTAAAAAGAATCGTGTTCTTTTGTGCGTCGCTATCCCATTCGGTAGCATAGGTATATATTTTTTCGTCGTCAATCCAAAAATTACTTACGGGTTTATCCAATTGTTCTATTATACGATCCGTGTAAGGATCGATGAAAAAAAGATTAGAGTGCTTGCCTTTATAATCTCCCCTGGACGTTACGTAGATTTTGCCGTGTTGATCTACTTTTACTTGTTGTAGGTTTATGGCAACATCAATTCTCTTTAGCTCTTTGAAGGTTGGCAGATCAATAACGGACAACGTTCGCTCATAGGTATTCGGATTGTATCCGCCTGAATTGGCGACATAAAGCTTATTGTTAGAAACAGCAAGCCCTTCCGGTTGCCGACCTACTGAAACTTCTCTCAAAATGTTTAGCGACATGGTATCGATTTCAACTACCGTTCCGTTCGGAGAATTAGGACCTAAGGATATGGATGCGTTATACGAGCTGACATAGACTTTCCCCTGTGCGGCTGTTATATAGCGGCAGTTAATAAGATCAATCGACTTAATACGTTTGGCAGTAAACGCATCTAGCACTTCTATTTTATTGGATGCGTTTACAGCAATGTATAGTTTGCCTCCATACAGTTGTATATCATTACCGACATCGCCCAAACCCAAGACAACGGATGGATTAGCTCGCTGATATACATTTCTCTCATAGGTTCCGGTAGTAAAATCATAAAAGTCGAGAGACGCTTTGTTCATCGACATATTACCCTCGTTCAGTAAATATAGGCCCCTACTAAAACGAAAGGTTTCCTCTGCTAAAGGGATTGTATCCTTTCTGCAAGTACTCAAAAGCCCAAAACCGAGTATCGCAATGAAAATATAAAATATTGTAACTGTATTGCGCATGCTTAATATTTAAATGATATTCTTATACGGAAATTTCTTCCCGGCATAGGGAAATTTTTAACAACCTCGTAGGGTTGATTGAGAAAGTTATTCATTTCCAGCATCAAATTCAGCTTTACCTTTCCTGTAAAGGTAAGATCCTCTTTTCCGATTGAAATGTCATGTGTGTACCAAGGTTGCAAGTAATTGTCTGCACGATTAGCTGCCTGACTGTACCGCTCACCGGTATAAAGAAAGCTATAATTTAAACGAAAGCTTCGATAGTCCATTTGTACTATTAATGAACCGCTATGCTTCGGGATATACGGAATCTGCTGTCCGCGATTAAAGGCTTGGTGATTTTCCTGATTTTCTGTCATATCCAATGCCTCTTCGAACGTATAATTCAATCCCATGGTAATATTGGCCTTTTTAAAGGGCTGATAAACCACTTTTGCCAGGACATCGACACCCTTTGTTTCTACGCGATCTAAGTTATACATTATCCAACGGAATTGATTATTGGCCGGGGAGGCAATTATTTTGTCGTTAATCGTGTTATAGTATACATCTGCCTGTATACTGAAATATTTCAGTGCCTTTGCCAAAGACTTCCCATAAGTTGCACCTACATTGAATTGGTTGGCATTTTCGGGCCTCAATGAAGTGTTTCCAATATCAGTATAATATAGGTCATTGAAGGTAGGCATTCGGAAAATGTTCTTATAAAACGCCCTTATTCGGAAATCCTGATAAGTAAAGGGCTGCCAGGATATAGAAAAAGTGGGGCTCAGCCTGCGTTTAACTCCTGCGCCCGCATCATGTTTTGCATGATCTTGTACCAAGGTTGCCAACAAACTCGATTGAAAGGTAACCCGATCTACTTTATATTGCGACGCTAATGCTAAGAGCGTAGTATATCGCGTAGGATAGGCAAAATCGTCTAAGTTCGCGTTTAATTTATTCCATTGCCAGTCCGCACTTAATGACAGGCCCCATTGTCGGGTCACTTTATATTGATTAGCGAACGATAAAAAGATTTCCTGTTGCCTGAAATTATTCTCCAGCGGTCCTTCGATCTTAATGATATTGGGGTTTAAATAATACGTATAATCATTTGCGTATTTAGCATTTACCAAAAACGAATACCGGTTGAGTTCTTTTCGATAGGAACTTTGAAAAAAAATATTGCGATCTTTTTGACGCTGTCCTTTCTCCGGACTTGTGGGTTTCAATCGATTGGCAATAATTGCGTCGGGAAGTCCCCTATCAGATGAATAGATGTATACATGACTACGCCAATCACCGGATAACCATTTTCCATTGATGATTGATTCTGCTCTAAAAGCTTTGATATCGGCGTTTTCTCGGTAAGCCACCGTATCATAGTTTGGGTCTTGCAATCGGAATTTATATTTTCCGCTCGCCTGAATATATTCGGTGCTGATAGCAGCATTTAAATTTTCGTTGATTTTTCTTTCAACTAATAAAGAAGGATTGATTAGGTCAAAAGAGCCATGCTTTAAACCTGCGGTTAGATTATAATCTTTGCCTTCTTTAAATTGAGGTGTTTTACTTTGTAAATACATATAAGAAGCCGAGGCAAAACTTTTGGCCGGTTGTAGTAAAGCTTGGCGGTCGCCATTGTAAAGGCTAATTTGTTCTATGTTTTCAAGCGAATATTTTCCGAGGTCAACTTGCCCGTTTTGCATATTGCCTACAGCAATACCATCTAAGAGTACTTGTGTATGACTGGACCCCATGCTTCTGACATTGATAGTTTTTAGTCCCCCCACTCCTCCATAGTCCTTTAGCTGGACTCCGGAAAGGAAGCGTGTGGCATCTGCTACCGATAAACTATTTAATCCTTTCAGTTCGTTAGAAGTTAAAATCTGGACAGGAACCGCCGATTGAATGGTGAGGTTGTTTTTTGTGCCATAAATGGAAACGGTGTCCATTTTGTTTGTTTGCGCACTTACATTTCGCGTAAGAAAAAGCGTAAAAAGGACAAGCCAAAAAGAAGGGTATAGTGAATAATTATTCAAGTGTTATCAAGGAATATTAAGATCTTCTACAGCCGTTATTTCAGTGGATAGCTCCCCTAGCCTTCCAAGATCTGCCAAAATACCGGTTTGTATCTTGATAAAATTAATAGAAGGAAGATTTACCTTTACCCCTTTTTCGTCTATTGCATCGGCGATGTCTATCTCATCTCCATTATACCTATTGTCTGCATAGCCATAAACAAATGGCGCGCTCGTAATAAAGTCGGGGTTTGTTTGATCAATATTAGTGCTAGGGAGTAAAGAGCCCTGCAATGAATAGGAGTCCTGATCAATCCAACTCGGGAAATAGAGTTGGCGATGTGTATTATTCCTTTTTATTTTTCCTTCATTTCCTGAGCTATCTTTCCACAGAATATCGGAAGTATCTGTAGCAGGCTTAAAATAAGTAACCATATAATCACGCACGTATCCGGGTTTCCCAAATTCACTTCCTTGGATTTCATACCAAGTATCATCCGGAATCCCATTACCGTTTTCGTCTCTCATGAGCCAGACAACTCCCGGTTCTGCAAAGTTGTCCATGGAATTACCATAAACGACGATATCTGCTTTATCAGGTACGTTAATCACCGGGTGGTCGAACCCCAGAACAATGTATCCCCCAAAAGCGCCCAAAGAAACGATTCCTTGATTGCCTCTCAGAATGCTTCGCGCGCCGTTTTCATTATCTAATGATTGACTGATAAATTGTCCGGGTGCCGGTTGGTAGTCAAAGAGTTCTGTTACATATTTGATCGGCCCGGTATCAGTTGGTTCGGTATCGCTCTTTGAGCAGGCCTGTGTTAAGCATGCGGTACAAAGGCCGAAAAAAAGAGTTCTTTTACGTATAACAATTCGTTTTAACATAGCTTGATCCGTTAAGGCAGTAAAAGAAGCGGCAGAATAACTCCTTGTTTATAAGTATAATACAGGGTAAAGTTTAATCTGATGCTTCAATCCACGAAAGCCTAGATTTTTTATTATTCGGCAGGTATTCTGACTTGTTCTCAATTGTTTCGCCTTCCCATACATCCTGTACAGTGGCCAATGAAACATAGTTTAATGAACTTACAGCTGCGGGACAGTTTTGGATTTGCACCAAATTCCCTTTTTCATTTCAATCTAATCTAGATTGAAAACCAAATAACAGGACAAACTTAGATAAAATGCACGACATTGCGAATAGCTACGACGACTAATCAGTATTTTGATAGCTAATCTTAAGCTATTCTCTTATTTGCCCATCGCCCCTAACTATCCACTTGTAAGAGGTCAGTTCCTCCAAGCCCATGGGGCCTCTCGCGTGCAACTTTTGGGTGCTGATACCTATTTCAGCACCTAGACCGAACTGAGCACCATCTGTAAATGCGGTAGAAACATTTGCATATACCGCGGCTGCATCCACGGTATGTAAAAATCGAGCGATTGTTTCAGGGTTTTCAGCGATAATGGCTTCGCTATGTTTAGAGCTGTATTGCGCTATATGTGTAAGTGCATCGTCAATGTCTTTTACCACTTTTATGGCCAGTTTAAGCGAAAGGAATTCGGTTCCGAAATGGCTTTCTTCCGCTTGACGAAGTAAATGTTGAGGGTAATGACTTTCAAGCTGTCTGTAACTTTCTTCGTCGGCGAAGAGCTCAACTTCTTTATGGGATAAAGGCTCTGTCAGTAAAGCTAAATCAGCTAATCGTTCTTTATGTACAAGCAGGCAGTCTAGCGAATTACAAACACTGACACGGCGAGTTTTTGCATTATGAATAATAGCTTTTCCTTTTTCCACGTCGGCAGATACATCAAAATAAGTGTGGACAATGCCTGCGCCTGTCTCAATAACGGGGATCTTACTCGCGGTACGCACATAGTTTATTAACTGCTGGCTACCACGAGGAATAATTACGTCTACATAACCCACAGCTTGTAGTAAAGCCTCTGTTGCTTCGCGTTCGGCAGGCAATAAAGTTACGACCTTTGACGATACATTGTGCCTCTCAAGCACAGTTTGTATGATTTTAACAATAGCCGTATTAGAAAATGCTGCGTCGCTGCCCCCTTTTAATAGCGTCACATTGCCTGTTTTAAAGCAGAGAGCGAATACATCAAGCGTTACATTTGGACGAGCTTCGTAAATGACACTTATAACACCCAGTGGAACCCTTACTTTTTCAATATGAAGCTTATTAGGAAGCGTGCGACTTTCAAGGATGCCCCCAATTGGATTTTTAAGATGAGCAACATGCTCTATATCGGATGCGATTGCTGATATTCGGTGTTCACTTAACAGTAATCGGTCATATTTCGGATCATCAGTCGGCATCCTATTAAGGTCCTTCTGGTTTTCTTCCAATAAAAAAGAAGTCTTATTTCTAATCTCATTCGCAAGATCAGTCAGTATTAGGTCGATCGTTTCATTTGATAGACGCAGCATTTCTTGTTGTGCGTCTTTCGCATGCTGAAAGTATTGCAAGTAATTCATCTTTTACAGTATTTTGTCTTGCCTTTGTAGGTTACCGCTAAAATGGGTACCTGATAAAAATTAAACTAATAAACAGAGTACAGGTAATCGTAATGAACAAGTGGTTTTTGATTTTTTACACCCATCCGTTCACGCGCTTTGTCGGCACCATATTGAGCAATTCCCCAGCCAATAGTTTGCTGGTGTTCGTCGAGTATCTTGATAACATCACCTTTCTTGAATTCACCGGATACAGCAGTTATGCCAATAGGCAAAAGGCTGCTAACTTTACCGGAAGTCAGTACCTCTTTGGCGCCGGTGTTCAGTTGAACCGTACCCGATGCAGCGCCTTCCGCATGTGCAATCCATTTCTTCCGTTCGGATTTGTGTTTTTCCGGTAGAAAATGTGTATGCACCAAATCTTCAAATAATAGATCTTTTAACACATTGTCGCGTTTGCCGTTTGCAATATGTACCGCAATTCCCAGTTTTGCAACTTTACCCGCAATAGAGGCTTTTGTAATCATGCCGCCTCTCCCAAAAGTAGACTTCTCGGCTTTGATAATAGCGGAAAAATTATATTCATTTTGTTTAACCTTTTCTATAATATGCGTATCGGGAAGTCTGGGGTCACCATTATATATCCCATCTATATTAGATAGTATAATCAGCGCATTTGCGTTTAACATAGATGCGATTAGGCCTGCTAATTCATCATTATCCGTAAACATCAGCTCCGTTACCGAAATCACATCGTTTTCATTAACGATGGGAATTACATCATTCTGTAATAGAGAATGGAAACAGTTTTTCATGTTTAAGTAATGTACCCGATCACGAAAATCTTCCTTTGTAACCAAAACTTGCGCGCATAGCATCTCGTGTTCGTTAAACAGTTGCGAGTAGGTGTTGATAAGTTTTACCTGTCCGATGGAAGATAATACCTGTCTTATAGCAACGGTATGTTTAGCTTCTTTTATCGAGGGAAGTAAGCTTCTGCCTGATGCAACAGCACCGGACGACACGACGATCAATTCAATACCCTTTTTCTTTAAATAGACTAATTGTTCGACGAGATGCTGAATACGGGAATAATCCGGTAACCCATTTTCTTTTGTTAGCACATTCGACCCTATCTTGACAATAATCCTCTTGTAGCTAAATGCCATTTTTTAAGCTGAATTTTATTGGAACCAATAAGCGGGGCTTAGTGGTTTCCAAATTAACATCTTTTTATCGCAATAGGCAAAAAAATGACAATAAAATATTCAGAAGGCTTATCCTTTGTTATTATTTGAATTACACTGCCTTAATATTTGCCAGCTCTATACAACGCTACGTTTTATTTATAACAAGCATCGGTACAACCGCATGAAAGGCTAAATCTTCTGCTAAGTCGGACAGAAACAACTTGTGAAAGAAGGACCTGTGTCTTTTTGTAAATAAGACTAAAATGGAAGGTTTCATGCGCACCAGTTGATCTCTTAGGTTTTTTAACAGCGTATGAACCGGATTCGTTTTCTCAAAATGGAACGTAATGCCATAGTTGTATTTTTTTTCAACTTCCTGTTGATTATACTTGTCCGGTATAAGAGCCAGATCCGGAACAAAATGTAGTACTTCGATAGGGGTTTTAAGTGCGGAAGAAAAATTAACAACCCTTTCAATCTCCGCATCAAAATCTTGCAGATCTGATGCATATACGATCTTGGTAAAAGGTTGAATTGCATAGTCCAGCGGTACAACAATTACGGGGACATCAGATTTTGTTACCAAATTGCCGGTATTTGTTCCGAAAAGCCGGTCTATCTTGTCCGCTCCCTTCGTGCTCATGCATATATAATCGATACCCGAAGTTTTTGCGCAGTAATTTAACAAGGCACTGTCTGCTCTAACGCCTCTGATTACTTCTACAGAAAAGCGCTTTGGCTGGATTCCCATTTCGTTATATATACCTAAAACGAACTCCTCCAGTTTTACCTGGTATGCTGACTGTTCCATATCCTCGGTGAGAGAAGTTTGAACAACAGGATCTTCCTTGACAGCGAATACTTTGGCTAAATGATTCACATATATAAACTGTAAATGAATTTCAGCGTCCGTTTGATTTGCCAAATGTATGGCAAAATGAATACCGGCAAGGGAATTAATGGAAAAATCAGTTGGCACTAAAATTTTCATAATCTTTATTTTTTAAGTTAACTAAAGCAACTTTACGTTAAAGTTACCGCTAATTTTTCAATATTTTAATGACTTAGATCACCTTCCCTTTTTAAACACCTGTTGAAATCGATGCGATCGGATAAATATTTGCAAAGAATAATATCTTTGCAAATAATCTGAACATGCAAGCATTAGAATTGCTCTATGAAGAAACAGGGAGCCAATAGAAGAGAAAAAATAATGGAAGCTGCACTTCTGCTGTTTTCAGTTAAAGGCTATGCAGACACATCGACTAAATTGATTGCCAAAGAAGCCAATGTTTCAGAGGCCCTTATATTTAAACATTTTGAGAATAAAGATAAATTGTTATTTCACCTTATTAAATCAGGTTATCGCAGGGTACTAGTCCAGAATAAGGGAATGTTAACCTATCATGATCCCAAATCTTTTTTGCGTTATATGATTGACCTTCCCAAAAAATTAGTAAGTGAAGAGCCACTTTTCTGGAAATTGCAAGAAAGGCTTTCTCATCATGAATTTTCGAAGCAACAGCATATATTATTTATGAAACCTGTTGATACGGTTGTTAATAAAGCGTTTACCGAGTTGGGAATGGAGAATCCCGCACTTGAAACGCAATTTCTTTTATTGTTGATTGATACACTGTGGAAAAAAGAAGCTACCGGGGATATGGAGAACATAGATGAAATTGCGAGACTGATAAAGATGAAGTATGGCTTGGAGTGAAACAATTGTTTTACCGAAAGGTGAGTGTTTACTTACTTAATTTTCAAATATTTTTTTGGTTTTACGTTTTAAACGTTACATTTGTTCAACTAATCAATTATAAAACTAAGATTTTTTACATAGAGCATCCGTGAGTTTTACAAAACCCTTGCAAAACTCACGTTTTTCTCTATCCTCGAGATGGCTCGCTCACGGGCGAAAAGTCTTTTACTTCTCCCCGTGTTAATAGTAAAAACGAATTGCTAAATATATTATTGTTTAACTAAATGTATTTTCCTTCATAATCACGATCGTCTGCCTGGTCTTTTTCTAATGCAAATGATTTTATTTGAGGTTTAATGGGGTTCAAATGAGTACCTTCTTGTTTCTCCTCTTCTTTGGTTTCTACATTTCCTACGGCTCGTACGGAATCTAAATGTTGAAAAAGCTCTTTCAGTGCTTTGCAAATGTTTCTTAAATATTTTTCATTCGTAGAACAGAGAACACTATCGGTGAGATCTCCAATGTCTTGAAAGTGAAGTGTCGTAATTTTTCCATTGCTAATAACAGCATGGAATTCGTTGGTATCCGGAAAATCCCATTTAAGTTGATGTATAGTAGTAGTTGTAATCTCCATGGTGATATGGGTTAATGGTTAATGAAATAGTGCATTTTAAATTTTCCCCAGATGGTTTTAATCACGTAATAGTTACCAATATGTATACCACTTTTCCGTATCTGAAGAAGAGTAGATCAGTCTATCCATAATATTTCGGCGTATTACACAATAAAATTGTTCTTTTTTTGTTATTCTAATACATTATTTAGATTTTAGTACACAAATTTTGATACATAACAGTAAATCGCCCAAACCCGACTATATGAAATTCAATAAGTATACCATTAAGATCCTGGTAGTTTTAATACTTGTTTTAGGATCAGGTATTGTATTCTTTTCTGGATTCGAAATAAATAGAACATCAGAAGAATCACCCACCAAAGCAGTAAATGTCCAAGAGAAGATTCCGGTTCCACTTCCAAAGCAATTCAATCTAGCCGTCGATTCCTTCGATGTTCATAATAATAAGGTTGAGAGAAATCAATTCCTGTCCAATATTCTATCGGCTTATCAGGTTGATCCTGTTACGATCAGCAAACTTGCTGATAAATCAAGAGCTATATTCAATGTACGTAAAATTTCAGCCGGAAATCCATATACGATCTTTACGTATAAAAGTAACCCACAAAAAGCAGCCTACTTTATTTATCAACCGAATCCGATAGATTATATTGTATATGATCTCCGGGATACGTTAAATGTGTATGCTGGTAAGAAGGATGTTGCTGTCAGGTTGGAAACCGTGGCGAGTGATATCAATCATTCGCTTTATGAAGCGCTGCAGCGGAACGGTGCAGATCCACAACTAGCTATCAAGTTAGCGGAAATTTATGGATGGGCGATCGATTTTTATGCGATTGGTGAGAATGATTGGTTTAAAATCCAATATGAAAGGCGATATGTAGATGATCGGCCTGTAGATGCAGGTCATATTGTGTCTGCAGTGTTTTCACATAAAGGCAAAGAATTGTCGGCATTTTATTTTCAGACAGACAGTACAACTAAAGGAGAGTATTATGATGAAGAAGGTAATAGCGTAAGAAGGGCTTTTTTGAAAGCACCCCTGAAATTTAGCCGGATAACCTCGCGGTATACAAAGCGGCGGTTGCACCCTGTACAGAAAATTTGGAAGGCGCATTTGGGAACCGATTATGCTGCTCCGAGAGGCACACCCATCATTGCTACCGGTAATGGCGTGGTTACCGAGTCGGCCTTCTCTAAATTCAATGGTAATTATGTGAAAATAAAACATAATGGAACTTACACTACGCAGTATTTACACATGAGCAAACGGGCGGTTCGTTCCGGTCAACGTGTTCAACAAGGTCAAGTTATCGGCTACGTGGGAAGCACGGGATTGGCTACCGGTCCACATGTCTGCTACCGTTTTTGGAAGAATGGAAAACAAGTGGATGCACTAAAGCAAAACTTTAGAGAAACCACGCCCCTTCCCTCTAAATTTCTATCGGCTTTCAAGGCTGTCGTAGCAAGAGAGCAAGAGGTTCTCGCTTCGCTCAACGTAGTTGCAGGAGATGCATTAGCGTCTTCCACTGAGCTAACTGATCGTGAGGAAAAAGCGCTGTAAAAATAAAAATCATTTTGTTTAGGTAGATCTTTTGCGAAAGTTTATAAACATTCATACCCATAATAAACAAACAGAAGGGGTTGTAAGTGTTATTAACCTTGGAGATAACTACAACCGATGCCTTGATTTCGATCCGTGTTCGATTGGTATCCATCCTTGGTTTGTGACAGATACCTCCTTTAAAGGTCAACTGGATGAGCTAGCAAACTATGCTGCACATGAAACGGTTTTCGCAATCGGTGAATGTGGTTTGGATAAACGGTGCGAGACCGAATGGCTTCTTCAGCAAAAGGCTTTCTTTGAACAAGTAAAGCTTGCGAATCGGATTGATAAACCCCTACTAATTCATTGCGTAAAGGCTTTTGGCGAAGTTGTTCAGTGCCTGCAAAAAGTTAACAGCAAAGTGCCTGTCATTTTTCATGGTTTTAACAGGGGCATAACTGTTGCTCGTACTTTGATAGAGAAAGGATATTATTTGTCATTTGGCCGTTCTCTAATTAGAGATCAACATCTTGAATCGCTAAAAGCATGTCCGCTCACTCAACTCTTTCTGGAAACAGATGATGCCGAATTAGAAATAGAAACGGTTTACAACAAAGCATCGGTAGTGCTAGGTATGCCGGTAGAGGCATTGGCCGTACAACTTCACGAGAACTATGCCCGTGTTAAAAAGACAAAATTTAATATATAAAATACATGCAAGAAACAGCTTGGTTGTCGAGAACGGAAGTTCTGATAGGTAAGGAAAATTTGAATAAATTAATTAATAGCCATGTAATGGTACTGGGCTTAGGTGGTGTCGGTTCGTTTGCCGCCGAATTTTTATGTAGAGGAGGTGTAGGAGAAATGACCATAATCGACGGCGATGTGGTGGATCCGAGCAATAGAAATAGACAACTGCCCGCATTAGCAACAACGCATGGGCAATCAAAAGCGACATTAATGGCTGAACGCTTGTACGCCATTAACCCCGAATTGAAATTGCATGTCATCAACGATTTTATGAGCCCTGAACGCATCGAATCCCTAATTAATATGAATCCGGATTATGCGGTAGATGCTATAGATAGTATAACACCCAAACTTTCTTTTATTAGGCAAGCCTATGCAAAACGAATCCGTTTTGTCAGTTCAATGGGAGCCGGTGGTAAAGTAGATCCCACCAAATTGGAAGTGGTTGATATTTCACAGACTTACAATTGTCCATTGGCGCAACATATTCGTAAAAAACTTAAGAAACACAAAATTTACAAAGGGGTTAAAGTCGTTTTTTCTTCTGAGCTTCCTGATAAGAACTCACTGATCTATACAGATGGAAGTAACTATAAAAAATCTGCTTACGGCACGATGTCTTACATACCGGCAACATTTGGAGCGGCGGCTGCCTCAGCTGTTATAAGAGATTTAATAAAATAGTTTTTTTCTTATTTCTTTATAAGTAAAAAGGCCTCCAGGGAGATTGGAGGCCTTTGTTATTATTAAAAAAAGCGGCCGGATGGCCTAGACATAGGATTGCAAATATACTGAGAAAGTCTAGAAGTGTTTCATAATTCTATTGTTTTTTTCATATTTATAAAATATTGTCTTTTGATATGCCCTTTGTCGCCATTCTTTTTTAATTCTATTGATCTTTTGTTTAACAATATCTTAATAGTTAATAATTGTAGCTAATCCGGTAATCATTGCACAGTCCAACCATCCTTAGTTAGGCTCAGTTTAGCTTCATGCTTTTTTATTTGGCTATAGTCTTTCTTATCTAACTTTGAAAAGGGATTAACATTTATATACTTGGTTGTAAAGGTAACAAGGGCGGTTTTTTGTTGTTCGCTGACTTGTACCGACACAACCGAATCAAGTACCTCCTCTGCGATTTTTACCTTCTGGACAGAGCTTAACTGCCCTTTATCGGGAGGCAATAAGAGCTCACTTGCGTTGTCAGTAAAACGAATAATAGCCTTTTGATTCTCTCCTGTTTTATGATTGCGTTCTACCTGTGCCAATCCATCTTTTTCCAAACCGGCATCTAACACTCGACGTCCGTCTTCGGCATCTTTCGTATAAATTTGATAGCTCTGAATCTGGGGATATTTTCTATGCTGCTCAATGAGCTTGTACGCCTCTTCCTTTGTTAACGATATTTTATTACAGGCGCCTACTATAAGTGCTGCAGAAAATAAAAATAAGATTTTGAAAGTCTTCATTTTATATAGTTTTATCATGTAAAAATATAGGTTTTAACGATTTTTATAGATTATTTAGCCGATATTTTTTAATATCTGATTTTTGTCCGATATTGCTGCTTATGATAGCGGTACTAACAGGAGATATAATCAATTCAAGAAAGGCGAAATCTGCGAGAGAATGGAATGATCTGTTAAAGGAAAGTCTTTCCAAGGTGACTGAAAGTGATACAGACTGGGAAATCTTTAGAGGCGATAGTTTTCAGCTGGAACTATCAAATCCAGTAAATGCCTTGCATAGCGCTTTGTACCTAAAAGCGAGCTTAAAGACCGTAAAGGACTTAGACGCTCGAATATCAATAGGTGTTGGAGCGAAAAGCTTTACAGGAGAGCGTGTCACCGAATCATATGGTGACGCCTACCTTTTCTCGGGCGAACAATTTGAATTACTTAAAAAAAACAAACAAACTTTGGCCATTCGAACCGGGAACAATACTTTTAATGAAGATTTCAATTTGTTTTTCAGGCTTGCCCTTACCTTCATCGACAATTGGACACCAAATTCGGCTATGTTGGTACAAACGGTTTTTGATCATCCGACCTTATCACAAAAGGAATTGGGTGAAATTTTGGGAATAAGCCAGTCGTCGGTAAGTGAACGGTTTAATCGTGCCTATCTTGCGGAAATTAGGGATCTCATTGAATTGTTTGAAAAAAGACTGAAATCAATTTAATAACTTATAATGGAGCTGTTTTTAAGGTTGTTATTGGCCCACTTGATAGGCGACTTCTTTATACAAAGTGATAAAGGCGTAAAGTCAAAAGAACATAAGAAAGTAAAATCCCCTTACCTCTACTACCATTGTTTGCTTCATATCGGTTTGGCATGGTTGATGGCTTGGGATATCCAATTTTGGCCTTATGCTGTTTTCATTGGATTGACACATTATTTAATCGATTTGGCGAAACTATATTTTCAACAAAAGAAATGGCAGGTGGAGGCGCTAATTGTTGACCAGATCTTTCATGTTTCAATTATTGCTGCGGCCGTTATAATGGCTGAAAGTGTGGAGATACGCTCTTTGGACAAGCTGTTCGATGCGGAAAAACTGGTCCTATACCTTTCCCTGCTATTTCTCACAAAACCATGTTCAATACTTATTAAAACGGCTATTTCTAAATGGACACCTCAAGAGGACGGAAGGGTTGACAGTTCATTGCAGAATGCGGGGAAGTGGATTGGTTATTTGGAGCGATTATTGATTTTTGTCTTCATTATCGTAGGAAAGTTCGACGCGGTTGGTTTTTTATTGGCCGCTAAATCAATTTTCAGATTCGGCGACTTGAAGCAAGGTGATGACAGAAGACTGACTGAATATGTGTTAATAGGTACATTACTAAGCTTTGGTATTGCTGTCGTGATTGGCTTGTTTTATTACGGTTGGTTTGGATAAGAGGAACGTCTAGGCGTATTGCTTCATTATCATCCCGATTCTAGCGTTTCAAATCATTCCATTCAATGCGCGACGAAAATGCAACTTATAGACGTTCACCCTGTTTTAATTTTTATAAGCCAATAAGCTCAACGCATTAAGAACGACCACCAAGGTAGAGCCTTCATGAGCGA
>Ga0079224_100007847_pt1 | contig 14382 bp, 15 predicted proteins | sample Stecom2015_FD_80414 | JGI IMG/M metagenome (GOLD analysis project Ga0079224, IMG submission 80414) | Agricultural soil microbial communities from Utah to study Nitrogen management - Steer compost 2015 | ecosystem: Environmental > Terrestrial > Soil > Agricultural land | place: USA: Utah...
CACTTGCGGATGATCAGCATTAACAAGTGAACGACCGGGAACTTCGGCTCTTTCATTATCTGGACGTAAATCTACGTGAATTTCAGAACACGGACCACATGGACCTTGATCGCCCATTTCCCAAAAATTATCTTTTTTATTTCCGTGAATGATGCGGTCTTCGCTTACATATTGTTTCCAAATGTCGAAAGATTCTTGATCGAACGGAACGTTTTCACTTTCATTACCTTCAAAAACCGAAACATACAATATGTCTTTGTCGATTTTCAGCACCTCAGTCAGATATTCCCAAGCCCAGGCGATAGCTTCTTTTTTGAAATAATCGCCGAAAGACCAGTTGCCCAGCATTTCAAACATGGTGTGATGATAGGTGTCAAAACCTACATCTTCCAAATCGTTGTGTTTGCCCGACACACGCAGGCATTTTTGGGTATCGGCAATACGGTTGCTTTTCGGCACGGCATTACCTAAAAAATATTCCTTGAGCTGTGCCATTCCCGAGTTGTTAAACATCAACGTAGGGTCATTTTTTAGTACGATAGGCGCAGATGGTACAATCAGGTGATTTTTACTTTTGAAAAAATCTAAAAAGCTTCTTCGGATATCTTTGGATTGCATAGTATTTACAAAATTTGATACAACCAGCAAAAATACAATATTTTATCTGAAGAAAAAGGAACAAATTGTGTGTTTGTTCCTTTTTTGTGTGGCTTAAAAATTATATAGACGCAAATGGTTGTAAAGCGATATTATTTTTTTGAATCTTATCGGGAAAATAGAAAAAAATAAATTGATTTTCGTTTCAAAAGTCAGAAATAATTCTATCTTTGAGAATATCCTTATATTTGTAGAAATTATTTAAAGATGGCAGAACAAATCCAACCATACAAAGATTCTAAATTAGGTAAAAAACAACAAGTCGAACAAATGTTTGATACCATTTCGGGGAATTATGATAACTTAAATCGGATGATTTCGCTTGGAACCGATCAAGGATGGAGAAGACATGTGCTTAAATTGGTTTCTGATACTCGCCCCGAATCTATTTTGGATATTGCAACTGGAACAGGCGACTTGGCGATTTTGTTGTCAAAATCTGATGCGAAACGAATTATTGGATTAGATTTATCTGCCGGAATGCTCGAAGTTGGCAAAGAAAAAGTAAAAGCATTAGGATTAGAAGACAAGATAGAAATGATTCAAGGCGATTCTGAAAACTTGCCCTTTGAAGACAACTCTTTTGATGCGATTACAGTAGCTTTTGGGGTTCGAAATTTTGAAAACCTCGAAAAAGGATTAGACGAAATATTACGTGTATTGAAACCTAATGGGATTTTTGTGATTTTGGAAACATCTGTTCCAACCAAATTTCCGTTCAAACAAGGGTATAATTTTTATATGAAAACCTTTATGCCATTGATGGGAAAACTCTTCTCTAAAGATCGAAAAGCATATACTTATTTGTCTGAATCTGCAAAAAATTTCCCTTTTGGAGAGCAATTGAACAATATTTTGCGTAAAATTGGGTTTTCTAATGTAAAACACTTGCCACAAACTATGGGCGTGGCAACCATATATATTGCATCTAAACAATGAGAAAAATATTAACCATTTTCGTTTTTCTGCTGGTATCAGCAACAGGTTCGGCACAATGGATTTTCGGGAAAAATCCTTACCGAAACCAACAATCTTTCGATGATCAGCGTATTCACTGGGGTTATACCATCGGTTTGAATACCTATAATTTTAAGTTTAAATATACTGAAGATTATCTGAAAAACCGAGGAAATCAGGAAATCCTGACAGAAACCAGTTTTGGGTTTGCCGTTGGATTGGTTGGGAATTTACGAATTTTAGAATCGCTTAATCTTCGTTTTGAACCAAATTTGGAATACAACAAACGCGACTTGATTTTCCCACATATTGCTGACCCAGGAAAGGCTAGGAGAGAAGTGAATACAACTTATTTGCATTTTCCATTATTGCTTAAATATTCGGCGGTGCGAACAGGAAATATCCGACCTTTTGTTATGGCTGGAATTTCGCAAAACGTCAATCTGAGTAGTAATGAAGATTCGAAAGAAGATAATTACGAAGGTACTTTTCGGATGAAAAGATTAACGACAAACTATGAATTGGGCGTGGGAATAGATTTTTATTTTCCACATTTTAAATTGTCAACATCTTTGCGTGGTTCGTTTGGATTACAAGACGAGTTGGTTAGAGATTACAACGAAAACAGTCCGTGGACAGGTTATATCGAATCAATGAAAACCAGAGCGGTATTTATTAATTTTACGTTCCACTAAACAAGATTTTATTTTGTCTATAAACAAAAACCTTTCTGATTTCAGAAAGGTTTTTTCGTTTTAATTTATTCTCGTTTCGTTTATAGACCTTCCAGGTTTTTAAAACCTGGAAGGTCTTAAAAAACTATTTAACCAAAGCAGGATTTACCCATTTGAATACATGTGCTTCTTCGCTCACTTTCATTCTTTCTGCCAATCGGGTTAGTCTATCTGGAAGTTTCATCAAGTAATCACGTGCTTTTTCGGCTTCGTCAGTCAGATTATCAATTTTGTCGATTTGCCAACGCGTAATTAATTTATTGAGAATATCTACGTAATCTAAAGATGTATAAACGCCGATTCGTTGTGCCGATTCTGAAAACTGATGAAAAGCCTCACCGATTTTTCCGCCAGATTCTCTGACCAAATTCGCCGGCATGGTGATTTTTCTTTTCATCATATAGTGAAAAGCTTTCATCATTTCGGAAGGATCAACTTGAAAAATTCTATCTACAAATTCTGAATAAGCATGATGATGTCTCATTTCGTCGCCGGCGACCATTTTGCACATTCTAGACAATTTGTTGTTGTTGTATTGCTTGGCAAGTTGAGCAACTCTGTTGTGAGAAATGTAGGTAGCTAATTCTTGAAAACTGGTAAATACGAAGTTTTTATAAGGGTCTCTGTCTGTGCCAGGGTCAAATCCATCGTTGAGTAAATGATGCGTTGAAATTTCTACTTCTTTCATGTTTACTCTTCCCGACAAATAGAGGTATTTGTTTAACAAATCTCCGTGGCGGTTTTCTTCTCCGGTCCAATGTCTTATCCAATTAGCCCAGCCGTTTCCTGGGTCTTCTTCGCCAGCTCTTTGGTTGACACCTTCCACATCTAATAACCAAGATTCATAAGTAGGCAAAGCTTCTTCGGTGATGGTGTCGCCGACCAAAACTACCCAAAAATCATAAGGGAGTTCTTTGGCAAGTTCTCTCAATTCTCTGACTTCTTCCATAAACGATTCGTTTTCTGAATCGGGAAGTAAATCAGAAGGTTGCCATATTTTTTCGACCGGAATCAAATATTTCTGGACAAAATCGTTAATATTATTTTCCAGAAATTTCATAACTTCCAGACGTACATTTTGTATTGACATAACAATTGTTTTTTTATCTTTTTTAAAGATTGTTTCTACTTTATTTTAGACAGAATTGCGGAATGTGTTTTTTCAAAAATTTCCTCAAAACTGTGTTCGCTTATCTTCATTGCTGGATGAATATACATAGATAATCCGGCTCCTAATCCTAAAGGAAACATTCCGTATCGAAACAATTTCCATGAATTATTGATGGTTATCGGAACAATGTATGCGTTTGGTGCATATTTGCAAAGAATTCGTAAGCCATTTTCTGAAAACTTTTTAGGTTTTCCTGTTCTAGAGCGCGTACCTTCGGGATAAATGACTGCACTGCGATTGTGTTTTTCAATATATTGTCCTAATTGTTTTATCGCTACCAGTGCTTGCTTAGAATCTTTTCGATCAATTAACACCGAACCGCCGTGTTTTAAATTATAGGACACGCTTGGAATCCCTTTGCCTAACTCTTTTTTACTGACGAACTTTGGATGATTTTTTCTTAAAAACCATATTTTCACTGCAACATCATACATACTTTGATGATTAGATACAAAAATTACAGGAACGTCAGTGGGAACGGTTGATGCGTTTTTGATTTGATAAGTTGTTCCTAACAAATGACCGCAACGTATCAAGCACCAGTTTAATACATCAACACTTTTTTTATGTGCTTGATAGCCAAAACAATTCAAGCATAACCACTGAATTGGATGAAAAATCAATAAGCACAAACTAAAAAAAATATAAAATATAACCGTTATCGGATAGGATAATATTTTTACCACTCTTATCTTTTTTCAAATATAAACAAAAACCACCTTAGATTTGGTGGTTTTTTTACTTTTTTCAACCTTTTTTTATTAGCAGTATTCGTTGTACGCTGCTTTGAGGTTTTCAGCAATGATTTCAGCCGGATGACCTTCGATATGATGTCTTTCCAACATGTGAACTAATTCTCCGTCTTTGAACAATGCCATAGATGGCGATGATGGCGGAAACGGAAACATTTTTTCGCGTGCAGCATCAACTGCTTCTCTGTCCACACCAGCAAATGCGGTTACAATATGGTCTGGTTTTTTGGTGTTTTCCAAACTCATTTTGGCTCCTGGACGAGCATTTCGTGCTGCACATCCGCATACCGAATTGATAACAACCAAGGTTGTGCCTGATTGCGACAATGCGTTCTCAACATCATCTGTGGTATATAATTCTTTAAAACCAGCAGAAACTAATTCTTCTTTCATTGGTTTTACAATCTCTTCTGGATACATAATTTAAAATTTTTAGTTTATACAAAAATACGAAAAACCTTTGGTTTAAAGATATAATTAATTCTTAAAATAAAGAGGTCTTTTTTTGGTTTGGGACAAATATAAGATTAGGGTCATTTTCTCTCAAAAAAATGATTCAAATTCATTAAAAATAGCTATATTCGTAGCAAACCTAAATTGATAATTTATAAATGAAAAAAAATGTTTTTATCATCCTGACAATAGTTGGTGTTGGACTAGCTTCATGTGATAATAAAAAAAAGGAGGAAAATCCTTTGCTAAGCGAATGGAAAACGCCTTATCAAATGCCTCCATTCGACCAAATTAAAAATGAGCATTTTCGACCAGCTATCGAAGAAGCAATCAAAAAACAACAAGAAGAAATTACCGCAATTGCAGAGAATACAGAAGCTCCGGATTTTGTCAATACTATAGAAGCTTTGGAATATTCGGGTAAAGATTTGAAAAAAATCACACGTGTGTTTTTCAACGTGAAAAGTGCTGACGGAGATGAGGATTTACAAAAAATTGCTGAAGAATTGGTGCCGATTTTATCCAGAAATTCAGACGATATATTTTTGAATGAAAAGCTGTTTGCCAGAATAAAATCAGTCAATGAAAATGATGAAATAACGAGTAAATTGCTTCCGGAAGAAAAAAGATTGTTAGAAAAAACATATAAATCATTCGTTCGGAATGGAGCAAATTTATCTGCTGATAAAAAAGAAAAATTAAAAGAAATCAATAGTCAGCTTGCAGTTTTAACATTAAAGTTCGGCAACAATGTACTCAACGAAACCAATGACTATACCTTAGTTGTTTCCGACAAAAATAGATTGGCAGGACTTCCTGCTCCGTTAATCGAAACTGCGGCCAAAGAAGCAGAAAATAAAGGACAGCAAGGAAAATGGATTTTTACTTTGAGTAATTCTTCGATAATGCCGTTTCTGCAATATGCCGAAGATCGCGAATTGAGACAGGAAATATGGAATGCTTATCAGCTGAGAGGGAATAATGACAACGAATATGACAATAAAGAAGTTTTGTTGAATATTGCCAATTTGCGTCTGGAAAAAGCTAATATTTTGGGATACAAATCTCATGCAGCTTATGTGTTGGAAGAAACCATGGCGAAAAATCCGGAAGGAGCAATGGATTTGCTCAATGAGCTTTGGAAACCGGCATTGCAAAAAGCAAAAAACGAAACTGCAGATATTCAAAACCTTATGCAACGAGATGGCATTCAGGGAGATGTTACACCTGCTGATTGGCGATATTACTCGGAAAAAATACGCCAACAACGCTACGATTTTGACGAAAACGAAATGCAGGCGTATTTTAGCTTAGAAAATACTCGCGAAGGAATCTTTATGGTTACAGAGAAATTGTATGGATTGAAATTTGAACAACTCTACGATGTTCCGGTGTATAATGAAGAGACTACAGCTTGGAAAGTTACTGAAAAAGATGGTACAGAAATCGGTGTACTTCTGATGGATATGCATCCGAGAGCGACCAAAAATGGCGGTGCATGGATGACATCATATCGACCACAAAGCATAGCAAACGGAGAACGAATTTTACCGATTATTTCTATCGTATGCAACTTCACTCAACCAACAGCATCTACGCCAGCTTTATTGACATTTGATGAAGTAACGACGTTTTTCCATGAATTTGGGCATGCTTTGCACGGATTATTATCTAACGTGAAATATGAAAGCCTTGCCGGAACAAGCGTTTCGAGAGATTTTGTTGAATTGCCTTCGCAAATTATGGAAAACTGGGCTGAAGAACCAGATGTGATAAAAATGTTTGCTAAACATTACCAAACAGGCGAAACCATTCCGGATGAAATGATTGAAAAAATGAAAGCAACAGGCACTTTCAACCAAGGATTTGCTACCACCGAATATTTAGCAGCGTCTATTCTGGATATGATGTATCACGCCATCGAAGAACCGCTTGAAGGCGATGTGGTGTCATACGAAATCAATAGTATGAAACAAGCAGGGCTAATGGATGCGATTATTCCAAGATACAGAAGCACCTACTTCAATCACATATTTTCTGGAGGATATTCGGCAGGATATTACAGCTACATCTGGTCAGAGGTTTTAGACAGCGATGCATTCGAAGCTTTTAAATCTACCTCGCTGTTTGATCAGGAAAATGCCACTTCATTCCGAAAAAATATTTTGGAAAAAGGCGGTACGCAAGACCCTGAGCAATTGTATGAGAATTTCAGAGGAAGAAAACCAAGTATCGAACCTCTGCTCAAAAAACGAGGATTGGATATTGAAATCAAAGACAATCAACCTGATATTAATCTTAAAAAATTATAATTATGGAAAATGCAGCTTATTCATACGAAACATTAAGCCAAGCCGTTAATGACTTGCAAAAAAGAGGATATACTACTGATTTTTTAATCAGCGAAGAAGAAGATTGTTTTTTGTGTATGCAAGGAACATTAGAATTGTCTCCAGAAGAATTCTGCATCGACGAAGTATATCGCTTTGAAGGTATGACCGACCCAGGTGATGAAAGCGTTGTGTATGCTGTTTCTTCAGATAAACACAATTTAAAAGGATTGATTATCAATAGCTATGGAGCCGATTTTGGTTACAGGGCTTCTCAGTTGGTAAAAAGATTGAAAAGAAAAAAAGATTAAATCACACAGCCCTCCTACACTTTTTCAAGAGGGCTTAATTTTTTTCAATAGTTAAAAAAATATATTAAAAAATACGTATCTTCGTTTAATAAAATAAAAATTCATGCAGATTAACCTGCCCGAAAAAAGGTATTATAGCATTGGAGAAGTTGCCCGAGCGTTTGGAGTGAATAATTCGCTTATTCGTTTTTGGGAAAAGGAATTCGATGTACTAAAGCCTCGCAAAAACGCCAAAGGTAATCGTATGTTTACGCCAGATGATATTAAAAATCTGCAGCTGATTTATCATTTGGTAAAAGAAAAAGGCTATACACTTGACGGAGCAAAAGAATATTTGAAGAAAGCCAAAAAGAAACCGTTGAGCGTTACAGATATTATCCTCAAATTAGAAAATATTAAAAAAGAATTGATACATATTAAAAACAACTTATAAAAATAAAAACATGAAAAAAACAATTGTTATTTTGTTGATTATTATTGGTTTAGGGTCATTGTCAGGGTGTTCTTATAACACGTTGGTAGATTTGGATGAAAACGTAAACCAATCGTGGGCAAATGTAGAAACAGCCTATCAACGACGAGCAGATTTAATTCCGAACTTGGTGGAAACTGTCAAAGGAGCTGCAGATTTTGAACGTTCGACTTTGGAAGCTGTAATTAACGCAAGAGCCAAAGCTACATCTATCGAAATTGATCCGTCAAATATAACACCAGAACAATTTGCTCAATTCCAAGAAGCACAAAACGAAGTGAGTAGTGCTTTGAGTCGATTGCTGGTAACTGTTGAACGTTATCCAGAGTTAAAAACCAATCAAAATTTTCTGAAATTGCAAGATGACTTAGTCAGCACAGAAAACCAAATATTGACTGCACGTACTCGGTTCAACGAAGCAGTGCAAGGCTATAATGGAAAAGTAAGACGTTTTCCGAGTAATATTACAGCTAGTCTTTTCGGATTTGACCAAAAACCTTATTTCGAAGCTCAAGAAGGTGCAGAAAATGCTCCTGACGTAGAATTCGATTTTTAATAAAAGCTTTTAGTAGTTACCAAAAAATAAGCAAATATGTCGCTAACCGAAGATTTTCTCACGCCAAAAGAAGAGCAAGCTATCGTCAAAGCCATTCGCCAAGCCGAAAATTTGACCTCAGGCGAAATTAGAGTGCATCTCGAAGCGCATACCGATTTACAGCCGTTGGAACGGGCAAAAGAAGTATTTGTGCAATTAAATATGCAGAAAACCGAAGCCCGAAACGGCGTGTTGTTTTATATCGGTGTGGTCGATCACAGCTTTGTGGTTTTAGGTGATGAAGGAATCAATCGAGTTGTTGGTGCTGATTTTTGGGAATCTACCAAAGACTTGGTTATCACATATTTCAAACAAAAACAATACCAAGAAGGGTTGGTCGCCGGAATTTTAAACGCTGGCGAACAACTTAAAACACATTTTCCTATATCGAAAAATGATATAGACGAACTACCCAACGAAATATCTAAATCATAATGCGTTTTTATAAAAACTTCGTTATTTTGGTCATGATGTTGCTAGCATCTGCTCAAGTTGCATTTGCTCAATTTGATATTCCAAAATTACCGTCAAAAGCAGAACAAACTAGCGTGTATGATTACGCTCAGTTGCTTTCGGGCGAACAAAAACGCAATTTGGAGCAAAAGTTACTTAACTATGCAGATAGCACTTCTACACAAATTGTCATTGCCATAGTTCCTACAATCAAAGGGGAAAATATTGGCATACTTACCCCAAAATGGGCACATGAATGGGGGATAGGACAAGCCGATGAAGATAACGGCGTGTTTATTTTGTTGGCGTTGCAAGAACGAGAAATATGGATTTCACCGGGTTATGGATTGGAACATGTTTTGACCGCCGGTATTGGCGGAGAAATCACACGCAACGAAATCATTCCTTATTTCAGAAATGGCGATTATTACGGAGGTTTACAATCGGGTACAGATGCTTTGATAAAATTATTCGCCGGAACTTACCAGAACCACCAATCGACGAATCAAGATGATTTTGGTTGGGGTTCATTTTTCATTCTGGTGATTTTTGTAATTCTCTTTTTGCTTATCATGAGTAAAGGAGGGAAGGGCGGAGGCAAAGGTGGAGGATACCGCGGAGGTTGGGGCGGCCCAATTATCCTTTCCGGTGGTGGTCGCAGCAATTGGGGCGGTGGTAGCTTCGGCGGTGGCTTTTCTGGCGGGTTTGGAGGCGGTTTTGGAGGAGGCGGCTTCTCCGGCGGAGGTTCCGGTGGAAGTTGGTAGAATTTCTAATATTGTAACGCTGTAACGCTGTAACGCTGTAACGCTGTAACATTGTAACGAAGTTACCTAAATTACTTTACTACGTCACTCCGTTACTTGTTCACATCGTTACAATTTTTTGGCTAATGGCTGTAAGCTATAAGCCGTATGCTATTAGCATCTTCAGACTTTACAACGCATTTAAATCATCATTGACCTGCGAGGTTTTTCAGAACCTCGTAGGTCTTTTTTCATTTAAAACATACAAGATTCTGCAACGGAGTACTATAGTGATTGTATAATGTAAAAATGTATATTGTAACACAGTAACGAGATAACACTGTATCTTTCGACTTAAATATTTTCGTCACTTCGAGTGAAATTTCTGTAACGAAGCAAAAAAAAAATTTGTATCGAGAAGTTTTTGTGCGTTCTCGATACGCTTCGCTACTCGAACTGACGGCTAACGACTGTAAGCTGTAACGCTGTAACATTGTAACGAAGTTACCTAAATTACTGCGTCACTTGTCCACTTCGTTACCTGTTTGATAGGTGAATTTTTAAAAAAAAGTATTTGTCTGTTAAAAGTTTGATTTGAATTGCTCTAAAAAACGAATGTCATTTTCATAGAACATTCTAATATCTCCGATTTGATAAAGCAACATTGCCATGCGTTCGATTCCCATTCCGAAGGCGAATCCAGAACATTCAGATGCATCAATTCCGTTGGCGGCCAAAACATTTGGATCTACCATTCCGCAACCCATGATTTCGAGCCAACCAGTTCCTTTCGTGATTCGGTAATCTGTTTCGGTTTTTAATCCCCAATACACATCTACTTCTGCACTGGGTTCTGTAAACGGAAAGTAAGATGGGCGAAGTCTGATTTCTGATTTGCCAAACATCTCTTTGGTGAAATGTAACAAAGTTTGTTTGAGGTCGGCAAAAGAAACATCTTTGTCAATGTACAAACCTTCTACTTGATGGAAAATACAATGTGAACGAGCCGAGATAGCTTCGTTTCTGAACACACGTCCGGGTGAAATAGTTCGTATTGGCGGTTGGTTGTTTTCCATGTATCGAGATTGCACCGATGAGGTATGCGTACGCAATAAATGTTGCGGATTCATTTCCACAAAAAAGGTGTCTTGCATATCTCTAGCTGGGTGATGTTCTGGAAAATTCAAGGCTTCAAAGTTGTGCCAATCGTCTTCGATTTCTGGCCCTTCAGAAACGTTGAAACCAATATTTGAAAATATATCAATCACTTGATTTTTAACCAATGTAATCGGGTGTCGGCTACCGATATTTGTTGGAAAACCAGGACGAGTTAAATCGTCATGTAGTTGAGATACAGATTCTTTTTCTTCCAAAAGATCTTGTATTGCTTTTATTTTTTCTTCTACGGTGGTTTTCAGTGTATTGACAACTTGTCCGTAGGATTTTTTATGTTCGTTTGGTACATTTTTGAATTCTGCAAAAAGCTCGTTCAAAATGCCTTTTTTGGATAAAAATTTGATGCGGTATGTTTCCAACGCTTCTTTGCTTTCAGCAGAGAATGTTTTAGCTTCTTCTATCAGTTTTTCTATTCGTTCAGTCATCAGTTCATAGTGTGATTGGGAGGCAAATTTACATTTTTTTGTCGAAACAGCCCCTTTTCGATTAGACTTTAATATATCCACTTTCAATGAAATAGTTGACAATAGCTTCTTTCATCAACACAGACTGTTCGCCAGCCTTGAGTGGAGGAAGTTCTTCTTTAATGGTGTAATGTGGCCAACCGTCGTCGTCGAAATGTGAAAACTCATAGTAACCATAAGGTTCGAGTAATCGACAGATAGCGATGTGCATCAGATTGACTTTATCGTCTTTTTTGAATTTCTTTTTGATGTTACCCAGTTCTTGAACACCGATAAGATAGATGATTCCTTCGAGGTCAATCGTTTCGCCATCGCCAAATTGTGCAGAAATTTGTTGACTGACCTTTTCCCATTGTTCTTTTAACTTCTCGTCTCTTGCCATTGTTGTTGAATTCGAGTACAAAGATAGCCTATTTTTAAAAACATTTTTTTGCTCTGTCGTGAATTATTTTTTTCGGATATTTACACCCATGAATATCCTCGACATCTTTATCGGAATATATCTTGCTTGGAATTTATACCAAGGTTTTAGTAAAGGTTTTGTAGCGTCGATAGCGTCATTACTTGGTTTGGTTGCCGGATTATATTGTTCGCTCCGGTTTTCGGATTGGGTAGGTGGGCAGTTGTTTAGCGAAAGCGAGTTAGACGAAGGCATGATTGCTCTTTTGTCGTTTGCTATAACGTTTGTTGGCGTTTTGGTAGCTGTATATTTCATCGGAAAATTCACAACCAAATTAATCAAAAAGTTACAATTAGGATTAGTAAACAAAATTGCAGGAGCATTATTTGGTGGAATAAAATCGGTATTGATTATGAGCGTGTTGTTTGGCTTTTTCCAAAAGATTAATCACAACAATTGGATTGTTCCTGAAGAAAAAATGCAACAATCTGTATTGTATGGCACGATTAACGAAGTGGCAGAGCAAATTTTTCCGAGATTAACCGCTTTTTATCATTCTTTTTTGGAGGAATATTTTCCGGATGCTGTTGAAGACTGAGAGCCTGTTTAAAATTCATCTAATAATTTGTTTATGTTTCTTTTTGGTCATAAAGGCGTTAAATTTTAAAACGATAGCTCTTGCTATCCTTTGAAAATTTGCCTTTTTCTGCCTCAAAAATAACCTATAAACATTTTTACAATACAAATTAAACAGGCTCTGATTTACTCGTAAAAATTAACCGATTTGATGATGGCTTCGAGTTCGAGTAGCTGGTTTCTCTTGTTTTGGAAAGAGTTATTGACAAACCCGTCCAAAAATAAATATCGTCCGTAATAATCGTCTTTGATAACCATCGAAATAAATGGTCCGGTCATAAAATCATTTTCCATCGCCCATTTGCCTCGAACTTCTATCGCCGGTAGTTTCCTTTGTTTTTGTGTATAAATTACCGGTACAAAATTATAATCGGTATAAATATACGAATCAGGCTGATTACCATAAATATATTGTTCGATAATCAAATCACGTGTCTCAAGAATTTCGTCGATGTCTTGGTTGATGCTAAGATGATTTTCCGGAATAGCCACTTCGTATATCAGTAAATTGACATCGCCAGAAGGCAAATCTTTCTGAAACCAAACGATTTCGTTTTTAATATTTTCTTTGATTTGATAACTTTCGGGCACATTTATGGTCATGGCAAACCATTGTTTGATAGAATCAATCTCTCTCAACGGATTTTTGGCAATATGCAGTTGTTGCTCGTTTAATTCGGTTTGCTTGATAGTTTTGATGATAGAATCGGCTTGCGAAAGGAATATTTTATTGATTTCATCAGGGCTTTTTTCCCATATAAAAAAGAAATTCTGCGGAGTGGCATATATGCTTTTTTTTAGGAAAAATTGAGGAGAATCACCTTTTGAAAAAAAAACGATGTTCCGAGACATTTTGGCTTTGCTATCAAAATTTTTAGGCGAATATTGAGCCAAATCAAAAATAGGCTCTGTACTTGAAATTTCGCCAATAGGTGCGGCAAGGATTTTTCGAATACTATCGCCCAAAGTACCATTCCAAAGACTGTCTTCAATGACGACAACAACCTCGTTTACCGCCCCGGAAGAAGCCTCTATTTTCCCGATTTGTATTTCCTTTTTTTTACAAGAAATGAAAACAAAAGCAATAATGAATATGTATCCAAAATTTTTCACTTTATATTTTTAATTTCATTCCCGGACGGATTGATTTGGCGTTTGTAATGTTGTTCTTTTTCATCAGTTGAGCTACCGTTACATTGCCGTATTTTTTGGCAATAGACGACAAAGTATCTCCTCTGCGAACAGTGTGAAATCTGTTTGTGGAGGCAATTTGAGTTCCGCTCACTTTTAGTTTTTTTCCGGCAACAATCGTGTTGCTCCTCAATCCGTTCAACCTTTTGAGTTGCGTAATAGACATACCATATTTTCGAGCAATTTTGCCCAAACTTTCTCCTCTTCGTATAGTGTGATAATGGGTAGGTCGCGATTTGTTGGCAACAGCTTTAGAATTTTTGATTATTTCTTCGATAGATGGTTCTTTTTTGAACGCTTTTTCATAAGCAAAATAATCATAGATTTTATTTTCGTTGGCTGTGAAAACTGCAATTTTGTTCAGCGGAAGTCTTAGGCTGAATTGTTTGCCTTGATAATGAGGTATAATGTCCGATTTGTATGCCGGATTGAGCAATTCCAATTCTTCAATAGACATATCCAACAATTCGGCTATGACATCAAATCGCATAGATTCTTTGACCATAACGGTGTCTGTTTGCACATACGGAATATTGGCACGCATCGGAATAATGTTGTGCTCTTTATGATATTCGTAGATATACATAGTTGCTAAAAATGCCGGAACATATCCTTGTGTTTCTCTTGGCATATAACTTCTGATTTCCCAATAATTGGTTTTCCCGCCCGAACGTCTGATGGCTTTTGACACATTTCCCGGTCCATAATTATATGAAGCCAAAGCCAATTCCCAATTTCCGAATAAATCGTATAGTTCTGACAAATATCGGGCAGCAGCTTCGGTAGATTTGATAGGGTCGGAACGTTCATCTACAAAAGTGTTTACATCTAAACCGTATTGTTTGCCGGTCGGATACATAAATTGCCACAAACCGGTTGCCCCCACG
>Ga0079224_100007848_pt1 | contig 14382 bp, 10 predicted proteins | sample Stecom2015_FD_80414 | JGI IMG/M metagenome (GOLD analysis project Ga0079224, IMG submission 80414) | Agricultural soil microbial communities from Utah to study Nitrogen management - Steer compost 2015 | ecosystem: Environmental > Terrestrial > Soil > Agricultural land | place: USA: Utah...
CACTTCAGCACTTCAGCACTTCAGCACACCTATCGGCATACCGCTACCCGCAACTTCCCCGCCGCTTCCACTCCGAGTAATTTCGCTTTTTCAACATCCGCGCAAGCGGCGTCGGTCCGACCGAGGCGGTGATTGACGATGGCTCGATTGAGCCATGCAATGCCGTATTCGGGATCGTACAATATTGCTACACTGTAGTCTTCGACTGCTTCTTCCAGACGATTCATTTTGGTGAGTACGTTGGCACGGCACAACCAGGCTTTTTCAAACTGAGGTATGAGTGAAATTGCCCTTGTGAAATCTTCGTATGCACCGGTGAAATCTTTCAGCTTCTCTTTTGCGAGCCCTCGATTCAGCCAGGCATCGGCTTCTCTTGGCGCGAGCTGGACTGCCTTGTTGTAGTCGTGCAATGCGCCCCGGTAGTCTCCACGTTCCAAACGATAATAGCCCCGCTCCATCCAGGCATAGGGTAGGGAGGGGTTGTTCGCAATGGCCTCGTCGAGCATTTTCTCCGATTCCTCGCCACCGATCGCCCTGACAAGCGTGCTGAGGTTGTAGTAGGCAAGAGAATGATTTGGATTGAGCCGAAGCGCTTGCTCGTAGTCTGCTCGTGCGCCGGCGTTATCCCCGGCTTCCTGGCGTGTGAGTGCGCGATGGACATAGTAGTCGGGTTCGCGAGGGTTGAGTTGGATTGCCGAATCAAAACAAGCCATAGCAACGTCGTAATTGCCGAGCTTGCTTTCTGCCAGTCCGAGATAATTGAATAGATAGTCGCGAATGCCACCTTGCGCGGTGATGATGCGATCGGTTCCGCCGCCTTCCAGAGATTGTCGATAGAAAATGAATTGCGTCTCACCCGAGGCTGGGGTCTTGAGCAGCTGTCGGAGGTCTTCCGCAGCGAGCGCATACTGTTCAATTTTGTAGCGAGCGAGGGCACGATTGAAACGCACCTCGCCATTGTGGGGAAACAAGTCCAGGTAAATGTTGTAATCCGTAACCGCTCCCTGCCAGTCTTGCAGCTGCTCCTTTACATGAGCTCGGGCCGGATATTGTTCGTAGTTGCCGGGATCCATCGCAAGGCCGCGGTTGTATTCCCCCAGCGCCTCTTCATATCGCCCATCGAGGTATGCGCGTTCGCCTAACTCGAAATGACGCTGTGCGATGCGCTGGTCTTGCGCCACCGCAATGCCAGCGTATAACGCGAGAATAAGGACGATAATATGTCTGGCACGGTTGATCATCTTCTGGCGGGAGTACATCAAAGTTACGCGATTTTTTCCTAGCGGGACGATTGATGGCGCTCAGGGTTTGGGGTGAAAAAATCCCCTAGCAGTGAATATCCTTTGATGCCGGATTCTCCGTTTATTTCCTATAGTCAAACCCTTTCTGCCGACTGATTGTTCTCATTATCATGGAAACCACGCGAAAATCAACCACCAAAAAAGCGACGCCTTCTGCCCGGAAGAAGATCGTCCGTGCGTACAAAGATGTCTTGCTGAAGACAGGGAAGCCACCGGCCTCTGTGTACAGCTTTTGCCTGGACCTGGGCATTGAGGAGGAGGAATTTTACAGCGAATTCGGATCCTTTGCCGGAATTGAGCGCGAAATCTGGAAGGAGATTATGAATGGGACAATACGGCGACTCAGTGCCGACAAGGCCTTCCAGGGATTCACAGCCCGGGAAAAAATGCTCGCGCTCTGCTACACGCTGATCGAAGAACTGACCCGAGAACGCAGCTTCGTTCTCGTACAGCTGGAACGTGGCGGGAAACTTGAGCTGGCGCCGCCATTCCTGCGCGATTTCAGGGAAGCCTACCTGAGCTTTACGGAAAAGATTCTTCAGGAAGGGCAGGAGACAGGAGAAATTGCCCGCAGGCCGTATTTGGAACGCGGATATTCGCGACTGTTTTGGCTTCATCTGGTATCACTCATCATGTTTTGGAAATCAGACGACAGCCCCGCGTTTGCGCGGACAGACGCATACGTTGAGAAATCAGTACAGCTGGCCTTTGATCTCATCGGGAAGGGTATAGTCGATTCAGCAGTCGACCTCGCGCGTTTCATGTTTCAATCCCGGAGGCAGGTATGAAGGAAGAGGAAGAGAATCACTCCATTCCGGTTTCAAAGGTTAACAGGGTAACGCATTTTCTAACAACGGGAGCCCGCATCGGCAGAAATTACCTTCGCCACTACGGACGTAAACTCGTTGATCCGGATACGCCCCGCGACCTTCTGCATGAAGCAAATGCGGACGACATCTACGCCTCGCTGAGTCGCCTCAAGGGCAGTGCGCTCAAGGTTGCGCAAATGCTGAGCATGGATCGCAACCTCCTGCCGGCGGCATACCAGCGGAAGTTTGCCATGGCCCAATACAGCGTTCCCCCGCTTTCTTACCCGCTTGTCGTGAAGACCTTCCGCTCGTCGTTTGGTAAGGGGCCGGAGGAAATCTTTGACACCTTTACCCACAAGGCCGTCAATGCGGCTTCCATGGGTCAGGTACACAAGGCAACGCTTGGAAAACGCACCCTGGCGGTAAAAATTCAGTATCCGGGAGTGGCTGATAGCGTCAAGTCAGACCTCGCGATGGTAAGACCGATTGCGCTGTCAATGTTTCACCTGAGCCCTACCGAATACGATCAATTCATCAGCGAGGTTGAAGCGCGAATGCTTGAGGAAACGGACTATCAACTTGAGTTGCGGCGATCGATAGCCCTTTCGGAGAAGTCGAAGGTGATTCCGCATGTGGTCTTCCCCAAATATTATCCCGAATATTCATCGTCTCGTATCCTCACTATGGACTGGCTTGAAGGTGAGCCGCTGGGCGAGGCCCTAAAGAGCGGGATTCCATCCGATCAGGCGCAGGTTCTGGGTCAGGCCATGTGGAACTTCTATCACTTCCAGATGCACCAACTGCGCGCGGTGCACGCGGATCCGCATCCCGGTAATTTTATTTTGATGCCGGACGGAAAACTGGGCATCATCGACTTTGGATGTGTTAAGGAAATTCCCGACGCATTTTATTCGTCCTACTTTCAGCTTCACGACCCTTCATTGTTCGACGATGAACAACGAAAGATTCGTGTGTTTTCCGAACTGGGCTTTATCTACCCAGACGATTCACCAAAAGATCGAGCGTTCTTCATCGACCTGTTCACTCAGCTCGTGGCATTACTGGGACGACCCTTCCGATTTGAGTCGTTCGACTTCGCTGATGACCGTTACTTCGCCACGTTGTACGACTTCGGCGAGAAAGTTGCAAACCTGAAGGAGTTGCGTCGATCAAAAAGACCAAGGGGTGTTCGCGATGCGATTTATCTGAATCGCACATACTTCGGCCTGTATACGATTCTCCACGATCTTAAAGTGCGTGTGAGAATAAAACCCTCATACGAAGCGTGAGTTTTGGAAAAACCGGTATGTATCAATATTTTAGCAATGATTTTTTCATCTTTTAATTCAATTCTATGAGAGCAATCTGGAAGGGTCACATTCAGTTTTCCCTCGTCACGATTCCCATTCGAATCTACAATGCGATCGATGCGGCGCAGAGCATAAGCTTCAATCTTCTGTCGAAGGATGGTCATAATCCTGTCGCCTACGAAAAGAAGGATAAGGTCACTGGGAAGACGCTGCGCAACGAGGACATTGTAAAAGGGTATCAATATGAGCCCGGCCAGTACGTCATCATAGAGCCCGAAGATTTCGAGAAGGTGCGCCTCAAGAGCACGCGCATTATTGAAATCCAGGGTTTCGTAGCTAAAGAAGAAGTACATCCCACGTTGTATGAGGCGCCGTATTACGTTGGTCCTGACGGTGAGGTGGCGGCCAAGACCTATGGCCTCCTGGCGGCAACCATGGAAGAAACCGGAAAGATTGCCGTAGGGAAGGTGGTGTTGCGCGACCGCGAAACGCCGGTGCTGTTAAGTCCCCAGGAAAATGGCATCGTGATGTATAAGCTTCGCTATCCCAAAGAAGTGCGAAGCATCAGCGAAGTACCCCAGCTCATCGACGTGAAGGTCGATAAGGAACAGTTGAAGCTGGCGCGAACGCTCGTAGAGTCTATGTCGACCAAGTTCGCCAACATCGAGATGGAGGATCACTATGGTGATGCGCTACGGGAAATCATCGAAGCGAAGATTCAGGGTAAGGAAGTGGTAACCGTTGAACAGGAAGAGCCTAAGGTTGTCGATATCATGACCGCACTCAAGGCCAGCATCGAAGCTGCCAAGAAGCCGATGGAGAAAGCGAAAGGAAAGGCAGCCAAAGAAACCAAGGCCAAGACCACGAAAACCGCCCGCAGAAAAGCCAGCTAGCAGAGCTGACAGCAGTTGTCAGCCGTTTCGGAGCCCGGGAGCGCCACTTTTCATTCTAATGACGTACCTTTACGGTACTGTATGGCAAAGGTCATTAAGTTTCCCCAGTCGGTTCCTGAAAAATTTGGCGTACAACGCGCCAGCAGGGTGCGGCGTCAGTCGCATACTGATAAGCATGGCCAGCTCAGTCTCTTTACTGGTGCCAAGGTTGTTCGCCTCAGCAAACTCACTCCCTTTGAAGAAGCGTTGATGCTGGACGAAGAAGGCGACCGTGTGGGGGCAAAGAAGATGTATGAGAAGGCCATCAGGGAAGACGACTGCCAGGCTGATGCCTACTGCAACCTCGGGATTCTGCAGTTTCTCGACGGTGCATATGCAGGCGCGATTGACAGCTTCACGCGCTGCCTCCAGATCGACCCCCGCCATTTCGAAGCACACTACAATCTCGCGAACCTCTATGCAGAGGTTGGTAATTACCCCCTGGCCAAACTTCATTACCGCGTATCCATAGAAGTCCAGCCGGAATTCCCGAACAGTTATTTCAACCTTGGGCTCGTCCTTGCCCTTGAGAAAGACTATCGCGAGGCGGTGAAGAGCCTGATCCGCTACCGGGAGCTAACCGGTGATGAAGATCACAAACAAGTCGACAGCCTCATCTTTGCCCTCCAACAAGGCATTGACTAGGGGCTTACCAACATTTCGCCCTACTACTTACTTGTCATCCTAACTGGTGACTCCAGCTTACGTAGAATCTTGGATGCTCTACTTACAAACCCCGCCGTCCCATATGGCATCTGATCCTCCAACACCATCTTGAGTTCTCTGGCAATTTCCTTGTTCTCTTCCGCGATGTTTGCGCAGACTGTCATGGCAAATACTTTGACGGCAACGGCTTCACCGGGATCAGTCAGCCGCGCGAAGCAGGCGTTAGCAGCACGTCCGTGCAGCCGTTTTGGAACCGCGGCAAACTGAAGCATGCGCATCACACTTCGGCGCACGCCCGCCGGCTCGTCGGTGGTTTCCACGAGGCGGATTAGCTTCCCAATATGAGGAGAAATCCAATCCGGGTACTGCTCTACGCAATAGCTTAAAGCCCAGGCAGATTGGAGTCTCACAACCCCCTGACTGTTGTAAAAAAGTTTGAACAACTCCTCGAATCTATCCCTACTAACACACACATAATCAATGAGTTGATTGAGAGTTCTCTTACTTATCCGATGGCGTAGAAGCGTTGAAGTTTCCATTCAAAGGAGTATTGATCAGTTCGTCGGCGGTAATGGCTGATAGTACAGCGGGCGTACCGCCATTATTGCCCGAAGGATATCTTGCTCGTGTTACAATTGTGCAGGCTTATGGGAGTTTTTATCGCAATCACGTCGCTGTTGGTTTTTGAGATTGGCCTTTGCCTTTACCTGTTCTTTAAGAAGTCAGCTGTCTTCCGTCACTAGAGAAGCATAGCTACTACAAATGACAATATAGCCGCTACGAATCCGAACATGAAGATGTTGTATGCCAGCCGCAGGTACTTGTACTTGCGGCCAAGCACTTTCCCCAGGTAATAGATGTCCTTTATGAGACTGCCATAGAGGTAGTTCCCGTCCTTCATCATTTCCTTCATCGCCCACTCATACGTCTCGATCTCCATTTCGTAGAAGTTTCCGAAGAACAGCAAATTTGTGCGCTTGTTCTTGATGTCTTCCCGGTTGAATTTTCCTGTTGAGATATTGGGTCTTATCGCCAGTATCGCTGCCACCATCGTCGTGAGACAAACCGTAAGCAGGATAATGGTCGGTATCACGAGATCCATGTTCTCCTCAACCTTCCTGACGAGGACCGAAACGACGATGGAAAGGATAATCGAATTGATCGTGATCAGAATGTTAGCCTTATTATCGGCCATGTCGCTGAGAAGGATATGGTTGTGCGACGTGGTGCGAAACATCGTCTCGATGCCGCGATCGGGTTTGAGATTTTTCTGACGTTCAAGTCTGGCCTTTAGCCTCACCAATTCACTCTCGAGTTCCTCTATTTTTTTGTCTTCCGGCAGCGGGTCGCCTAATGCTCTCCGCAGTTCTCTGATGTTCTTTTTCTTTTCGCGTTCGAGTACGGTCTTTCCGTACGGCGTGTGGTATCGATGGCTTTGGAGGAACTCCAAGGTCGTACGCAGCCATTCCTCTTCCGGAATGGATTCCCCTTTCTGCGACTCCAGTTCCTCGCGCAGCTTATGGCTGTGCTTCAGGTGATCAGGCTGCGATAATTGGTATAGATCGGCGTCGCAAAGCACTTTACTGACCATCGAATGGGGTTGCTGTGGCATACGGGTGGCGCGAATTGCGTCAGCCACTTCCATCGCCTTGCGGGCGGAAGCGCCCCATTCTGACAATAGCTGCTGTGCCATTTCCGCGGCGGTTGCCTCATGGTCTGCGCCTCCATTGACGTAGCCTATGTCGTGAAGCCAGGCCGCCACGAGAACGGATTCCATTTCGTCATCGCTCAGATCAGATTCCCGGCCAACAATCTCAGCGGCGCGGACAACATCCTGGGTATGCTCCAGGTTATGATACGTCAGGCGGTCAAACACAGCGTTGTTGAACGTTTCCTCCGCGAATGCTCTTGCCTTTGTGATTAGCGCCGTTTCCATAGTGTCAGTTCCGGCTAAGGTAGAATATTTAACCAAAAGCCGCCAAGCCCGTGTAATAGCGTATACCTTGCGTTCCAATGCGCGAAACGGCTAACTTCGCACTCCCTGATTGCATGAGGATACCGTTTGCATTCGTTTTAGTCCCGTTGTTGCTCGCATGTCCCGGCCGCATGCATGCCCAGGTTGAGCATACCCTTTTCCTGGTTGGCGATGCCGGTGAGCCGTTTTTTGACAGTCCCGTGGGAGCGGTCCTCCACAAGCAAATCACCCAAACGCCCAATCCATCAACCGTACTCTTTCTCGGTGATAACATCTATCCCCGGGGTATGCCTCCTGAAAGGTCGCCTAAGCGGGAAGAAGCTGAAACTATCATGACGATGCAGGTAGGATGGGTGAAAGGCACGGATGCGCGCGCAGTTTTCATTCCTGGTAATCACGACTGGAAAAAAGGAGGGCGTGACGGACTGACGGCGGTGCTGCGTCAGCAGCGCTTTATAGATTCATTGCGTGACGACCGGATCAGTTTTCTGCCGCGCAACGGTTGTCCTGGTCCGGAAGTATTGGAACTGACCGATAACGTCGTCCTCGTCATCATTGATAGCCAATGGCCACTCCATCCCTGGAAGGAAACAACGGAAGAAGAAAGTCCCTGCGAAATCAAAACTGCAGCTGATCTCGCGGCAGCCTTGTCCGACGTCTATGCGCGCTATTACGACCGCCGCATTATTCTGGCCGCTCACCATCCCGCTGTAACGTACGGAGAGCATGGAGGTGTCTTCGGTCTCAAGGACCATATTTTCCCTCTTACCGCCGTAAACCCGAAGCTGTACATACCGCTTCCCATTATTGGCTCGTTATATCCCACTTATCGATCATGGTTCGGTAATGTTCAGGACCTTGCCCATCCGTTGTACCGCGCTTATGCCCGCCAGGTAATGAACATCATGTCTGACTATCCGGGGAGCGTTATGGTTGCCGGCCATGATCACGCATTGCAGTATGCAACTATCGGCGAGAATTACTTCATTGTGAGTGGCTCAGGATCCAAGACCTACCACGTGAAAAAGAAGGGACACGCCCTTTTTGCCGAATCGGTTACCGGCTTTGCTCAACTCGACCTTCATCGCGATGGATCTGCAGTCGTTACTTTCTGGCGTGTAGATGACGTTAATCCCAATGGCCTCGCTGTGTACCGGGATACGCTCGCGGCGCCCGCTGCGGTCGAAGCTGAACCGGCAACAGGCGATCAGCAATTTCCCGACAGTGTCGTTGTGCGTGCAAGTGAAAAGTACGCGGCCAATACGTGGCGTAAATGTATGCTGGGGGAAAACTACCGCGCGGAATGGAGTCAACCGATTAAGGTCCCTGTATTCGACATAGGTAGCGAAAAGGGAGGTCTCGAACCTGTCCAGATAGGTGGGGGAATGCAGACTGTGTCTTTGCGCCTGCGCGATTCCTTGGGAAGGGAATACACACTCCGCTCAATCGAAAAATATCCTGAAGCTGCTGTTCCGGAACCTTTACGCAAAACCTTTGCCCAGGACCTGGTGGAAGATCAGATATCGGCCGCACATCCTTATGCTGCGCTTGTCGTACCACTGATGGCTGATGCGGTTGGTGTGTATCATACCAATCCTAAGCTTGTATACGTTCCTGACGATCCGCGGCTTGGGGTTTATCGCAAGAAGTTTGCGAATATGCTGGCGCTGTTTGAAGAACGCCCCGACGAAGATTGGTCGCATGAACCATCATTCGGAAAGTCTTCAAACATCATTGGCACATCACGCTTATTGGAAAAACTGCAAGAGGACAACGACAACCTCGTCGATGAAAAGCAAGTGTTGAAGTCGCGATTATTCGATCTGGTGATTGGCGACTGGGACCGACATGATGACCAATGGCGATGGGCCGAATTTGAAGAGGGTAAGCAGACATATTATCAACCCATACCGCGCGACCGGGACCAAACGTTTTTTGTGAATGAAGGTATACTTCCACGACTGTGGAGCCGGAAGTGGGCGATGCCGAAGTTCGAAGGATTTGATGACGACATAGACTGGGCGCCGGGTCTGGCCTTCAATGCACGCCATTTCGACAGGAGTTTTCTTACGAGTCTCACACAAGACGACTGGATACAAGCGGTACGGGGAATCCAGCAAGGCCTTACCGATAGCGTCATCGTTAGCGCCATCCGGCAATGGCCGCCTGAAATCTATGCCATCCATGGTGAAGAAATTATCCGGAAGTTGAAATCCAGGAGGGACAACCTTATGGATGCGGCGCTGGAGCTCTATCGCTTCCTGGCCCGAGAGGTCAATGTGGTGGGATCGGACAAGCATGAGGCATTCGATGTCGTCCGGCAGCCGGATGGTAAGGTCGTGGTGGATGTGTATAAGTCGAGTAAAGAAGGTGAACGCAGGCAACAGATCTATCACCGCGTCTTCCGACCGGAAGAGACAAAAGAAATTAGACTATATGGAAGGGGTGGAATCGACCGCTTTGATATCAAAGGAGATGCACCATCCAGCATACTGATACGTGTGATCGGTGGGGAAGATATGGATAGCCTGCGTGATGTTTCGACCGTTGGTGCGCCTCGAAGTCGCACCATCTTTTACGATACGCCTTCTTCATCGTTCCTTCAATCCTCTGGCAATGTTCGGGATAGGAGGGAGAGTGATCCGATGGTAAACGAGTACGATCGCATGGCATTCCGGTATGACCGTCTCGCTCCACTCATTTATGGAAACTTCAACCCGGATGATGGTCTTTTCATCGGAGGTGGGGTGCTGTATCAGAATCATGGATTCCGGAAGGAGCCGTTCCGCCAACGTCACATTGCTCTTGCCAGTATTGCACCGCGAACGAGCTCGTACAACCTGCTATATCGCGGAATATTTACCGGTGTGACAGGCAAATGGAACCTGGAAGTAGCTGCCGATATCAAGGCACCTAACTTCGTAAATAACTTTTTCGGATGGGGTAATGAGTCGGTGTTTGATGACGACATCGATGACCGGCCGGGCATTAATGCTGATGACGCTATTGATTACTACCGGTTCAGGTTTGAAGAGATTCGTCTCACCGCTCAACTGACACGACCGATAGGAAACTATACCGAACTTAAGATCGGACCGTCGTATCAACGTGTCGAACTGGAGCGATCAAAGGGTGAAGATCGCTACGTGTTCGATTACGCGGAGACGCTGCCTTACGACATATTCGAACGATACAACAGCTTTGCAGGACTTCAATTCGAACTGGAGAGTGCCAACCGTGATGACGCGATCGTTACAAAGCGCGGTTTGTATGCGAGACTTGCTGGTCGTGCGATGCAGGCGGTAAGCGAAGGGGAGGGATTCACCAGCCTTGACGGATCGGTCGCGTTATATCATACATTCCGATATCCCGGACGTCTCATCTTTGCCATTCGTACCGGTGGTGGCATCAATACCGGAACATACCCCTTTTACCAGGCGCAGATTCTCGACGGTCGCACTGAGATCAGGGGCTTTAGAAAGACCCGGTTCTACGGCGATTCGCGATTCTACACGAACCTGGAGATGCGCCTTCAGCTCACGAGTTTCAGAACATACCTGTTCCCCGTATCAATGGGTATACTTGGATTCCATGATTTCGGACGTGTGTGGTACGAAGACGAAGAAGGTAACGATCCCAGCGCATCCTCAGGACGTTCAGATGTCTGGCACCGCACATGGGGTGGAGGCGTCTGGTTCACGCCTTTTAACCTCACGGTGCTGTCAGCGGAGTTAGGTCATTCACCGGAGGGGAATCTGTTTTATTTGAGGCTGGGATTCCTGTTTTGAGGAAATATTACAGCTTTACAAATTCCACTCTCCGATTCGCCGCCTTTCCAGCGGGGGTGTCGTTTGATTCAGCGGGCTGCGATTCGCCTTTGCCATCGGTCTGCATGCGATCGCCACTGATGCCGAAGTTGTCGATAAGGGCCTGGCGAACGGATGCAGCTCTTCTCTTGGAGAGGTCGAGGTTGTGTTTTTCGTCACCGTCGCTGTCGGTGTGACCGATGATGGCGATCTTGACGTCAGGATTTGCAGACAGGACATCAGCAATTTCTTTCAGGATGCCGAAGGATTCAGGTTTGATGTCCGCTGAATTGATATTGAAGTAAATGCCCGTCGTTGAAAAGCGTCCTTCCGTGAGCAGCTTGTTGCGCGTATCGGGAGCGCCTACGGCAAGACGCAGATTGGAGATATAGAAGTAGTTGCCTTCCCTGGAGTTTCCTCTCTCGAAAATGATAGCATTGTACTTCGCCTCGGGAAGAAAAGCGCGTGGCAGATCCCAAACCTTAGTCTCGTTAACATACACTCTGATGCGTTGATTTTGACGCCAAATACTGATGCGCGCATAGTTGCGGTCGGCGCTGTTAAAACATGTCAGGCCATCGCGGTGGTTATTCATAACCTCCCTGTCGTTCTGAAAGATGCGATACCATGACCGGCCTGTTGGCCGGCTGGTGGCGTCCGTCGGATGGAGTTCGATCTTAACGGCGTTGGGCCACCGGGTGAAATTCGTAGGATCAGTCCGTTCGGCTATGGCGAAGTCGAAGCTGGCAGCATAGAAATCGTACCCGGGGTTGCAGAGGAGGTCGAACTCCAATGTGAAGTTTTCCGGCAGTGCGTTGATGAATTCCGGCGTCAACCCACCCCTTGTAGTGAAAGCCAGCCAATGTCCGGGGTAACCGTCGATGGTTACAACCTCACCACCACCGTTGGTATTCCACTTTGCCGGGAAATCTCCAACAGCATCCTGAGAAAAGTCTTCAACGGCGAGAACCTTATCGCCAGGTACAAAATCGAATTTGGAATACGCAGCAAACGTTGGGGCTACTGGTGTGGAAGGCGATGCCTTTTCTGATGAGGACGTCCCTGTACTGCCGGTAGTCCCTGTGTTTTCAGATGACCCACTGCCATCCGATGTGCCGCTTCTTGTGGGCGACCCCTTGTCTCCCTTAACGCCTTCCTCTACACCCTCTTCCACTTCGTCGAGCCCTTTGTCAATGGCTCGGTCGATTTTTTGATCCACGCGCTGTTTTGCCTTTCGCAGTATTTTTTCCCCGATATTTTGGGCTAACACATTGGCCGGTATTGTAAGGAAAGCAAGCAGTGTGGCAGTAAGTAAAGTTGATCTCATAACATTGATGTTGTGATGTTGTTAATACGAAGGGTCATCGTTACAAGGGTGGAATGGTTTGTGCCAAGATAAATTCTTTGCCTTTTTTTTTCCACTAAATTCGCGGCTTACTTTCAGGTACCTGTTTTCAGCGATGGTAAACCTTTTATCGGCCGAACGACTTTCCAAATCCTTTCGCGATGCGTGGCTTTTTCGCGACGTTTCACTTGGTATTGCGCAAGGGGAGAAGGTCGGGCTGGTGGGAGTAAATGGTGCCGGAAAATCAACGTTGCTTCGCATTCTTGCGGGAAAGCTGCCTCCCGATGAAGGGACGGTGGTTTTGCGACAGGGGATACGCGTCGGCATTCTTGATCAGAATCCGGAGGTGCCCGACGCCGTAATGTTGCGCGACCTCCTGTTCGATGAGCAAAATGAAATCGGACAAGTAGTGAAATCGTATGAGGAGGCGTTGGCACGGGATGCGTCCGGAGAGGAAATGCAGCACATCCTCCAGAGGATGGAAGAACTCCAGGCCTGGGGATATGAGTCGACTGTGAAGGAGATCGTCGGAAAACTTGGAATTCCTGATCTCGAGACCGCGTACGGTAATCTTTCCGGTGGACAGAAAAAGCGCATCCATCTCGCAAAAGTTCTCATCGCTCAGCCTGATCTGCTGATCCTTGATGAGCCTACCAACCACCTGGATGTGGAGGCGATTGAATGGCTGGAGGAATATTTGTCTTCTGCGAAGATCACCTTCATCATGGTTACGCACGACCGATATTTCCTGGACAGAGTGGCTACAATAATCCTTGAGCTCGACGATGGTCGGTTGTATTCATATCCCGGTAACTATGCCAATTTCCTCGCACGCAAGGCAGAACGCGAGGAAGTGAGAAAAGCTGAGGCTGCTCGTGCGCGAAACCTGTTGAGAAAGGAACTTGAATGGATGCGCAGACAGCCAAAGGCACGCGGAACGAAATCGCGTGCGCGAATAGCGGCAATTGAGAAGCTGAAAGAGAAGGCGGCGGAAGTTCCGGAAAGGAGGGAAGTCAAACTGGAGGTTAACGAGGCACGACAGGGCGGGAAAATCCTGGAGTTGGAACACATTCACAAAGCGTACGGAGACAAGGTGATCGTACGTGACTTTTCCTATGTCTTCAAGAAAGGCGATAGAATCGGGGTTATTGGTAGGAACGGTGCGGGCAAGTCAACGCTGCTCGATGTCATCACCCGGCGCGTCGCGCCGGATAAGGGCATGGTGGTGACGGGTCAAACGACGCGTATCGCTTATTTCTCACAGGAAATTGCGGGCTTAAATCCAGCGCTGCGCCTCATTGAGGAGGTAAGGTCCATTGCAGAGTTCATCACGCTGAGGGATGGCACAAGCCTGTCGGCTTCGCGTTTCCTGGAGCAGTTCAATTTTCCACCGGAAAAACAGTATACGCCGGTTGCGCGACTGAGCGGAGGTGAAAAGAAGCGTCTCCAACTGCTGAAATTGCTCATGGGCAGCCCGAACTTTCTTGTACTGGATGAGCCCACCAACGATTTCGACATCGATACGCTCAACGCACTGGGTGAGTTTTTTGAGAATTTTGGAGGCTGCCTGCTGCTTGTATCGCACGACAGATACTTCATGGACCAGCTGGTGGATCAGCTTTTCGTGGTCGCGGATGGGGAGGTCACGATTTTCAATGGCAATTATTCAGATTATCGCGACTGGAAGACGACGCAGGCAAAAGCCGTTGAAACACCAACGAAGCCGACCCGAACCATACCTGAACCATCGCCTGCGGCTCCCCGAAAGCTGTCGTACCGGGAAAAGAGGGAGTTGGAACAGCTCACCGAGGAAATAGAGGCGCTGGAAAAGGAGAAGGCTGAGATTGTGGAGCGGCTTTCAGGCGGGGAAACCGATCATCGGGCGCTTTTGGAACTGTCGAACAAAATTCGCACGCTGGATCAGGAAATTGAAGTTCGCACGGAGCGATGGATGGAGTTGTCTGAGCGCGAAGGGTAAGACGAAATCTCTTTCAAATCAAGTTGCTGTGGTGCGGGAACTTACCTATCTTTCGAAGTACGTTATCTAAACCGAAACCCAGGCCCGGATTTTGCGCCGGGCCTTTTCACTTTCTTTTTGCATAGGGTCCTCCGGTATTGAGGATTTTGGTTAAGTTTAACGTATAGGTGGCAGCAACGGCTACATGAGGAATTCTTCCTTCTTTGTTTACGGACTGGCGCTGGTAGCATCCGTCGGGTTAATGCTCTGGATACTCAATG
>Ga0079224_100007849_pt1 | contig 14381 bp, 12 predicted proteins | sample Stecom2015_FD_80414 | JGI IMG/M metagenome (GOLD analysis project Ga0079224, IMG submission 80414) | Agricultural soil microbial communities from Utah to study Nitrogen management - Steer compost 2015 | ecosystem: Environmental > Terrestrial > Soil > Agricultural land | place: USA: Utah...
AACCGTATTACATTTGATAATAAGCAGGGCATTTATCCCACCCAGCAAAGTATTTCACTGGTTCGCGCCGGGATGACCAGGGACCAGCTGTACTATTTGCTTGGCCGTCCGCACTTTAATGAGGGTTTTGGTGCCAGGGAATGGGATTACCTGATGCACTTTCCCAATAGCGGTCAAGGCGCGAACGGCGTAACCCGCTGTCAGTTCAAGATTCTGTTCGACTCCAGTCATCTGGTTCGCAATATGTACTGGAAACCGGTTGACGACCAAGGGGCAAGTTGCCCTCCGGGTGCCGCACCGCAAACATACACGCTGAACGCCGATGCGTTATTTGAATTCGATCGCGCCACGCTCAGCAGCGTTACCTCCGGACGGCAAGAGCTGGCCAGGTTGGCGCACAGTCTGCGCGACACGCAGGGCATCCGATCGATTTCTGTGACCGGTCACACCGACAGGCTGGGCTCTGATGCGTATAATCAACGCTTGTCCAAAGCCAGGGCCGATACGGTCCGAGGCTATTTGATTCAGAATGGTGTTGCTGCCGATCTGATCCGTAGCCGGGGCATGGGCGAATCTCAACCGGTGACACAGTGTCACGGCAGCGGGGCTGCGCTTATTCGTTGTCTGGCCCCTAACCGTCGCGTGGAGGTCGTCGTGGAAAAATGATGAGTTCGCCTCGCGCGAAGCAGGAGAGAGGCGCCCGTCCGGCTCGTCTGGACGGCGCCGTTTTTTTGTTGAGACAGGGCTCGAGGGCTAGCGGGGTGTGTGGTTGTGTGGTCGTGTGGTCGTGTGAGTGTGTGAGTGTGTGAGTGTGCAGCGTCCGCGTCTCATCGCTTTGGCAGCACCTGCAGACGTTTCTGTGCCGGAACACGTTGCATGCGCCCAGGGACAAGCGAGTGTATTGGTGCGCAGCGGCATGGCACTATAGCGCTTTGTCTCTGCGGTCATCAGCGCAGGTAGTTCGGCGGGCGTATCATGTTTGTTGTAATGGATTTTTCTGTCGCAGGCTGGCTCGGCAATGACGACCAGATACCGCAGCCTTCATTGCATGCAGTGTTGCTGCACTTGGGCCCTGTAACTAATCATAGTTGCCCGCAGCTATTGTGCAGGAGGTGGGCATGTTGATTGACCGGCCTGCGGCAAGTTTGCTACCTGGCCTGTTTTGGCGCTGCGGGCCCACGATACCGGGCAGGACTCCTTGGCCGCAGGCAACCGAATATGCCGGTTGTTGTGCTGCTGCTGAAAGGTCGTTAAAGGCGCCTTGCGAGCCCGCTACACCTTGTGATTTCCTGCAGCTTGTCGGGCCGACACGTCAGGCGCGTCATGGACCGGCAAGCCGGCGGCCGGACGCGCGTTGTTGCGTATTTGCGGCGTCGTTTATGCATAATGTCGCATATATGTCACAAATGTAATAAAAAACGCTAAGCGTATTCACTATGATGGAAAACCCGTATGTCCTAAGAATGTAAAATAATTGACTGGGCAAGAATCGTGCCAACTTCAGGCACGTGCTGATGAAATCTTGATGTGCCCATTCCATTGCAAGGCAGGCCGTTAACCCTATGATAACAAATGTAATTACATATAAAACAGTGATTAATGCAGCTGCTATAGGGAGATTGTCATAGAAGATATGCGTGTTGTAATTACAACTGAAACAATCTAAGGGTAGTGCGGACAAATCGCCGAATCGGCCCGTTTTTGAGGTAGTCGGTTCCTTTACATAAATGTATCTAATCTTTATATTGCTTCAAATCTGAATCGTTTCTGAACTGTTCGGGTACGAAGAATGATGACCATCCCTGAGGAGATTTGATACATGAAAAAGACTTTGCTTGCTGCAGCACTGGCCGTCGGCTTTGCCGGCGTAGCCCACGCAGAAACTTCCGTAACCCTGTATGGTATTGTCGATGGCGGTATTGGCTATCAACAGACTAAAGTGACGCAGGGCGATGCCTTTACTAAAACACGCGATATTGGCATGATCAACGGCGTCAGAAACGGTAACCGCTGGGGAATGAAGGGTGCTGAAGATCTGGGCAATGGCACAAGCGCGATTTTCCAGTTGGAAAGCGGCTTTGACCTGGGCAACGGCAGATCCGCACAGGGTAGCCGTCTGTTTGGTCGTTACGCCTATGTCGGCCTGACTGGCAGCAACTGGGGTACGCTGACTCTGGGCCGTCAAACCAACGTTGCGGCAGACACAGTTTCGTCGCTTAACCCATTCGGCGTCAGCTACATGCAGGCTGGCGTGCTTTCAGGTGCATTTGGTGCTTCAACTTACGCCCGGATGGACAACTCAATCAAATATGTAAGTCCGGATTTCGCCGGCTTCAAAGTTGGCATCGGCTATGCAGGCGAGAACACCAAGACCTCAGGCAGCGACGGTGTTAATGATTTTGATGAGCGTGATACTTCCAACTGGATCACGGCTGGTGTCTCTTATGATAACGGCCCTATCTCTGTTGGCGCTTCTTATGATCGTTTCCGCACAGATGTCCGTTTTTCTGACGCTGACGATATCAAGGGCACGACAAATATGTGGAATCTGTTTGGCGCCTATGATTTTGAAGTCGTCAAACTCTACCTGGGCTATGGCCAGGTCCGTGGTTCCATGGCCAATGATGTTATCGTGGCAAGCGGAGTCGGGAGTACCGGCCTGACAGGCGCCCTGGATGATTTCACGACCAATGTTGATGGGCTCACCTACGCAGAAACCAACGGTTACCGTCAGCAAGCCTGGATGGCAGGTCTGACAGCGCCTGTCGGCGACGACGGCAAAGTCATGTTCTCTTACCAGGGCAGCTCCACTAAAAACAAAGACGACGCATTTGACGGCGTGAAAGGCAAACTGAATATTTTCAGCCTGGGTTACGAGCAGAAATTGTCTAAACGCACGACTATTTATGCAATCGCGTCTTACGGCACAGGCAAACTGAAGTTTGATAATGCCGAGAACGTCAAACTGAAATCAACTTTGGTTGGTGTTGGTCTGAATCATCGCTTCTGATGACTTGCCGTTACTGGCAATGCGGTGTTTAGCATCGTCATTGCCAGCGCGGCTCAATGCAGTAGAATAAAGGCTTGGAGTTTGCAGTCAACCGTAGTGAGTAGAGATGTTCCGACATACTGCTCATACAAGACGTGCGGTTGCCTGGCAGCGTATCAAGGACTCCCGGCCCTTGCATCAACTCCGTAGTTTGAACCCCAGAGCGTTGGTCGCTTCTGGGGTTTTTCATTCTGCCCGGCTGTTTTCGCGGAAAACCGTCTGTTCGGTTTTCACAACGCCTTCGCATACTCCGCTGTGCCGCGCCTTCGATGGCGGGTAAAGCGACCGCTTCTGACCTGGATTTTTGCTGACAGTACGCCACCAGGGGACAACCCGCCTCTCCAGCGGCACACTCTGTTTTCCGGATGATCGACCATACGACCATGGTCCATGGGGGCCTTCCGAGGGAGCAGGGGTCTTTGGCGGGTGATTGGCGTCATGCCTTAGCGCCGGTCTGCGATTTTGCAATCGCCGGTGTAATGACTCTGCCGCCTGATTGTGTCTTCCTTGGCTGCGTCTTCACATAGATGACAATTTCAAGACAGACGCGTTGCCGAATCTGGGAATAAAGAACACACATGAGGTGCAAGAGGAAATATTTGCAACGTGGTAAACATTATGGCAACATGGTCTGCAACAATGGGAAGCCCGGGGAAGCAGATAATGACAGCGACACCTTCAGCATCACAACAAAGCCAGCCCTTGCATATTGACGATATTACCGTCATAGACGATACCAAGCTCAAGAAGGCCGTGACGGCTGCGGCGCTTGGCAATGCGATGGAATGGTTTGATTTCGGCGTCTATGGCTTCGTGGCCTATGCATTGGGTAAAGTATTTTTCCCGGATGCTTCGCCTGCAGTACAGACAATCGCTGCTTTGGGAACATTCTCTGTCCCATTCCTGGTCCGCCCGCTGGGCGGGGTGTTTTTTGGCGTGATGGGTGACCGTTTCGGGCGACAGAAGGTGTTGTCCCTCACCATTATTATCATGGCCGTCAGCACCTTCTGCATCGGATTGATACCTTCGTACGCGACCATAGGGTTATGGGCGCCGGTTCTTTTGCTATTGTGCAAACTGGCTCAGGGCTTTTCGGTAGGCGGCGAATACACGGGCGCTGCGGTTTTTGTTGCCGAATATGCCCCCGATCGACGGCGAGGATTCCTGGGCAGTTGGCTGGATTTTGGCTCCATCGCCGGTTTTGTACTCGGGGCAGGTCTGGTGGTGCTGCTGCAAACAATTCTCAAAGAGCCGACTTTTCTGGAATGGGGCTGGCGCGTGCCATTCTTTATTGCAGGTCCGTTGGGGCTGCTGGGGCTTTATCTGCGCCACGCAGCCGAAGAAACGCCCGCGTTTACGCAACAGCTTGAAAAGATGGAGAAAGAAGACAAGGACGCCATCAAGGAAAAGCCGGGCGTGTCCTTTCGCGAGATTTTTTCCAAATATCGCAAGCCATTATTAATCAGCATTGGCATGGTGCTGGTGACCAATATTACCTATTATATGTTGCTCACCTATATGCCAACTTATCTGTCGAGCAGTCTGGGCTATACCGAAGAACACGGCGTGCTGATCATTGTCGTGGTCATGATCGGGATGCTGTTCGTACAGCCGGTTGTCGGCTTTTTCAGCGATAAAATCGGCAGGAAGCCTTTCCTGCGAATGGGCAGTCTCGGCTTGCTGTTGCTGGCAATACCTTCTTATCATTTCATAGGCAGCGACAACACCGGTCTTATTTTCCTCGGGCTTCTGTTTATTGCGATCGTGCTCAATTGTATGACAGGCGTAATGGCATCGACATTGCCGGCATTGTTTCCGACGCGTATTCGCTACAGTGCGCTGGCAAGCTCCTTTAATGTCGCCATTATTGTGGCCGGGCTCACGCCAACCGCAGCCGCGTGGCTGGTAGAGGAAACGGGGAACCTGATGATGCCGGCCTATTATTTGATGATTGCTGCCGTTATCGGGATTGTTACCTCCTTCTACCTTCCCGAGACCGCCAATAAGCCGATGCGCGGCGATACGCCCACGGCATCCAGTAAGCATGAGGCCAAGGCGCTTCTGAAGCAAGCGTACGAGAACATCGAACAGACCGTCGCGGATGTCGATGAAGAAATCGCAGCTGTGCAGGAGCAGCTTGAAGCGCTCAAAGCGCGCCGCCAGCGTCTGGTGGATCGCCATCCTCATATGGACTAGCGGCAACACGGACCGGCGAGGGACATGTGGCGCCGGTCAATCGCGATTATCAGGGTATGAGGGTAGAGTTCATGAGAAAACGTATCGCCTGCGCCGTCTTTTCGTTGGCGTTGATCAATGGTCCGGCGCTGGCAAACGATATTTCCGTGAATATCGGTAATGAACTCTCTGCCTGTGTGGCCATACATATCAAGAATACGTCGATATACGACAATATGGTTTTGGCCGATACTGTTTTCCAATTGCGCAAATCCATTGGTGAGTGCGGCTGTCGTTCGGCGTTGGTAAGCTACGACAGCATTACCAGCGTCAACACCGCGCAGCAGGTTCTGCAAAATGGGCTGATCGGGATCACCAGGAGTGGCAGCAAGACACTGGTGCTGGCGTCAGAACAGACCCTGATCGCAGACAAGCAGATGCAACTTCGATTGCGCTGTGCCCCGGCCCTGTAACATTATGATTGCCGGGTGAAGCAGGGTATATCGGGCTGCGCTATCGCTCAATTTTCTGTAAAAGGTTTTCCCTGGCCGCCTCTTTCCCCTTGTGCTTAAGGCGCAATATTTGATTTAAATCAAGTTTTACTGTTGTGCCCTTGCAGTAGCTTGCGCAAACGCAATATTCATTTGTGATTTTTGTTGCACTCTGTCAGTTCGTTAACAAGTACTGATGGAGAAAAAAATGCATGTCATTCGTCATTTGGTTGCAGCAGGCGCGCTAACATTGGGAGCATTCACTGCATTTGCTGCCGCTGCACATGAAGCAGGAGACTGGATAGTGAAAGCAGGTATGACACGTGTGATGCCCACTTCAGGCAATGGCACAGTCGGAAAAGGTATTGCCCCTCGCGGTATTGACCTGGATGTCAATGACAGCACGCGCCCCAGTTTCAGCCTGACATATATGGCAACCCGCCATCTTGGCGTGGAGTTGCTGGCTGCTGCGCCTTTCAGGCATGACATCCGCGGTAGCGCCGCTGACCTGGGCGGCGATCTTGGCAGGATCGGCACCACCAGGCATCTGCCACCCACAATCAGCGTTCAGTGGCATTTTTTGCCTGACGCCCGGGTGCAGCCTTATGCAGGTGTCGGGCTCAATTACACCACATTTTTTCACACTAAACCGACAGGTGCGCTACGAGATCTCGGCGTGGAAAAACTCAAGCTTTCTGACTCCTGGGGGCTGGCCGCACAAGTGGGCGCCGATGTGAGAATCAACGATAGCTGGTTTTTAAATGCCAGTATTCGCTATATTAATATCAGGACCAGCGTACGACTTGATGGCGTTAAAATCGGCACCGCGAAAATCAACCCGTGGGTCGCCACCGTTGGCGCAGGGTATCGGTTCTGATATGCATTGAAGGACCTGCTCTGAAGGAACGCATGTGGCATCGTGTGGCGATGCCCGGTCAACGGCGCTTTCAATCCTTATCGCGGTCATGGGCGATCGCGTTCAGGATGAATGCCGCTCGTTGCGCTACCGGCAAACGTGGCACGTGCATCAGTGTATAACCATATTGCGAATACGTGGCGCTCATCGCATGGAAGGTTGCGATGGCGGTGGGCAGATTCTGGCGACGTTCCCCGTCACTACGATAAATGCGCGGCCAGGGCGGCAAAATGAATGCTGTCGTATGATATCGACAACGCGAAGCCGCGGTTTGCAGCGATGCGGGAACCGGCAAATGCTCCAGTTGCAGATACGCGATGATGTCTACAATACTGCGGTCGAAAAAAACCGGACCGTCCAGATTACATGCGCGCTGGTAAGCCGCCATGTCGTGCTCGTGCATGAGTCGCGCATATGCGGCTTTGTCGTTCCACGGCAGGGCAACGCCGCCACAGCTGCGCTGTTGGCGGATCACGGCCCGGCCCGCTTCCGGCATGCAGTGGTAACCCATATGAGCCAGATGGTTGAGTAAGGTCGTTTTACCGGAGCCGGGTCCGCCGGTCAATACAAAAAAGTGGGCTGATTGAGAGGGCATTTGTGTTGATGGTTGAATTCATACTTCGGGAAGGTGACTGCGGACGGTCGCATGTGCCGCAGCGACACGCTATCTACTACGGAAGACGTGATTGTGCCGGGGAAAAGGAGACGGCGTCCGTCTGCGCAAGTGATAAATGCGGTAGCAGGTACAGACCAGCCAGGGAAGGACTGAAAGAAGAGGGTGCCTGAAACAGCAGGATGGGTGACGCAAGCTATTGCTGCGGTTGGCCCCGATGCAGGGTAAGGTGAGCGGGGCAGGGCGGTGGTTAGCGGTTTGGCCGATAGAGGCTGCACAGGCTTTGCAGAAGTGCCCGATTCAATCGCACGCCAGATATATCAATGCATTGATAACGATGCATTGATATATTAATGGCGTTAATTTTACTCAGAGTGCTTACATGGCGTCAAATGCGGCCTGCAGATCTTCTTTGCCGGATTTACCACTTTGCAGCAGAAGCATCAAGAGGATACGGGCTTTTTGCGGGCTCAGATTGCCCGCCATCACCGCGCCTGCGTCTGCTGTCGTTTTGCCGCCGCCTTCAAATCCGTAGTTGGCCATTACGCGGCCGTTGTAGACACGAGTGGAAATTACAACCGGAATTTGTTTTTCCAGCGCATATTTGACCGCCTCAAACATTGGCTTGTTCATATTTCCCATGCCCAGCGCCTGCACCACGATGCCTTTGGCGCCCTGATCTACAGCGCTACGCAGCAGGCTGCCATCGGCGCCGCCGTACATGGCAACAATTTCTACTTTCGGCATGGTGTCGGCGCTGACGGCAATATGCTGGCGGCGCAGGGGTTGGCGGGCGAATAGCACACGATCAGGATAGACTTCGCCCAGGAATCCATAGTCGCCCGATTGAAAGGTTTCCACATTGGCCGTATGGGTTTTTGTGACATGACGAGCGGCATTGATCTGGTTGTTCATGGCCAGCATGGCGCCTTTTCCCTTCGCTTGTTCGTCTACCGCGATACGCACGGCATTCAGCAGATTGCGAGGCCCGTCAAAATCGGGCGAGGAGGCATTGCGCTGGGCGCCGATCAGCACGACTGGTTTGTCCGACTGCACGGTCAAATCCAGCCAGAATGCGGTTTCTTCCAGAGTATCGGTGCCATGCGACACAATGACCCCGGATACCTCAGGACGTTGCAGTGCGGCGCTGACCGCCTTGCTCAACTCAATCCAGCGCGGCGGATCCATATAATCGGATGGTACGTTAGATAGATTGTTGACTTCAATGTTGGCGAATTCGGCCACGCCTGGCACGGTAGCAAGCAGGTCATCGCCGGAGATGGCCGGCACCGGCGCCTTTTTGACCGGATCAATTTTCATGGCAATTGTCCCGCCGGTGGCAATGAATTGAACCGTGGGTTTGTCCTGTGCGTGGGCAGCGCCGATTATTGCGGCGCACAGGCCGGCTAATACAAGTGACATTTTTTTCATGATTGTCCCCTTATTGTGATTTAATTAATATGAATGTGATTCGTTACAGAATAGGCGTAAAGTCTTCCTGCGCAGCATATGGTACCAGCATCGGTTTCACATTTCAGTGTACGCGCATTTTATCCATCAGTTCCTTTCTCTGTTAATCCGGGCCGGCTGGCTCGCTTGTCAAGGAGTTCGCAACATGAACCGAAAAAACGCGAGTGATTTTCACCCAGATGTACTCAAGCTGTTTGATGCCTATGTGCATGGCGGTATCAGCCGCAGGCAGTTTCTGGATCGTGCCGCACGCTATGCAGCAGGCGGCGTGACTGCCTCGGCGATTCTCAGCAGTCTGGCGCCGAATTTTGCCTGGGCGCAGCAAATTGCACCGGATGACAAACGAATTAAAGCCAGTTACCAGGATTACCCGTCCCCGAACGGGAGCGGCACGATGAAAGGATATCTGGCGCAGCCAGCCGATGCCAAAGGCAAGTTGTCGGCTGTGGTAGTTATTCACGAAAACAGGGGGCTTAATCCCTATATCGAAGATGTGGCGAGACGGCTGGCCGTAGAGAACTACGTCGCATTCGCGCCCGATGCCCTCACGCCGGTCGGAGGCTACCCCGGCGATGAGGACAAGGCGCGTGAGCTTTTCGCCAAACTGGATCCGGCCAGACGCACCGAAGATATGGTGGCTGCGGCGCAGTATTTGAAGGGGCACGAGGCCGTGAACGGCAAGCTTGGTGCCGTCGGTTTTTGCTACGGTGGCGGCGTAGTCAACATGCTGGCCGTACGGATGCCGGATCTGGCAGCCGCTGTGCCGTTCTATGGTGGTCAGCCGGCTGCTGCGGATGTGCCGAAAATCCACGCACCGCTGTTGATACATTATGCCGGCATCGATGAGCGCATCAACGCGGGATGGCCCGATTACGAAGCGGCGCTCAAGGCCAATAACAAGCGGTATGAAATGCATATGTATGACGGAGCCAATCATGGATTCCATAACGACACGACACCACGTTACGATGAGGCTGCAGCAAAGCTGGCATGGTCCCGCACTCTGGCGTTTTTCAAGTCAAACCTGGGAACCTAGTGTTGGGGATGGCCTGCGCGGCAAGTAGACGGGGCGGGAGAGTCCAGGCCCGCTGGCTGGGCGCTTAGTGTTTATCGCGGTGAATCCAGAAGGTGAACTTGAACTTGTCTTTTGGATAAATGTTGACTGTGATAAGAAATACCTTTTTAGCCTGATCCAGATAATGGCGGGTAATCTCCAGGCCTACCGAATCAGCCTCTACGTGCAGTAAGCGCGCAACCGCCGCTGGCACCTGGGTGGCTCCAACCTGCTGTTTCAAATCAATCACCGTACGGCCTGTGCGCTGTTCGATGAAGTGGCATAACAAGCCGGAGCCATCCTTGATAAGATCCAGGATGGCTCGTCCATCGTTCGGATCCATATAGGCGTCAGTCCAGCAGATGGGGTTAGCGCGGTCGGTTAATTCGGTGCGCAGTATTTGCACACGGAGCCAGCGCTTGCCCGCCTTGCACTCCAGCGTCGCGGCCAGTGCATCGTCACAAATAATCTCGCTGATATCCAGTACATTCCGGATGGTCTTGCTCGCGTAATTGACCAGATCCTCGATGCTATGCAGCGATTTGCTGTACTGGCTGGCGGGCCTGGCTGCCTCTACGATCGTACCGGCCCTGCGCCTGCGCGATATCAGCCCCAACTCTTCCACAACCCTTAATGCAGATCGCATGGTCGTTCTGCTGACATCAAACTGGCGCGCAAAATCAACCTCGCTCGGCAACCGGGAGCCCACCGGATAAAGGCCATCCTTGATGTTTTTTACGATGGTATTGGCAAGCTCCGAGTATCTGACATCCATAGTTCACATTCCTCTAATAGTGTCACATTGTACTTAGGAAACCGCCGCCGCGTCATCGTGTCTGATTGCGCGCTGCCTTGGCGATTGAGAGGCCGGGGTTCTTGACGGTTGAATCGATTTCATTATAATAGTACGTACTAATAAATAGTACGTACTATTAAACAGAAAACAAATCACAGGAGACCAGGATGAAAAAATATGCATATGGATGTGCCGTCGGCTTGAGCATTGCCGCCATGAGCTGTGCGCAGGCACGGTATCCGGAAAAGCCGGTATCAATAATCGTGCCTTTTCCGGCCGGACAAACCGGCGATCTGATTGCCCGGACGGTCGGGGAAAAACTGTCCAAAGCGCTGAACCAGCCGTTTATTGTCGAAAACAGAGGCGGAGCCGGGGGCACGATTGGTACGGGCTTTGCCGCGCGTGCGAAACAGGATGGATACACCTTGTTGTTGACCAGTACCGGCCCGTTTTCCATCGCGCCCCATTTGTACAAATCACTCAGCTACGATCCGCTCAAAGACTTGCAGCCCATTGCCGAAATAGCGACGTCGCCTCAGGTGCTGGCTGTTAATCCTGATATTGGCATCAACTCTCTGAAGGAGTTGGTGGCCAAGGCAAAACAGGAGGATTTGAACTTTGCTTCTGCCGGCACGGGCTCGACCCAGCACCTGACGATGGAATATTTTCTAAGCACGGCGGGCGCAACAATGACGCATGTCCCATTCAAGGGCAGTTCGGAGGCGCAGCCGCAGGTGATCAGTGGTCTGATTAGCGGGCTGTCCGACACGCTGCCTGCAATCTTGCCGCAGATCAAGGCCGGCAGACTCAAGGCGCTGGCTGTCGTGGATTCGGGGCGATCAGCATTTTTGCCGGATACTCCCTCGACAGATCAGGCAGGGTATCCCGGACTGAATACGGTTGCATTTTTTGCGCTGATGGCGCCCAAAGGTACGCCGCCCGACGTGATTGAATTGCTGAACATACAAGTGAATAAAACGTTGAAGGACCCGGCCACGCTTGAGCAGTTTAACAAACTGGCGCTGACGCCGGCCAAAAACCAAACGGCGGCGCAGTTCACCGCTTATCTGGAAGGCGAGGCGAAAAAGTGGAAAGCAATCACGGATACTGCCAAAGTAGAAAAAAAATAACGGCCGACGGAAGCAGCAAATGAAAATAACCCGCATTATCGAATGTCCGGTGCATTTGAAAAGCAATATTTCGAACGCATTGGTCAATTTTTCCGAGCATACTGTGTCGTTTGTGGCTGTCGTGACCGATCAAATACGCAATAACAAACCGGTGGTTGGTTTCTCTTTCAACTCCATTGGCCGATACGCGCAAAGCGGCATTGTAAACAGTCGGATGATTCCCAGAATTGTGCAGGCGCCGCCTGATGCATTATTGGATCAGAACGGAATGATTTGCCCGGAAAAAGTGTTGGCCTGTGCGCTGCGCAATGAAAAGCCGGGAGGGCACGGGGATCGCGCTGCGGCCGCCAGCGCCTTGGAGCTCGCAATTTGGGATCTGAATGGCAAGCTGCAGGATTGTCCGGTTAGCCAATTGATCCGGCAGCGCTATCGATTGGAGCATGATGGGCGCCGAATATTTGTCTATGCTGCCGGTGGTTATTATTATGAAGGCGAGGGTAGCCGCAAGCTCAAAGACGAACTGCGATCCTATAGGGATAGCGGCTTTACGATGTACAAAATGAAAATCGGCGGCGCCAGTCTTAAGGAAGATCTGCGCCGCATCGAGACGGCCCTGACGATCGCAGGAGATGGCTGGAATCTTGCTGTGGACGCCAACGGCAGGTTTGATATTGCCACTGCAAGGGCCTATGCCAGGCGTATTCAATCCTATCAGTTGCGCTGGTTCGAGGAAGTCGGAGACCCCCTGGATTTTGAATTGAACGCCGCTATCGCACAAGAATATGAGGGGCCGTTGGCAACAGGTGAGAATCTGTTCTCGCACCAGGATGTGAAGAATCTGGCGCTGTACGGGGGCATGCGTCGCGACCGTGATATTTTCCAGATGGATTCGGGATTGGCGTATGGCATCACAGAGTATGCGCGCATGCTAAATGAAATGGAAAGTCGCGGTTTCAGTCGAAAATTCTGTTTTCCTCATGGCGGCCAATTGATGGCGTTGCAAGTCGTAGCGGGTTTTGGCCTGGGAGGCTCCGAAGTGTACCCGGGCATATTCCAGCCTATGGGCGGCTACGGCAATGCAACGCAAATAGTCGATGGGATGGTCAATGTTCCGGATGCGCCGGGCTTTGGGTTCGAATGCAAGCCGGAACTGATCTCGCTTTTTACAAAGCTAATTGGATAGGACTCAGAGAAAAATGCGTGAAATCAACACTGAAGTTATAACGAAGGCCGTTGCACAATTGTGTATTGATGCGTGTCATGAACTGCCGGAAAATCTGGTCAACAGCTTTCACCGCGCTGCAGAAACAGAAGTATCGCCGTTGGGGAAACAGGTATTGATCAAGCTCATCGAGAACGATCGTATAGCAAGAGAAAATAAGGTTTCTTATTGCCACGATACGGGCCTGACCATTGTCTATGCTGAAGTAGGGCAGGATGTCCATATTACAGGCGGTAATTTTAATGATGCGCTTCAGAGCGGAGTCAGAAAAGGCTATGCTGACGGGTTTATGCGTAAGTCCGTGGTGGGCGATCCATTGACAAGAATAAATACGAATGACAACACGCCGGCGGTTGTGCATACGGAAATCGTGCCCGGCGAACAAATTCGCCTGACGGTATTGCCCAAGGGAGGGGGAAGTGAAAACTGGAGCACGATGAAGTTTTTGTTGCCGGGAGAAGGCGTTCAGGGTGTAAAGGATTTTGTTCTTCAGGCAATTATCAAGGCAGGAGGCAGTGCCTGCCCGCCGTTGACGGTTGGCGTTGGGTTGGGAGGAAGCTTTGACAAGGTCACGGAAATTGCCAAGAAAGCCATTTTGCGGGATATTGGCGTTCATAGCGAACTGCCGCATATCGCGCAGTTGGAATCAGCGTTGCTGGCTGAAATAAACAAAACAGGAATTGGTCCGCAAGGTTACGGTGGTTCCAATACCGCGTTGTGGGTTGCAGTGGAAACGTATGCCTGTCATATCACGGCGCTGCCCGTTGCCGTCAATATACAGTGCCATGCCTCGCGTCGCAAAACTGCCGTTATCTGAAACGTAAAAAGGGAGAAATGCAATGAACACCTATCGCCTGACGACGCCTATGTCCGACGAACAGATCAGCCAGCTCAGGGTCAGCGATGAAGTCTATCTGAGCGGAATAATTTACATGGCGCGTGATGCAGCGCATAAGCGGCTTATTGCGCTACTTGATCAGGGGAAAACTCTGCCGGTGGATCTGAAAGGGCAGGTGGTTTTTTATGGCGGGCCAGGGCCGACTAAACCAGACCATGTTATCGGGGTGGTGGCGCCCACATCGGCTTACAGGATGGATCCCTATACGCCCAAGTTATTCGAGCATGGGGTCAAGGCAGCGATAGGCAAAGGCAATCGGGCAAAAGAGATTCGTCGGGCCTGCATGGATTTTAACGCTGTGTCGTTCTCGGCCATTGGCGGTATTTCTGCTACCCTGTTTGCCTGCATCAGGAAAGCAGAGGTTGTGGCATATGAAGACTTGAAAACCGAGGCGATACAGCGCCTTGAAATTGAAAATTTCCCCTTGCTGGTCACCAACGATACCCAGGGTGGCGATCTTTATGAACAGGAAGTGGCAAAGTACCGCAAGCTGCTTAACGCCTGATACCCGGATTTGTCAAATACGGAAAAACGGCCTGTGCTGCTTTTCGTTTCCTACGATTAATC
>Ga0079224_100007850_pt1 | contig 14380 bp, 9 predicted proteins | sample Stecom2015_FD_80414 | JGI IMG/M metagenome (GOLD analysis project Ga0079224, IMG submission 80414) | Agricultural soil microbial communities from Utah to study Nitrogen management - Steer compost 2015 | ecosystem: Environmental > Terrestrial > Soil > Agricultural land | place: USA: Utah...
AATCAAAAATCTGCTGAACGAATCAGAGGACGAATGACCGTGCCTGAAGTTAGACAACGAATGATTGGTTTGATCGAACAAGCTCACCAAGACGGTGCACGCTATAAAATGGCTTGTGAAGTGGTTGGCATTGATGTCAGAACCTATCAACGCTGGAAGCAGCAGTCAGTTGATAAACGCACCACAGCCGTTAAAAAGCCTGTTAATAAGCTCACTGAACTGGAAAGAAAACAGATCATTAAAACTGCCAATGAACCTGAGTTCAAACAACTCTCACCGGCTAAAATCGTTCCAAAACTGGCCGATCAAGGTCTTTTCATTGCCTCAGAATCAAGCTTTTATCGTGTCCTGAAACAAGCCGGGCAAACCACCCATCGGCAAAACAGCAAGCCAAAAAGAACAATCCCCAAGCCCCGTGCTTTAACGGCCACCGGCCCCAATCAGGTTTATAGCTGGGATATTAGCTACCTTAAAACGCAAGTGAAAGGAATGTATCTCTATCTTTATCTCATGCTTGATGTATACAGTCGAAAGATTGTCGGTTGGCAGATTCACTATGAAGAGTCGGCCGAACATGCTGCCCAGTTACTCAAACATGTATGTAGCCAAGAAAACATCAGCAAAAACGAAATCACCTTACACTCAGATAACGGCAGCCCAATGAAAGGCATGACCATGATTGCCATGTTAGAACACTTAGGCGTCATCGCCTCATTCAGCCGGCCCGCTGTCAGTAATGACAACCCATATTCTGAGGCGATGTTCAGAACTTTGAAATACTGTCCCAAATACCCGGCACAAGGCTTTAAAGACATCACTGAAGCCAGAGCGTGGCTCAGTGAGTTTGTCCACTGGTATAACACAGAACACATGCATAGTAGTATTGGATTTGTAACACCCGAGCAACGACACTCAGGTGAAGACAAAGCTATTTTAGAAAACCGAACAAAGGTCTACCAACAAGCAAAACAAAAACACCCTGAACGCTGGTCAGGTAATATTAGAAACTGGGATTACATTGATGAAGTTCATCTCAATCCTGATAACCAAAAACAATCACAGGTGGCTTAAATTTAACTAAAAAAGCGACAACTATGTTGAAAATTACCGATATGTTGTAAGTCTACTTTGTGGTTGACATGTGGTATAGATCAATCTACCAAACTCCCAATTTGATAGGGCTGAGAATTCGTGGTGTTTTCTTTTGAAGTTTAATAGCGCTTGATGTGCATGATAATGGTTCAAGCTTTCGTAAGATATTTTTAATTGATCGCAAAGCCAGAAAAGGTGTTCTTTAGAATAAATTGATAGGTAGTCTTCAGGGTGATAAACATGAAGAATTTTATTTTTAAACATATTTGAAAGTGGGGTAGCATTGAAGTGCTGAATAGATATTGGCTTTTTTAATGAAATAAGCGCTAATATGACAGTTTTCAATTTATCCAAGCCTTTTTTAACATCTCCTCCAAGATATTTTGTCGCTTTATATGCTTGTTCTTTGTTGCTGTAATAAACTCCAAATCTGTTGATAGGTGAGCCGCTAATGCTACCAGATACTTTGAGTCCTCTTTCAATATGAAAACAAAATGAATTCTTGTTTTTGTTTCCTGGTGCGTAGTCATGTAAAGATAGGTTAGCTATTTTTTTAGTGGTAAACTTCTTTCTGAAACTATCTGTTTCTTGAAAATATTGATTTTTAGCTTTTATCCAATCATCGCTTTTATTGACCTTCCTCACACTTAAAGCATTAATTAATTCAGTTTCTAGTATTGATATCATAATATTTCACTTTCTGAGTATGCAACATCGAATTACTGAACTTTACGTTATATAGTACCAGAGCTTGGATGGGCATAATTCATTTAATGCTGATGCCTTATTTGGCATAATCATTATAAAAACTAAAATCTACTATTTGCCAAATATGAATCTTTTCTTTAGATTTAATGATACATGTTTATAATAATTAAAGATATGTAGAGGTACAGTTAAATTGGCTACAAATTGAGAGGTTGTACCTTAATTAGTAAATTTCCATCTTCAAATATTGAAGTTGTTATTGTTTAATATAGTTTCTGATTTTATCAAGCAACCACAGAAGAAGCTGGATTGTTGGCTTTAGATCTATTCGGAGAGCGATGGGAAGACAAGCATCCTCAGGTCGGAAAGTCATGGCGTGCAAATTGGGGTAATTTGAATAACATCTTTAGATACCCACTTGATATTTGAAAGGTTATTTACAGAACCAACGCCATTGATCCGCTTGATAGCGTTATACGAAAAACACTTAAAAAGAGAAAACTGTTCCTGACTGATGACGCTGCTATGAAGGTTATTTATCTGACTGTTAATCAAGCTGTTAAGAAATGGACCATGCCGATTCGAAACTGAAAACCGGCCTTGAACCATTTCGTGATAGAATTTGAAGGTCGCTTAAGTGAGTATATTTAAAATGTCGCAGGCATATACACAGAGATATTTACAGGGTCAATCTGTTTAATTAACTCATTACATGAAAGTTGTTTCCTATTAAACAGGTGCCTTCGTACTTCTGGTGATCGCAACAGTTAATAATTTTATGTGATATATAAAGCCGTAAATGACGTCATTTTTTTGGAAACTCAAGAATTTTTGCGCCAGTTGTTTTTAATCTTACAGCATTGGGTTCATTATCATGAGAGAGAAAGCCTTTGGGGAGTTCAAAAATCGACTCAATATCACTTGGTTTTAGTTTTAAATCTGTTGAAATTTCAGCTTTTGTTTTAACGTTTTCATCCATAAGCATTTTAAAGCTTTTGCGTATTAGACTCGGTGCTTCTGGTTCTGTTGAATTGTCAAGTGGTTCAGATTTATTCCATCCGCGTCTAGTTCTGTTAATCCATAATCTTTTTTCTTCTTTTTCATCTATAAATTGAAGTGATTTAGCTCGAAAAATTTGCATGCCAATAGAAACATTCCAAATAGACTTTAGCGAACGAAATGCATCAAGCGATGGCGACCAAAGATCTTTAGAATACGAAGATTGAGGTAACAGAAAAACACTTGCGAAATAATTAGCTTGATCTTCAATCAACTTAAAATCCGAAGATTTGTTAAGAGACCTCTTATCAACATTTTTATGTAAAATTAAATGCCCAAGTTCATGGGCAGCATCAAATCTTGACCTATAGTAGTTGTTCTTTTGACTGGAAAGCGCAATTATAGGATTTGGTAGTCTATAATCTGAAAAAGCATCTAACTTCTCAGAATTCATATGAGTTCTATATACAAAAATGCCATTGCGTTCCAGAAGTTGTATCAGGTTAGGTATTGGTCTATCGCTTAAGTGCCATAATTCTCGCAAACTTTCAGCAATATTTTCAATTAGATTTTCTGTTATGTCTTCAAAATTAGAATCGAGCTCAAAGTCAGGCAAGTTAAGCTCTGGAAATTCAAAGTATTCACCTAAATAATCAATTATATCAAGTGCCCATTCATGCTTGGATTCGGCTCGCAATCTTGAGGATTTTGTAGCGCTACTCATCGAGCGATAAAATAGCTTATCAGGTTTATCGATTTCAATAGTTGATAGGAAGAAAGAAACAGGTAAGTTCAACACCTTACCCATCAATTCGATTGTAGATTGCTTAGGCTTTTGTGTTCCTTTTTCATATAACGATATAGTAGTAGGAGAAACACCAATCATTTCAGACAAACTGACAGACATTAGCCCCCGAGCGTTTCTAGCTTGAATTAATCTTTCCGGGACAAAATTGTTTACTCCAGTAACCATGGTTATCGCTCACGTTGGTTAGTTCTATTTACTTTGTTTGGTTTAAATTTAGGTGAAGCCTCTTCAGATTCTGCAATTTTGATATTGGTTTCTTCAATTGGTTTAGACTGACACTCGATAATATCATGCAAATCTATCGGAGGTTGCGCCCATTTATGGAAATCTTTATTTGGAAAGCCAATTCCAGCAAAGCCAAATTGGGATTTCTTATTTGATTCGGTGTGTACAATTATACCAAAAAATGATTGTTCTGCAGGCTTTGACTCTTGTGGAAAAATTTGTGTCTGAGAAATGTGCTCATTGATTTGAGCATATTGTTCTCTCACGTATGAAAATCTTGGAAATGAGCCTGGACTCTGAATGTGACAAAGAGATAGTCTAAAGCGACCAATGATCAGTTGTACGTGTTTGCATCCACCATTAATAGGTTGTTTCATTTCGCATTCAATTCCATGCTCAATTCCCACCTCTCTAAATCTTGTTTCACATAAAGCTCTTCTATGATGTCCAAGCACATATTCGGCTTCAGAACTCCCATAGTCGGGGTTTTCATTTACTTCTGATTCTGATTTAGGATAAATAATGCCTAATATTTTATGTAAACCCTGTAAAAAACCATAAGGTAAATCTTGGGCAAGCATTTCTTTCAAAGATATATTTTTCATTTAAAGGTCTGTATTTGGCCTAATGTTCATTTTAGTCAATATAATTTGGTCTGTCGAGCAATTTCTGTGTTTTTGATAGCTTAGTATGTATTCAGCAGTTATTATAGTTTTGAATATTATTTAATGGTAATATTATCTAGATGCAAGCCTATTGTACTTGCAACTGGAATTCACCTTATTTAGTAAGTATTTAGTTAAGTGTTAATTCCAACGCTATTTTGTACTAAGCGTGGTTTTTACATGGATAATTTGTACTCGCGTTCACCTTAAAAAGAAAACGAAAGATTTGTGAGAGGTTATAAGCCTTTTATATCTTCACAAAATCCACTTAAATTAGGTATCACATTATTGATTTCAGAGTAATAATATTACACAAAGTATTTAGTCATTTTAATGGCTATACTTTATTCAAAACCATCTTCAAAAATAATATCGCTTATTAAAGGGTCACTGAATGGAACTCCCGCTGGTGGATACTCAAAGCCATCATTTAAGCCGTCACCATCCGTATCCTGAACTGTATGTGATGTGCCTAAAACAAACTCTTGGCCATCGATTAAACCATCACCATCAGTATCAATGTTTGGATAAACATAACCTAATTTTGTTGAATTTGGTGGAGGTGGATCTGTTTTTGGTAAGTTAATTAGTTTGTGGTTAAAGTTGACAGTGTCTTCAACACGATATAACTTATGTGCACCAAAAGGAACGCAGCCAGGTTCTGATAAACAGATGGGAAATATATACCCTTCAATGCCAGCATAATTATATCCATCATTATGGAACGCTTCAATTTCGGCATCACTGACCGCGTAGGTATCATTACGATTATTTCCATTAATGGTTTTATCCATTCTTCGCAAAGGAACCATGTTTTTAAGATTTACAGAAGGATTGTTGTTAGTGGTAAATACATAAAAATTTGCTCGTGGGGCTGGAAAGTTCAAAATATTATTATCGTACCAAAAATCTGTAAATTCGTTTACTAATGATGCTGTTGTATCAGGTAGGTATTCTTGTGAATTTGATATAAGAAAAGCAGTTGAAACTTGAGGAAAGGGAGTATAAACAGTATTTTTAGCAATTGATGAATGATTTACAAACATAGGTGTTAATCGGGTTTTAATTTGAGTTCCATTTGATTTGCCCAAAACAATCTCCAAAGCCAATCTTGCATCAGGTAGACCATAACCAAAATAATCGTCATGCTCATTAATAGCTTGGCCTCTGTTAGATGCGTAATTAAGTATATTCCTTAGTCCTACCAAATTATTTGGATCCGCATCACCATTAGGTAACAAAGGATGTGCTGAACGCATTAATTGAAAAATGCTGGCAGCTTGTGGAGAAGCCATTGATGTGCCTGTACAAATCCCATAACCATCATTTGGAACGCCATCCATATCATCTGTACACGAAGTATCTCCTAATAAGTGATTATGCCTACCTCCTTCATAAAAGGTGGAATAGACTGATCGTGCTTGCGTTACAATATCTGTTTTACTATTTCCATTTGGAAAGCTTTTATTGGATCCGCATTCATCATTACTTGTTGGGTAGGGACAATCTATAACACTTTGGTTACTTGTATAATCACCGTTGTAAGGAGATTCATTCCAAAAATTTCCATTGTTATGCAATCCACCTACTGCAGCAGTTCGAGAGTCAGATGCAGGCAACTGTAAGAAAGTTCTATTATTTCCAGTAGCGCCGGTTATTAGCACATTATGTTCATCTGCATGTTGTATAGCTAAACATATTGGATAATTTGGGTTATTTGTGCAGTAATCAACCTCGGCCAGCTCTCTTCCTCCGCTGTAATTTGTCACCCCCATTCCTATATTGGTTAAGTTTGATAATCCATCAGCAATTCTTTGTTCAAATTCAGCTAATTCTGGTGAGTTGAGGTTTAAAATTGGCAGTAACCACCAATACTCATTGGTCGGAGAGCCTGTGAATAAACAGCGATTGTGAGAATAAAATTTCACCATGGCTAAGCCACAATTCTTACAAATACCGCTAACATTACCGTTTTTTGCAACCATAAGACCCGCCATATGAGTGCCGTGCCCTGTAAAAGTTGGTACTGCCAAATCATCATCTATACCGTCTGCCAAATCACAGCCTTCTTTTCCTGGATCACCATTAGTTGAAGTAGGCTCAGCTGAATCAATATTATAATCGCCCTCACCGTTATCATACTGATAACTTGCCTCAAGTAAATTCCCACCTAAGTAATTTCCAGAATCATCAAAAGCCCTAAAGCTTGGATGATCGACTTGTATTCCAACATCAACCGCACCAATATAGCCAGACCCTTCTGATAACTCCCAAGCAGAAATAATATTTAGGTCGGTTAAATGGCTATTAATGGAAAATTGACTCTTTTTATTACTTTTTATCTTCTGGTTTATCTCATTTCCTGAAGGAGTTCGAAGTGGCACAATAGAAGGATCACCTTCAATTAAAAATACGTTATCAATAAACTGGTCAGCTAATAGCGTATTTTTAATAAACTGTTCATCAACACCATCCGGATAAGTTAAAACCAGATATCTATAAAGTTTTGAATAACTCCAATCTGGGTTATTATTTATTAGATCTAAAAAATGTCCAGTAACTCTATTTGACACTAGCGTTTCTACTTTCGCAGGCCGAGCAGTTATAAACGAACCTAATATAGGTGAAGGAGGTGGTGGAGAAATTAAAGACTCAGCTTGTACTTCATCCGCTGTAGGAGCATTTGGATCACCTGACAACAATACATGATATAAGGCTGCATCTACTTGAAAAGTAAATAACAGAAATACTGATACAATCAAATAACGCTTTTTTTTAATCTTATACAGAGCAACCAAAACAAAAGTTATAGCCATTAAGAAAAAACCCAAAACAGACATAGAAGGAACAACTGGAATGCCACTCACACCAAAGGTTATTGGATCGCTAAATTGTTCAAAAATAACATTAGGATCATCAGGATCAACTGGCAAAGTGCCCCCAGGTGTCCTGTAAAAAGTAATAGTGTACTCCCCCTCAGGTAGAGTCCCGAGGTTATAGTAGTAATAATCTGCTACCGGAATAACAGTACAGGGACTATAGTATGCTCCTATAAACGTTAGCTGAATGTTACTACCATCAATTTCAACATGATGATCAACCCCATCACTGTTAGGGCCCAGTAATAAGCAAGTCTGGTTTGCATCTACGCCTGCTAATACTTCGGTATTAGTGTTAATAACATCTGGTTCAACTACTATAACTGGTGGAAAAACAACATTTCCACTAAAGCCGTTTAATGATATTAATAATAATATTGTGATAAAAATCTTCATATTTGCTCCTCCACCTATATTTGTAAAATAAACGATCGTTTATTTCACTATGTACAAGTCTATCATATCAACTCTAAGTTGGTGGCCAATTTCACTGTACCACTACATGTAAGGGGGCTTATATTATAATTTCATTTATAAAGTTGATTATTCATTAATAGCTGGTTTAAAGTGAATTTCATAATTATTTGAACTGAATCTCATTGCTTTATCTCCAGTCCATAGTGCAATACTTTCATCTGAAGATGCTATGACAATACCACTGGCTTTTATTGAGGAGTCATCATTAACAATATAAACACAGTCATAAGAATGTTCTTTTTTTAAATCACAATCTATAAATTCATTTTTTAGTTTTTGAGCATTTGATATTCCATATTCATTACTAACTTTACCAAAAAGCATATAATAAAAAATTACAAAAATATATATCAACAAAGTAGCAAAAACAATCTTCAAAATTAATTTTGATGAGTCAATTGTTGTATGTGCAAATATCATTAACAGGCCTGATTTCGACCTTACCTCATCTCCCTTCTTTCCCTTCTTATATAAATCTATACGTTTTATCAGATTTATATAAAAATAAGTGCTAAAGGTGAGACCAAATATGAAAAGTAACAATTTCACATAATAAATCATTGAAGATATAGCTCCCGTAACTATGTAGTAACCCTGCATAAAATAATATTCAGCGTTTCGTTGGAAAAACTCATTTTCAATTCCAAACCCTTCAAGATGGCCTGAATGATAAGAAAAACCAATAAAGTAAATTGTTGCCGGTATAAAAGCGCCCATAAAAGGTATGATAATAAATTTAAATTTATTAAACACATTGGACCTAAATGACTCTTCATTTTCTACGATTTTGTTGTTTTCACTCATTCTAGTTTTATTTTATTTAGGATGAGGTTGATAGGATATACCGATTTATTCTCAAAAATTGAGAATATACTTGTAAATTAAATATTATTTACCCTTCAAGTTTTTTAGATGTGAAGTTTTTGCTTTTTGAATTACAGGGCTTAAGTGATAGTAGACTTCTTTTGATGACTTCCCTTAATGGCCGCATGAATTCTACTTTTAGCAACAGATATAAATGGGGGGGGTACAATACTAATCTAATCTTCATAATAATACTTTTTTTGACACTTGAAATATTTATTCTTAATTAATTAGGCTATTATCATCTATTTTTGTCTCTGACAATTAAATTCAAAAATTAATTTATTTTCAATTTATACGCCTGAAATTAGCATGCTTAAATTTGACTTAAGTATATCGTAAGTATTTTCCAAAGGAAGCTTCCATAATCTTGAAAGTTGTTTAACCGCAATTTCACTTTCCCATGGGAGTAATGGTTTGCCATCATATTTCGCAAAAGGGCCATCTGTCTCAGTCAATACTCTTTTCCTAGGCATCATCTGTGTAAGTTCTCGTCCTCTTTTAGTATTGAGCATTGCCGGACCAACAGAAAACCAGCAATTTTGTTTGACAGCCTGTTTTAATTCAGATGGGGTGCCAGTAAACCAATGCAATATTGGCTTTCCTTCTATACCTCTGAGTTCTTCAAGCACATTTGAAGCACTTGAACGGCTGTGTATCGTCATGATTTTCCCACCAGCCCGGCTTACACTCTTCAATATATGTCGAAATACTTGAGCTTGAATATCACTATGTTCCTTAAAACTTTTGCTTCCATCAAGTCCAATCTCACCTACAAAGTTAGTATTAACAAGTAGTTCATCAAAAAGCTCTAGCTCATTAGAACGCTGGTGTGCTAACTGTGGGTGTAAACCTAAAGCAGTTCGAATACGTTTTGAGCCTTCCGCAAGTTTATTTGTTCCATACCATGCCTTAGGGGTAGTTGTGACTGAGAGAGTATATATGTTCCTCGCCTTGCATTCATAAGCCACCTTAAATGGATCTGGGTACAGGTCAAGATGACAGTGCATGTCGATACTTAAAGCACCCCTTTAAATTTAAGAAATGAATTTACTTCATATAATCCATTTGAAAATATATGAATAAAATTATTAAACTGAGACCGTGGTAGTGGGCCACTATCAGCTATCCATGCTCCAATATTACGCGTCTTCAATTGCTCAATGGCAATAGAAAGTGCCATTAAGTCATCTCTTTGATCTACTTTACCTTGTATTACATTAAAATCATTAAATTTATAATTAACATTGTCATTAATTTTACCAGCGTGGAGTGCAGCTCGACGAATAATGCATGGAACACAGACACCACATTGTTGGTTAAAGCGTTTCCAATGACTACATGAAACTGTATTATCCGCAACTTTAGCTATTAATGTTTGGTTTTTACACTCACGTACCATCTGACCTTTGGTCTTGAACTGATAAGGGTTTTTAATAGTACAGCGGATATCAGCTGCATCAAATATAGATTGAATCTTTCCTATGAAAAATGGATGGGTGGTTCGGGTACTTAGCGTACCAATACGCCGAGGTGTTAATGGCGCATTCAACGAAATAAACCCGTTCTCAGGAACAAATACGTCTACCTTCGACTTTTGAGAAACTACCTGTACAGCACTGGCAGCAACTGCTGCAAAAGCTAAAAAGTTAAAACTCCTTGTACGCATTGATATATCTGTTTCACCAGCATAATGGTGGGGGTCGGCATTCATTTCAAAACGTGAAAACGACCCTTGAAGTATACTTGCTACTTTGTCCTGATGTGATTTGTCTTTACTGTATGCATGGCTCACAAGTAGTGGACTTCTGCCATCTTCAAGTAGGTCAATTGCACCAATGGCTGAATCCAAGCCACCTGAAAACAAACAGACAGAGTCAGCACCTTTAATTTCTGTTAACTTATAACCATCTTTTATTAGGTATGGTTTAGGTGGAGAAAGACCACCGGCTTTAAACTCAAACTCCCAAATATCTCCACTAAGGAAATGTAAGGCTTTTTCTAATTCCTCCTTAATTGGCCCCCAACGCTTAGGATCATGCAATGGTAATTCAATGCTTAATTGCCTTGTCCAACCATCATCAGTACTGCTTCTTTTAACAAATGTATCAGCAGCTGTCACTGCCAGTGCAATAGTAAGAAAATCCATTGCTTGTTCAGATATTTCGAGCCCCAGCCGTCTAACTTTATCAATTACTGGGTTACCAATGAAGGAAATATCCCCTCGATCTTTTCCACTCAAGCCATATAATTGAACGGGCAGCAAGTGCTCACTTGCTGTGGGTAATAAGTTGTAGTCATGGTGAAAAACCAATTTAATCATTGATATGCCTCCCATTCTTTCCACACATCAATTATGGCATTTTTTTCAATTTGGACCACCTGTTTTTGTGAAAAGCTACGAACATTTTTTGCAAACCTGGGAGCCAAGTGTTTATCAACAACAACTTTTATCAATTCCCTTAAGCCAGTTTCGGCACGTATCGCCTCATTGGGTGTTTCAGCTTTGTTCCATGCCTTGCCAGAATCCATAACTATCTGTAAGAATATACTTTCAGATAAATAACCAATCATAGTATCAACAATGATATCGTCAGTAATATGTTCTGGGTCAAATATCTCAACACCATCCAGAGCTTCAACCAGAGCATAATTCATCGCAGCTCGGATCTTTTCAGAATCCCCATCATCTGTAGTCAATGTTTGAGTGATTTCTGATATTGCATATTCACAAGCCTGGCCTGTGATGTTGTCAATATCCACGGTTATTTCACCTGAATTTTCCGCGATACCAAATAAAACGCCATATAGCCCAGCACCAGCCTGAGTGACGCTCCCTAATCGCCTTACTGCACTGGCGCTCCCACCGCTGGATTTTCGAGCATAATGTCCTACTGCTCTCTTTAGATCACCATCATAACCACCAGAGACAAACCTTCCTAACGACTGCCTGAATCCTTTATAACGAGCTGTTTCTGGTTCAATTTGTGGTTGTGCTGATTGATCATCAGCCCATGGTGGTACGAGAGATGAGCTACCATTTGGTCCTGTACTTGACTGAGAAGTTCCCATTAATCCTCTCCATACCAAGGTTCATCTTTTAACATTGCCTTCATCCATGGTGATTGGGAATCTGAGCTTTCCAACTCCTTCACATACCTAATGAATATTTCAGCTGCATCTTCTGAATGCTCAGCCAGCAAACAACCACCTGCAAAGCCTTTCGGATTTTTAGTCCAATCCGATACCTGTCTTAAGTGACTTATAATTCCTTCCATTACCGAGACATTTTCTTCTTTAGGCAAGGTTAGAACCACTTCTGATGCAGTTGGTGAGCTTTTTTTGGCAGTCTCAACTAACACTTCAAGCACTTTTCTACCTGAAACCGACAGTCCGACTACATAGGCACCTATTGGCATTGTTTCTCTAGACAAATAAATTGCGGCTCTTAGGTCTGTTTTACCCAACTTTGGCTCAAGCTGAGCCCACTCAGTTATAAATGACTTAGTCGTTGGATCATTAGTCCAAGTCTTTGGGGCGCTGTCTGGCATTTCTCCGTTGTTATTTTCCAGTTCTTTTAGCAAAGCGGGTTTTCCTTTCTCAGAATCAACTAATCGATAAAATTCAGCTGTAGCCTCAGTCCCGACACACCGTTCAAAAATTACGAGTTTTGTGATCACAGCCTCATCAAGTGGCATTGAACGTCTTTTAGCTATTTTAGAACGCATCTTTACGACGTTTAATAATCTTTTTACAATTCTAGGGTTGCCATGTATTATCGGTGAATTAGCTAAAATTGGTGCAATACGATCCGCACGAGAAAACCCACTTTCCAATTCACTGTTCTCTGACTCACCTGTAAGTGCCAATGCATCTTGACGGGAAATAGGATTTTCTTTCCAAGATTGCTGGAGGGCATTTTCTAGACCGGATCTAAGCGTATCAAGCCTATCATCAGTAATGCCAAAATCAATAGCATATAACATATATAAATACGAACGAACTTCCCTTACTCCTGCTTTAGGAACACGAATAGGTACTTGGATAAGCTTGTCTATGTAATCAATTTGGTGGCGATTAGAAGCCCCTTTAAAATAATTAGCAACAGATGTTCTAATCATCTCCTCATCGGCAGCAATTATGAACGCAGTGTTGGGCAGGAATAAGAAAAGCCGTATCGCTTCAAGAATATGAATGGCATTGGTTGGCAAACAACGGTCAAGGTTGTCAATAACCACCACCAATGGTTTATCAAGCTCAGTTAATATTTCACTATACTCTCGGCGAAATGCCTCTATTTGCTGAGGTGGGCTACTATCAGAAACAGGATTTAGTATATTGCCAAGATGTTCTTTCGCGTCTTTAGCTACCGTATTTGCTTCTTGGTACTCATCTTTGTCTTGTATGCCATCTGCGGCGTTTCGCATTGCTCCAAAACTTCGGGCTATAAATCCACCAGTAGGTATTCCTGAAAGTAAAGCCGCGCCTTCGGCCATAAATCCCATGGCTCTGAATCCATCAACTCTTGCAATTAGTTTTCTGGTTTTTTTTATCAATCCTTCATCATTACCCGCTGCGGTGGTTAGTTCTGTTGCAATCACTTCAAGCAATGAAGCACGGGTGTCATCATACCCTTGATACATCCAAGCATCGAAATTGGTTACAATCCAATCTTTATCATCATTTTCAAGATTATTTTCTATCAACTTCAAAAGAGACGACTTTCCAGCACCCCAGTTTCCAAATACACCAATAGAAACAGGTAGCATGCCCTTAGCAGTGAGTACGTCAACTGCTAATTGTGAAACCTCCCCGAAATTTAAATAATCTTTATCTGACTCAATGTCTGCCCACATTCAATATATTCCTCTGAATTAATATTGTTTTTTCCCGATAATTATATTTTTCTTAAACACCACCGATATGGTTTTTCACAACATGGTGCAAAATATTCGTAAATATTACCAACAGTTGAAAATAAGCATATCATGAAACTGAAACATAATTAACATACATTTTCAATGTGATGTTAACGTTTGGATAGATTGGTACCAATTTGAAAAATCAGATACTTAAGAGTCGGGATTCTAACCTTAAAAACGTATTTTCAAAATGTAGATATGCTTAGTCATCGACCATCAGCTCCGGTAAAATCACCTTTTTTAACTCTAATTGAGACCTTTGAATTATTCATAGATTTTGGTTTGTTATCGAAAATCTGAATTTTAAAAATTAATTTTTCTTAAACTTTGTGTTTTTTTCCGTTTTTTCGTTCAAAAATACCTTTATTTGTCGTTTTTGGTCGATAAATGAAGCTTTTTGGCTTCATTTGCCTTTTTTCAGGCGCAACTAACCTGCAGTTTTTGCATGTCTTTAAAAATATTCAGGCCACATTTGATATTGTGTGCCATGGCTATTAACAGGGCTCTGGTTTTGTTTCTTGCCAATCCCATGTATCGTGCTTTATCTAAGCCTTGATGTAATTTCATTAAGCCAAAACTTCTTTCAACTGTTGATCTGATTTTAGATTTTCGGCGATCATTTTGTTTCTGTGTTTCAGTCAAAGGCTTATTGCGATAAGCACGTTCAAGTATTTGGTTTTTCTCTCCCAATGCTTCATTGTTCTTTTTACTGGCATAAGCGCTGTCTGCATACACTTGTTC
>Ga0079224_100007852_pt1 | contig 14379 bp, 12 predicted proteins | sample Stecom2015_FD_80414 | JGI IMG/M metagenome (GOLD analysis project Ga0079224, IMG submission 80414) | Agricultural soil microbial communities from Utah to study Nitrogen management - Steer compost 2015 | ecosystem: Environmental > Terrestrial > Soil > Agricultural land | place: USA: Utah...
GGATCAGCCCGAACTTCGCGGCCAACGCCCCGCTCGAGGAGATCACGCCGGATCGTCCGGAGGTGCCGGAAACCGACTGGAAGGGCTTCAACCAGTGCGGGCTGCAGGTGCAGTGGCAGAACTACGAGTACCGGCTGTTCACGACGGTCGGCTACGGCCGCGGCGCGTGGAACCTGAACCTGAGGCACCAGCACTGGCCGGCGCTCGACAACAACTCTTGTCGGACGAACCCGACGGGCACGACGTGTGTCTACAGCAGCCTGCCGTCGCACGATCTCTTCGCACTGTCCGGCAACTATCGGTTCGACCGCTACACGGTGAGCCTCGGCATCGAGAACCTGCTCGACGAGGATCCGCCGTGCACCGGCGCGAATCCGACGGCGACGCCGTTCCCGACGCAGTGCACTCGCACGGGCGACGGTGCGACGTACGATCCGCTGGGGCGCCGGTACTTCCTCAGCATGACGATGGATTTCTGATCCACGGAAATCCCGGTCTAGCACCTTGGCGGCGGGCTTCGGCCCGCCGCTTTTTCTACGGCGGAAAAAGCGGCGGACAGCACGGTGACGCGGGGGTACGCGCGCACCGGCGGCACGCTCGTGGATGTCGATCGACTTTAGCGGCTACCGCGCGCCGACGCTGGCAGCGTCCGGAAACTTGACGTGCAGCAGGAGCAGCAGCGCGAGAATCGTGGAGTGCCAGGATGACTGCTCCGGATTGGCCGGGTCTACGTCATCCGGCTTGCCCCAGCCGCCGTCGCTGTTCTGAATCGCGACGACCCGCTCGACGAAACGGGGATCGACGCGGGCGGCCTGACGCGCGAGGCAAAGGAACGCCGCCGCCTCGAGCTTGAGATCGTTAACCATCGTCGGCTGGTCGTCGACGATTGCGGCGACGCTGCGGTACATCTCCTCGACGAACCCTTCGGGCACCGCGCATTCGCAGCGGTTGTCCTGGACCCAGATCCACGCGAGGAGCGCATGCGTCGCGTGGTACCCGCCCGCTTTCACTCCTTTCGCGAGCACCTCCGGGAAAGACGGCGGGAGCCCCAGCCGGTCGCAGTAGAGCGCGGACACGAGGAGCCGGTCCGTGTGAATCTTCACATGGTCCCAGTCGTCGGGCTGAATCGGGTTGTTCGCATCCGCGATGCGGCGCAGCACGCGCAGCAGGGGGGCCTCTTGCGGCCGTTCGAGCAGTACCTCATCGAAGCGCCCGAGCGCATCGGCGAACCGCTCGATGCCGAAGCGACGGTGGATGATATCGAGAAACAGCAAGGCATACGGCTCGCGGGTGCGATCGATGAAGTCGATCGCCTTCGCGACGCTCGCGCGAACGGTCGCCTCGGTCAGCAAGGAGTCACCTTCAGGCTATCGGTTTTCAGGAGGCGTCTAGGGTATTGAGTCGCCGAACCGGAAGCAATCGAGAGGCGTAGGCCCGGAAGCCGGAACATCCTCGCCCGCGACCGATCGCGGCATACGAGTCTCGAGGCCCTCTAAAGATCGAAACTCGAGGCTCTCTTCACTCGACAAATGACCGAGCGTGAGAAGGTCGCGCGCTGATTGGACAAAGCCGACAGCCTTGGGTAGTCTTGAGAAAACTCAAGAACCCTATAGAGACGATCGACGCTCCGGCGCGTGCCAGCGCTGGAGGGCCTCGGGGGAGGGCCGACGGCGATGCGAGTAGGGCCTGTCGCGAGGGTCATTTCGGTGCTGTCTCTCGCCGCTTGCGGAAGCGGCGCAGTGGATAGCCGTGCGCTCGCGCAAACGGCAAAGCCGGTCGCGCCGGCGCCGGCGCCTTTCGTCGACGTGACGGCGAGCTCGCAGATCGTCTATCAGGTCGGGTACACGCGGCCTTCGTTCATCAGTCGGGATCTGAAGGGCTTGCTGACGTGGCAGGTCTTGTACATGACGATCGGCGGCGCGGCGTCCGGCGACTGCGACGGCGACGGCGACATCGATCTTTTCATCACGTACGGGAACACCGGCGGCGCGAACGGCGGCGGCGGTCCGAACCGTCTCTACATCAATCAGCTTGCCGAGCAAGGCAACGGCCTCCTGTTCGAGGACCGGGCCGCGGAGGCGGGCGTCGCGAACACGCGGCCGGGCGGCGTGAACAACGATCGGCACAGCGGCCCCGCATTCGCGGACATGGACGGCGATGGGGACCTCGACCTGTTCATCGGCGGCATCTATGGCGACCCGAGCAAGATCTACGAGAACCGGGGCGACTGCACGTTCGTCGACGTCACGGCGAACTCGCCGGACATCGAGCGGATGATCGCGACTCAGACGATTTCCGCGTCGTTCGGCGACTACGATCTCGACGGCGACCTCGATATGTTCCTGACGCACTGGGGGACGCTCGACGAGCTCTACGGAGCTCCGCGCATGCGTCAGACGGATCACTTGTGGCGGAACGAATCGGACGAATCGGGCATCCGCTTCGTGAACGTCAGCGAACGATCCGGCATCTCGAAGCTGACGTGGAGCACCCGCGGCACGGACTTCCACGGCCAGGTTCAGATCGGGGACTTCACGTTCACCGGCACCTTCGCCCGCATCGACGACGACCTGTGGCCGGACATCACGATTGCCGGCGATTTCGGTACGAGCCAGCTGGCCCTCAACAACGGCGACGGAACCTTTCGCGGCCTCGATAACCCGATGCTTCGCAATACGCAGTTCGGGATGGGATCGGCGCTCGGCGATATCGACCACGACGGAGACCTCGACTGGTTCGTTACGAGCATCCACGGGCCCGGCGATCCGAGCGTGAACCTGAAGCCGTGGGGCAATCGCATCTACTCGAACGACGGCGGTTTCGCTCTGATCAGCGACGACACGGAGCGCCTCGGAGTCGCGGACGGCTCTTTCGGCTGGGCAGCTTGCTTCCTCGATATCGACAACGACGGGGATCTCGATCTCTTCCACACGAACGGCTATCCGGTGACGTTTCTGACGCCCGCCGATACGTATCAGACGGATGCGAGCCGCGCGTTCATCATGAACGACGCAGGTCTGTACGAGGACCAGGCGGAATCTCTCGGGCTCGCGACGCGCACGTCGGGCCGGGGCGTCGTGTGCGCCGATTTCGATCACGACGGCGACATCGATATTCTCGAGCTGACCGAGGCGCCGGGTAACTCCGCGCGGCTCTGGGAAAACCGCAGCGCCGCGTCCGGCCGGCACTTCCTTCGCGTAAAGCTCGAAGGGCTGCCGCCGAATACCGAGGCGGCCGGCGCCCGCGTCTTCCTACGCATCGGCGACACCGAGCAGATGCGCGAGATCATGATCGGCAGCAACTACACGTCGCAGAATCCGACGGTGCAGGTCTTCGGGCTCGGCGCGGCGGCGCTCGTCGACGAGCTGCGCGTGGAATGGCCGGCCATCGACTCCGGCGACGGTCCGCGGCAGCCGCCGCCGACGCGAATGACGAAGGTCGCCGCGGGCAAAGCCGGCGAGACGCTTTCGATCAGGCATCCGGAGCTGTCGACGAGATAACACCTACACGCGGCAGTCGGTAGCGTATCGAGGAGGATCGAGCAGGGACGCCGGACATCGAGGGGGGAGGTATGACTGGGTCAACCGCGCTGCGGGCCGTTCCGGCGGTGGTCTTCGCTTGCTTGCTGATCGGCAGCGTTCACGCGCAGCCGCCGCCCTTTGAATTGCTGCCGGACCGTTCGGTCGCGCGCAACTGGAGCGAGGCGATGCTCTTCGCATTGCGGCGCGACAGCGGCCGCGTCGCGTATAACGCGCGCGCGGTCTTTCAGTTCTCGGTCGCGGTCTACGACGCTTGGGCCGTTCATGATCCGGACGCGCGGACCTTCCTGCTCGGCCAGAGCGTGAATGGTTTCGCGTGTCCCTATGATTCCTCGCCGGATCTCGATCGCTCTGCGGCCGCACAACGGGTTGCGATCAACTACGCCGCGTATCGCTACTTGCGCCACCGATTCCAGGAAACGGGCGAGGCGAGCGGCGCGTTCGCGGTGTTCGATGAGGTCATGCAGCACTACGGGCTCGACCCGAGCTACGCGTCGACCGACTATCGGCACGATCTCTCGTCCGCTGCCCTCGGCAACTACATCGGAGATTGCGTGATCCGCTTCGGTCTCGGCGACGGATCCAACGAAGCGAACGACTACCTCACGCGCTCCTATGCGCCCGTCAATCCGCCGCTCGACCCGACCGATCCGGACAGCATCGACGATCTCGTCGATCCGGACCGGTGGCAGAAGCTGGCGCTCGGCTTTTTCGTCAGCAAGACCGGACGCACGCTCCCGGCGCCCGACTTCGAGACACCGGAGTGGGGCTTCACGGTACCCTTCGCGATGACCCCTCAGGACCGGCGGGTGTTCCAGCGGGACGGCGCGGAGTATTGGGTTTACCACGACCCGGGAAAGCCTGCGTTGATCTCCGCTACAGGTCCCGACGCGATGCCCGCGGAATACATCTGGGGGCACTCGCTCGTCGCGGTCTGGTCCGGTCACCTCGACCCTTCTCGAGGCCGCGGCGCGAAGCTGATCGACGTCTCTCCGGCCTCGATCGGCAACCTGCAAAGCTTCCCGCAGACGATCGTCGAGCTGCGCGACTTCTATGACTTCCTCGGCGGCGGCGATCGCAGCGCGGGACACGCGAAGAATCCAGTGACGGGGCGCCCTTACGCGCCGCAGCTCGTGCCTCTCGCCGATTACGCGCGAACGCTCGTGACGTACTGGGCCGACGGGCCCTTCACCGCGGAGACGCCCGCGGGTCAGCTGATCGTCCTCCTGAACCGGCAGATCAGCGACTCGCCGCTTTTCGAGAAGCGTATCGGCGGCACGGGGCCCGTGCTCGACGATCTCGAATGGGACGTCAAGGCCTATTTCGCGGTGAGCGGGGCCGTGCATGACGCGGGTGTCGCTGCCTGGAGCCACAAGGGCTGGTATGACTATGCGCGACCGATTACCGCGATCCGCTACCTGGGCACGGTCGGCCAGAGCAGCGATCCGAACGACCCGCACTGCCCCTACCACCCGCAAGGCATCAAGTACGTCGACGACCCGAGCGATCCGGCGGGCGACGGCAGCGGCCGGGTCATCGATTGCGTGCGTCCGGGGGATCCTCTGGCCGCCGACGGCGCGAACGTGGGCAAGATCAAAATCTTCGCCTGGCGCGGTCCCCGCTTCGTCTCGAACCGCAACTTCGACGTCGCCGGCGTCGACTGGATCCTGGCCGAGAGCTGGTGGCCGTATCAGCGTGCCGACTTCGTGACGCCGCCGTTCGCGGGCTACACGTCGGGTCACTCGACGCTGATGAGCGCGGGCGCAGAGGTGCTGACAAGGCTGACCGGCAGCCCGTACTTTCCGTCGGGTCTCTTGACGTTCACCGCCGAAGCGAACGAGTTTCTCGATTACGAGAACGGACCGAGCGTGCCGGTCGACCTGCAGTGGGCGACCTATTTCGACCTGGCCGACTCTGCCGGCATCTCGCGGCTCTGGGCCGGCGTGCATCCGCCGGTGGACGACGTCGCGGGGCGGCGAGTCGGACGGGTCATCGGCGCCCAGGCGTTCGACAAGGCGACCGGCTATTTCTCGGGCAAGAACGCGACGGCAGGCGGAGGCAGCAAAGGCGCTCTGTGATCGGCCGGAGCTTCGTCTATCCGAAGGTCCGAAGGCGAGTCATTCGTGCCCCATTAGCGGTAGGATGTGCTCACTCCATAGGACCGGAGAGAAGACGGCATGGCCGACCGCACGTCATCCGGCGGGGCGGCAGGCGGCGGTGCGCCGCAGCTGACACTGCTCAATCTTTTTCCGACGCCGCTCGTGGTCGGCACCGTGCCGGACGCGGAGCCGCTGAACGCCGAGCTGAAGCGGATCATCCTTGCACGAGAAGCGGCGACGGACTCGGTGCAACGCTCCAATCACGGCGGCTGGCAGTCGACGTGGGACATGCATCAGTGGGGCGGGGCGCCGATGCAGAAGGTTCTGGCTTACGCGCGTTCGGTCGCCGAGCAGGTGACCGTCGACCGAACCGGCAAGCGGCACGAGTTGGCCTGGCGCATCAACTCGTGGGCCAATGTGAACCGGCATGGGCACGGCAATCAGTTCCACACGCACCCGGGCGCGCTCTGGTCCGCCAGCTACTATGTCGATGACGGCGGCATCGGCGACGATCCGTCACTTGGCGGCGAGTTCGAAATCCAGGACCCGCGCGGCGTCGCGCCGATCATGTATGCGCCGTATTTGACGTTTCCGGGCCCGGACGGCGCTGCCCTCGGCGAGGCCCAGCGGCTGACGCCGCGGGCAGGGATGTTCGTGCTCTTTCCGAGCTGGCTTTCGCACGGCGTTCGTCCCTATCGCGGCACGCGCGAGCGCATCTCGATTGCGATCAACTTCAGCCTCGGCGGCGTGTAGGCTTGCGTCATGTCGATGAGCCTTCTTTTTGCAGTGCCCCTTCTTGTCGAGGATGTCGACCCGGCATTGCGCGACGCTATTCGCGCGAAGGTCGCCGCGTACCTCGAGTCCGAGCGCGCGAAAGTCGACATTACGCCTTCTCCGGAGGAGTCGGTATCGACCTCGTATTACAAACCCGAGGCTTCGATCCTCGTCGACGCCGCGCTCGACGAGCTCGAGCAGTTCGTGATCGGGGCGGCCAGGAGGTTCCTCGAGAAGGGGCTGAGGCTGCCCCCGCGGCGGCTCGAGATCGAACGAGCGTGGATCAACCTCTTCGAGCCGGGTGCGCAAGAGGCTCAGCATACGCACGACGGCAGCCTGCTCTCGTGCAGCTACTACGTCGAAGCGCCTAAGGACTGCGGCTGCCTCGTGCTTCCGGACCCGATCACGTCGCGGCGCACTCATCGCGAGTTCACGAAGACGTCGGGGAGCGATTTGCTCACGCGGGCCGAGATCGCGGTGGAGCCTCAGCCGGGCCGGCTCGTGATGTTCGAATCGTGGATGCCGCACTACGTGCAGTGCAACAAGAGCGATCGGATCAGGATCTCGATCGCGATGAACTTGCGCGAGGCGCCGGCGATGGTCTCGCTGGCGGGAGTCGCGCCGCCGGCGCAGAGCGGGCACGCCGCTTCGCCGGGCGAGCCTTCCTCCGAGGGCTCTGCGGCGGCCGCCGCTGCGCGGGCGAAAAGCTCGGAGGGCGAGCCTTTCCTGTTCGACGAGCTCTTCGAGGTAAGCGGCCAGCTCAACCTCAGCCTCCAGCCGATCGAAAATACCATCCCGACCGTCATCATCGACGACTTCCTGAAGCATCCGCAGGAAGTGCGAGAGGTCGTGGGCCGGGCGCCGGCCGCGAACTGGAAGCACGAGAAGGGCGGAAAGAACTTCGTCGACTATTACGACTGTCGCCTGCGCTTCCCGATCCGCTATCCGAACGGCATGATTGCCGCCGCGCAGCAGGTGATCCGCAAGGTTTTCTCCGTCGAGACGCGGCCCTCGGACGCGTGCGTCGACGTCAACTGGTTCAAGCAGATCCGCGAGAAGCGAGCCGACTTCGCCGTTCCGCACAGCGATATGACGAACGTGCGGCGGTCTTTCACGTGCATCGTCTATTTGAATCGACCCGAGGAGTGCTCGGGCGGCACGGCCTTCTTCCGCTTCAAGAAATCGGGCTCGCTCGTGATCGACGAAGCGTACGTCCGGTCGATTCGGGAAGATTCGAGCCTCGCCGAGACCGGGCTCGACTACTGGCCCAGCCGGGCCGAAGAGTGGTGGGAGCACGTCGGCACCGTCGAGATGGTGCCGGGACGCATGGTGATCTTTCCGTCCGAGTATTTTCACGCCGCTTATCACCCGCAAGACTCGTTCTACGAGTTTCCGCGCTTGACCCTCGCGTTCTGGATGGTCGCTTGACGAGCGGGCTCTGATGGACACCCGGGTGCGACAGGCGAGCCCGATCGTCGTCATCGGCATGCATCGCTCCGGCACACGGCTGCTCGTCGACATTCTCGACAAGCTCGGCGTGTTCATGGGGGCCGACCGGCAGGGGGACGCCGAGTCGGTCACGTTCATGCTGATCAACGAAGGGATCCTGCATCAGTGCGGCGCGTTCTGGTCGGAGCCGATGTCGGCTCATTTCATGCTTGCGCAGCCCGCTGCCGTCGAGCAGCTTGCGGCCGGCGCGCGCAACGCGCTCGCGGCGGGGCTCGAGAGGTACGCGGGCCCGTCCGGGCGGCATCTCGGCGCGAACGCGCAAGAATTGCCGGCGTTCGGCTGGAAGGATCCGAGGAATACGTTCACGCTGCCGGTCTGGCGGCAGGTTTTCCCGAATCTCCGGGTGATTCATATCGTTCGCCACGGCGTGGACGCTGCAGCGAGTCTCGCTCGCAGGCACGGAGAGGCGCTGCGTGCGGCGACCGGTGAAGCCGTTCCGCCGGCGCTCACCGTGATCCGGGATCACGCGCTCGGCGTCTTGTCGTCGCGCCGCGGCTGGACGCTCGCGGAAGCCTTCACGATGTGGGAGCAGTACGTCGAGAAGGCGCGCGAGGAATCCGCTGCGCTTCGCGGACGCGCGCTCGAGGTCCGCTACGAGGATCTGCTGACGCAGCCGGAGCGCACGATTCCGACCATCGCCGAATTCTGTCGCGTGCCGGCGCCGGCCGCGCAGGCGACGCTGCTCGCGGGCCTTGATCCGGGCCGCGCCTACGCCTATCGCCGCGATCCCGAGCTCGCCGCGTTCGCTAAATCCGTGCGCGACGTCCTGACGCGCTTCGGCTATTCGGCGTGACATGGGCGTCTAGGGTTCCGCCATTCCGGCACCCCGTCGTTCCGATGCGGCCGGCTCGATACGCCCGGGCACCGCTCGGCTTCGGTACGTCGCGCGGCTCTCGCGATCGGAATTCCTTGAAAAAAGACCAGTTTCCCTCGGCCCGGGCTGGGCTACACTGCGGCGACTTTTCTGCAGGAACCGTGAATGCTCGCGCTCAAAGCCCTGCCCGCTCGGCTCGTTCTGGCGCCCGCGATGGCCGCCCTGACGATCGCCGCGGCTTTCGCTCAGGAGGAGTCCGTCGAGGCCGCTGACGCTCGCATGCAAACCGCGCCGCAGCACGTCGACGAGGAGGTCGTCGTGCGGGGCAGTCGGCTCAGCGAGATCGAGTTCGACCTGCGCCACTACGTCACGGAGTTCCTGGAGGAGGTCACGGCGCCGGCGCGTACGCGAGGCTACGCACGCTGGCAGCGGCGGGTATGCATCGGAGTCCACAATCTCGAGAACACCGCTGCGCAGTACATCGTCGATCGCATCTCGAGCCTCGCGCTCGACGTCGGGCTCGACCCCGGCGAGCCGGGGTGCCGGCCGGACGTCAACATCCTGTTCTCGACCGACGCTCGCCAAATGGCGTCGTTGATGGTCAAGAGCCAGCCCCGAGTATTCCGCCCGGCAGGCGGCAACGCCGGCATGGACCTCGGCCTCGCGGCGCTCGACGATTTCGCCGAGTCGGACCGGCCTGTGCGGTGGTGGCACGTCAGCTTGCCGGTCGACGCGAGGACCGGCCAGGCGGCCATCGCCATGCCCGGCGATCCTCCGCCGACGGTCAGGCTGGCGGGGCCCTCCCGGATAAAGAGCGGCATCCGCGATGACATGTTGTACGTGATCATCGTCGTGGACGTGACGCAGCTGGCCGGGAAGACGTGGCAGCAGATTGCCGACTATCTCGCCGTCGTATCCCTCGCCCAGATCGACCCGAGGACGAACCCGGTCTCCTTCGACAGCATCTTGAATCTGTTCACGAACCCCGGAGCCTATTCCGGTCTCACCGATTGGGATCGTTCGTATCTTCGAGCGCTATACACGTTCGATCAGGAGCGGGTTCCGCGCGCGCAACGAGGCGACATCGTCAGCCGCATCGTGAGGCAGGAGAGGGAGTCCGCACAGTAGAGGCATGCGGCACGAGGGCGAGTACCATCGGCCCGCGTTTGGGCGGAATCGGCGCTGAAGACCGAAGCGCCTTCAAAGCCCGAGTCTCGCCTTGAACGACCGCACGCGTGCCCGCGAGACGGTCAATTCGGTCTTATTGGAATCCTTGAGGAGAACGGACAGCCTGCCGGCGAACCCGGCGTGCAGCTCCAGCACGTAGTCGAGATTCAGGATCGCGCGGCGGCTGATCCTGACGAAGCGGCTGGGATCGAGCCTCTGCTCGAGCTCGACGATCGTGCGGTCGATCGCGAAGCTTCGGTCGAGCGTCGCGGCGAAAGTCACTTTGTGCTCGGCGAAGATGTGCGTCACCTCGCGAAGGTCGATGACCTTGACGCGGTCGCCCGTCCTCGACGCGAGATGGGTCAGATAAGCGCTCGTCGAGCTTGGCTGCAGCATCGCGGCGATCCGGAACAGCGTCGTCTTGATCTCGCAGTCCGCCGCGCCCCGGATGAAGCGGCCCGCCTTCGCGAGCGCGCGGTCGAGCTGCTCCGGCTCGATCGGCTTCAGCAGATAGTCGATCGCGTTCACGTCGAATGCGGCGAGCGCATGCTCGTCGTAGGCCGTCGTGAACACGAGCAGCGGCGGGTCCCGCAACTGCGCCGCGAGCTCCAGTCCGGAAACCTCCGGCATGCGGACGTCCAAGAAGAGAACGTCGACGGGCACGGCCGACACTGCGGCAAGGGCCTCGACCGGATCCGTCGATGCGCCGACGAGCTGCACGCGCCCGGTCGCAGCGAGCATTCGCGAAAGTCGGTCGACTGCCGGCTGCTCGTCGTCCACGACAAAAGCCCTGATCATATCGGCACCCGAAACGAGACCGTCATCCATCCGTCGTGCCGTGTCGCACATAGCGGTGCATCGTCCCCGAGCAACAGTGCCAGGCGGCTGCGCAGATTGTCGAGGCCATGGCCGGCAGGGAGCGCGGCTGCGGAGAATCCGGGACCGTCATCGGAGACGTCGATGCGCAGATGCCCGTCCTCGGGGATCGCGCGCACGCGAAGCTCGCCGCCGTCGCGCCGCGGCTGCACGGCGTGCTTGACGCAGTTCTCCACGAGCGTTTGCACGGAGAGGGGCGGCACGCGTAGCCCCGCGTGCTCCGGCGCGTCGATCGAGAAGCGCAGACGCTCGCCGAAACGCTCTCGCTCGACCTCGAGGTAGCTGCGCACGATCCTCATCTCCTGCTCGAGGGGAACGAGGCCCTGTTGCCCGGTATCGAGCGAGAAACGGAGCAGACCCGAGATCCGTTCGAGCAATCGCTCGGCGCGCGCGGGCGCACTCGGTATCAGGGAGGAAAGCGTGTTCAGCGCATTGAAAAGGAAATGCGGGTGCAAGCGAGACTCGAGCGCCGCAAGACGCGCCTCGGCCGCGAGCTTCGACGCTCGCTCGTATTCGAGCTCCTTCGCGCGCAACCGGCCCTCGGCCGAGCGAGCACGATCCTGAAGCAGCAGCACCATCGCATGGATGACGCCGACTAGGAGCGTGAGATACAGCGAAAGCCGGGCGCTGACGGCAACGATGTCGCGCACGTCCGCTCCGGGCTCGAGATTCAATGCGAAGACGATGATGCTTCCGATCACGGTGCCGGCGACGGCGATCGCGAGGAGCGCCGCGATCAGCACGATCCATTGCACGGCGGGCGCGCGCCTGGTCATGCGCGAGTGGAGGCGCGGCCCGAGCCAGTGTGCCGGCGTGGCGATCAGGATCGTGTAGATCCAGACCTCGACGAACAGCGCGCGGAGCTCGCCGAGGACCGCTCCGCTCGGCAGCAGGCCGAGCACGACGACGATGATCAGCGAGACGGCGATGCAGTCGGCGAGCACGTGCAGCGCAAGGCTCATCGGACCCGCGAAGGAACGATCGGGAGTCATCGGGGGTTCAGTAGCCGCTGTTGGCCGAGATAGCGCTGAAGCGTGCCGTCCTCGGCGGCCCGTCGTATCGCCGCTTGCGTGCGTTCCGTCAGCATCTGTCGAAGCAAGGCTTCCTCGTCCGGTTGCGCGATCTCGAGCAGAAAGCCGACCGTGCCCATCTCGTCCGTCGACTCGAGCCCCCAGCGTACGCGCTGCGGCGGGTCGTGGGGGTTGCGCGGATTGTCTCGCGAGTTGTCATAGGTGATCGCGGCGTCGATTCGCGTGCCCTTGGGCAGGCGCGGCGGATCCGCGTACCGGTAGATTTCCTGCCAGTTGAAGTCCCAGCTCTGAATCCATAGCAGCGGGACGATGGCGCCATCGGGAAGCGTCGCGTCGACCTTCATTTCCCTGCCGAGATAATGCGCGTGGCCCCACACGGAATGCACGACGACCTCGGCCGGTAGCGTAAACGAGTCCGAGATCCGGTACCGCGCCTCGCCCGCGGGAATGTCGATGCCGGCGCCGAAGCCGAAGAGGGCGGGCAGCTCGAGGGAGGCCATGGCTTTGCGGGGCGCCTCGTCGGCAAAGTAAAGCCCGACCTGCGCGCGCTCGCGCTCGGGGCTGCCGGTCGGATGAAAGTGCATCTGCAGCAGGAAGTCGCTCCCCGCGGGCAACGACACGGCGCTGCCCTCCGGGAAGACCATCGCTCGTCCGCCGACCGCCCAGCCCCCGAGGCTGCCCGAGTTCTGCAGCCCCGGCACGAAGCCGACCGCCATGCTGCCGCCGAAGCCGGGCTGGCCGTCCGTTCCATCACGTGCCGCGAACGCACCTTGCTCGACGTAGGCGAACAGCGCGTGATGGGCGGCCGCCCGGGCGCGAGGGCGAAGCGCTACGGCCCGCACCCACTTTTGCTCGTCGAGCCCGGTCGGCAGGACAAAGTTGCGGTAGATGTCGTGCCCGTCGGCCGGCAGCTCGAACGCGGCCGGCATCTCGAGCACGAGATCCGGCTCGCCGAGCGGCCAATTCTCCGGAAAGTCGGGCACGGCCGGCATCCAAGCCGGCTCCCCCAGAGGCATGCCGCCGTCGACCCACTCGCGAATCAGGCCGATCTCCGCGTCGGTCAGCGTCCTCTCGCCGATGAAATCGCCGTAGCCGGGCGTCGGCTGCCACGGAGGCATCACGCGGGAGGAGACGGCGTCGGCGATGCGGCGTCCGCGCCGTGAGACCTCCGCGTAGGCGACGAGCGGGAACGGGCCGATCTCTCCTTGACGATGGCACTCGACGCAGTGCTCGTACAGGATCGGCGCGATGTCCTCGGAGAACGTCGGCTGAGAGCGCGGTTGGGCTGGAGAGGGCGTCGCGTTGAGCGCGAAGGCGGCCGCGAGCGCGAGCCTCAAGCTGTTATTCCTGCTCTGCATGCATGTCTCCCGTGCATTCCGCGGCTGCGAGCCGATATCGCCGACGGCGTCAGCCGTACCGCCGTGACGTGATGGCTTTCGAGCAGGATCGAGCGCTTCGCTGCTAGAGACAACGAAATCCCGACGAACCGGCGCTACGCCGGTCCGACCGGTGAATGGCACCGACGAGCGGCCGGGCGCCGGGCCGGCTACTCGTGCGGCGCGCTATTGCACGACACGCAGCTGTTGCGCGTCGATGTTGTAGAGGCCGGGATTGAAGTTCGGATCGTTGGTGAGGATATACGCCGGCTGATCGTTGATGCGCCACGCGTGATCGTACGTCGCGTCGAGCTGCACCGTTCCGCCCTCGAGCGGATCGTGATACGTCTCGACGCCGCGTATCGCCTCGATGCGCTCACGATGAATCCGGAACGAGCGCGCGCGCAGCGACCATCGGCCGGCCGAATCCCGTCGTAGCGAGTATAGATCCGCGTACGGAAACGTAGCAACGAGGCGACGGCCCCGGACGCCTCAACTAACACTTCGCTCCGAGGGGAGTAGCGTGGAGCGTTGCGTTCCTCGATAGGCTCAAGATCGCATAGTGATATGTGGTGCCCTCACGTTGAGCATCGCGGCCAGCTGCTCGACCGCCGCCTGCTCCTCGGCGCTGACGGGAGTGCCGCCCATTCCAAGGAAGCCGCCTTCCTTCGCCGCGTGAGCGACGCGCACTGCAACCGAGGCGAGCCACGTCTTGTACCTCTCTGCCTCGTCGGGCGACTTCGCTTCGACCGCGCCCACGCCTGCATTGATTGCGCGGACGAGCGCATCCTTGGCCTGCTCACGGTTGCCGCGTGGAACGTCCGGGATGGCCGGTCGGCCGCCCCACGTTCTCGCGCTCTCGGCCAGCGACTTGACGACCTCCGGCGCGTCGTCGGCAGCCGAGTCCGCGATAGCCCGACTGACGGCCATCGCTTCCTTCGCGATGCCGATCGGTCCGCTCGGATCCGACAGCGTAATCAGCATGCCTGCCGCGAGCGGGGCGGACGATATCGCTTTCCACTCGGCCTCGTTGTAGTCCTGTTGCGTCGACATCGGGTCTCTCCGTTGATCCTAGCCGGGGCCTCGCCGTGCGAATTCGGTGCCATGAGCCGCGGGCATGCGGTTCGGCGGGAAATGATTGCTATTCGAGAAACGCGTCCGCGGACGCGCGGGCACCGACGAGGGGGCTTGGCC
>Ga0079224_100007853_pt1 | contig 14379 bp, 12 predicted proteins | sample Stecom2015_FD_80414 | JGI IMG/M metagenome (GOLD analysis project Ga0079224, IMG submission 80414) | Agricultural soil microbial communities from Utah to study Nitrogen management - Steer compost 2015 | ecosystem: Environmental > Terrestrial > Soil > Agricultural land | place: USA: Utah...
CGCCGGCGAGCTGAAACACGGCCCACTGGCGCTGGTAGATGAAAACATGCCTGTAGTAAGCGTCGCCCCCAGCGACAGTCTGCTGGAAAAGCTCAAATCCAACCTGCAGGAAGTCAGCGCCCGCGGCGGACAACTGATCAACTTTGCCTGTGAAAGGGCCGATCTGGATAATGGCGACGGCATAACCCATCTGGAGCTGCCTTGGGTATATGAAAGCGTATCGCCTATTGTCTACACCCTGCCGCTGCAACTGCTCAGCTATCACGTAGCGCTGGTGAAAGGCACGGATGTGGACAAGCCCAGAAATCTGGCCAAATCCGTTACGGTTGAGTGAAGGCTAACCGGGGAAAATCATCTGTGCTTATAAAGCTGAAAAGGAACAAGTTTTTATCCGGGTCTGCCATATACCTGCTTTCCAATATTTTGAATGCGGCCATCCCATTCCTGCTTTTGCCTATCCTTACAAGGTATCTGACACCCGCAGAGTATGGTGAGGTAGCAATGTTCCAAACCCTGCTAGGTGCTTTAGGTGCTTTTGTCGGCCTGAGCGTGGTAGGGGCAGCGGGGCGCAAATATTACGATAACAACTTGACTGATATTGAGATGGCCCGTTACATAGGGTCTTGTCTTCAACTGCTTGGCATCAGTTCAGTAGTGGTTTTCATACTGATATTTATCCTGCGAGAAAATCTCTCAATCTGGCTGGGATTGAGCGAGAGCTGGGTGCTGTGGGCTGTCGGACTTTCCGCCTTTACAGTGGTAGTGAACCTAAGGCTCGGGCAATGGCAAGTTAGAGGAAACGCCAGAAACTACGGAGCAATACAGGTATCCAAAAGTATCCTTGATATGATGTTGTCGCTGCTTTTTGTGACTGTGTTGTTGCTGGGCGCTGATGGGCGCATATCTGCTCAAATCTTGGCAACAGGGCTATTTGCAATCTTGGCACTTTGGTTGCTCAAGCGTGACAAACTACTGAGTGTACTCGTCTGGAACAAGGCTCACTACAAAGAGATCGTCAAATTTGGGGTGCCTTTAATACCACATGTTGGTGGTGCATTTCTTTTGATATCGGTCGACCGATTTGTCATCAATGCAGAGCTGGGATTGGCTGACGCCGGGGTTTATATGGTTGCAGCCCAGCTTGCCATGGGGGTCGCATTAATATTTGATGCGGTCAATAAGGCTTATGTTCCTTGGCTATTCAAAAAGCTTAAGGAAAATGACCTCCAGCAAAAGAAAAAAATAATCCGTTACACTTATCTTTGGTACCTGGTGATCACCGCTGGAGCGATAGCTGGCTTTTTTATAGGCCCGCTGGTGGTCAATCTGGTGGCAGGATCTGGCTATGAACAGGCTGGTGAAGTCATCGGCTGGCTGCTGCTCGGGCAGGCTTTCAATGGTATGTACCTCATGGTCACCAATTACATATTCTACTCCCGGCGTACCGGCCTGTTGTCAGCAGCAACCATAACCTCAGGGTTGATTAATCTTCTTTTACTGGTACTGCTGATCAAGCTATTGGGGCTCTCTGGCGCAGCAATTTCATTCACCATTGCGATGGGAGTCAGGTTTCTACTCACTTGGTGGGTTGCTCAGAAGCGGCACCCAATGCCATGGTTTGATTTTCTCGATAAAAACAGCTCACAGCTTTAACTTAGTCAATTAAAAGGTTCGTAATGAATATTCTTCCAATGATAGGCCGCTCTGAAGCTTTGTTCACTCAGGACATCTCTCAGCATGAAACTGAACTGAAAGAGCGTATCAGCAATTCCCGTTTTCTGGTGCTGGGCGGCGCGGGGAGTATCGGTCAGGCGGTGGTGAAGGAGATTTTCAAGCGCAATCCCCGAAAGCTCCATGTCGTGGATATCAGCGAGAATAATATGGTGGAGCTGGTACGGGACATTCGCAGTTCTTCCGGTTATATCGACGGTGATTTCCAGACCTTTGCTCTGGATATCGGGTCGGTTGAGTACGATGCGTTCTTCAAAGCCGATGGTCAGTATGACTATGTGCTGAACCTGTCTGCCCTGAAGCATGTGCGCAGCGAAAAGGATCCCTATACGCTGATGCGTATGATCGAGGTCAACGTCTTCAATACCGACAAGACCTTGCAGCAATGCATCGCGGCCGGGGTGAAAAAGTACTTCTGTGTATCCACCGACAAGGCAGCCAATCCGGTCAACATGATGGGGGCGTCCAAGCGCATCATGGAAATGTTCCTGATGCGCCGCAGCCTTGAGATAGACATATCCACCGCCCGTTTTGCCAATGTGGCCTTTTCCGATGGCTCCCTGCTGCATGGCTTCAATCAGCGCCTGGAGAAGCACCAGCCTATCGTCGCCCCCAATGACATCAAGCGCTACTTTGTTACGCCGCAGGAGTCGGGGGAATTGTGCTTGATGAGCTGCATCTTCGGTGAAAACCGTGACATTTTCTTCCCTAAGCTCAGCGAGCAATTGCACCTGATTACCTTCGCGGACATTGCGGTCAAATACTTGCAAGCGAAAGGCTATGAGCCACGTGTATGCAGTACGGAAGACGAAGCGCGTGCTTTCTTTACTGAGGCCGCAGGCTCAACCTCGCAGCTCAGCAGCCAATGGCCTTGCTTGTTTACCTCCAGCGATACCACTGGCGAGAAGGATTTTGAGGAGTTTTTCACGGAGAAGGAGATGCTGGACATGCAGCGCTTCGTCAATCTGGGGGTGATCAAAAATGACCCGGAATTTGAGGAGGCACTGCTCGGTCATTTCACCGCCCGTATTCAGGCCATGAAGGACCAACGCTCTTGGGACAAGCAACAGATCGTGGATCTCTTTTTCCAGATGCTGCCGGACTTTGCCCATAAGGAAACCGGAAAATACCTTGATAGCAAAATGTGAGTCCGTCATGCATAGCCAACTTGTCACATTCGTACGCGATCTCTACCAAACGCAAGACTTCATCCCTTTGCATGCGCCCAGCTTCACCGGCAATGAAAAAGCGTATCTGAACAGAACCATCGACAGTACCTTTGTATCCAGTGTGGGTGAATTTGTTGATCAGTTCGAGGCACAGGTGCAGGACTTTACCCAGAGCAGTCGGGCGATTGCCACGGTCAACGGGACGGCTGCATTGCATGCAGCTCTTTATATGGCCGACGTCCGTGCGGGGGATCTGGTGCTTACCCAGGCACTGACCTTTGTCGCCACGTGCAACGCTATTCATCAACTGGGCGCCCAGCCGGTTTTCATCGATATCGAGCCTGCCGCTTTCGGTTTATGCCCCCAAGCGATGTACGCTTGGCTGGACGAAAACGCCCAGCTCGATAGTGATGGTCAATGCCGTCACAAACACAGTGGTGCCCGCATTCAGGCTGCAGTGCCGATGCACACCTTTGGCCACCCGGTGCGTCTGACAGAGCTCCAGGCTCTATGCGAAAAATGGAACCTGTGTTTGATCGAAGATGCAGCCGAGAGCCTGGGTTCGTACTACCAAGGCCAACACACGGGCACCTTGGGGCGGTTTGGTGCATTGAGCTTCAACGGTAACAAGATTATCACTACCGGTGGCGGTGGCATGTTGCTGTGTCGTCATCCGGAAGATGGCGTGGCGGCCAAGCACATCACCACCACCGCCAAACAGCCGCACCCTTTCGAGTTCTACCATGATCAGCCCGGCTTCAACTATCGCCTGCCTAACCTCAATGCTGCTTTGGGGTGTGCGCAAATGGAGCAACTGGAAGCACGCCTGATCAGTAAGCGGCGTATCGCCGAGCAGTATCAGGGTTTCTTTGCTGGCAGCGACTACCGCTTTGTGTCGGAGCCCGACTACGGGCGCTCGAATTACTGGCTCAATGCGATCTACTGTCCAAGCGCCCAAGCACGAAACGAATTATTGGAAAAAACCAACGCCCAGGGAGTCATGACCCGCCCCGTATGGCAGCTCATGCACCGGTTACCGATGTACCAGCACTGCCTGAAAGGGGATCTGAGCCATGCCGAGCAAGCCGAGGCCCATCTGGTCAATCTGCCCAGCTCAGCGCTGGACAAGGATTGGCCATGAGCCAGGCCCGCGAAAGCATCATCCTTGTGGGAGGAGGCGGGCATTGCCGCAGTGTCATTGATGTCATCGAGCAGCAGGGCAAATATCAGATTATTGGCATCGTGGATTTGAAGGAACTCATTGGTCAGCAGGTTCTGGGCTATCCGGTCATCGGGTGTGATGATCAACTGCCGGAACTGCTGGAGCGTTGCCGGACGGCGGTCATTACTGTCGGCCATCTGCGCTCCAATGATCTGCGCCTGAAGTTATATGAGTTACTGAAAGATATTGGCTATGCATTGCCGGTTATTATTTCACCGCTGGCGTACGTCTCCCAGCATGCGGAGATAGGTGAGGGCACAGTGGTCATGCATCATGCGCTGATCAATGCCAATGCCTGCGTAGGCAAAAACTGCATCATCAACAGCAAGGCCCTGATCGAGCACGATGTGCAGGTGGGAGACCACTGTCACATTTCCACCGCAAGCGTGCTGAATGGCGGTGTTGTGGTGGCAGACCATACCTTTGTCGGCAGCAATGCCACCAGCAAACAGGAAGCCGAACTGACGGGCTTTATCAAGGCGGGGAGTCTGGCCAAATGAGTAGCGAAAGCAACATGACAACCTACATCATCGCTGAAGCGGGTGTTAATCATAATGGCTCTTTAACGATGGCTAAGCAGCTGATCGATGTGGCCAGCGCCGCCGGCGCCGACGCAGTCAAGTTTCAGACCTTCAAAGCCAATAAACTGGTCAGCAAGTCTGCCCAGAAGGCCGATTATCAAAAACAAACCACCGATGCTGACGAAAGCCAGCACGCCATGATCGAAAAGCTCGAACTTGACCGGGCGGCGCATCTTGAGCTGATCGCTTACTGCAAAATCAGGAGCATCGAGTTCTTGTCCACGCCCTTTGACCATGACAGCATTGAACTGCTGCATGAGCTGGGCTTGGCCACGTTCAAGATTCCCAGCGGCGAAATTACCAATGTGCCCTATTTACGGCATGTCGGCAGTTTGAATAAACGGATCATACTGTCTACAGGCATGGCCAACCTGGGGGAAATCGAAGCGGCGATCCAGGTGTTGACCCAGGCTGGCACTCAGCGCGGCAACATCGCCATCCTCCATGCCAATACGGAATATCCCACCCCCATGCGGGATGTGAACCTCAGGGCGATGCAAACGCTGGGGCAGGCGTTCAATCTGCCCTATGGATACAGTGACCATACCAATGGTATAGAGGTGCCTATTGCTGCCGTTGCCCTGGGGGCCAGCGTGATCGAAAAGCACTTCACCTTGGACAGAAGTCTACCCGGGCCCGATCACAAGGCCAGCCTGGAGCCCCAAGAGCTCAGTGCCATGGTCAGTGCCATTCGCCATATCGAGATTGCTCTGGGCAGCCCGGTCAAGCAACCCAGCCCCAGCGAAGCAAAGAACAAAGCCATCGCACGTAAGTCGCTGGTCGCCAGCACCGCCATCAAGCAGGGCGACATCTTCAGCGAGAACAACCTCACCGTGAAGCGCCCCGGTACCGGCATCAGTCCCCTTCGCTGGGATGAGATCATTGGTACCGCCGCACCAAGGGATTACCAGGAGGATGAGCTCATATGAGGCTCTGTGTCATCACCGGTACCCGAGCTGAATACGGGTTGTTGTATTGGCTCATGAAAGAGATTCAGGCTGACCCGGATCTGCAACTCCAGCTGATTGTCACCGGTATGCACTTGAGTCCGGAATTTGGACTGACCTATAAAGAGATAGAAAAAGAATTTCCTATCGATAAAAAGATAGAAATGCTGCTCTCGTCAGATACGGATATCGGTATATCCAAGTCGATTGGTCTGGCGCAGATCAGTTTCGCTGAAGCATTTGCAGAGCTCGCGCCTGATCTGATCATAGTGCTGGGCGACCGCTACGAGATTTTTGCCGCCGCCAGTGCGGCGATGATTGCCCGTATTCCCATTGCACACCTGCATGGCGGAGAAACCACAGAAGGTGCTTTTGACGAGGCAATACGTCACAGCATCACCAAAATGAGTCATTTGCATTTCACCGCTAATGACGAGTATCGCAAGCGTGTCATTCAGCTGGGTGAACACCCTGATCGCGTGTTCAATGTCGGGGGGATGGGGGTGGAAAATATCCAGCGCTTGTCCTTGTTGGGGAAAAAGGAATTTGAAACATCCATTGACTTCAAGCTGGCTGATAAAAACCTCCTGATTACCTTCCACCCCGTAACGCTGGAAGATGCCACGGCCGAAGCCCAATTTTCAGAGCTGCTGGCCGCCCTGGATCAGCTGAAAGAGACCCATCTCATTTTCACCAAGGCCAACAGTGATACCGCAGGGCGCATCATCAACCAAATGATTGATGAATATGTCCATGCCAGCCCACACAAAGCCGTGGCTTTCACATCTCTAGGTCAGTTGCGCTATCTCAGCGCTCTGCAGTACGTCGATGCCATGGTCGGAAACAGCTCCAGCGGGTTGGCCGAAGCGCCCAGCTTCAGGATCGGGACTATCAATATTGGTGACCGGCAGAAAGGCAGGCTGAAAGCGGCCAGTGTTATCGACTGTGAGCCAACCCAGGCCGCGATCACACAAGCCTTGAGCACGCTCTATTCCGATGAATTCCAGGCGTCCTTGCACCAAGTGAAAAACCCCTATGGAGAAGGCTGTCCAAGCAGCAGGATAGTCGAAACCATTAAGCGGACAACGCTGAATAGGCTAGTCAAAAAGACATTTTTCGATTTGCAGAACCTGGATATAGATACCCCATGAAAAACTGGCAGACCATTCTCTTGCCTGCGACGGCAACCATCCGTGATGCCATGCGCACCCTCGATAAGGGCTCATTGCGTATCGTGCTGGTTTGCGATGCAGAGCAGAAACTCCTGGGTACGGTGACGGATGGAGATACCCGTCGAGGTCTCCTTGCTGATGCGAATATGCAAGACCCTGTTACCCGAGTGATGAACAGCAGCCCCTTCAGTGTCCTTGACAATACCAGCCGTGAACAGCGCTTGAAGCTGATGAAGCAGCATGACCTGACGGCAATACCCATTCTGGATAAGGATGGGCGAATCCTCAGCCTGGAAACGCTGCATCAGGCGATGCAGCCAGAACGGCGTGATAACCCCGTGTTCATCATGGCCGGCGGATTTGGCACCCGTCTGAAACCGCTCACCGACCATTGCCCCAAACCCATGTTGCGCGTTGGCGACAAACCGATGCTGGAACACCTGGTGAACCAGTTCATCCAGTGTGGGTTTCATAAATTCTACTTTTCTACTCACTACCTTCCCGAGGTGATACGTGATCACTTTGGTGACGGGAGCAAATGGGGCGTCAGCATCCAGTATGTTCATGAGGATAGCCCATTAGGTACTGGCGGGGCGCTTGGACTACTACCAAGCGATCTGCCAAAACTGCCGCTGATCATGATGAACGGCGACGTGTTGACCAAATTGAACTACGCGCAACTGCTGCGGCATCACGAAAACAAGGGCTATGATGCCACTGTCTGTGTTCGTGAGGATGAGCACTCGGTACCGTTCGGTGTGATAGAAACCGATGACCAACTGATTACCAACATGGTGGAGAAGCCGACCTATCGCTACAAGATCAATACCGGTATTTATATCCTGAATCCGGACATTGTCGCCAGCGTGCAACCCGGCCAGCGTGTTGATATGCCAAGCCTGCTGGAGCGGCACAGGCATCACAGCAAGCGCATTGGCACCTACACCAGTTATGAGTACTGGCTCGACATTGGTCAGATGAAGGACTATCAGAAAGCGCAAAGGGATATCGAGCTCTACTTCAATGGGACTGTTCAGTGATCAATAACAAGACCTTTCTGGCGATTATCCCTGCCCGCGGAGGCAGCAAGCGCCTGCCACGCAAGAATGTACTCCCGCTGGCAGGCAAGCCGCTTATAAACTGGACCATAGAGGCTGGTCTGAACAGCAAATACATCGATAAGGTGTTGGTCAGTAGCGATGACGATGAGATCCTGGTCACGGCCGAGCAGGCCGGTGCAGAAACCATAAGGCGTCCCGCGGAACTAGCACAGGACACCTCCACCAGTTTTGATGCGATCAAACACGCGATAGACAACACCGAGCCTTACGACTATATCGTTCTGCTGCAACCAACCAGCCCGCTACGTAATGGCCAGCACGTTGATCAAGCTATAGAAGTGTTGGAGAGCAAGGCCGCTGATGCGGTGATATCCGTCACTAGCATGGATCACAGCCCGCAATGGGCAAATACCTTGCCTGCGGATGACAGTATGGTAGGTTTTTTAAGAGAAGAGACGGTCAATCTTCGCAGCCAGGACTTGGCAGCCCATTATCGCCTCAATGGCGCCATATATATATGTAGGAATGACAAGTTGTTGGCGGCCGGTAGTTTCTTTCTGAGCAAGAATGTATACGCTTACAAAATGGCCGAGGCTGATTCCGTAGATATCGATACCGAGATGGATTTTAGATGGGCAGAGTTTGTTTTGCATAATATTGATTCCGTGCTTTAGTGCTAAAAGATGGACTGATTGGTTGGATTTTGTTTGGGGGGTTCCGGGCTGGCCCAGAATTTTTTATCTATTTGATGTGCGTTTTAAGTGCGCCAATCTGATTGCAAGGGAATTTTAGAGATGTCGGAGCTCCGAGTGCATAACAAAATGGACTATATGCTGGGTTTTTTTGTGGCTTTGCCGTTTGCATACCCTGCTCCACCATTTTATGTCTTCCCTTTTTTGTTTGCTCTTTTTGTCATGCCTAGGGTGGTTAGTCAGCGCATAAAGATTGATATTCTTTCTTTGGTAATACTGTTCTTGTATTCGCTTTCTCTTGTTGTTTCATCTGTTGTTGTTAGTTATGAAATGCCGGGGGTTAGTTATACGGCATTGCTTGGGAGTTTGGTATTTGTTGTGTTGTTCGTGCTTGCGCATTACATATGTGATTTGCCAAGCTTCTTTAAAGGCTTTATGCATGGTGCTTTGGTTGCTTGCGCAATAACAATAGGTTTGTTTTTCTTTTTGGGTGCCTATCGCCATGGGCTCAGGGTTTTTTATATCCCAGAACTTAGGATGTGGGGTGAGGGGCTAATTCCTGACTGGCCTAATTACATAGTTTTCTTTTATTGTTGTGCTGCTTTGCTGCTGGTCTTCTTTAAAAGAAAGCTGTCGCTTCAGCTAGTTGTGGTTCTTGCCGCTGCAATGGCAACAACATCACGGCTGGCAGTTTTTTGTATTATGATTGTCGCTTTGTTGCTGTGTTTGAATTTCTCCAAAAGAGTTTGGCTGATGCTGGCTCTTTCTACTGTGGTGCTGCTTTTTTATGGTGGCTTTCAGATAAGCTTAGATGATCAGCTTTTGGAAAGAATGAATAAGTCTAGTGATAGAGAGGGGCTGTTTAATGGGTTGTTGCTTTTGTGGTTGGATAGGCCTTTGTTGGGGTATGGCGCTATATCACTAGACTCGGTGTCTGATCTTGATTATAGGTCGTTCCATAATAGTTATTTGGAGGCATTGGTTAAAGGTGGGATTGTTGGTTTTACGTTGTTCGCACTATTTATAGTTAGGGGCTTTTTTGTTGTATGTAAAAGCGATACTCCTGCGCTAGAAAAAAGCATGCTTATTATTATCTTTGCTTTCTTTTTGGTTTCAAGTTTTTTTCAGAATTATTTGAAACACCCTCATGTGATTGTCTTGTATAGTGTTATTTTTTATCGACTGTCAAGCTATTACAGGGTTAAAGTGCCAGCTGGATATTGAGGTTTTATGAATCATCCTGAGTTTTACTATAGGTCTATTGCTTATATTGAGAATTCTCGAAAGGTTTTTTTGATGGCTAAGCATCTTTTTCAAGACCAAGATAAAGCAGAGAGTTTTTCTAATTATGTGGTGATGCATAGCTCTGAGTTTAGAAAAGAGGGGTTTTCTGGGAAAAGAGATTGTCGTTGTGTTGCTGCGGAAAGGATTGGTTGTCGGAAGGTTTTTTCGATTTTGGCTAAGGTTTTTATTAATTATATTTTCAGGCTGCTTTATGGGCTGAAAGGGCGAAATAAGTACAAGTCGAGCCGGTTGGTTAAAACCTGGGTTGAGTTGAACTATTTTACTTACAAGGCCAGGCTTGAAGGTGGCGGGAATGGCTTGGTATTAGTCTTGCCTTTTGCTCTCAACTTTAAGCGCCAAGTTGCATACATTAGATTGCTTAAGGCGCTTGGTGTGAATTTTGCTTTTTATGGGGCCGGGTATTCTATTATTGATGTTGTTATTTTTTTGGCAAAGAGAGATATGTTGTCCCTTTTTAATTTGGAGTACAAGGCATCTCAAAAGACTCGAGAGGATTTTTGTAAGTATGTGAATCTTTCCGAGTATTTAGTTATGGATGATGTTGACCCATTTGCAAATTCTGTTAATAAGAGTCTGCATTCTGGTGGGGTAAAGGTTTTGTGCACAATGCATGGGGTCGGTACTTACTCTCCGTTTTATTTTGCTTCTGAAGTTTTCTTGTTTAATCAGGCTCAGGCAGAATATTATCGCTATTTTAGGCCTGAGCTTGCAACGAAAGTGCAGCACTGCCCGAGATCGCTGGTCTTGCCCATGTACTTTGATCGCATTGTTTTTTACTCGGGTGTTTCAGTAACTACTAGTGGTTTGAACTCTATGGTTGAATTGCGGGTTCTGAGTGCGCTTGTGGAGCTGTGTAAAAGAAATAGCATAAGTATTCAGGTGAAGCTGCATCCAAACTACAAGGGTGTGAAAAGGTATGTCGGAGTTGAAAGTTTTGATGGGGTTCTTACGGACAGTACACTGAACTTAAGTTTGTATTCGACATCGTACTATACAGTCGATATTGGTAAGTCTGCTCTAATCGAGACTGATGAGATTCCGACTTCACTTTTGTTTGGAGAGGGTGAGGCAATAATAAAAGAGGCCGATATCGGAAGGTTGTTTTCGGGGGGTGGAAATTGCTAAGCATTATAGTCAAGCGTGCGAGACAGTTCTTTTGGGGCGTTAGGAATAACTGCTTGCTGGACGTGTTTGTGAAAGATATTTATTGTGTTGGGAGGTTTAGTAGAAGTAGGAAGTCGGTGTTGCTGTTTAATGGTACGAGGGTTTATATCGGGCCTGGTGCTAGCTTTGGGTGCAAGGTTACATTTAATAGTTCTATTTTGATCGGGCCTAATGTTTCGTTTGTAGGGGCTGATCATGTTTATGATGATGTGAGTTCGTTGATGTTTGATTCTGGTAGGCCGCTAATGAAAGGGATTGTATTAGAGGATGATGTTTGGATAGGTCACGGGGCTATAATAATGGATGGTGTTAGAGTTGCGCGACACTCGATTGTGGCAGCTGGCGCGATTGTGACAAAAGATACTGAGCCTTTTTCTATTAATGCAGGGTGCCCATCAAGAGTTATAAAATACCGCTTTGACAATGAGGAGTCGAGGAGTAGGTATCTTCATAATATTTCGAATAGGATCGGTGCATGAAACAAATTCTTCAAAGTCTTGGCGACGGTGAAACATCTCTTGAAGAAGTCCCTTGTCCACAAAATAAACCTGGTAATTTATTAATCGCTAGCCGGAAGACACTAGTCAGCGCTGGCACGGAGCGCATGCTGGTTGACTTTGGTAAAGCAAACCTTATTGATAAAGCTCGTCAGCAACCTGAGAAAGTGAAAATGGTGCTGGATAAGGTTCGCACCGATGGTTTGATGCCGACGCTGGATGCGGTACGCTCTAAGCTGGATCAGCCATTACCGCTGGGTTATTGCAACGCTGGTGTGGTATTAGAAACTGGTACGTCAGGTTTTGAAGTTGGTGACCGTGTTGTTTCCAATGGAAGTCATGCAGAAGTGGTGCGAGTACCGCAGAACCTTTGTGCCAAAATCCCCGATAACGTAGACGACGAGTCAGCTGCTTTTACCGTTCTGGCATCAATTGGCCTCCAAGGTATCCGTTTGGTTCAACCTACCCTCGGTGAATGCGTGGTGGTGACTGGCCTCGGCTTGATTGGGCTGGTTACTGTTCAACTGCTTAAAGCGCATGGCTGCCGTGTCCTCGGTATCGACTTTGACTCTGGACGCTGTGCAATGGCGAGAGAGTTCGGGGCTGAGACCGTTGATCTGTCTAAAGATGAAGATCCGGTCGAGGTGGCGGCTGGCTTTTCCCGTGGTCGTGGCGTGGATGCCGTGATCATTACTGCTGCGACTAAAAGCAATGAACCGGTACACCAGGCTGCGCAGATGAGCCGTAAACGGGGGCGTATCGTCCTGGTGGGCGTTGTGGGGCTAGAGCTTTCCCGGGCTGATTTCTATGAGAAAGAGCTGAGCTTTCAAGTGTCTTGCTCTTATGGCCCCGGGCGTTATGACCCGGAATACGAAGACAAAGGTAAGGATTACCCGATTGGGTTTGTGCGCTGGACCGAGCAGCGTAACTTCGAGGCAGTGTTAGATATGATGTCCAGCGGAGCGCTGAACGTTAAGCCGTTGATTACCCATCGGTTTGAAATTGAGAACGCTGTAGAGGCCTATCAGGCTCTGAGTGACCCAGCGGCACTGGGTATTGTGCTTTCTTATCCTGCGCCTGACTTGAGTCGGACTGAGCTGCTGAGTAGAAAGGTTAAGCTGAATACTCCTGCTGCTTATCAGCCGACGGATGTGGTGTGCTCCTTCCTCGGCGCGGGGAACTACGCTTCCAGGGTATTGATCCCGGCTTTCAAAGAGGGTGGTGCCAAGCTGCACAGCCTGGCCAGTAGCGGTGGTGTGTCCGGTGTACATCACGGTAAAAAGCATGACTTTGTTCATGCGGTTACTGACGAAGCCGAGGTTTATCAGGACAGCGCAGTTAATACGGTCGTGATTGCAACCCAGCATAACTTGCATGCGAAGCAGGCGTTGGCTGCCTTGCGGGCTGGCAAGCATGTGTTTGTGGAGAAGCCGTTGGTGCTGACATTGGATGAACTGGACGAGCTGGAAGCAGCCTACCAAGAGTCAGGTGGAAAGCAGCATGTGATGGTCGGATTTAACCGGCGGTTTGCCCCTTTGGTACAGCAGATGAAAACGCTGCTGTCAGCAAGTAAACAACCAAAAAGCTTTATCATGACCATGAATGCTGGGGAAATCCCCGCTGATCACTGGACGCAAGACCCAGCTGTAGGGGGAGGGCGTATTGTTGGTGAGGCGTGCCACTATATCGACCTGATGCGCTTTCTGGTTGGAAGCAAGATTACCGGCTTTACAGCTACCAAGATGGGAGATGTTCCTGGTATCGAAATCACGGAGGACAAGGCCAGCATTACGCTGACTTTCGCCGACGGATCCTTCGGCACTATTCTTTATCTGGCGAACGGTGGCAAGGCCTTCCCAAAAGAGCGCATTGAAGTATTTGCTAATGATGCAGTCTTGCAACTCGACAATTTCAAAGCGCTACGTAGCTACGGCTGGCCAGGTTTCAAAGGTAAGAAGCTGATGAGTCAGGATAAGGGTCAGCAAGCTTGCGCCACACTTTTTATACAAGCTATTCAACAAGGCAAGCCCACCCCTATACCTGCGGATGAAGTTTTTGAAGTTTCCCGGGTGTCGGTGCAAGTGGCTCAAAGCCTAAGAGGATAAAACTTATGCAGCCACAAGTAGTTACTCTTGGGTTGGGCTATATAGGCCTTCCCACCTCGGCACTCATAGCCGCCAATAAAATCGCTGTGCATGGCGTGGATATTTCGCAGAAGGTGGTTGAGACCATTAATGCCGGGAAAATTCATATTGTAGAGCCCGAGCTGGATACAGCGGTGGCGACTGCTGTGTCTGCAGGTTTCTTGCGTGCTGATACGAAAGCCGTAGCAGCGGACGTGTATTTGGTCGTGGTGCCAACCCCTTTCAAAGGGGGTAGCCATGAGCCTGATATTTCTTATATTCAGGCAGCCACTGAAAGCATTATTCCTTTTTTAAAGGAAGGCGACCTGTACATTATCGAGTCGACCTCACCTGTGGGCACAACCGAGCGCATGCGGGATTTTATCTACTCCCAGCGTCCTGAGTTGAAGGGCAAGCTGCACATTGCTTATTGCCCGGAGCGCGTACTCCCTGGCAACGTCATGTACGAGTTGGTACACAACGACCGTGTAATCGGTGGTGTTGATGAAGCAGCCACGCAAAAAGCCTGTGAGTTTTATCAGCAGTTTGTCAAAGGTGAGCTGCATCGCACCAATGCCCGTACTGCTGAAATGTGCAAGCTGACTGAAAACGCCAGTCGGGACGTGCAGATTGCCTTTGCCAATGAGCTTTCCCTGATCTGTGACAAGGCAGGTATCGATGCCTGGGAGCTTATTCGTCTTGCGAACAAGCATCC
>Ga0079224_100007854_pt1 | contig 14378 bp, 11 predicted proteins | sample Stecom2015_FD_80414 | JGI IMG/M metagenome (GOLD analysis project Ga0079224, IMG submission 80414) | Agricultural soil microbial communities from Utah to study Nitrogen management - Steer compost 2015 | ecosystem: Environmental > Terrestrial > Soil > Agricultural land | place: USA: Utah...
CTCGAGCAGGCGATCGGCGGCACCGAAGCCATCTTCGGTCCCTTCGAGGGCCGGGTGTCCCACTTCGCTCAGACCGCCGCGGAGTCCGCCGGCCTCACCGAGGAAGCCGCCCGGACCCTCACCAGCCAGATCGGCGGCCTGCTACAGGGCTTCCAGTTCACCCAGCAGGAAGCCGCCGACCTGTCCATCACCCTCGCCCAGCTCGGCGCCGACCTCGCCGCCACCTTCGGCGGCACCACCCAAGAGGCCGTCGAAGCGCTCGGTGCCGCCATCCGCGGCGAGACCGACCCCATCGAACGCTTCGGCATCAGCCTGAACGCCACCCAGGCCGACCTCCGGGCCGTCGAACTCGGCCTCGCCGCCTCCACCTCCGAGGTCAGCGCCAACGCCCGAGCCCAAGGCGTCCTGTCGCTCATCATGGAGCGCTCAGCGCAAGCTCAGGGCCAGTTCGGCCGAGAGGTCGACACCACCGCCGGGCAGCTCGAGCGGGCCAAGGCCGAGGCCGGCAACGCCGCCGCCGAGATCGGCGCCACCCTCCAGCCGGCCATCAACGACCTGATCGCGACCGTCCGCGGCCAAGGCATCCCCGCCGTCCGGGACCTCGCCCTAGAGCTGGGCCCAGCGCTCGGCGACGCGCTCCTGGCCCTGGCGCCGGCGTTCGGCACAACCACCGAGCTGCTGCTCGCCGCGGCCCCGGCCATCCGGGTCGTCGCCGCCGTCCTCCAGGCGATCCCCGATCCCGTGATCCAGGCGATCGCCGTGTTCGCCCTGCTGCGCAGCGCCACCGGCGGCCTCGGCTCCAGCCTCAGCGCGGTCGGCCAGCGCATCATCGAGCTGATCCTTCCGACCGGCACCGTCGCCAGCGCCTTCAACCAGGCAGGCCAGTCGACGGCCAGCTTCTCGTCGGGGCTCCGGGCCATCTCCGCCGGGGCGCTCGCCGGCAACATCGCCCTCGCCGGCCTCACGACGATGATGATCGGGATCGTCGGCGCCCAGCAGCGGGCCCGTGAGGCCGCCGCCGAGCTCGAGGCCCAGCAGGAGAGCCTCGAGGGTGCCCTCGCCGGCACCGGCGATCAGGCCGGCGACCTCACCGACGCGTTCGAGGTGTTCGTCGAACGGGGCCTGCGGATCGGCGCCGAGAACTTCGGCAACTTCGAGGCCTCCGCCCGGGACCTGAACGAGTGGCTCTCCGACCTCGGGGTCACGACCGAGGACCTGGCCGAGGCGGCGGTCGAAGGCGAGCACGGCATGAACCAGCTCGCCGCCCGCCTTGAAGCCACCGGCGACGCGACCAGCAACGACATCGGGATCCTGCGCCAGATGGTCCGGCAGGTGAACGAGGCCGCCCGGGCCACGGTCGAGGCGGGCACGGCGACCGAGGAATGGAGCCAGCGGCAGGCCGACGCCGCGATCGCCGCCAACGAGAACGCCGATGGGACCACCAACTGGGCGGGCGCCCTCCAGCAGCTCCAGCGCGAGACGGCCGTCGCCGCCGAGTACCAGACAGCGCTCGCCGAGGCCGCGGGCGGTGTCGACGCCGAGGGCCAGTCCCACCAGATCACCGCCCTCGGACTGACCCTCGAGGCGTTGCAGCTCCGGGCCGGCAGCGTCGAGGAGAAGTTCATCTCGTTCGCGCTCGCCGCCGAGCAGGCGGGCCTATCGGGCGCCCAGCTGGACGCCGTGGCGGCCGAGCTCGGGGTCGACGCCGAGGCGCTCTCGGGGGCGATCGGGGGGGTCGCCGGCCCGATCCTCAACCTCGCCGAGGCTGCCGCCGGCACGCTGCCGTCGATCCAGGAACTGGCCGGCGACTTCGAGGAGTTCTCGGTCACCGGGTTCCGGGACGAGCTGCGCCTCGCCTACCAGTCCATCGTCGACTTCCAAGAGAACCTGCAGGTCATCGCCGGCACCGGCAACGAGCGCCTCGCTGCCATCGCCGCCGAGCTCGGCCCCCAGTACGCCCAGGTGATCGCCGAGGCGGTCCGGGAAGGCAACACCGACGTCCTGGCCGAGATGGACCTCCTGCTCGAAGGCCTCGAGCAGGAGGGCGTCGACCTCAACAACCTGATCACCGGCGAGATCGGCCCCCAGCTCGTCGAGGGCACGGGCCAGGTCGGCCAGCAGATGACCGATGCGTTCGGGGCGAACTGGAACCCCGAGAACGAGGTGCCGCCAACGATCGCCTCGGTCGAGCAGGAGCTGGCCAACGCCGCGCCTCGGGTCGAGTCGTCCGCCGGCCGGGCCGGCGAGGCCGGCACCCGGGGCCTCCGAGGCGCCCTCGAACCGGCCTCGGAGGTCGCCCGGAACTCGTTCGAGCGCGCCGAGCTCGCCATCGCCGCCCGGGCCGCGAGCATGGAATCCGCCGGGCGCACGGCCGGCAACCGTGGCACGAGCGGCCTCCGGAGCGGCACCGCCGGCATGCCCGGCGTGACCCGCCGTGCGATGGAGAACAGCGTCGAGTCGGCGCGGCAGGGCGGCTCCGGCGCCTACGGGGTCGGCCACGGCGTCGGCACCTCCATGGGCCAAGGCGTCGCCGACGGTGTGGCGTCCATGTTCAACGCCGCCATCTCCGCGGTGCGCAACATGGTGGCGGCGATGGATGCAGAGGGCCGCCGGGCCGCCCGCACCGGCTCCCCGTCCCGCCTGTTCCGCGACCGGATCGGCATCCCGATCGGCCAGGGCATCGCGGTCGGCATCGACGAGTCCGCCGAGCTGGCCACGGCGGCCGTCCGGCGGCTCGTCGAGGACGCGGCCAACGTCGCCACCGCCCAGTTCGCCGTCGCCGAGATCACGGCGCCGGTCGTGCAGGTCGCTCCCGAGGTGGCGCTGGCGGCGTCGTCGGTCGCCACCGCCGCCGCGGCGTCGTCGGGGCCGCCGCCTGTGATCGTCCGGGGCGACCTGATCGTCCAGGTGCCGCCGGGGACGCCCATCACCCAGCAGGGCGCCCGCGAGTTCGCCCAGGCGTTCCGCACGTCGATCGCGACGTCGGACGCCCGAGTCGCAGCGAGGTTGATCGGCTAGATGGCCAACGACTGGAATCCCGACGACCCAGCGGCACTCGGCGTCCAGTGGCTCCCGCACCGCTCCGGCACGGCTGCGGTCCTGGCGGGCTCGGGGTTCGCTCAGCGGCTCGAGTCGACCAGCGCGGAGACGATCGCTCAGCTGCGGATGCGGATCGCGTCGGACCCGACCGTGACGGCGCCGCTGTACACGATCTGCGACATCATCCCGGCCGGCGACGAGGTCGTCACCCCCCAATCGGTGGTCCTGTCACCGAACGAGGACGTCGCCACCGGCTCGAACCCCAACGACTGGGTCACCGCCACCGGCGGCACCAGCAACCTCTACCAGCAGATCGACGACCAGCCCGTCCAGCTCCCGATCGACGGCGACCACATCCACGTCCGCTCGACCGCCACCAGCTCGCAGGTCGCTTACCGGTGCCACGTCGACACCAGCGCCCTCCCCTCCACAGCCCGCATCCTCAACGTGTCGATCGTCGCCGTCGACTCCGTCACCGGCCTCCAGCTCGCCGCGACGATCATCGAGTACAAGATCCAGCACTCCGTCGGCGGCGTCTACACGCCCCCGAACTCGGCCTTCGGGCAGCACGTCTTCGGCCACCTCCGCGAGATCCCGCTCGGCGAGATCAACCCGCAGACCGGCCACCCGTGGACCGCCGCCGACATCGCCGAGTTCGACTCAAGCGGCGACTGGACCATCCGCATCCAGGGCACCAACGCCGCCGGCGGCAACGCCCGAGCGACCTTGTGGAAGCTCGGCCTCAAGGTCGACTACGTCGACGTGGAGAACCGGGTCGCCTACGGGATCTGGACCCGACCGGCCGGCGCCCTCCCCGACGACATCGACCTCAACGTCCTTACCGCCGGCTCCGGCGCCAGCAACTGGTCTAAGCCCTCCAGCGGCACCTTCACGTACCTGTGGCGCGCGGCGCGGGCGCTCATGATCACCGGCAACACCCCGACCGCCACCGACATCGCCTGGCACACCCTCGCCCAGGACCTCGGCGAGCTCGGCAACCCGCCCGGCCGCCAACCGCCCCCGGTCTCCGGGATGCGGGGCTGCCGCTTCGCGCTCGACCAGTTCGGCATCCCCACCACCGAGTTCGTCGAGTCGCCCGAGGTCGCTGCCATCTCGCTGCGCACCACCGACCCGGCCACGAGCGACGACTCGCAGTGCTACTCGCTCGGCTCTCTAGCCGACCTCGCCATACTCACCTCAAGCACCACCAACGGCGTCGGCCAGCGGATGCACACCAGCGCGGACGGCGACTACCAGTCCGTCCGGTTCATCGTCGTCCCGCCCACCAGCGGCGGCGGCGACCTCGTCGCCCGCGTCTGGGACGTCGACAACAGCGTCTTCGTCGGCGGCGAGTTCCGCATCTCCGCCGCCGACGTGCGCGCCCTGCCCGACCTCGGGAACGGCTGGCGGTACGTGCAGGGCAACCTCAACGCCGTCGCGCCGCTCGTCACCGGCACCCAGTACGAGCTGCGGTTCACCACCAGCGGCAGCGGCCAGTGGGTGTTCGCCGGGCTCCGCACCCACTCGGGTGCCGGCTCGGCCAGCTACGGCGGCACCACCGACTCGGCCCGCATCGGCGGCACCACCTCCACCACCCAGGACCTCGCCGCCAACCTGCTCGTGATGCCCCCGGCCCCGACGAACGTCCGGGCCCGGATCGTCGAAGAGCAGCTCGACCCCGACAAGCTCTGCGGGGTGCACGCCCGCGAGATGGTGCTCGTCGAGTGGGACGAGTACACGGCCCTCGGCGGCGCGTTCGACCACTTCGCGCTCTACCGGAACACCGACGACGGCTCCAACACCCTCGACGGCTGGCAGCTCATCAAGCGCATCCGGCCCGGCGACCGCACCAGCGCCGCCGACCACGAGGCCCCCCGGGCCCGGCCCAGCCAGTACCGGCTCGTCGCCGTCGCCACCACCGCCCAGTTCTCAGAGCCGGCCGACAGCGACTTCGTCACCCCGCATGCGAAGGGCGCTGAGCTGATCTTCACCAGCAACGCCCGCCCCGACCTCACCGTCGTCTACGACACCGAGCCCGTCTACGAGTACGAGCTGCTCGACCAGGACGGCGACCAGCTCGTGCGGATCGCCGGCCGCCAGTACCAGGTGGCGTTCATCGACCCCGACGAGAGGGGCATGAGCGACACCTACCGGCTGATCGTCAACTTCGGCCGCCAGCCCGTCGACACCCTCGGCCGGCTCGTCGCCCGCAAGGCCGTGTTCATGCCCCTGCGGAACCTCGTGCGCGCCCTCGACAAGCCGTACGTCGCCGTCCTCGACGCCTACGGCAACGTCACCTACGCCCACGTCCAGCTTTCCCGCATGGTCAACGAGGAGGCCGGCTACCGCTACCACACGACCGCCGTCGTCACCCCCCTCACGGACGTCCCAGGGGTCGTCGAGGACGGTGAGCCATGACGGTCACCTGGGCGCCCACCACCCAGCAGATTCTCGACCTCGACGGCGTCAACATCCGGGCCGACCGCTTCGGCGCCGAGCTGCTCAGCAAGGACCTCGAGGTGATCGGCGACCTCGAGTGGGACGCGGACCGGCCCCCGACGATCACGAACGACGCCACCCAGAACGTCCCCCGGTCGGTCCAGAGCCTCTACCTGCCCGCCGGCACGGTCGACGACATCAACCCGGTCAGTGACCGGGCCCGCTTCTACATGACCCTCCAGAACGGCGAGCGGTTCGACCTCGGCGTGTTCCTGTGGGCGGTCGACAAGCGGCCCGAGCGGCCCTGGGGCGTCGAGGCCGCCTCGTCGATGGTCGACCAGTGCCACATCCTCGACCAGCCCATGTCGACCAGCACCGGGCAGAACAAGGGCGCCAACATCATCGTCGCCGCGCTCGGGCTCATCTTCGCCCTCATCCCCCCGGAGCGGGTCACCTGGCAGCCCTCCAGCGCCGGCCTGTCCGCCCCCGTCGCCAACCAGCCCGGCGCCAACCGGCTCCAGGTCGTCAACGACTACATGGCCAAGGCCGGCTACCTGCCCGTCTACTTCGACCGCCACGGGCAGCTCATCCTCCGCGACGCCCCCGAGATCACCTCCACCACCCAGCCCGACCACGTCTACGAGCTGGGCGGCCGGATCATCGCCGACTCGATCACCGGCGGCGACGACCTGCTGGACGCCCACAACCGGTTCGTCGCCTACGAGTCCTCCGGCCAGGGCGCCGCGGTGGTGGGCCGCTACGACATCCCCGCCATCGCCCCCCACTCGATCGCCAACCGCGGGTTCCCCGTCACCCGGGTCGAGTCCGTCCAGGGCCTCCAGACCACCGCCCAGGCCGTGCGGGCAGCCCGCTGCATGTACCTCACCGATGGGAAGCCCTACCGGACCAAGGAGTTCTCCTCGACGGCGGACCCCCGCCACGACACCTGGGACATCGTGCGGCTGCTCGGCGAGCTCTACATCGAGACCCGCTGGTCGATGACCCTGCGCTCCGGGGAGCCCATGGCCCACACCGTCAGGCGGCTGTTCCAGTGAACAACTTCACGCCCGACGAGATCGAAGAGCTGTGGGGGGCGTTCTGGCCCCGGATCGCCGCAGTGATCGGCGAGGCCGTCGAGCGCGCCACCTCGATGCAGAGCACCACGGCGCACGCCGCCGACATCGTCAGCATCGACGAGGCCGTCGCCCTCGTCGCCATGCCCGACAACCCCTCGAACCCGATCCCCGTCACCCGAGCGACCGGTGCCGGACCCGGCGACCGCTGCGTCGTCGTGTTCGTCCCCGGCGGCCGGGCCTTCGCGCTCGGCTCCATCCCCATGTCGCCGAACCCCTCCGGCGCCGGCGCGGGCGAGGACCCGCCCGAGGAAGAGGAATAGGCAGGAGGCCCCCCATGGAAGCTGTGCCCATCGAGATCGACTTCGACCAGCTGGCCACCACCACCTCGTTCCAGGCGCAGACCGAGCTCTGCCGCGTCACCGTCCCCGCCCTCGGAGACCCCGTCTACCTCACCGCCGTCGGCAACGTCTCCACCAGCTCCGGCACCGCCAAGGCCGCCCTCTTCCTCGGGCCGCCCAACACGAACATCCTCGCCGGCGACGTCCTCGACGTCACGGTCGTTGACGTCGACACCACCACCAACCACCCCAACGGCACCCGCTTCCAGCTCTTCGCCCGCCTCGACCCCAACAGCGGCGGCGACTACTGCCTCTTCGGGCTTCGGGCCGCCGGCTCCGGCTCCTGCCAAGCCATCTCCTACGACGACCCCGTCGTAGGCAAGAACCTCGTCACCCTCCGCGCCGAACGCCGATGACCGCCACCGACACCCTCCCGACCGCGTGGCGGGCCCACTACCGCAACGCCTACGCCATCGGCGAAGACCTCTTCGTCATCCGCGGGCGCAACAACCGGGCCCGTCGCCGGGTCCCGCTCATCTGGTGCCACGGCGCCCTCGACACCGCCCTCAGCACCCGCGACGGCGTCGTCTACCGGCGCCTCGTCGAGATCGCCCACATCGCCGGTGTCACCGTCCTCGCCGCCGACCTCGGCGGCACCCTCACCTGGGGCAACGACACCAGCATCGAACGCATCGACAGCCTCATCGCCTGGGCCGCCGACAACCTCGACGTCCGCACCGACCTCGTCGCCATCGCCGGCGACTCCATGGGCGGCCTGCTCGGCCTCAACTGGGCGTGGCGCAACCACACCCGCGTCGCCGCCATGTGGTTCCGGGCCCCGTGCGTCGCGCTCGAGGCTTTCCACGACTCCCACGGCGGCTTCGCCGGCACGATCGAGGCCGCCTACGGCGGTGAAGCCGGCTACCTCTCCGCGCTTCCGGACCACGACCCCGTCCAGAACACCTTGCCCATCCGCGGGATGCGGCACCTGCTCCGCATCGACGCCCAAGCCGACGACGAGCTCATCGACCCCCAGTGGATCCGGGACTACGCCGCCGATGTCGGCATCGACGTCCACTGGCACCCCGGCACGCACATCGACGCCCTGCGCGTCCCCAGGCACCTCGAGGCGGCAGAGTTCCTCGCCGACCTGATCCCCGACGGCGCCGGCGTCTGGGTGCCGCCCCCGCCGCCGCCACCGAGCCCGATCGCTCTCGGTGTCCCTCTGATCGGCGCACACAGCGTCGAGGCCGGCGGCCTCACCTCCGTGTCGATCCCCGAGCCGGCGGCCGCGGACGACCCTACGGTCGCCCAGGGTCTCGCCGTCGGCGACCACCTCATCGCCGCCATCGCGTGGGACGCGTCCGGCGGCGCCACGCTCTCTCTGCCCTCCGGCCAAGAGACCCAGTGGGTCGACCTCATCCCCGAGACCACGCTCGGCACCCGCCGCCTCCGCGTCCTCGCCCGCGACCGCCGGGCCGGCGACGACGACACCTACGACTTCACCCTCAGCGTCAACGCCAGCCACCGGGCCACCCTCGCCGTCGTCCGCGGCGCCAAGGCCATCTCGGACTGGACCGCCGGCACTGTCGGCACCCGCGCCGGCGGCTCCGGCACCTCCACCACCACCATCGCCCCCTCGGTCACCACCGACACCGAGAACAACCGGGTGCTCAGCGTCGCCGCCGAAGCCACCGGCGCCGGCTCCGGCGCCGGAGAGCTCGTCTCCGTCGACGGCGCCGGCCTCTGGTTCTTCGCCGAGGTCGGCGGCGCGGGCTCGAGCGCCATCGAGACCATCGCCGTCGCCGAGATCGAACAGGTCGAACCCGGCGCCACCGCCCCGGTCACGTTCACCTACGAGAACCCCCAGGCCTCGAACGGTGCGGCCGTCCAGATCGCTATCCCTGGCGCCACCATCCCCGCCGGCGGCTGGACCATCGACGACCTCCTCAACGACAGCCCGTTCACCATCGCTCACCGCTGCCACGGCGGCTGGTGGCCCGAGAACACCCTCTACGCCGCCCAGCAGGCCGCGTACGTCAGCAAGGTCCTCGACATCGACGTGTGGCGCACCGCCGACGGCGTGTTCGTCTGCCACCACGACCAGTCCACCAACCGCATGACCGGCGTCGACCTCGACATCCCCAGCAGCTCGTGGGCCGAGCTGCAGGACCTCATGAACCAGCCCGACGAGTGCATCGACACCGACCAGCCGGCCCGGCCCATGGCCCGCCTCGAGCAGATCCTCGACAACTTCCCGAACCACATCATCTCGATCGAGATGAAGGGACCCGGCTCCGCCTCCATGGCCCCGTTCCTCGACCTGCTCGACACCTACGACCGCAAGGACCGGATCATCATCCAGATGTTCGCCGGCGGGCAGAGCCAGCTCACCCAGGCCAAGGCCCGCGGCTACACCACCTGGGCCAACGCCTTCGACGAAGAGATCACCGACCACCCCGAATGGTTCGGCTCCAACGTCGACCTCGTCGGCCTCAACTGGGACGCCACCGACGAGCAATGGGAGGCCGCCGTCTCCTACGGCAAACCGACGATCGGGCACGTCATCGGCAGCCTCGCCCAGGCCCTCACCGCGATCAGCCAGGGCGCCAACGGGCTCACCATCTCTCGCTGGTGACCCCCGGCTGACCACCGGCCCCCTGTCCGCCCCGTAGGGCGGGCCATAGACCACACGAGCAAGGAGGACCTGTCACCGTGGTCGATTGCCTCAACCTCCCGGCCGGGGAGGTGGTCCCGTCCACCTGCCGGCCCGTCCGCGTCCCCGTCCGGCCGACACCGTCCCCGCTCGGCACGCCCGAGATGCTCGCCGCGGCGGCTGTCGGCGCCGCCGTCGATCAAACCGCCGCCCGCGTCCTTGAGGACCGCTGGCTCCAGTTCATCCGCGACTGCGGCTCGGATGAGCCGCCCAGCGGCTGGACCTACCTGGGTGGCGACGTCACCGACTGCTACTACTCGGCCGGCGCGGACGACCTCGTGTGGATCGGCGCCGACTGGTTCGCCGGCACCACCATCGGCGACGACGACACCTACAACGGCGCCGCGCTCCCGTACCGCAACGGCGCCGTCATCGAGACCGCCATCGGCACCTTCGAGGGCGCCGTCCAGCTCCACCGCTCCGGCAACACCGGCATCTGGCTCGACGCCGTCGAAGACGGCGACCTCCCCGAGGGCACGATCTGGTGGCCCATCGCCGGCTTCCAGGAGGACGGCACGAACCGGATCCTCTGCTGGCACGTCGACTCCAGCTCTCCCACCCCCTGGGGCACGCTGCTCGACAGCCACATCGTCACCCTCACGGGGTTCGGCACCTACGACAGCCACGTCGAGTGCGGCTTCGGCGCGGTGACCGACGGGTTCTGGGTCGACGGTGTCCTACCCGACGCCACCTACACCTACGTCTACGGCGAGCAGTTCGTCCCCGACTACGACGCCAACACCGGCGGCGGCCAGCCCAACTACGGGCAGGGCGGCCTCCGGTCGCACTTCACGATGAAGCGGGTCGCCCGTGTCCCCGCCGGCGAGATCACCGACGTCGACGCCTGGGAGTTCTGGAACGGCGGCGGCTGGGTGTCCGGTGTCCAGCACGCCACCGCGATGGTCGACCACGAGGGCCGCCCGGTCGCCGGCGACGCTGGCGTCGCCAAGGTCGCCGACGGCCACTACCTGCTCGCCGCGCACCGGCTCGCCGACACCTGCCTCAACGTGTACCAGTCCTCCGTGCCGCAGGGTCCGTGGGAGCTGATCGCCCGGGTGCCGCTGCCGACGCAGGGCGCCACGATCAACGGCGGCGTCCAGGTCGGGCAGCTCACCAAGATCCTCCCGACCCAGGCGCATCCCGAGGGCATGCCGGCCGAGCACCGGCTCGTGATGCTGTCCCGGAACCTGCTGCACCCGACGGCGCCGATGACCGCCCACAACATCCGCCGGTACGCCCCCCAGTTCGCCGTCGTGCCGATCTACGGCGCCACCTGACGTGCTCGGCCCGGTCGCAGACCGGGCCGGCTGCATCGCTCGGCGAGATGATGACCGCGCATACCATCACTCTCCGAGATGGGCTACTACCTGCTCGACCACCCCAACCCGCACGGGCCGCACTACCACACGACCCGCCGCGGCAGGGTGCTGGCGATCGTCGTCCACATCACCGCCGGCCTCGAGGACCTCGACGCCACCGACGACCACTCGGCCGAGAACACCGCCCGCTACGCCGCCACCACCGACCGGCAGGTCTCCTGGCACTCCGGCAGCGACAGCGACAGCGCCCTCGACCTGCTCCCCGCCGGCTACACGGCCTTCCACTGCGTCGGATACAACTCGACCACCTACGGCCACGAGATCTCGAAGGCCGACCCGGACTGGCGGAACGCCCCCGAGCCGTGGCGCACCCGCACCCTCACCCAGGCCGCCCGCCACCTCGGCGCCAAGGCCCGCCAGCTCGGCATCCCGATCCGCAAGGCCACCAAGGCCGACCTCGACCACGCCATCGCCACCGGCGGCCAGCCAGTCGGGTTCATCAGCCACGCCGAACTCGACCCCGCCCGCCGCCGCGACCCCGGCCTCGTGCCCGGCGTCGGCGACACCTTCCCCTGGAACGAGTTCCTCGCCATCGCGCGGGGAGAGGAGGCAGACGACATGGGAGCCGTCGAACAGCGGCAGATCGCCACCCTGACCGAGCTGTGCCGCCGCATCATGATCCTGGTGCGCGACGTCGTCCACCCCCTCGTGGTCGACGTCCGCACCCAGGTCCGCAACGACGTCCAGCAGGCGAACACCGTCGCCGGTGTCGACACGGCCCTCAGCCCCGAGCGCAAGGCCGGCTCCGGGGCCCGCCAAGGCGTCCGTCAGCTCGCCAACCTCGGCGTCGAGGACAGCGGGCTTGACGACCGGCTCGCCCACCTCAACGCCATCGTGACCGAGCTCTCCGACGACTTCGACGAGCTGGCCGAGGCCGTCAAGGCACCCGCCGAGTCCTGACCCGATGGGAGCTGGGCGGCGGGCGCCGATTTCTAGGAGCTTCGTGCAAGGTGAGCAGTGACCTGGAACGGCTTCGAACGCGCCATCCGGTTCGCTCTGGGCGTAGCGATCGTGTGGCACCAAACGGCCATAGCCACCGAGGTCAACCCCTACGTCCTCACGGCGGGCCTGACCCTCGTGGGGGCGGGGGAGGCGATCCGTTGGGATCTGGCTCGACGCTCCGCCTCGTCGCGCGATGGCCAGCAACCACCGTCGTCCTCGGAGCCGGCGGGCTCACGCTCGCAGCCACATGGGTCGTGAGGTGCCTCGGAGGATGAGGCGCCTGCTGCAGTGGCCCATGACCGCCATGTGGGTCGCCATGGGGCTCCTGGTGACCCTCGGGTTCTGGAACACGGCCCGCCAGCACCAGGAGCGCTGCGAGGCCTCGAACCAGTTCCGGCGCCACGACCTGCCGGCGGCGTTCAACGCCTACAGCGACTTCCTCGGTGACGAGCTGGACGCCCCACCGGAGCGGATCGAGGACGCCAAGGCCCGGTTCGCCGTGGTGCTCGACCGCCTGTTCCCCGAGCGGGACTGCGACCTGTGGCCGTGATGTCCACCCCCTTCCTGCCGCCGCCGGCGGCCTGACCAGGAGGTCCACATGACCACGCTCACCAAGCGGCTCATCACCATCGGCGCCGTGGCGCTCGCCGCGCTCGTCGCGTCGGCAGGCCCGGCGCTCGCCCAGGTCGCCACCGACGGCGACATCAGCCCCGACGCACCCGTGTCGGCCTACCTGACGCTCAACAACACGATCGTGCTGGTCCTCACCGGCGCGGTCATCCCGCTCGTCAACGGGCTACTGCTCCGCCCGAGCAACCCCGCCTGGGTCAAGGCGCTCGTGGCCGACGTGTTCGCCGTCGTGGTCCACGCCTTCAGCCAGGCCATCCAGGCCGACGGCACGGCGTTCCTGTCGCAGGAGTGGTTCCTCGGTCTGGCGATCACGATCGTGGCCATGGCGGCCTCGTACTTCCAGGTGTGGAAGCCGGTCGTGGACCCGAACGGGCGGGTGCCGACGGCGCTTCCGGTCGGCGACCTGCTGGCCCGCGGCGGCGGCACGGAGGCGGCATAGCTCTCCGCTGGCTGTCACACCCCGCCGGTACGGTCTAGGCACCGCAAGCTGCGGACGGCGTGTGCAGGAGGCCCCGGGGAACCACCCGCCCCGGGGCCTCGCCGCGTACGCTGAGCGTCCCTCAGCGCGATCAGGAGCGAGTCTCCTGGGCGAGCGGCCCCCACGGCTCCGGCGTCGGAACCTGCACCGTGGGGGCCGCTCCGCGCCTGGGCCACCGCTTGGTTGTCACACCCCCCGGGTAGAGTCCGAGGTGACGACTGATCCACTCCTGTGAGTGGGGTAGGCCGTCCCTAGGGTCGGGGCGCTCCGAGCACCGGCCGTCGCAGGGAGACCGTGACACCTGGATGGCGGAGGGCCAAGGTGGGCCCTCACACAGACGCCTACCAGTGCATACCCGGCGGAGGCCCCGGCCCATATCCCAACCAGTGAGTGCGCCGCCCGGACGGCGAGCAGCTGGCCCAAGCGCCCCCAGCCACCCGGCCGGGGGCGCTCCGTGTGCCCGCCCCCCTTACGGGTAGCCGCCTTGGCGCCTCAGCTGGCCCTCAAGCTCGTCGATCCGGTCCTCAAGCTCGTTGATGGTCTGCCGGCGTTCCATCTCGGCCCAGCTCTCCTCCGCCGAGCAATCCGGGTCGTTGTAGTAGGTCTCGCCGCAGCCGGCCAGGGCCAGCAGCCCGACCAGCAGAATCACCGCCCGCCTCATCGTTGTCCTCCTGCCTAGCGGTTCGGTCGGCCGTGAGCGATGAACTTCACGGCCATGTGGCTGATACCAGCGGCCTTGCCGACCTCGCGGAGCGAGGCCCCGGAGGCGACCGCCTCCTTGATGAGCCGGTCGCGTTCGGCCGTCCACTCTGCGACCTTCCGGCCAGCTTGCTTGAGCTTGCGGGCGAGGTCTGGATCGAGAGCCACGCCCGGCAACATAGTTTCCGGCTCCACCATGAGGGGACCTCGGCGGCTCGTTCACTGCGCGGCTGCCAGCACGAGGCCCAGCCCGGCGTCCGGGTGGTACGTCCACGACGCCGTGATCCCGTCCCACTCGGCCGTCTGCATTCCGTCCAGGGCCCGGGTCTGGTCCAGCCGGACGACCACCGACTCCGGCGCCTCGAGCGCAGCGAGGACGCAGTGGGTCGTCTCGAGCGTGGTGCCGTCGGTCTCGTTGCCCAAGGTCTGGACCGAGAGGCCGGCGCCGTCGTCGAGCACGGTCACGTACTCGTCTCGCTCGGCGCACTCCTGCTTCGCCGCCACGAACCGGTCGTCCTCGTCGTCGCTACGGGTGGCGAGGCCGAGGAGAATGGCGACGGCGGCGAGGTACACGATGAGGAAGAGGTACTCGTAGAAGCGGGAACGGGAACGGCTCATGCCGCCGCCCCCCACTGCTCGGTC
>Ga0079224_100007855_pt1 | contig 14376 bp, 14 predicted proteins | sample Stecom2015_FD_80414 | JGI IMG/M metagenome (GOLD analysis project Ga0079224, IMG submission 80414) | Agricultural soil microbial communities from Utah to study Nitrogen management - Steer compost 2015 | ecosystem: Environmental > Terrestrial > Soil > Agricultural land | place: USA: Utah...
CGACACCGAGGTGTGTGACCGCCTCCTCGGGAGGATCGATCGCGATGAACAACCGCTGGGTGGCACGCGCTGCGGATCCCACGCGCCTCAATCTAGCCACGGAACCCAGCCACGGAACCTAGCGACGGAACCCAGCCACGGACCCCGGCCCACGGAACCTAGCTACGGAACCCAGCCACGGGTCCACCCGCTCGGGAGCCTGACGTGCCAGGCCGTCAGCGAGTGCTCGCGACAGCCTGGCTCTCGGCCGGGATCACATAGAACTGCGGGAGAGGGCGTAGCCGTACGCCGATCCGCGATCCCGACCGCCGAAGCTGCCAGGCCAGTGCGGCGAGCCCGGCGAGCAACGAGACCAGCCCGCCGCCCCAGATGCTCACCCGAGGTCCGAAGTGCTCGGCCAGCGCACCGACGAGTGGGCCCCCGAGTGGCGTGGTGCCGGCGAAGACCAGGACGTACGTCGCCATGACACGCCCGCGGTACACGGCATCGACGCCGAGCTGCAGCCGCTGGTTCGTCGCCTGCGCGAAGTAGATCATGAAGAATCCGGTGGGTACCAGCACGGCCACTGTGCCGATGAACGACGGGACGAGGCCCGCGACCGTCGCCAGCACGCCAAAGCCAATGGCCGCACCGATGACAACGTAGACGCTCGGACGCGCCCGCCGGCCGCCACTGGCCAGCGCGCCGAAGAGCGAACCCACCGCGAGCGACGTCATCAGCAGGCCGAACGTCTCCGGACCGGTCTGGTACGTCACCTTGGCGAGCACGGGCAGGGTCAGGTTGAAGTTGAACCCGACCAGGCCGACGACGAAAAGCAGCAGCAGCGGCAGAACCAAGTCCTCCCGCCGTACGACGTAGCGCAGGCCGTCCCGGACTCCGCCAACCGGCTCCGTTCGAGTCTCGCGGTGCAGGTCATCCACCCGGATCCGCAGCAGGGCCACGGCGGGCGCCAGATACGTGGCGGCGTTGAGCAGGAAGATCGGACCGGTTCCCAGGAGGGCGATCAACGCGCCCGCTGCGGCGGGGCCGACGATGCGAGCCGTGTTGAACGTCGCCGACGAAAGCGACAACGCGTTGGGCAACAGTTCCCGCCCCACGAGTTCGTACACAAAGGACTGCCGCACCGGGTTCTCGATGGCGTGCGCGACACCCATCGCCGCGGCGAAGAAGAACACGGCGTACAGCGTCACGAGCCCCGTCACGACGAGGACGCCGAGCGCCAGGGCGAGCGCGCTGAAGGCGGCGTTGGCCCAGATCAGCAACCGACGCTTGTCGTAGCGGTCGGCAAGCTTGCCACCATAGAGGGTCAGTAAGAGGACCGGCGCGAACTGAAGTGCGGTAACGATGCCCAGGGCGTACGCCGAGTTGTCAGTGAGCTCCAGGACAAGCCAGTCCTGGGCAACGAACTGCATCCATACCGCGATGAGTTTGATGACCTGGCCGACCGAGAAGAGTCGATAGTTTCGTATCCAGAGTGATTGAAAAGTCCGGCCGAACCGTGCCCGCACGGGCGATGCGCCTCCCTCAAACGTGCTTCGCTATCCCAGTGGCGACGAGCCGACTCCACCGTCCTATGTGGTTATTCGCGCGCGAGCTTCGCGATGATCTCGGCAGCCCGGCGGAGCGTCTCCCGCTCCTCAGCCGTGAGGTCCTCCAGGCGCTGTGCCAACCACTCGTTGCCTACCCGCCGGTACTCACGCACCAGGCGGCGGCCGGCCGGCGAAGGAGCCAGGATCACCTGGCGGCCGTCGGTCGGGTGCGGCGTGCGCTGGATGAGACCCTTCTCCTCCAGCCGGGCCACGATCCTGGTCATCGTCGGTGCCGCTACCCGTTCCGCGTCGGCGAGCTCGCGAGGCGTCATCGCGCCCGAGCGTTCCAGTATGTTCAGGGCAGAGACCTGGGCGACGGTCAGCTCGCCGACCGGCCTCGTCTGCCGGAGCCGACGGTTGAAGCGGGCAATAGCTTCGCGGAGCGCAACCACGGTCGCCGGCGTTCCGGCACGCGAAGCGGACGTTCGGCTCGTCACGTTTCCTTAGCTTAGCTAATGAGCTCGCCCCTCGTGTAACGACCCACCTGTGATTCGGACCATACCGACTAATCAGCCAGCCGGTGTCGCCTGGCCGGACTCCAGACCCCGGTTCGCCGCCGATCACCTGACTGATCAAGCGGCCACCTCGCAACGGCTACGCTGATCGCCGTGCCCGCAGCCACGCCACCCGATCGCTCAAGGCGCGATCTCGAACCGTTGGACCCACCGATGGTGCCCTTCGCCATCGCCGGGATCGCGACCTGGACCGTCCTGGGACTGGTGCTGCTCGCCGTACGGCCGGCCCTGGTCGAGCAAGGCCGGGAACACTGGCTGACGATCTGCCTGGCCGGTGCGCTCCTCGGCCTGCCCGGGCTCGCCATCATGCTCGTACACGACCGAAACCGTCGCCGGCGGCGGTCCGAGTCGACCCGCTCCGAGCGGTAGCACGTCAGTCGACCCGCTCCGAGCGGTAGCACGCCAGGACTTACGGCTGGTCGACCGGCTCCACTTCGCCGTCGTCGAAGACGGTGGGCAACTCCTCGACGTGCGTGACCGCCTCCACCGCCACCTCGGAATGAGCACCGCAGCCATGGTCGGCGCTCACGACCCGGCCATCATCGGGAGCAAACCGGTTGCCGCAGACACCAAACATCTGCCGCAACGAACCGGCGATCGGCAGGTAGAAGCCGCACAGCCCGCACCGCGCCGACGCAGGTGCGGCCACCGAGATCGGCGCCGACGGCCCGTGGTCGCTCTCGTACCACCGCTGTGCCGTCTCCAACCGGCCGGCGCGCGACATCACCCGGGCACGGCCAAGCCCGAGCTCGAACGCCACCTCCTCGACGGCCGGGTCATCCGACTGGATGTACGCGGGTACGAGCCGTTCGTCGTCGGCACGGGGCGGCAGGAGGTCACCGACCCCGAGATCGCCCGGCTGGAGCCGCTCGTGCCACGGAACCCACGGCGGCGCAAGGAGCGCCTCTTCCCCAGGCAACAGCACGGTCTCACTCACCGTCGGGCGCCGGCTGCGGGGAGCCCGGGCCATCGTGACCGCCCAGCGCCAGCCGCGATAGCCGCGAATGGTGCACTCGAAGAAGTGCGTGACGACCCGGTCGCCTTCGGCCACTACGCCGACGTACGGACCGACCCGATCGTCCTCGATCGCCGCGCGAGCCTGGTCCACCGCCGCCGCGCAGATCTGGTCGGGCTTGGCCGAGCGGCGAGTCGTCGCGGGGCTCATCACGGGTCACCATCTTGCCTTACCTGCCGCCTGCCCTACTCCCGGGGGCGTGCCGACCACTCAACCGGGGCAACACCCAACCGGAGTGGTGCCGGGCGGCGCCGCACCACGAGCCCGACCGATAGGTGAGGATGAGAGCATGCCGGTCCTGCGCGACCTCGGGAAGATCGCCCGCGTCACCGCTACGGGCGTGCGCGGCGTTGGCCGGGGCGTCCGGGCCACCGCGACCGGCACGACCCGGGCCTCGCGCTGGGTGGGCCGCAACGTCGGCACGGCGCGCCGGCGCAGCGGCGCCGGCAACGTCGGCATGATGCGGCTGCTGGACCTGCACGCCGCCTCGTGCGCCGGGGACACGCTCGTGACCATCGGCCTCGCCGGCACCATCTTCTTCGCCGCTCCCGCGGGTGAGGCCCGTGGCCGGGTGGCGCTCTACCTGTTCGTCACCATGGTGCCGTTCGCGCTGCTGGCACCGGTCGTCGGCCCGGTGCTCGACCGGTTCCGGCACGGACGGCGGTACGCGCTCTCGGCCACCATGCTCGGCCGCGCGCTCCTCGCTTGGCTCATCGCCGACAATATCTGGGGCTTCGGCCTCTATCCGGCGGCGTTCGGCGTGCTGGCGCTGTCGCGGGCGTACGGGGTCGCGCGCAGCGCCGCCGTGCCCCGACTCCTGCCGCCGGGACTGGGGCTCTCGCAGGCGGGAGCCCGAGCCTCCGTGTACGGAACCGTCGCCGGCGCGATCGTCGCCCCGATCGGCGCGGCAGCGTTCTGGTTCGGCCCGCAGTGGCCGTTGCGGGTTGCCAGCCTGATCTTCCTCACCGGCATGGTGATCGCGTTGACCCTGCCGCCAAGGGCGGACTCCGATCCACCCGAGGTACTCCCAAGGCTGGTCGTGGTCCCGTGGCGGCAGCGGGAGGAGAACGGCAACAAGATCCTCACCGGGCGGCTCGTCCTGACCGCGCTCGCCGGCAGCGCGGTGCTGCGCGCGCTCTACGGCTTCCTGCTCGTCTTCCTGGCGTTCGCCATCCGCGAGCACGGCATCGGCGGTCGGGTGTTCGGCTTCGCGCTCAATGAGGCGGCGGCGATCGGCATCGTCGGGTCCGCCCTCGCGCTCGGCACGTTCTCGGCGACGGCGATCGGCTCCAGCCTGCGCATCAGGCATCCGGTGCGGCTCCAGGCGCTCTGGACCACCCTCGTCGCCCTCGCCGCGCTGTGGGCGGTCGCGCGGCCGACGCTGTCGACGCTCGCCGCGTACTGCCTCGTCGCGGCGATCGCGAGCGGCCTGGCGAAGCTCGCCGTCGACGCGAGTATTCAGGAGCGGATCCCGGAGACCGTACGGGCGAGCGCGTTCGCCCACGCGGAGACGCTGCTCATGCTGGCGTGGGTCGCCGGAGCGGCACTCGGGCTCATCCCGTTCGGCGACGTCCGCCTGGGACTCGCAGTCGTGGCGGTTGCCGTGGCGGCGATCGCCATCCGCGCCGTGCTGCTGGCGTGGCGCATCCGCGACGACAAGCTCGTCGGCCGATGCCTCGACCAGTCCGGCGGCACGGCCGCACGTGCCGGCTCTACGCCGACCCGCCCCGTCCGAAGCGCCGAGGTCCAAGGTGCCGGGGTCCAAGGCGCCGGGGTCCGAGGCCCCGACGTCCAGGGCGCCGGGGTCCAGGGCCACGGAACGGGCGGCGCACCGTTACCAGACCAGCCGACCCGCGAAGACGCCGCCGCCAGCGGCTATCACGTCTTCCGGCCGACGACGGAGGACCGGGGCGTGAGCGATCCCCGGATCGGCGCGTGACCGGTCACCGGCTGCTCGTGGTCGCCGCCGTCGAGGCGGAGCGCGAGGCACTCCTGCGCGGGCTTGACCCGGAGTGCCTGGACAGCACCCGACACTGGAGCGACCGGCACCCGCCACGGACGGCGGTGGCGGCCGGCGAAGCGACGGTCGTCGTCGGAGGGGTCGGGCAGGCGGCTGCGGCCGCCACGACCGCCCGCCTGCTCGCCGAGGCGGCCGCCGCTGGGGAACCGTTCGACCTCACCGTCAGCGCGGGCATCGCCGGCGGTTTCGCGGACCGGGTCGCGGTGGGCGGTCTCGTCCTCGCCAAGCGGTCCGTCGCCGCGGATCTGGGTGCACAGACTCCGGAGGGCTTCCAGAGCCTGGACCGGCTGAGCTTCGGGACGTCTACTGTGGAGTGTGAGGCCGGCATCCTGGCGGCCTTGCGATCCGCCCTCCCGGACGCGGTCACCGGCGACGTGCTGACGGTGGCGACGGTCACCGGAACCGCCGAGCGGGCGGCCGAACTGCTTGCGCTCTGGCCCGAGGCGGTGGCCGAGGCGATGGAGGGGTTCGGCGTCGCGACGGCCGCGGCCCAGGCCGGGATCGGCTTCGCGGAGATCCGGACCATCTCCAACACCGTCGGACCCCGCGATCGAGAGGCATGGCGCATCGGCGACGCCCTCGCGACGCTGGAGCGCGCGGCCCGGGCGCTGGTTAGCCTGACGTGGTGACAGTTTCGCCAAGCACACGCGCGGAACCAGCACCCCTGCAGCTGGCCTTCTCTCCCTGCCCCAACGACACGTTTGTGTTCCATGCGCTGGTGCACGGCCTGGTCCCCGGTGCGCCGGCCGTTGACGTTACGTACGCCGATGTCGATGTCACCAATGCCGCGGCTGAGCGTGGTGAGTTCGACCTGGTGAAGGTCAGCTACGCGGCTTTGCCGTGGCTGCTCGACCGGTATCGGTTGCTGCCATGCGGCGGTGCCCTGGGGCGCGGCTGCGGCCCCTTGGTGCTCACCCGGGCGGGACGGGAGGAGCAGGATCCCGAGCGCGGCCTCGCCGGGCGCACCGTCGCCGTGCCCGGCGATCGCACCACGGCGTACCTGCTGCTCCGCCTCTGGAGCGCGAAGACTCCTCCCGCGTCGGTGACGGTCGTCCCGTTCGCCGAGATCATGCCGGCGGTCGCCGCCGGACGCTTCGACGCCGGCCTGGTCATCCACGAGGCCCGGTTCACCTACCAGCGGTACGGCCTGCACCAGCTGGTGGACCTCGGCGAATGGTGGGAGAAGACCACCGGCATGCCGATCCCGCTCGGCGCGATCCTCGCTCGCACCGACACGGTCGACGCGGCCCAGGCGGCGGATTGGATCCGAGCCTCGGTGCGGCACGCGTGGGCCAACCCCGCCGCGTCACGAGAGTACGTGCTCGCGCACGCGCAGGAGCTCGAACCGGAAGTCGTGGACGCCCATATCGCGCTGTACGTCAACGACTTCACCGAGGACCTCGGCACGGAGGGCTACGCCGCCGTACGGACCCTGCTCGACCGGGCCGCCGCGCTCGGGCTCACCCCGCCGGTGCCGGAGGCCGCGCTGACCCCACCCTGAGCCGGGACATCGGTCAGGATTCGCAGCTCGCGACGCGCTCGGTCGGTCTCGAGCTTGGTCAAATCTCGAGCTTGGTCAGGTCCCGACCTTTGGTCAGGTCCCGAGCTTGGTCAGGTCTCGAGCTCGCGCGCGACCGCGTGGACCATCTGGGCCACCTTGTGGGCGGTCCGCTTGTCGGGGAATCGGTTGCGCCGTAGGTCGGGCATGACCTTTGCCTCGAGCACCTTGATCATGTCCTCGATGAGCCCGTGCAGCTCCTCCGGCGGGCGGCGCCGCAGCTCCAAGATCGACGGCGGAGACTCGATCAACTTCACCGACAGGGCCTGCGCGCCCCGGCGGCTGTCCACGATGCCGAACTCGACCCGCTGGCCGGACTTGAGGTCGTCGACGCCGGACGGCAGAGCGGCCTTGTGCACGAAGACGTCGCCGCCGTCGTCACTGGTGAGGAAACCGAAGCCCTTTTCCTTCTCGTACCACTTCACGCGACCCGTGGGCACCGTCGACCTCGTTCTCAAGCAACGTTAATGACCAACCTTCACTAGGCTAACTAGCCAAGCCCGACTACCCAACCGAGATCGGATCACCGAGGTTCGCGTCGAGCCAGTCGGGTAGGCCGGTGAGATTCTCCAGCACCGTGTGCGCGCCGGCCGCGAGGAGATCCTCGGCGCTGTGGTCCCCGGTCGTGACCCCCACCGCGTAAACCCGCTGCCCGCCCACCGTCTCGGCGGCCCGTGCGGCGGCCATGTCGGCCGGATGGTCCCCGACGTAGACACCCACCCCAAGTTCAAGCATCGCTGCCGTCTTCGTCTCCGCCCAGCACCAGCCTGCGACCGAGTCGGCCCGGAAGCCGATGTGGTCCAGGTGGAGGTGGGCGTTCGGAGCGTACTTCCCCGTGATCACTACGACGCCGCCACCGCGCCGCCGGACGTGCGCCGGTGCGTCACCGACGCCGGGAAGCGCTGGCGAACCCGTGATCGCCGTGACCGGGTAGAGGTTGCGGAACAGCGCGGCAGCGGCCGGCACCTCCTCGGGTGGGAACCACCGCGAGAGCTCCTCCTCGAGCGGCGGCCCGAGCCGGGTCACCGCCGCGTCGGCATCGATGTACACACCCGTTTGGGTACTGAGCGCGCGGTACGTGGCCGCGATGCCGGGACGGCTGTCGATGAGGGTGAGATCGAGGTCGAAACCGACTACCAGGGGAAACACCAGTCCAGCGTACCTCGCCATGATCGACGGCCGCCGGTTCCCATCAAGACCGTCGATCCCTGTCATCGGCTCGCGCCACGGCGAGGCGCGGGGTGCGGAACCCAATGGCAACATTCGTCCATATCTGTGCGTTCCCGCGCCAAGTGAAACATTGACACGTGGGCATGGGGAGACTAGCGTCACACCATCTTTAGGAAAGTTTCCTAAAGATTAATTGGGAGGCGCTGATGAGACGATCCGCCCAAACTGCCCCAGACTCCTCGCGCAGACTACGCCGCAACCTCCTCCGGATCGCGGCCGTTCTCGTCGTGATCGCAGCTGGCGTCCCCGCCGCACAGGCGGCGCTCGCCGCCGAGGGGGTCACGGCGACCTTCACGAAGAGTTCGGACTGGGGCAGCGGGTACGAAGGCAAGTACACCATTCACAACGGCTCCTCCGGCCCGCTCACCTGGCGGGTGGAGTTCGACCTGCCCTCCGGAGCGACGATCTCGTCGTTCTGGGACGCGAGCCTCGTGCAGACCGGAAACCATGTCGTGGCGACCGGTACCTGGAACGCCACGCTCGCCCCGGGCGCCTCCACGAGCTTTGGCTGGATCGGCGCACCCGGCGGCATCACGCCCTCGAACTGTTCCATCAACGGCGACCCGTGTACCGGCGGTAGCGGACCCTCCGTCCCCGGAGCCCCGACCAACCTGCGCGTCACCGGCACGAGCAACAACTCGATCTCCCTGGCGTGGAACGCCTCCTCCGGCACCGTCACCGGATACCGCGTCTACGAGGGCTCGACCCAGCGGGCCCAGGTCAGCGGCACCAGCGCCACCATCAGCGGCCTCGGCGCCTGCACCACGCACACCTACACCGTGCGTGCCTACAACGCCAGCGGCGAGTCGCCGAACAGCAACTCCGTCACCGGTACGACCACCGGCTGCACCGGCGGCGGCAACAAGGTCATCGGGTACTTCGCCGACTGGGGCATCTACGCCCGCAACTACCACGTGAAGAACATCCACACGAGCGGCTCGGCGGCCAAGCTCACCCACATCCTCTACGCCTTCGGCAACGTCACGAACGGCCAGTGCACGATGGGAGACAGCTACGCGGCGTACGACAGGGCGTACACCGCGGCGGAGAGCGTCGACGGCGTCGCCGACACGTGGGACCAGCCGCTGCGGGGCAACTTCAACCAGCTCCGCAAGCTCAAGCAGATGTACCCGCACCTCAAGGTGATCTGGTCGTTCGGCGGCTGGACCTGGTCCGGCGGCTTCGGGCAGGCCGCGCAGAACCCGACCGCGTTCGCCAACTCCTGCTACAACCTGGTCAACGACCCGCGGTGGGCCGGCGTCTTCGACGGCATCGACATCGACTGGGAGTACCCGAACGCCTGCGGCCTGTCCTGTGACAGCAGCGGCTTCGCGTCGTTCCGTAACCTGATGCAGGCGCTGCGCAACCGGTTCGGCAACCAGCTCGTCACCGCCGCGATCACGGCCGACGGCACCTCCGGTGGCAAGATCGATGCGGCCGACTACGGCGGCGCCGCGCAGTACGTCGACTGGTACATGGTCATGACGTACGACTTCTTCGGCGCCTGGGCGCCTCAGGGGCCGACCGCCCCGCACTCCCCGCTCACCTGCTACTCGGGCATCCCGATCTCCGGATTCTGCAGCGAGAACGCGATCGCGAAGCTGCGGAGCAAGGGCGTCCCGGCGAGCAAGCTGCTGCTCGGCATCGGCTTCTACGGCCGCGGCTGGACCGGCGTCTCGCAAAGCACGCCCGGCGGCAGTGCCAGCGGGGCCGCCCCCGGCCAGTACGAACAGGGAGTCAACGACTACAAGGTGCTCAAGACGAGCTGCCCCGCCACGGGCACGGTCGGCGGCACCGCGTACGCCTACTGCGGCAACCAGTGGTGGAGCTACGACACCCCGAGCACCATCGCCGGGAAGATGTCCTGGGCCAGGAGCCAGGGCCTCGGCGGTGCGTTCTTCTGGGAGTTGTCGGGTGACACCACCAACGGTGAGCTGATCACGGCCATCAAGAACGGCCTGAGCTAGCTACGAACGGTCTGGCTACGGCCAACGCCGGGGCGCCCTTCCTACGGGGAGGGTGCCCCGCCGCGTCGGGGCTGCCCAGCTGGGTGCGTCAGGGCTGGGTGCGTCAGGGCTGCTCAGACGGGTGGCGGTAGGTCAGATTCTCGACCGGTAGCGGAAACGTGAGATCGTCGCCGAAGGGTGACCCGGCGCCGGCTCGATCAAACGCAAACTCGCTCACCGGCAGCCGTCCGGGCTTGACCACCTTGGCCCGGCTCCGCTTCGGCTTCTGCGTTGACTGAGGGCTCTGCTGGGTCTGCGCCACGGTCGTCCTTCCCTTCGCCGGATTGGCGCTCAGTTTGGCACAGATCGACACGCGTGCGGTCACAGCGACGCGCCCCCTGCATGCAAGGGCCCCTTGCTAACGCCTAACGCGGTAAAAGGGTCCCTTACTAACTCCTAGTGCTCCTCGCTTCGCTGCGGTGCTCCCTCGCTGTCGCCGGCAGCGACTACGTTTGCTAAGCGATGACCAGCAAGCTCGCCGACCATCTGCGCGCCCTGCCCGACGAAGGGCTCGGAGCGCTGCTCCAACTCCGCCCCGACCTTGTGGTGCCGGTGCCGTCCGACTTCTCGGCGCTCGCCGGCCGGGCGCAGGGGCGCGTCTCGGTCGCGCGCGCGCTCGACGAGCTCGACCAGTTCACGCTGGAGATCCTCGACGGGCTGCGGTATGTCCGCGGCCGGGGCAGCACCGCGTCGGTTGAGACGCTGCTCACATTGACCACCGAGGCGGGGGTGGAGCCGGCCCAGGTACGCGCGGCCATCGACCGGTTACGGGCGCGCTTCCTGGTCTACGGCACCGACGACAACCTGCACATCGTGTCCACCGTCGACACCGTGACCTCGCCGTACCCACTCGGCCTCGGCCGGCCGGCAGCAGAGCTGGACCCAGGGGCTGCGGAACTCGTCAGCGACCCGGCAGGACTGCGCCGCATGCTGCTCAGTGCGCCACCGGAGGCCCGGGCGGTACTGGACCGGCTCGCCGCAGCCCCACCGGTCGGGACGGTGCAGCCGGCGGCCCTGCAGCCCGGGTCGGAGTCACCGGTCCGGTGGCTGGTGGAGCACCGGCTCCTCGTGGCGATCGCCGACGACATGGTGGAACTGCCGCGCGAGATCGGGATCGTGCTGCGCCGCGACACCGGCCCGCTGGGTCGGCTGCATCCCGAGCCGCCAGAGATCGAAGCGCCGATCCGGCCCAACGCCGACTCGGCGGGCGCGGGACAGGCGCTAGAGGCCGTACGCCTGTTGGAGGTCCTACTCCAGGCACTCGCGGATGCGCCAGCGACGGTGCTGCGCGCGTTCGGCCTGGGGGTACGGGATCTGCGGCGGCTGGCGAAGGAGGCCGGCGTCAGTGAACAGGTCGCCGCCCTGCTCCTGGAGATCGCGTACGCGGCCGGACTGGTGACCTACACCGACCCGGACGTACGCACCACGCGGGTGGGTAACGGCGCGGACATGGTGTGGCTGCCCGCCCCGCTCTACGACTCCTGGCGCACCGCGGAGCTCGCGGACCGCTGGGCGTTGCTCGCCCGTACGTGGCTGCAGATGACCCGTGCCCCGGCGCTGGTAGGCCGGCGTGACGCCAAGGATCGCGTGATCACATCGCTGTCGGTCGAGGTTTCCCGGCCGAGCGCACCGCGGCTGCGCCGAGCCGTGCTCGGGGTGCTCGCCGAACTGCCCGAGGGTGCGGGCCCGTCGGCCGACGCGGTGTTCGACCGGCTCGCCTGGCGGTTCCCCCGCCGTATCGCCCGGACCAGCGGAGCCGGAGCACCCGTCGGGCTTTCGGGCGGCGACTCGGCCCCGCAGCGGGCAGGCTCGCTCATTCACGCCGTACTGACCGAGGCGGCCACGCTCGGGATCACGGGCTTGGACGCCCTCACGTCGTACGGCCGGATCCTGCTCGCCGAATCGCAGCGCGAGCGTGAGGATGACCCCCTCGGCATCCGCTCGCCGGAGCCGAGCGACGAGGTGACCTCCGCGCTCTCCGCGCTGCTGCCTGCGCCGGTCGATGATGTCCTGGTGCAGGCTGACCTGACCGTGGTCGTGCCCGGCCCGCCGACCGCGACCCTGGCGGCGGAACTCGCGGCGATCGCCGACACCGAGTCGCGCGGCGGCGCCACTGTCTACCGGGTGACGCCAGCCAGCGTCCGCCGGGCGCTCGACGCCGGATACACCGGAGCGGACCTGCATGCGCTGTTCCGGCGGCGCTCGCGAACCCCGATCCCGCAGACACTCGAGTACTTGATCGACGACGTGGCCCGCCGACACGGAGGGCTCCGGGTCGGGACCGCTGGGGCCTACCTGCGCAGCGAGGACGAGGCCCTACTCAGCGAGGTGATGGCGGACAAGCGGCTCGCCCCACTCTCGTTGCGCCGGCTCGCGGCGACGGTGATCGCTACACCGTACGCCCCGCAACGACTCCTCGAGGCGCTGCGAGATGCCGGCTACGTACCGGTCGCCGAGGACGCCACCGGCGCGACGATCGTGACCCGCCCCACCGCCGCGCGAGCACCGCAACGGCGGCCACCACGCGGCGGAAAGAGCGTCGACGACATGTTGCTGCCGCGGCTGTCGGGTCCGCGGCTCGCTGGTGTCGTGGAGCAGATACGGGTGGGCGACCGGCTGGCCCGGGCGGCCCGGCGCTCACCGCTGACGAAAGCACTCACGAACTCCGACGGCACCCCCCTCACGTCGACCCAGGCCCACACTCAGGCGCTTGCGGTGCTTCAGCAGGCGCTGCGGGAGCAGAGCCGGGTGTGGGTCGGGTATGTCGACGCGCACGGCAGCGCGGCGGCGAAGCTGGTCCGACCGGTCTCCATTGGGGCTGGCTACCTGCGCGCCGCGGACGACCGTACGGAGATGCTGCACACCTTCGCCCTGCACCGGATCACATCGGCGATGATCGACGAGTCTCGCTGACCTGGTAGCGCTGCTGCTCCCTAAGACTCGATGCGCCTTCCGGCGACTTGATGCGCTGCCTGCTCAGCGGGACGAGCGGATCGCGCCGACGAGCGAGACGACTACGCCGAGGGCGAAGGCAGTACCGACCGATTCCCCGGCCGCGTCGAGGATGTGCTGGTCGAGGATCAGCCACGCGAAGAAGAACCACGCGACGAGCAGCGCCGCCACAGCGCTCGCCCCGACCTTCACCCGGCGGGACAGTCGGCCCGGATCGCTGGTCGGGGCGGGCAGGATCGCCGGGGTGGGGTTCTCATCCGTCATCGGCGCCCAGCCTGCCATTCGCGGGGTGAGACGACCAACGACCTGAGCGGATAATCAGGGATCTATCGGTGATTACCCCGACTCGACGCGATGGCGCCCACGATGGAGACGAGTACGAGCAGGCCGAGCATCACCCCGAGCGCCTCGCCGAGCGCATCGACCGTCGCCGTCTCCATCACGTACCGGGACAGGGCAAACCAGCCCGTGCCGCTGAGCAAGATGATCACCGTGCCAGCCGTGACCGCAACCGATCCGGTGCGCGGAGGGGAAGGCTCGCGGTTCATCTCAGCTCCGTCGTCCATTTCGGATTCGACTCTTATTCGAAAGCATCCCGATCGCTACCCCTAGCGTCTCAAGCTCGCAGTCCCGAGCGGTAGTCCGCGCGGAGCCGCTATCGGAAGTCGCTCCTGGTCGCGCATTCCGGGCCGGTCGAAACAGCCGACTTCTGCCGCGAGTCGGTTGACGCCGCCGATCGAAGAAAGCGTGCGAGCCGAACTCACGAAGATGACGTTGCCCCGACATTGAAGGGATGTGTGCCCTGACATTGAAGGATGGCGCCGCCGACCATTTACACCGGGAATGGATTATTCCTGGTGTTAATAGCCGGCATCGTGGTGTACGTGATCGGTCGCCGGATCTGTCCGATTAAGCGCTAACCGGGGAAGTTCGCATGTTCTGCACAGAGCCGGCGACGGCCCCCTGCCGGCCGACAGAGCCGGCGAGCCAGCGCTCGCTCACCCCCGTAGGGCACAAGAACCGAGGGTCCCGATGCCCGAACGTGCGTGCTCGCCGGCCTCCCCCTGTGCATTGTCATGCAATGTGTCGGCAGGATCTGGCAGGGTTCCTTTCAAATAGACGCACGAAACGGCGATTCCGTTGCACCGAATTTCCAGACCGCGAGGCAGACTGGAGGGTCCTGCTCCGCACGAGCCTGCACCACGGGAGGATCCAGGATGGCCGACGGCCCACTGATCGTGCAGTCCGACAAGACCCTGCTGCTCGAGGTCGACCACCCGGACGCGCTCGCCTGCCGGATGGCGATCGCACCGTTTGCGGAGCTGGAGCGCTCCCCGGAGCACGTCCACACGTACCGCCTCACGCCACTTGGCCTGTGGAACGCCCGCGCCGCCGGGCACGACGCCGAGTCCGTGGTGGATGCGCTGATCCGGTTCTCCCGCTACCCGGTGCCGCACGCGCTGCTCGTCGACGTCGCCGAGACGATGGCCC
>Ga0079224_100007857_pt1 | contig 14375 bp, 12 predicted proteins | sample Stecom2015_FD_80414 | JGI IMG/M metagenome (GOLD analysis project Ga0079224, IMG submission 80414) | Agricultural soil microbial communities from Utah to study Nitrogen management - Steer compost 2015 | ecosystem: Environmental > Terrestrial > Soil > Agricultural land | place: USA: Utah...
CCTTCTGTGCGGAGGTGGGCAGGGCTGCCAGAGCCTCCTGCTCCTGCTCACGGATCTCGGCCGCGCGGTGGGCGCCGAGCTTCTGGCTCTGGATCTGGTCGCGCAGCTTGAACACCGCGTCGATCAGCATCTCGGGGCGGGGCGGGCAGCCGGGCAGGTACATGTCGACCGGAACGACGTGGTCGACGCCCTGCACGATCGCGTAGTTGTTGAACATGCCGCCCGAGCTGGCGCACACGCCCATCGCCAGCACCCACTTCGGTCCCGGCATCTGGTCGTAGATCTGGCGCAGCACCGGCGCCATCTTCTGGCTGACGCGACCGGCCACGATCATCAGGTCGGCCTGGCGCGGGGAGGGCCGGAAGACCTCCATGCCGAAGCGACCGGAGTCGAAGCGCGGCGCACCGAACGTCATCATCTCGATGGCGCAGCACGCCAGGCCGAACGTCGCCGGCCAGAAGGACGCCTTGCGGAAGTAGCCGGCCAGGCCCTCGACGGTCGAGAGCAGGACGCCACTGGGAAGTTTCTCCTCGATGCCCATCAGGTCCAGTCCATTCCCCCGCGACGCCATTCGTAGACGTACGCGATCGTGATGTTGATCAGGAAGAGCATGACGGCGAAGAACGCGAACCAGCTCAGCGCGTCGAACGCGACGGCGAACGGGTAGAGGAACACGATCTCGATGTCGAAGACGATGAACATCATCGCCGTGAAGAAGTACTTGATGGAGACCTTGCCCCCCTCGGGCGGCAACGGACTGGGCTCGATGCCCGACTCGTAGCGGTCGTACTTCGCGCGGTTGTATCGGCTCGGTCCGGTGAACGGGGCGATGCCGACGCTGAACAGCGCGAAGGCGAGCGCCAACCCGCCCAGCACCAGGATCGGGATGTACTCGTTCACGGCACCTCCAGTCGCCCTCGAGGGGAGATTGTGAAGATCTTCACAGGCTCATCAGAACTCACTCTAAGACCCCCGCGGAGGCCCATGTGAGTAAGGGCACACTAAGTCTGTGCGCTACCGGCGAGTAACCGGAACCGTCGGCGAAAACGCCGCGAAATCGGCTCAGATCGGCCGCTCGGCGCGATGCAACGCCACGATCCCCCCGGTGAGATTGCTCCACTCGACCGGCCCCCAGCCGGCCTCGGCCATCCGGATCGCCAGACCCCGCTGATCGGGCCACGAGCGGATCGACTCGGCGAGGTAGACGTACGACTCCGGGTTGGACGAGGTGCGGCGCGCGATCGCCGGCAGCGCCCGCATCAGGTAGTTCGAGTAGACCGTCTCGAACGGCTTCCAGGTGGGGGTCGAGAACTCGCACACCACGATCCTGCCCCCGGGGCGGGTCACCCGGAGCAGTTCGCGCAGACCCTGCACCGGATCGTGGATGTTGCGCAGCCCGAACGAGATCGTCACCGCGTCGAACACGCCGTCGGCGAAGGGCAGCGCCATGCCGTCGCCGGCGGTGAAGCTCAGGCCCGGATAGCGCTTCTTGCCGACCTGGAGCATCCCGATCGAGAAGTCGCACGGCACGACGAACGCGCCGGCGTCGGCGAACGGAGCACTCGACGTGCCTGTTCCGGCGGCCAGGTCGAGGATGCGCTCGCCCCGTCGCGGATCGACCATCTCGACGACCCGCTTGCGCCACCGGCGGTCCTGACCCATCGACAACACGTCGTTGGTCAGGTCGTACCGCGCCGCCACCGTGTCGAACATCCGCGCGACGTCGCGCGGATCCTTGTCCAGCCCAGCTCGCATCTGCCCACCTTCTCACGCCGTCCCCACCGTCGGGCGGGGGCCTGAAGTTTCCCCGGGGGAATCCGACAGGGGCCGACCGGGGCCACCGACCGGCGAGTAATGTGGCGGGGTGAGCACGCTGGCGACTGACGGGCAGGCCGAGCCGCTCGTCGTTCGCTCCCGCGAGATCCTCGATCCCGGTGAGCTGCTGAGCCTGCTGCCCGACTCCCCTGAGGCGCTGGCCTGGGTCCACGGCGGCGACGGGATCGTCGGTTGGGGTCGGGCCGCGGTCTTCCGACCCGAGGGTCCAACCCGCTTCGAGGACGCCGACGACTGGTGGGCCGAGATCGTCGCCTCGTCCGTCGTCCGCGACGAGCTGGAGCTCCCGGGCACCGGCCTGGTCGCCTTCGGCAGCTTCACGTTCACCGGCGCCCCCGGCTCGGTGCTGATCGTCCCGGAGGTCGTCGTCGGTCGCCGCGACGGTCGCAGCTGGATCACCACGATCGGCCGTTCGCTCGGCGCCGCGCCCGACCTCGTCCACGCCACGCCGACCGACCCGGTCGACACCCGCTTCGTCGACGACGAGGACCGGCGGGCCGCCTGGTCGGCGACGGTCGAGCGAGCGGTCCGGCGGATCCAGTCCGGCGAGCTCGACAAGGTCGTCCTGGCGCGCTCGGTCGACGCCGAGTTCGCGACCCCGTTGGACGTCCGCTCCCCACTGACGCGGCTCTCGCGGACCTACCCGGGCTGCTGGACCTTCCACGTCGACGGCTTCTTCGGATCGACCCCCGAGATGCTGCTGCGTCTCGACGGTGGCCTGGTCACCTCGCGCGTGCTGGCCGGCACGATCCGGCGCACCGGCGACGACGCCCGCGACCTGTCGCTGGCGGCCTCGCTCGCCCGCTCCAGCAAGGACCTCGAGGAGCACGAGTACGCGGTGCGCTCGGTCGCCGACGCGCTCGCCCCGCACTGCACCGGCATGAACGTCCCCGAGGCCCCCTTCGTGCTCCACCTGCCCAACGTCATGCACCTGGCCACCGACGTCACCGGGGTGCTGCGTGACGACTCGGGCGCCCTCGGCCTGGTCGCCTCGCTCCATCCCTCGGCTGCGGTCGGGGGGACGCCGACGGCCGACGCGGTGCGCGTCATCGCCGAGATCGAGGACCTCGACCGCGGGCGGTACGCCGGTCCCGTCGGATGGATCGGCGCCTCCGGAGACGGCGAGTGGGGCATCGGCCTGCGCTCGGCGCAGCTGACCATCGACCGCCGCCGGGCCCGCATGTTCGCCGGCTGCGGGATCGTGGCGGACTCCTCGCCCGCCGACGAGCTCGCCGAGGCCGACGCCAAGCTCATCCCGGTCCGCGGCGCCCTGTCCTGATCAGGCGCCCCGTCGGACGTCCCTCCTAGAGTCGGAGCATGCGCATCGATGCCGCCGAGCGGCGCCGCCGTCTGGCCGTCCGCCACGCTCTCGCCCGCCCGCTCGCCGATCCGGAGGCGGTGGCCGAGGCCGTCGTCGCCCTGCACAGCACCGACCCGGCGTCGATGACGCTCGGCGTGCTCGCGCGACTCACCACGCCGCGCCTGTCCGAGGTCGAGCGAGCACTGTACGAGGATCGCTCCCTCGTGCGGATCCTGACCCTGCGGCGCACCGTCTTCGCGGTCGGCGCGGACCGGGTCGAGGAGTTCCTGACCGCCACCCGGCGCTCCGTGGCCGAGGCCGAACGGCGCAAGCTGCGCACCATGCTGGCCGACTCCGGGCTCGACGACCCGGAGGGCCTGCTCGACCGCGCCCATCGGACGGCCCTCGAGGCCGCCGAGCGCCTCGGGACGTTCAGCAGCGCCGACCTCGCCGAGGCCGAGCCGCTCCTGGCGACCCGGATCGCGATCGGTGCCGGCACGAAGTACGCCACCCACCAGTTGCTCGCCAGTCGCCTGCTCATCGTCCTGTCCGCCGAGGGCCACGTGGTGCGTGCCCGTCCCGCCGGATCGTGGGCCTCGACGAACTTCCGGTGGTCGCCGATGCGCCGCTGGCTGGGACGCGACCCGCGCGATCTCGACCCCGAGATCGCGCGAGCCACGGTGGCCCGCCGTTGGCTCGAGCGGTTCGGCCCGGCCACGCCCGCCGACCTGCAGTGGTGGACCGGCTGGACGAAGGGGCACACCATGACCGCCCTGGCCACCCTCGACACCGTCGAGGTCGAGCTGGACGAAGGGCCGGGCGTGATGCTGGCCGACGATCTCGACCCCACGCCCGAGGTCGGGCCCTGGGCGGCGCTCCTACCGGCGCTGGACCCGACGCCGATGGGCTGGAAGGCCCGCGACTGGTTCCTCGGGCCCCACGGCGAGCGGGTGTTCGACGCGGTCGGCAACGCCGGTCCGACGGTCTGGGTCGACGGTCGGGTGGTCGGCGGCTGGGCGATCCGCGACGACGCGACGGTGGCGTTCCGACTGTTCGAGGACGTCGGACGTCACGCGCTCGAGCTCGTCGAACGGCGCGCCCATGAGCTGGAGACCCTGCTCGACGGCACGGTCGTCAAGGCACGCGCCCGCCGGTGGACCGCCGTCGAGCGCGAGCTGCGCGGCTGACGCGCTCAGGATGGCGTCGTCAGCTCCGCGAATCTCGGTGCCAGTCCGTCCCCGCTCGACCGCCCCGTCACACGGCGCTTGATCCACGGCCCGAGGTAGGCCACCGTCCACCGGGCGTTGTCGGCGATCCGCTGCCGGACCGTGCGTGCAGGGAGTGGATCGAGCGGCAGCGGCCGAAGATCGTGCGCGACACCGAGCGCGTCGAGCACGGCGATCGCCATCCGCTGGTGGCCGGCAGCCGACATGTGCATGCGGTCGGTGTCCCACATCCGCGGATCGCGGTAGTCCGCGATGTGCCAGTAGTCCACCAGCGTGGCTCCATGGCGGGCGGCGATCTGCCGCACCCGGGCGCAGTAGCGCTCGAACCGCCGACGCACCAGGGCGTAGATCCTGGTGTCGCCCGGGTCGGCGGAGGTGAACATCACGACGTGCGCACCGGAGTCGACCAGTCGGCGCACCGCCTCGTCGTAGTCGGCCAGGATCCCGTCGAGATCGACCTTGGGTCGCATGATGTCGTTCGCCCCGGCGTAGATCGTCACCAGATCGGGCTTCAGAGCCAGCGCCGCGTCCAACTGCTCCGCCAGGATCGGGCGCAGCTTGCGCCCGCGGATCGCCAGGTTCGCATAGCTCAGCCCCCCGCCCTGGGCCCGATCGAGGGCGGCGGCGAATCGATCCGCCCAGCCGCGCACACCGTTCGGCCGAGTCGGATCGGGGTCTCCCACCCCCTCGGTGAACGAGTCTCCCAGTGCCACGTACCGCGCGTAACTCACCGCAGCAGGCTACGTGGCCGCCTCGACCGACCGCCATGGTGCCTCGCCTCGGCACGGCACCCGGACTCAGCGCCGCTTCGGGAGGGTCTTGGATCCCCCGTGCAGGACAGTGAGGATCAGCGCGAACCGGTCCTCGGTCTTCTTGTCCCGCGTGAGCGACTGCAGCATCAGGGCCGGCTTCATCCGCTGGCGGGTGATCGCCTTGGCGTAGGTGAACTCGCGCAGCCCGTCGGGCCCGTGGATGCGACCGAATCCGGAGTCTCCGACGCCGCCGAACGGCAGCGTCGGGATCGCGGCGAAGGAGATGACCGAGTTGATCGAGGTCATCCCCGAGCGGATCCGCTCGGCGATCTGCATCGCTCGCTTCTGACCGAACACCGCCCCGGCGAGGCCGTACTTCGTGGCGTTCGTCCGCTCGATCGCCTCGTCCATGCTCGCGACGGGGTTCACGATCAGAGTCGGCCCGAACGTCTCCTCGGTGACGGCCAAGGAGTCCTCCGGCACGTGGGTCAGGATCGTCGGTTGGACGTAGGCGTCGCCCACCGCGTCGGGGCCGCCGAGGACGGCCTTCCCGCCCTTGGCGACCGCGTCCTCGATGTGGCGTCGGATGACGGTCAACTGCGTGGGCATCGTCGCCGGTCCGTAGACGCCGCCGTCGTCATAGCCCGGGCGCACGTCCGCGGCCTGCCGCAGGAGCTCGGCGACGAACGGCTCGAAGACGCGCTCGTGCACATAGACGCGCTCGGTGCCGATGCAGGTCTGCCCCGCGTTCGACATGCCGGCCCACAGCGCCGCCTCGGCCGCAGCCTCGAGGTCAGCGTCCTCGTCGACGATGAGTGCGTCCTTGCCGCCGGCCTCGATGACCACCGGGGTGAGGGTCTCGGCGCAGGCCGCCATGACCTTGCGGCCGGTCGCCGACGAGCCGGTGAAGGCGATCTTGTCGACCGCCGCGGTGCACAGGTGGTGACCGGTCTCGCCCAGGCCGGTGACGAGATTGAGCACCGGACGACCGTGGACCACCTCGGTGAAGGTGTCGACCAGGAACCGCCCGACCCCTGGCGTGTACTCGCTGGGCTTGAACACGACCGTGTTGCCTGCGGCGAGCGCGTAGGCGATCGACCCGACCGGCGTGAACACCGGGTAATTCCACGGCCCGATGACGCCCACCACGCCCAGGGGGCGGTACTCGACCCAGGCGGCCTGGTTGGACATCAGCAGACCGCTGGAGACCTTCCGCCGACCGAGCACCTTCGCCGCGTGCTTGGCCGCCCAGGCGATGTGGTCGATCGCCAGTCCCGCCTCGAGAAGCGCGTCGCCGTGCGGCTTGCCACCCTCGCGGTGCATGAGGTCGGCCAGCTGGTGCAGGCGCCGGGTGAGTACGCTGCGCCACTGCAGGAGGTACTCCTTGCGGCCGTCGAAGCCGAGCTCCTGCCACCAGGCGGAGGCCTCGCGGGCCGCGTCGACGGCCGCGTCCACGTGGGCCTTGTCGTCGATCGGGTGGGTGCCGACGACGTCCCCGGTGGCGGGGTTGAGCGAGTCGAAGGTCGGCTGGGGCGTGTCGGCGCCGGTCTCGGCGGTGTCGATCGTGGCGGTCATGTCAGGCTCCTCGGATGAGATCGGCGGCCAGTTCGGCGATCATGACGGTGGGCGCGTGGGTGTTGCCGCGCGGGACGCGAGGCATGACGGAGGCGTCGACGACGCGCAGTCCCTCGGCGCCGTGGACCTTGAGCTCGGGGTCGACGACACTGCCCTCGATCGTGCCCATCGCGCACGTGGACGTCGGGTGGTACAGCGTCTGCCCCAGTCGCGCGACGACGTCGCGGATCTGGTCGTCGGTCGGGTGACGCACGGCCGGCTCCCAGGGCTCGTCGAGGAACCGTGCGAGGGGGCCCTGCCAGACCATGTCGAGCATGCGCCGGTACCCCGCCACCATGGCGTCCAGGTCGTCCGGATGGTCGAAGTACGCCGGATCGATGTGCGGATGCCAGGCCGGATCGGCCGACCGCAGCCGGATGCTGCCGCGACTCTCCACGCGGACGAGCGTGGGCGCGATCGTCACCGATCGCCGGACCGGCTCGTGGAGGCCGTTGTCGTAGAAACCACTCGGGGCGACGTGGATCTGGATGCCCGGCGGTCCCCCGTCGTCGCGGGAGGCGTAGAAGGCGCCGCCCTCGCCGATGTTGGACACCAGCGGGCCGGTGCCGGTGGCCCGCCAGCGAAGCAGGTTCGTCAACGTCAGGGCGTCGGCCAGGTCGGTGGTGTTGCGGGTGTGGACCAAGGTTCCGGCGACCGGGTGGTCCTGCAGGTTCTGACCCACCCCGGGCGAGTCGACGACGACGTCGATCCCGTGCTCGCGGAGGTGGGCACCGGGTCCGACGCCGGAGAGCATCAGCAGGTGCGGGCTGTTGATCGCACCGCCGGAGACGATGACCTCGACGTCGGCGCGCACGACGTGCGTCCGACCGTGCCGGCGGTACTCGACGCCGACGGCCCGGACGCCCTCGAAGAGGATCCGGGTCACGAACGCCTCGGTGCGCACGGTGAGATTGGGGCGCCGCATCGCGGGTCGGATGTAGGCGTCCGCGACGGACCAGCGACGTCCCCGGAACTGCGTGACCTGGTAGACGCCCGCCCCCTCCTGCGAAGCGCCGTTGAAGTCGTCGTTGCGCTTGAGACCGGCGGCCACTGCCGAGTCGACGAACGCCTCGGTCAGCTCGTGGGTGAAGCGACGGTCCTCGACGCGCAGCGGGCCGTCCGTGCCGTGGTACGGGCCGGCGAGGCGCTGGTTGGCCTCCGCCTTGATGAAGTACGGCAGCACGTCCTGGTAGCCCCAGCCGCTCGCGCCGTAGGCGTCACGCCACTCGTCGTAGTCGGCCGCGTTGCCGCGGATGTAGATCATCGCGTTCATCGACGAGCAGCCGCCGAGGGCGCGCATCCGGGGCCAGTAGGCCCGTCGTCCGGCGAGGTGCTTCTGGGGGCCGGTCTCGTAGTTCCAGTCCCAGCGGGTCTTGAACAGGTTGCTGAACCCGGCCGGGATGCGGATCATCTCGTCGTCGTCCTCGGGCCCGGCCTCGAGCAGGAGCACACGACGATCGCGGTCCTCGCTCAGCCTCGCGGCGAGCACCCCGCCGGCACTGCCGGCTCCGACGATGACGTGATCGAACGACTCGGCCATGACCTGCTCCTACTCGGGCGTAGCATGTGACGCTGGCCACAAACCTAGACCGCGGCGAGGCCGGAGACAACCGACTGCAGCGCGCGGCGGCCGGCACGCTGGACCCGCACCTCGAGCACCTCGATGCCGACCGGGACCCGAGCCAGGTGTCCGGCCAGCGCGGTCGCCTCGACGAGCCGGTGACGCACTCCGTGCGCGGCGCACAGCGCCTCGATCGACGTCCGTGTCGGGGTGCCGAAGACGCGCTCGAACGCGTGCGCGTACTCGGGGGCGCCCTGCTCCAGGGTGTGGAAGATGCCCCCGCCGTCGTCGTTGAGCACGACGATCGTCAGGTTCGGTCGCGGCTCGATCGGACCGATGAGCAGTCCGTTCGAGCCGTGCAGGAAGGTCAGATCCCCCATCAGCGCGATGGCGCGTCCGTAGTGTCCCAGCGCCGCGCCGATCGCCGTGGAGACCATGCCGTCGATCCCGGCCAGCCCGCGGTTGGCCAGCACACGCGGGCCGGGCATCCGCACCGGCGCGACGAGGTCGACGTCGCGGATCGTGTTGGAGGAGCCGAGCACGAGCAGTCCCCTGCCGGCGGCGTTCCACACGGCGCGGGCGACCGTCAGCTGCTCGGCGTCGAGCAGGGCGTTCTCGATCCGGTCGCCGGCCTGCAGCCAGCTCTTGAGCCAGGCGTCGTCCGGCGCACCGGCACGCAGGCCGATCCGATCGGCGAAGGTGACGTTGGCGCCCGCGACGCCGGGGAACGTGGACCGGTCGCCCAGGTGCACGATCGGCAGGTTGGTCTTGGTGAGCAGGTTCGTGACCGGACGCGAGAGCGTGGGATGGCCGGTGACGATCACCCGCTCGATGCGCTCGATGAGACGGCTGCCGAGCACGATCCGTCCGCAGGCGACGCTCGTCGACGCGCCGCGCAGACCGGAGGACGGCTCGGCCAGGATCGGCCAGGCGGCCTGCTCGGCCACGGCGGCGACCGACGGATCGGCGTCGTCGCCGGCGACGACGATCGTGCGGGGACCGAGGTCCACCAGATGCACCTGACCCCTCACGGGCTGCTGGATGGACCACGAGCTCTGGGTGAAGTCCCACGACACCGGCTCGACGAGGGGCTCGTCGAACTCGATGTTGAAGTGGAACGGCCCCCCGTCACGCACCGCACCGGGCAGCCCGGTGATCCGGTCGAGCATCGGCACCCCGGGGAAGATGCCCGGCTGCAGGGTCGTCTGGTTGGCGCCCGTGCCGCGTAGGCGCGCCGGACGGTCCGCGGTCAGCGCCATCATGGGCACCCGCGAGTGGAGGGCCTCGAGCATGGCCGGGTGCAGGTTCGCCACGGCGGTCCCGGACGTGGTGATCACCGGCGTGAGCCGTCCGGAGGCCTTCGCCAGACCGAGGGCCAGGAAGCCGGCCTCCCGCTCGTCGACGCGGACGTGCAGCCGGATCAGACCCTGCTCGTCCGCCGCGTGCAGGGCGAGCGCCAGCGGCCCGGAGCGCGACCCCGGGGAGAGCACGGCATCGGTGACCTCCTGCGCGAGCAGGGCGGTGACGAGCCGACGCGCGATCTCGACCGGACGCTCGCCACCCATCGGTTCACCCCACCCTCAGAGACTCTCCCGCACGTGCTCCAGACGCGCCTGCCACCGCTCGTCGACCTCCGGCGGCGCCGCGACCTTCGCGAACGCGTCCTCGTCCAGGACGGGGCGCGTGACGAGAAGACTACCGTCCACGGGCGTGAGCGGTTCCTTCACGACGTCGGCGGTCAGCAGGTGGGCGGTTCCGATCCCGCAGGCGTAGGGGAGCTCGGGCAGGGCGGCCGCGAGGGCGACACTCGCCGCGAGCCCGATCGAGGTCTCGACGGCGCTCGACACCGACACCGGCATCCCGATCTGCTCGGCGATCCGCAGACAGGCCCGCACTCCGCCCAACGGCTGGACCTTGAGGACCGCGATGTCGGCGGCGTCCAGATCGCGCACCCGGAACGGATCGGCCGCCCGACGGATCGACTCGTCCGCCGCGATCGGGACGTCGACCTTGCGCCGAACCTGGGCCAGCTCCTCGGCGGTCGCGCACGGCTGCTCGACGTACTCGAGTCCACCGGCGACCTGGTCGAGCTTCTTGATCGCCTTGACGGCGTCCTTGACGTTCCAGGCCCCGTTGGCGTCGACGCGGATGCGCTCGTGCGGGAGCGCGTCGCGGATCGCGGCGATCCGCTCGATGTCGTGCTCAAGCGTCTCGCCCTTCTCGGCGACCTTGACCTTGATCGTCGCGCAGCCGCTCTCGACGGCGGTGCGCGCGGCGACCTCACCGGAGCCGACGGCCGGCACGATGCCGTTGATCGGGACCCGGTCGCGCACCGGCTCGGGCCACGGCTTGGTTGCCGACTCGATCGCCGCCTGCAGCCATGGGAGGGACGCGAGGTGGTCGTACTCGGGGAACGGGCTGAACTCGGCCCATCCGGCGGGACCCTCGGTCAGCATCCCCTGACGGTGCTCCAGGCCCCGAAAGCGCGTACGCATCGGAATCGAATAGGTGCGGAACTCCACGACCCGACACTATCCCCGGCGCGCGCGGCGCGGAGCAGGTCGCCCTCCTCCTCGGCGGGACCGGCGCGATCGACCTACGGTGGCACCATGTCCGACATCGCCATCGTCGGCGGCCACGGCCAGGTCGCCCGCCTCCTCGTCCCCCTCCTACTGGACCGGGGCGACCGCCCGGTCGCCCTCGTGCGGCGTCCCGAGCACGCCGCGGATCTGCCCGGCGCCACGATCCGACATCTCGACATCGAGTCGTCGACCGTCGACGACTTCGCGGCGGTGTTCGACGGCTGCGACGCCGTCGTCTTCGCGGCCGGCGGCGGCCCGGACGGCAACGCCGAGCGCAAGCGCACGGTCGACCTGGAGGGCTCCTTGAAGTCCATCGAGGCCGCCGAGCGACTCGGCATCCGGCGATTCGTCCAGGTCTCGGCGATGCGGGTCGATCAAGACCCGGACCCGTCCGCCGGCCCGGTGTGGGCCGCCTACGTACGCGCCAAGCGCGACGCCGACACGGCGCTGCGGGCCAGCACCCTCGACTGGACGATCGTGCGGCCGGGACGCCTGACCGACGAGCCCGGCACGGGACTGGTGCAGGTCGGCGACACGGTCGACTACGGCGAGGTGCCGCGAGCCGACGTCGCCGCCGTCCTGGCCGCGGCGCTCGCCGACGAGCGGACCGTCGGCCGCCAGTTCGAGGTCGTCTCGGGAACGACGCCCGTCGCCGAGGCTCTCGCCGCCCTCTGAGCCGCCGGCGTCCCGTCCTCGCCGCTGACTACGGTGGAGAGGTGAGTGGTTCGCTGTGGCCCGTGTCCGGATCGGCGCGGGAGGTGCTGGAGGCGCTGCGGCCGTGGGTGGCCTCCGGCGGCGAGCCACTCCTCCTGCACACGTCCGGCAGCACCGGCGACCCGAAGCCGATCAGGCTGTCGCATCGCGCGGTCCTGGCCTCCGCCCACGCTGCGCTCGACCGTCTCGGAGGGCCCGGACAGTGGCTCTCGGCACTGCCCGCCACCGGCGTCGGCGGGCTGCAGGTCCTCGTGCGGTCGATCCTCGCGGGCCACGATCCGGTGTTCCTGCCCGAGCACGACTCGATCGAGGCCGCGATCGGCGCGATGGACGCCGACCGGCGCTACGCCTCGCTGGTGCCCACCCAGCTGTTCCGGCTCGTCGAGTCCGGCCGCGCGGCGGCGCTCGCCGATCTCGACGTCGTCCTGCTCGGCGGTGCCGCGGCCCCACGTGCCGTCCTGGAGCGGGCCGCGGAGGCCGGCGTGCGGATCGTGCGCACCTACGGGATGACCGAGACCTGCGGCGGATGCGTCTACGACGGCGTGCCCCTCGGCGGCGTCACGCTGCGCATCGAGGACGACGGCCGGATCGCGATCAGCGGACCGGTGCTGGCCGAGGGCGTCGGACCGTGGCTCGTGACGAACGACCTCGGGCGGGTCGACGAGAGCGGACGCCTGCAGGTGCTCGGCCGCGCCGACCAGGTCGCGATCAGCGGGGGCGTCAACGTCCCTCTCGCCGCGGTGGAGTCGGTGCTCCGTGACCTTCCGGGCGTCCTCGACGTCGTGGTCGTCGCCCAGCCCGACCCGGAGTGGGGCGAGCGGGTGGTCGCCTTCGCGGTCGGGGCGCTGGACCGGGACGCCGCCCGGGAGGCGATCGAGCGCGCCGGCCATCCGCGCCCGTGGACCCCGCGGGAGGTCAGGGTCGTGGACGCATTGCCGCTGTTGCCGAACGGCAAGCCGGATCGGGTCGCCTTGAGCCGCCGGACTGCGCGACCGGACGACAACGGCGACTCCTAGACTCGCGGGGTGACTACTCCGACCGGGCTGCGCCTGTGGATCGAAGGGGCGCGGCCGCGCACGCTGCCGGCCGCCATCGCCCCTGTCGCCGTGGGGACCGGCGCTGCCGCCTTCGACGACGGTGCGGTGTGGTGGAAGGCGCTGCTCGCCCTGGCGGTCTCCCTCTGCCTGCAGATCGGTGTCAACTACGCCAACGACTACTCCGATGGGATCAAGGGCACCGACGAGAACCGGGTCGGCCCCCTGCGGCTCGTCGGGTCCGGCCTGGTCGCCCCCGCCGCGGTGAGGGCGGCCGCCGTGGCGTTCCTCGGGCTGGGCGCCGTGTTCGGCCTCGTGCTCGCCGCGACGTCGAGCTGGTGGCTCGTGCTCGTCGGCGCGGTCGCCATCCTGGCCGCGTGGGGCTACACCGGCGGATCGCGCCCGTACGGATATCGGGCGCTCGGCGAGCTCAGCGTCTTCGTGTTCTTCGGCCTGGTCGCGGTACTCGGTACGACCTTCGTCCAGCTCGGCACGATCAACGGCGTCAGCGTCGCCGGTGCCGTCGGCGTGGGCTCGCTCGCGTGCGCGATCCTGGTCGCCAACAACCTGCGCGACATCCCGACCGACAGCCGGACCGGCAAGCGCACGCTCGCCGTCGTCCTGGGCGAGCCGGCCACGCGACGGCTGTACGTCACGCTCATGGTGGTGGCCTTCGTGCTGGTGGTCGCCTGGACCGTCACCCAGACGATCTGGGCGATGGCGGCGCTCGTCGGCCTGCCGCCGGCGCTGCGCGCCACCGCGATCGTCCGCGCCGGGGGCACCGGCCGCGACCTCATCGCGGTGCTGCGCGACACCGGCGTCGCCGAACTGCTCTACGCGATCGGCCTGACCGCCGGCTTGGTCATCGGCTCCCGCTGGTGAACGTCCCGGTGCGGGTCAGCTCGGCCAGCCTGTCGAGATGGGGCGCGAGGTCGAGGCCGTGCTCGGCGACCCAGCGGTCGTCGAAGTACGTGTGGGCGTAGCGCTCGCCTCCGTCGCACAGCAGCGTGACGATCGACCCGGTACGACCTTCCCGCACCATCTGTGCGGCGACGCCGAGCGCCGCCCACATGTTGGTGCCGGTCGATCCGCCGACCGGCCGCCCGATGAGGTCGGAGGTCCAGCGCATCGCCGCGATCGAGGCCGCGTCCGGGACCCGCACCATGTCGTCGACCACGCCGCCGACGAACGACGGCTCCACCCGCGGGCGACCGATCCCCTCGATCCGCGGCGCCCGGTCGGTCGTGACGTCCGAGCGATCCTGGGCCCAGCCGTCGTAGAACGCCGAGCCCTCCGGATCGGCGACGAGCAGCCGGGTCGGGAACCGGCGGTACCGGATGTAGCGACCGACCGTGGCGGCCGTCCCGCCGGTGCCCGCACTGACCACGATCCACTCCGGGATCGGATGCGGCTCGTGCGCCATCTGGGCGAAGATCGACTCGGCGATGTTGTTGTTCCCCCGCCAGTCGGTGGCCCGCTCGGCGTAGGTGAACTGGTCCATGTAGTGACCGCCGCAGTCCTCGGCCAGTCGCTGGGCCTCGGCGTACATCCGCCGTGCGTCGTCGACGAAGTGGCAGCGTCCGCCGTACCACTCGATCAGCGCGACCTTCTCGGCGCTGGTGTGGCGTGGCATCACCGCGACGAAGGGCAGACCGAGCAGGCGCGCGAAGTACGCCTCCGAGACCGCCGTCGAGCCGCTCGACGCCTCGACGATCGTGGACCCGGCGTGGATCCAGCCGTTGCAGAGCGCGTGCAGGAA
>Ga0079224_100007858_pt1 | contig 14375 bp, 11 predicted proteins | sample Stecom2015_FD_80414 | JGI IMG/M metagenome (GOLD analysis project Ga0079224, IMG submission 80414) | Agricultural soil microbial communities from Utah to study Nitrogen management - Steer compost 2015 | ecosystem: Environmental > Terrestrial > Soil > Agricultural land | place: USA: Utah...
AAATAAGTGGCCTCAGCGAATAGCGTACTCAATTCGGCGTGTACGACTGGAGGGAAGACGTATCGGTCGATAGCATGCAATATATCTGTTGTATGCTCGATGGAGGATACGTCTTTGAAAACCTCGGCGAGAAAATCAGCCGGTAATACTGCCCATTTTGGCACATGCAGACCTAACTGACCTAGTTTCAGCAGATTTTTAGCTTTGCCACCTATCGCTGGGTGTTCTATATATTGATATTGATTACCTTGAATAAAAATCATGTGTTTCTTTTTTTTGAATGAATGTTGTTACCCAAACAAGCGTTCTAACATCGGCACACCACCTAAGCTGAGGTACATAGCAATTGTCCACCCCGCCGAGGTCAATTCCATCGCTTTTGCACGCTTACTCGTCATATTGTTCATAAACAGCACAGCCGGAATACAACTCAACATAAATATAGTCGTTAAAATGATATAAGCAAGTATACCGTATCCGGCATAATACGATGCTGCTATACTTAACAGCCACGTGACGAATAAAATGACTACCCATAATCTTGTCGCTTTTTTAGCACCTAATAGATACGAATAGGTTTCTACGCCGACTTTTTCATCGGATGGGTTTCTTATTTTTCGTCCAATTTCAAGTACGATACCGTTCATAAAAGAAACAGCAAAAAAGAATAGCAGTCCTTTAGGCGCATCGATACCGGCTAGCAGCCAATCCAATCCACTGGCGTAGATATCAATTAGTGGAATAATCAGCATGTGCGAAGTCACATACCAAAAGGGGCGCTTCTTCAACCAGTCTGCTACAAAAAACTCCTTGCCCATCAAACACAGGTAAAAAATCACGATGCAATAAATGAGCAACATCTTAGGGAAGAAGATCAGGTTGATGACGATTTGTGCTAGGAATAGCAGAATACCTAACGATCTCAGTTCTTTAAACGAAATCAAACCACGGGGAACAGGCAACTCCTTCCGGTACATCGCATCTTCTTTGGCATCCTTGAACTCGTCGAATATCCTAACGAGTAGAAAGAGTGTGACCGTCGTAAATACGCCTGCCAAAAAATGCTGCCAAGAGATGAAACCTTCCGCACCTCTTGAAATTCTGGAATAAGATACCGCCGAAAAGCTAAAGGCGCCGATCATAATCCCGTGCGCAAACAAGGGAAAACGTTCACGCTGATATATCCAGAAACGCTTGATGAAAGAAGCGTTATTTTCTTCCGGATTACTGTATTCATTTTGTTGTGTTGTCATCATAAGATCTTATAAGTAAACTAGCCAAAAAACTGCGCCTGCAAAAATTAAACTGTCAAACCTATCCAATACACCACCATGTCCGGGGATGAGCTTGCTATAATCTTTTAAATTGCATCGACGTTTGTACCAAGAAGCTAAGGCATCACCTACAAAAGCCGCCGTACAGATGAATAATGGCGAAAACCATATCGCATATCCAGACATATTCAACCATTGCATTGCGAACAACCCCGTAGCGAGTCCCATTACATACCCGCCAATAACACCTGCTATAGTTTTATCCGGACTGATTTTTGGCAGCACTTTCTTCTTACCAAAAAGCTGCCCCGAAATTTGGGCAAATCCATCAAATGTGAATACAATAGTATAAACGTATAATACCCTTTCCAACGCGACTTGACCGGAAAATTGATGAAAGCCAAAAGCTATTGCCATATAAAATAGGATGGATAGTCCTAAAAACAATATTCCTTTGTTTGACGAGCGCCAGCCTGTAACGATTTCGTGTGCTCCAATGATGAGTAGTGCAATAGCCAGATACGGCATAATGCCATATTGGATACACCAAACGGTTATGCTGACCGCAAGGAGGTAGAAGATATACTTCACCCAACGTGCATTCCTTTGCTCGGCATTACTCTTCCTATTGAGGGCGAAGATGGCTATCCCACCGATAGTGAAGAATATAACAATAAGATAGAATAATGTCCAAAACATAATCCATTATATTTTATGTCGGAAGACAAAGAATACACTCTTTAGATTAGAACGGAGCCTGGGCAACGATACAACCAATAGCAATTCTTCCAGATAAGATAAACAGCTTACCGCTACCATGAAATAAAAATAGGGTTCCCAAAAGCCGAAAAGGAAAAAAGTAAATATAAATATACCTTGAATATAGCCGATGGCTTTGCTCGACCACAGATGAAAGCTGGGGAAACGTCCAAATCGTAATAAAGCCAACAACTGTGGAAGCAACCATAACCCTATCAATACTATAAATTCAAACCTATATTCTTGCACAAATTCCCGTTCCAGTACAATCATGCCCACAAAAGCCATGATATAGGTTCCTATATCCGCTAAAGAGTCCAATCTTGCTCCCAGCTCGGTCTGCAGTTTGAAGGCGCGGGCAATCAAACCATCCAGAATATCCGTAATCAGATTAATGGACAGGAGGGTGATGAACAAATTTTTATTTTCGCTAACGATGGCATATATAATAAACGGTAACGCCAAGATGCGGTAAGCGGAGAGTGCATTTGGCACATTCCAGGTATTTTCCTTTTTGGCTTCCATGGTCTTCTATTTTTTTCGTCCAAACTTCTTGTGTGCCTGGGTGAAATGTCCGGCAGACAATGCTGCGGCAATCGAGAGTTCGCCTGCCAGAACAAGTGCTCCACATATTTCAGCAAATTTCCGGGCCTTTCCTGTTCCGTAACAATCCATCATTTCCAGACACTCCCGCTGTGTGGGAAGATGGGTTCCGCCACCTACGGTACCTACTACTAAATTAGGTAACGTCACACTGGCGTACAAGGATCCGTCTTTATTCCACTCCATTCTGGTGATGCCGGTAGCGGCTTCTGCTACGCAGGCAACGTCTTGGCCCGTAGCCAGAAACAAGGCTGTTAATCCATTGGCATAATGCCCCTGCGCGCCAATCGCACCGCTCTGTATAATACCAATGGTAGATGAACGCCAATATTCGGCCATCAGTTCCGGTGTGGTTTTGAGAACCTTATTTACAATTTCTTCCGATAATACAATCTCTGCTGTTACCTTTTTTCCTCTGACATTCGTAAAGGATAAAGCTGTAGCCTTCTTGTCTCCCGAATAGTTGCCTTCAATAAACCACAGCGTTGGTTTGGTTGGGCATTGTTCTGCAATATATTGGCAAACGGCATCGGTACAGATCGTCACCATATTCTGGCCAGCGGCATCGCCCGTATGATATTCCAAGGTGACGATGAGATGATTGCCCTCGATTTGGATTTTGATATCCATCAATTTGGCAAATCGACTGGTCTGTCCGACAATTTCTTTCAGCTTGTCGACTTGTGGAAGGAGCCAGGCTACAAAAAGCCCTAAGTCAGCAATATTTTCGAATTTGAATACCGGGCTACGTTGCACGCCTTCCAACAGACAGATGGAGGTGATTCCCCCCGCCATGGAGCAAGCCTTTGCACCACGATGATACGATGCGACTAAAGCTCCTTCACTCGTCGCTAGGGGTACGTAAAAGTCGCCTTGGGCAGATGAACCGATCACGTGCAATGGTCCAATAACGCCTGTGGGAACACGGGTCATACCGATATAGTTTTCGATGTTGCCATTCAAAACTGGGAGGTCGTCAAAGATTTTGTTCGTTATCAAGTAGGGGAAATCTAGGGTTGTCTTGTTTTCCAAAAAAGCCTTTCGTTGTTGGATTCCATCTGCAGTTACTTCCGGTTCGAATGGTAATGTGTTTTCCTTGCTAGGAATGGAAGCCTGACGATTCCTAATATTTCCAATGATATGTTCCATGTTCTGCACGGTATTAATAATGTGTAGTGCAGTGCTTGCTTTTTCTATTGATGATGCCATGAGTCAAAAATTATATTTACTAATTAACGATCGTACCATGCAAATCTATTGTGATTTTCACGTAATCATTTGCGGTAAAAAATATTTTTTAGCTTTATATTTGTGATTATCGCAAAAATATGTATCAAGAAATCCTAATCAATACCATACGAAAGAAAATCGGTCAACATAAATCGATTATAGAGGAGGTGGCAGGCACACTGGATATTAGCTATGACGCAGCTCATCGACGTATTTCGATGAAAAGCAAGTTTTCTATTGAAGAAGTAGTCCAATTAGCTAATCACTATGGTATTTCAATGGATAAGCTTTTCCAGGGAAGCGACAGCGTATTGGTTAAGAAAACCAAAGATGTCCAAAGTTTTGATGGTTTAAGCCTATATCTCGAAAGTTCGTTTAAATATCTTAATGCACATGCAGCGGACAGGGGTACTTCGTTGTACTATTCGGCAAAGGACATTCCGTTGTTTTATACTGTAAATACGGATTTACTGTCGAAATTCAAACTATATGTATGGCTTTACTTACTGAATCTCGAAGATATGAATATATCTTTTGATGTCTTTTGTAACAAAGCACCTATTATAGACCACAGTCAGAAATTAACGTCGTTCTACGCTTCCGTGCAGACAAATGAAATATGGAACGATACCACCATTAATAGTACATTACAGCAGATTATATACTTCTTTCATTCTGGGCTCTTGTCTGCCGAACATGGAAGGACACTCTGTGATAGCCTTAAAGAGCTAGTCTTCGGGCTGGAGCAGAAATGTACGGACAAAAACGATCAATATCGTTTATACTATCATGATTTACTGATCTTGAACAACAATGTGTTGATTTCGGATCAACAGAAAAAATCTCTTTTTGTGCCATATACTATGTTAGGGTATTATATTACGCATGACGAAAATACCTGTAAAACCGTGTATGATTTCTTTCAGTATCAACTGAAAAACTCCAAATTACTCAATACTGCGGGTATAAAAGACAAGAAAATGTTTTTCAATCGGGTATATCAGAAAATCGATTTCTACAAAAACCAAATGACAGTCTTTCCGGATATGCTGTAGTTTCTTTATCAGTTTTTGTTATTATTAGTACATTCTCATACCTTTGTGTCGCTCTTTTAGGGTAAATAATAAAAAATTGAATATGAGTTTAGTAATCGTAGGTACAGTGGCTTTTGACGCCATTGAAACACCTTTCGGAAAAACCGATAAAATTGTAGGAGGTGCCGCTACGTTTGCCGGTTTGGCAGCTTCATACCTATATAATAAAGTGAAATTAGTTTCTGTCGTTGGAGAAGACTTTGGAGACGATAACCTAGACATTCTCAAATCGAAAGGGATTGATGTAGAAGGTGTAGAGGTAGTGAAGGGCGGAAAATCGTTCTTTTGGTCGGGTAGATATCACAACGATATGAATAGCCGTGATACCCTGGTAACTGAATTGAATGTGTTGGCGGATTTCAATCCGAAACTGCCGGATTCTTATCAAGATTGTAAATACTTGTTATTGGGCAATTTAACTCCTCAAGTACAGATGGCTACATTGGACCGTTTACAAAATAAGCCGAAATTAGTCGTCTTGGATACGATGAACTTTTGGATGGATATAGCACTGGATGATTTGAAAGCCGTCCTGAAGAAAGTCGATGTATTGACTATCAACGATGCGGAAGCACGCCAACTCTCCGGTGAATACTCCTTGGTGAAAGCGGCGCAGATTATATTGGAAATGGGGCCCAAATACCTTATTATTAAAAAGGGGGAACATGGTGCTTTGTTGTTTGGTGAAGGGCAGGTATTTTCTGCTCCTGCATTGCCATTGGCGGATGTTTTTGATCCGACAGGGGCAGGTGACGCATTTGCCGGTGGTTTCATAGGATATTTGGCAAAAGTAAAGTCGATTAATTTTACCAATATGAAAAATGCGGTTATCTATGGTTCAGCATTGGCCTCTTTCTGTGTGGAGAAATTTGGAACGGAACAGTTACAGCAATTATCTCCAGCTGATATTAGCCAAAGAATTCAACGGTTTATCACGTTGTCTAGTTTTGAATTAGTAGGTTAAAAATAGAATCTATAAAAAATGCCCGAGTAGGGCATTTTTTATAGATTTTAATAGCTGAACTTATAGGCATTTAATGTTTTTTTCATGACCTTACGTGCTACATGAATGCGTGTTTTTACCGTTCCTATTGGTATGTTCAGATGATCAGATATCTCATGGTATTTATAACCTTCGAAATACATCGTGAATGGGACATAATAATCTTCTGACAAGTTAGATAACGCGTGATTAATATCTTCCATAACGAATTTATTTTCACCTCTATTCTTTGTTGCTGAGACAACAAGGTTTGCGCTGGTAATCTCTTCTTCTTTCGTAATGAAAGAATTTGTTTTTACAACCCGTCGGTAATTATTGATGAACGTATTTTTCATAATGGTGTACAACCAGCCTTTTAGATTGGTGCCCTCTTTGAAGTTTTTAAAATAAGTAACGGCTTTCAAAAGAGTATCTTGCACTAAATCGTTGGCATCATCCTGGTCCCTAGTGAAATTTCTTGCGTACGCTTTTAGTGATTCTGATTGTCGAATGACCAAAGTGTTGAATTCTATTCTGTTCATATTAGACTGGATTAAAAAGTTTACACTACACTAAATGAACAACTTCTGTTCAATTAGCTATTTCAAGGTGTATTTCATTTGCATGAACTACGGTTGCATTCAAAATTATACAAATGGCGTGCTAAACTTTTCGATTATCGTTAAGTCTAAATGAATATCCCGTTAAATTTATGTGCAAAAATTCGGTTTTCCCAAAAATAACTCTTTAACAGCCAATAGAATAAAGGGGTGCTGACGTTTTTCACAATTCGAACTCACAATTGTTGAAAACTTCTATAAGATATTTACTTCTCTTTCTAGTGTAATTCCAAATTTTTTATACACATCGTTCATTATTTTAGACGATGTCGTGTAGATTTCTGAACCGCTTGCATCACCTAAATTGGTGATTACCAATGCTTGATTTTTCCAGACAGCTACGTTTCCGTCTATTTTTCCTTTCCATCCGCAGGCTTCTATCAACCAACCTGCAGCAAGTTTGACTTGATTTTCGTCGACGATATAAAAAATAATATCCGGATATTTTTTCTGCAATTCGTTGAACACTTTTGTCGGGATGATAGGATTTTTAAAAAAACTGCCGGCATTGCCGATAGTAGAAGGATCCGGAAGTTTTTCTACACGAATATGTGACACTACTTCGGCAATATCTTTTATAGTCGGAGAGGATATGCCTCTTTTCTGCAATTCTATATTGATTGCACCGTATGAGGTATTAATTTCATGGTGTAGCCGCAATTTATAAGTAACCGACGTGATCACGAAGCGACCTTTGTATATAGATTTAAATATACTGTCGCGGTAGGTAAACTTACAGTCGTTGTTATGGAAAGTTGTAAATTCTCCCGTGGTCGTATCAAATGCCTGACAGGAATAGAATACATCCATGAGTTCCGCGCCATAAGCACCAATATTCTGAATAGGAGAAGCGCCTACCGTGCCGGGAATGAGTGCCATATTTTCCACTCCCCCAAAATCATGTTTCACACAATACCATACAAAGTCATTCCAAACTTCGCCTGCTTTAGCTGTTATATAAATAAAATTACCCTCGATAAAATGTGTAATCCCCTTATTTCCCATTTGTAGGATCAGACCGTTATAGTCTTTTGTGAACAATACATTGCTACCACCACCCAATACGAAGAACTTTTTAGAAAACTCACCTTCTTTGAATAAGGCAGGCAGTTGGCTTTCATTTTCTATTTTTATAAAGTCTTTACAGAAAACCTCGACGCCAAATGTATTGTAAGTTTTTAGCGAGATGTGCTGCTGGATGGTATTTGTCATTTTTTGTAAACGTCTTAGATTTGACTAAATCTTTTAAAAAATCAAAAAAAGAATTAACTTTATGATGTCGCTGTAAAGATAGCATAAAGCCTAGTATTTAAATAATAAAATAGCATGTCCAAGAATGTTGATGTAAAGAGAGCGAAGATACTTGATGTTGCAAAGCGGCGTTTTGCACACTTTGGGATGGCAAAGACCACCATGGCGGAAATAGCCAAAGATCTTTCCTTTTCCAAAGCTTTGCTGTATTATTATTTTCCAGATAAGCATAGCCTATATACTGCTGTCCTGGAACACGTCATCAATGAGATGATTAACAAGGTTGAGGTATATATGAAGAAATCGTCCAGTGTAGAGGACATTCTCTTATATGCTGTCGAAAGCCGAATGACGATTATGCGGGAAAATTATAATCTGTTTGAGTATTCCTCTTCTCAATTTATCCAAAATCCGGGGGAAATGGGAAAGAATATCGGTCCGTTTTTCGAACGCATCCGTGACCAATACAGTCGGATACTGAAAAAGGGTGTTGAAAACAAAGAAATAGACGTAGATGATTTTAATGAAACAGCAGAACTATTGCTGTTTTCTTTGATGGGTATGCGTGTTGGTATCTTAAGTAAAGATTTGAACGACTGCCTGTTTCCTACGCCGGACGAATTTGATCTTATTTTGGCTAAACAGCAGAAGATGGTTAAGATTTTTATTCGGGGTTTGCGAAGTAACTAGATGTTCGTTCCACAATATGTTGCATAATCATGTCAGCGTGTACTCTAGAATTTTCGATAAACCAGAGGTGCGTGTTAAGACCACCGCATACCACGCCTGCCAAGTAAAGCCCTGCTATATTGGTTTCCATCGTCTGCGGATTGTGTGCTGGAATCATAGGAGGTTCATCGGGTATATCTATTCCGATTCTTCTTAAGAAATCGAAATTCGGACGATAGCCTGTTAGTGCCAATACAAAATTGTTTTCGAGTTCAATTGTTCCCCCGGGTGTGGAGATCATAACGGATTCTTCTTTTATTTCCGTAAGCTTACTTTGGTAATATACGTCAATTTCGCCAAGCGCAATCCTGTTTTCTATATCCGGTCGTACCCAATATTTTACACGAGGACCTATCTCCGGACCACGAACAACCATTGTTACTTTTGCACCTTTTCTATATGTTTCCAGCGCGGCATCTACAGAGGAGTTGCTTGCACCTACAACGACAACGTGTTGGTTGGCATAGAAATGTGGGTCTTTGTAATAGTGGGAAACTTTTGGAAGATCTTCTCCCGGTATATTCAACAACATAGGTACATCGTAAAAACCGGTAGCGACCACAACTGAGTACGCTGTGTACTGTCTTTTAGTCGTTGTCACGATAAAGAGATCGCCTTTTTTTTGTACCTCTACTACTTCTTCGAAAAGATATGTATTTAAATTGAATTTCCCGTTAATACGTCGGTAATACTCCAATGCTTCTGCTCTTTTTGGCTTTGGTAACGTTGTAACAAAGGGTGTATCGCCGATTTCCAACCGCTCTGATGAGGAGAAAAAAGTCATATTCAACGGATAGTTATATAGAGAGTTTACGAGACAGCCTTTTTCGATGATGATATGGGATAGATCTGCTTTCTTTGCGGCGATGCCACAAGCTAATCCAATGGGACCAGCACCTATAATTAATACGTCAAAATGATTATCCATTTGCTAAACCTATTCTTTCGTCGGGCTCAAGTTCTGCTACACGACTAACAAGCTCCTGTGTGACTTTGTGTAAATCTCCTGAAATTTTGCCTAAAAACTGTAATTGTTCTGTAATTAATTTACTTTCGTCGTTTTCGTCCGTCATCTCGTTGAGATTTGGGAATTCTTCTTTAGGCTCAAACGCCTCTTCTCCGTCGTGAGGAGGGATTAAAGTGATCGCTTTATTCAGTTCGGAAAGTGCTTTTTTTAGCAATTTAACATGTGCTGCATGATAGGAACTGATATCTGCTTGATTTACCTGTGTAAGGAGGTTAGCGGAATGTGAAGAAAGGATGTGATCGAGGATGACAAACCTGTTGACTTCTTTTGTATATTTTTGCCGCCATTTGGGCTCTGTTAGCATACGCTGGAAAGTGGATCCCATATTGGCAGAGGCAATATATACCTCTTTTCGAGCAAGTTTATAATTCGTTATGGTAAGTTCCTTACCCGAAAGAATTTGAATCGCTTGCGCCAGGTAATTATAATTAGCGATAAGTAGACTACGCATATTGTCGCGAAATTGTGTGCTCTCCCAATTAGGAAAGATCACATAACTTGATAAGAACGCTATTGCCCCTCCCAAAAAGGTGTCAATTACCCTTTCCGCTACCATTTCCAAGGAGTTCGTGCCATGAAAACTCAACATAATCAATACATAAGGTGTAATGAACATGACAGCGACAATGTAGTTGATACGGAACAAGCTATACCCTGCAAGAAAAAAACATATCAATAGTACAAACCGGATGTTTACATCGGCGATGAAAAAAATGACCGCGGCCCCGATAATTCCGCCCACCAATGTCCCGACAAGACGCTGCAAGTTCCTTTCTTGTGTAAGGCCAAAACCGGGTTTCAGAATGACCATGATCGTCAATAGTGTCCAATAGACACCGTTAGAGCTGAAATGGACTAGATTTAACGTGAGATAGGTTCCAGAAAGTACAATAGCCAGGCGCAGAGCGTGTCGGAACACAGACGACTCCAAGCTAAGGTTATTTCTAAACTTCTTCCAATCGATTTGATCCCGCGTAACGAATTGTGATGCGGAATCAATTTCTTCCTTTGGAATACTTGCTCCAAAATTAGAGGAGCTATAGCTATATATATTTTCCAGGTATTTGATAATACTACGGATGTTGATGATAACTTTCTTAAGCGGAATAGTGTTGATGCCTTTTTTATCGAGTTCCTCTATAGATTCACGTAAACGGTTGATATCGTTTTCGAATGTATAGGTAGGTCTGGGCATCCTATTGGCGTTGATGGCATAGGCGATATTGTCTAATTCGTTGGTTACTTTCAATATCACATGCTTGAAAGATATAAGTACGCCGTATTGCCCATAAGTCGATTTAATGACATTGTAATCATATTGTGTCGTCATGCTCTGCTCAAAAAGATCGACAATATCCGAAAAGATAAGGGTGAGGTAACGGCCGATTTTGGTCGTATCCTTAATGGAACGCTTGCTTTGGAAAAGAATGTCCCGAACAGATTCCTGATGCTTGTTTACCTCTACTTGTTTGTCAATCAATTTAAGGTAATTGTTGTCTATATTGACATTTGGGTCGTAAAAATTAGCTTTTAGCCGAATATAATCTGCTACATAACGTATGGATTCGGAAAGTTCTTGTTGAGCGATACGATACGGGCGTATTTGTACAAGCGACATACTGATGAACATGTACCACAGCCCCCCGAGAACGATTAGTAATAAATGGAGCCAATTGTTCTCTACGGTCAATTCATGCTGTACATTAAAGAGCATCAAAAGTGTACACATGGCGCCAACCGTTGCAGCACGCGCGTTGAAAACAGCAAGCATGGCAAAAAGGAAGCTTAATACTGCGATCACTACTGTCGTCAACACCACCGAAAAGTTGACGTGTACGATGATCAGATAGGTCAGCATGCCGATCCCAACTGTGGATAACATTCCCAGCCGACGGTGGGAGGGAGCCCCCGGTGTATCGGAAAGTCCAACCAACAAGGCGCCAAAAGAGATTAATGTACCTTGATTCAAGTACCCTAAGTAAATACATACCAATAACGGTATAATGCATCCGAGTGTGAATTTCAGTCCTTCAGCAAAGTATTGGCTGTAGAAGAAATGACTAATTTCCTTCGTCCTTTCCATAAAAAAAATGTGTAAAACAAAGATAGCAAAACCTTCATGAATCCCCTAATTCAGCAACCCTAATGAAAAGAGATTAGGCGGGTTCTTGATGTCAGAAAAGAAATCAAAGGTGATACTTTGTGTTTTTTATAACGAAAATGTCGTTTTAATGTTTTAATCATATCTAAAAGTTGCTTTTGTTGTTAAAAGTGTATATTTTAGTCCGATTCGAATTTGTTAGTTTCGAAATCTATGTTATTCCTTAATTTTAAGCATGAAGATAAGTCAAAAAAAATCTGTCTTTCACAATGAAGTTTTAACGCGCTTTGATTTGTACAAAAGCTTGTTCCTAACGTTACCTTTTCAAAGTGTAAAGCACACGGGCACCATACTTCCTTTTTTTTCTACGCACTGTGAAAAAGGTGTGAATGAGCGTTTAACGCCGGAAGATATTATCGATAGCTTCTTTGGACAATATGAACAATATGTGCAAGAGGAGGATAGAATCGATTTTCTTTTTAGAATCGTACAATATATCGAGCGGCAAGTTGTGCTTTTTGATGCCGTAGAGGATTCGGCATTTCACGCCGTGGGAAAAGCAGACGATTCGGGGGTTTTACAATCGTTATTCCGTCGTGCGCAGGACAATCCGGAGCTTAAAAAGAAGATTGTGGATAAACTTCACAACTTCTCCGTTAGACTTGTGCTAACGGCACACCCCACCCAATTCTATCCCGGTCCGGTGTTAGCGATTATTACCGATTTAATAGATGCTTTAAAAAGAAATGATGTCCATAATATTCAGCTTTTACTGCAACAGTTGGGTAAGACACCATTTATAAATAAGGAAAAACCGACACCGGTAGATGAAGCGGCTAGCTTGGCGTGGTTCTTGGAAAACGTTTTTTATAAGGTGGCATCTGAAATACAATCGAGTATAGATAGTGAATTGGAGTTACCCATCGATGACGTAAAACAACTTATTGAACTTGGGTTTTGGCCAGGTGGAGATAGGGACGGTAACCCCAATGTGACGGCAGAGAGTACAAAAAAGGTGGCAAATATGCTACGTACTATATTATTTCGTTGTTATTACCGCGATTTTCGTTTGGTGAGACGGCGAATAACATTCCGTGGAACACAAAAATATTTGGACGTGCTACAGGATTTGTTCTATGAAAATAGTTTTAATCCGATAGAAAACCCTACTGATGATACGGCGAAAATACTGGAAAATTTGAATGGTGTGAAAGAAGTCTTGAATACCATGCACGACGGTCTTTTCGTGGAATTGGTAGAAGACTTGATCCGGAAAGTTACGACGTTTGGATGTTACTTCACCACGTTGGATATCCGCCAGGATAGCAGCATCCTACGAAATACGTTTAATTACTTGGTAGAACGCTATCCTGAAACAGGACTTGACTTACAGCAGGTGACAACTTCGGAAGCCGAAAAAGAAAAACATATTCCATTTTCTGAACTAAGCCTGGGCTTTGATAATGATGCAGATAAACTTATTATCGATACTTTGGAAGTTATAGAATTGCTAAAAGACATTCAAAAATCTGGAAGTGAGCGGGCAGCGCAACGCTTTATTATCAGTAACTGCCAACAAGCATCGGATATTTTGGGCTTGATGCAATTGTTTTTATGGTCCGGATGGAAAAAAGATAATCTAACAATTGATTTTGTGCCGTTATTTGAGACAGTAGATGATCTTTCCAGAGCGGCCGACGTCATGCGAAGCTTATATGCGAATAAGGAATATGCGAAGCATATTAAACGTCGCGGAAATAAGCAAACTATTATGCTCGGATTTTCTGACAGTACAAAAGATGGTGGATACTTGATGGCCAATTGGTCTATCTATAGAGCGAAAATAGAGTTGACAGCTATCGCTCGGGAGTACGATGTAGACTTGGTCTTTTTTGATGGTCGGGGAGGCCCACCGGCTCGTGGAGGTGGAAAAACACAGCGTTTTTATGCTTCGATGGGTAAAGAGATTGCCAATGAGCATATCCAATTAACGATTCAAGGACAGACTATCAGTAGCCAGTATGGCTCGTTGGAAACCGCAAAGTATAATATGGAGCAATTGTTGCAAGCTGGGATTATATCAGAACTTCAACAGAAAGACGGTGATACCTTGACAAAAAAACAGAAAGAGGTAATCGATCAAATGGCACATGAAAGCCATGATAAATTTATGTCACTTCGAAAACACCCGTTGTTTTTGAAGTACTTGGAAACGTTAAGCCCATTGAAGCAATTGTCGGACGTAAACATCAGTAGCCGTCCGGTGAAACGAAATTCTGGTAAGGAATTACGGTTGGAAGATTTGCGGGCGATTAGTTTTGTGACGGCATGGAGCCAGTTGAAGCAGAATATCCCAGGGTTTTATGGTGTCGGTACGGCCTTGCGTTGGGCAGAGGAAAATAACTTGTGGTCGTACGTTAGGAACCTCTACGAAAGTTCGGGGATGTTCAAGACGATTATCGACAATTGTATGATGTCCATGACCAAATCAAACTTTGATATTACAGCTTACATGCAGTATGACGACACATTTGGCGACTTTTGGAAGATGTTACGTGATGAATTTGAATTGACAAAAAAATATATTCTTAAATTAAGTAACTCATCTGTATTGATGGAGGATTATCCGATCGAGCGCGCATCCGTATTAGCGAGGGAAAAGATTGTGCTTCCGTTGTTAACAATCCAGCACTATGCGATTCGAT
>Ga0079224_100007859_pt1 | contig 14374 bp, 14 predicted proteins | sample Stecom2015_FD_80414 | JGI IMG/M metagenome (GOLD analysis project Ga0079224, IMG submission 80414) | Agricultural soil microbial communities from Utah to study Nitrogen management - Steer compost 2015 | ecosystem: Environmental > Terrestrial > Soil > Agricultural land | place: USA: Utah...
GGCACACAAGAAAGCAGGCGGTAGCTCGCGCAACGGTCGCGATTCGGCCGGTCGTCGCCTCGGCGTGAAGAAGTTCGGCGGTCAGGACGTGATCGGCGGCAACATCATCGTGCGCCAGCGCGGCACCAAGTTCTATCCGGGCACCAACGTGGGCATGGGCAAGGACCACACCCTGTTTGCGCTCGGCGCGGGCAAGGTCCGATTCCACGACGGCAAGCTCGGCCGCAAGTACGTGTCGGTCGACATGATGGCAGACGCCGCCGAATAACCGGATGACTCAAGGAAAGGGTCATCCACCGGGATGGCCCGCCGGGCGGCGAAACGCCCGGACGTAGAGGGAGATCGGGCCAGCCCGTCTCCCTTTTTTCGTCTCCCTCGCAAAGCCACTGTCACATCGGCCTGCCATCGCAGGCCGGGGGCAGGAGAGGAGGACGACGATGTTCCTGCGCACCGAACGCCTGTTCCTGAGGCCGGCCTGGCCCGAGGACGCTGCCGAACTCGCTCGCGCGATCGGGCACGAGGCGGTCGTGCGCATGCTCGCCAGCGTTCCGTGGCCCTATCGGGAGGATCATGCGCGCGAGTGGATCGAGACTCAGCGCGATCCCTGCCTGCCGAACATGCTGATCACCCGGCCCGACGAGGGCGGGCGGATCGTCGGATCCGTCGGCTTGCACGAGGAAGATGGGCAGGCCGAGGTCGGCTACTGGGTCGAGCCCGGGTCGTGGGGCCGCGGCTTTGCGACCGAGGCGCTGTGCGGCCTGCTGTCTCTCGCGCGGCTGGCCGGGCATCGGCGAATCGTCAGCCGCCACGCGATGGACAATCCGGCCTCGGGGCGGGTGCTGTGGAAGGCGGGCTTCCGTCCGACAGGCCGCGCGCGCCCGTTCCGCAGCCTCGGCCGCGCAACGGACGGGCTCGTCGCCCCCGAATACGCGGTGGAGCTGGAGGGCTCCGGGCCGGCGAGCCCGTGCTGGGCCGCGCCGAACGTCTATACGCCCGGGGTCATCGCGGCGTAGCTGCGGGCAGGAACCGCTCCACGACTTCGCGGGCCAGCCGTGCCGGCCTGAGCGTCGCCGAATCGAGACAGCACCAGCTGCTGCGGACGTCGGCCAGCAGTTCCTCGCCGCGGCGGATGAAAGTGGTGAACTGCGACCGCGCGCCCTGCATGCCCTCGGCGACGACTTCGGCGACGAGGCCGTCCTCGAGGAAGGCGGGGCGCCGGTACGAGATCTCGTGCTTGAGCGCGACCCACAGGTGTCGCGCGACGGCTTCGGCCGGGGCGACGGTTTCCCAGTAGCGCGTCACGGCGTCCTGCACCCAACGCAGGTAGACCGCGTTGTTGACGTGCCCCATGTGGTCGATGTCGCGCGGATCGACCGAGATGGTGTGCGCGTACATCAGCCCGCGCTCGCCGCGGCGTAGGCGCTGTCGTACTTGCCGATCAGCGCCCGGTCGTCGCGGTTCCAGGGGTGGAAGCCGGGGAGGAAATAGGCGCACCAGGCGGGGAACACGCGGCGGAGGACGCCGGGCCGCCCGACGAGATACCAGATGAGAGCCATCTTCGCGCGCAGGCCGGTGATGCCGTCCTGCTTGAGCAACTCGCTGGCGTCGATGAAACGATTGCGGACGAAGCGCCGCGTGATCAGGAGCATTGACAGCGCCTTGACCTTCCACCGCTTCCACCGGCTCCAGTCGCGCGTCGCGTGGAGCCAGGTGTCGTAGGCGACGCCCTTGTGCTCGAGTTCCTCGACCGCGTGCCAGCGCCACAGCTCGGCCTGTTCGACCTCGGCGCCGACGAAATGCTCGGGGTGCGCGAGGAACTCGTGCGCGAACATGGCGGTGAAGTGCTCGAGCGCCATCGTCACCGCCAGCCAAGCGATTTTCGGCCGCGCGTAGACGTCGGCGATCAGCCGCTCGACCCGCGCGTCGATGGCCGACATGTCGTAGCCGGCAGCTTCCGCCGCGCGGTTGAACGCGAGATGTTCGCGCGTGTGGTTGACTTCCTGCCGGACGAACGCGCGGATTTCGGCCGCGAGTTGCGGCGGTGCGCCCTCGCGGAACGCCTTGACCGAATCGATGAACAGCGTCTCCCCGCGCGGAAACGTCGCCGAAAGCGCGTTGAACCAGGCGGTCGCAATCGGGTCGCCGTTGAGCCACCAGCGCGGCGGAGTGTCGCCACGGCCGAAACGACGATCGCGCACGACGATTGCGGGTGACTTGCTGTCGGTTGGCGCGAGGCCTAGGTCGATCGGCGTCTGAGCATTCATGATCGGCAGAGAATGGGTTTAACTGACACATATGTCAATTAGAAGACGCCTTCCGCCCGAGGAAAGTCGCCGCGCCGCGGTCGAAGCGGCGCGGGCGCTGCTGATCGAAAGCGGCCCGCAGGCCGTCACCTTGAAGGCGGTGGCCGCGCGGATCGGCCGCACGCATGCCAACCTGTTGCATCATTTCGGCTCGGCCGCCGGGCTGCAGCATGCGCTTGCTGCGCACCTGACGAAGACCGTGTGCGAATCGATCGCCGAGGCCGTCCGGGCGACGCGCGCCGGAATCGGCTCTCCGCGCGAGGTGGTGGACCTGACCTTCGACGCTTTCGACCGCGAGGGTGGGGCGGCGCTGGTCGGTTGGATGCTGCTGACCGGAAACGAGAATGCGCTCGACCCGCTGGTCGACACGATCCACGCGCTGGTCGACGAGCTGCATCCGCAGGAGCACGGTGGGGAGGGTAGCCGGCTGATCCACGAGGAGACCTTCGCGCTCGTGCTGATGGCGCTCGGCGACGGCATGATCGGCGAGCGCCTGGCCGCCTCGCTCGGCGTCCGCCGCTGCACTGCGCGCGACCGGGCCGAGGCCATGCTGGCGCAATCGATGGTCGAGGTGGGGGACTGGAAGGGGTAGAGGCCCTCGTCCAAACTAAGCTAGAATCGCTTCGCGACTAAGCTTCGCCCTTCTTCTCCCACCCGAACAAGGTCACGCAGGCTTGGGTCTGCGAAAGCGGGCCCTACTCCGAGTTGGACGAGGGCCCCTCGATCTCCAGCCACTCGGGCAGCAAGGTCGGATCGAGATCCTCGACCCGCAAATGGTCCACCGCCAGCCCCAGCTCCGGATAGGCCGCCTTGCGCCGCTTCTCGTCCGATCGCGCAAGCGGCACGACGAGCACGCGCCGATTGACCTTCTGACGCCAGTTCATCCGCGCGGTATTCTCCTGACCGACATAGCAGCCCTTCGAGAACGACACGCCGTTGAGCTCGGCCGCGTTGGCCTCGAGCCACAGCACATCGCCCAGCTCGGCGCGGCCCTCCGGTACGCCGAGCGCGAGGCGGTGGCGCAGGTAGGCGTCATCGACGGGCACATCCCCGCCGGACGCCGCGGCGATCCAGCGCTGGCCTAGCGCCGACAGCCGAGGGTCGGGCGCGCCGCCGTCACCGAGATCGGCCTGCCAGTAGACGCCGAGCGACGGGTCGACGCCGATCGTGAGCTTGCGCCGCAGCCGGTAGAGCGACAGCCGCCTCACCAACTCCTCGGCGGCTTCGGCTTCGCAGTCGAGAAACAGGGTGCCGTCGCCCCCGGGCCAGACGAAGAAATCGAACAGCATCTTGCCCTGCGCCGTGAGCAGTGCCGCATAGACCGGCAACCGCCCGGTGACGTCGTTGGTGACGAGGCCCTGAAGGAACTGGGCGGCGTCCTCGTCCTCGGCGTCGGGCGCGACGCGCACGACCGCGCGCGAAAGGAGGCGTTCGTGGGCCATGGCCGTTCAAGTCGGGCGGCCACTGGCGATAGTCAAGCCGCTGTGCCATGGGCCGCGCGATGAGCGACACGCTGACGATCCGCCGGCCCGACGACTGGCACGTCCACTTGCGCGACGGCGACATGCTCCGCGCGGTCGCGACCCACACGGCGCGCCAGTTCGCTCGCGCTATCGTGATGCCCAACCTGACGCCGCCCGTGACTACCGCGAGCGCCGCGGCCGCCTATCGCGAGCGTATCCTCGCAGCATTGCCCGAAGGTACGGCCCTCACGCCGCTGATGACGGCCTACCTGACCGATGGCACGGACGCCGAGGATCTCGCCGCAGGGTTCGCCGACGGCGTCTTCACCGCCGCCAAGCTCTATCCGGCCGGCGCGACGACCAACTCGGCGAGCGGCGTCACCGACCTCGCGAAAATCCGCCCGGTGCTCGAGCGCATGCAGGCCATCGGCATGGTATTCTGCGTCCACGGCGAGGTGACCGACCCGGCGGTAGACGTGTTCGACCGCGAGGCGGTGTTCATCGAGCGCGTGCTCGGCCCGCTGCTCCGCGAGTTGCCCGACCTCAAGGTCGTGTTCGAGCATGTCACGACCGAGGAAGCGGTCGCCTTCGTCGAAGCTGCCGGTCCCAACGTCGCGGCGACGATCACCCCGCAGCACCTTCACCTCAACCGCAACGCGATGCTCGTCGGCGGCATCCGCCCACATGCCTACTGCCTGCCGGTTGCCAAGCGCGAGCAGCACCGCCTCGCCCTGCGCCGCGCGGCAACCTCGGGTTCGCAGAAATTCTTCCTGGGCACCGATACGGCGCCGCATCTTCGCGAGGCCAAGGAAGCGGCCTGCGGCTGCGCCGGCCTCTTCAATGCGCCCCACGCACTCGAGAGTTACGTCACGGTGTTCGACGAGGAGGGCGCGCTCGACCGGTTCGAAGCGTTCGCCAGCGAGAACGGCGCGCGCTTCTACGGCTTGCCGCTCAACGAGGGCACCGTCACGCTCGAGCGGGCGCCCTGCGAAGTGCCGGCGGAGATCGCCGGCATCGTCCCGTTCCACGCGGGCGAGACGCTGGGCTGGCGCTTCGCCGGCTAGGCTGACACCGGAAAAGAGGGACAGTCCCCACCGGAATAGAGGGACAGTCCCTGATTGGCGAGGCGGGCCGAAATGAGGGACTGTCCCTCTTTTCTTGACCCGCTCTCGCGGCGGATTCACGCCGGCACCGGTTCCTCGGGCCGGCGCCCGCGCAGCAGCTCCCAAGTGAACAGTCCCGCCGCGATCCAGATCAGCACGTAGCAGGCGAGCTGCGCCGGCCGCAGTTCCTCGCCGAACACGGTCAGCCCGAGCAGGAACACGATCGTCGGCGAGCTGAACTGGAGGAACCCGATCACCGTGTAGGGCATCCGCCGCGCCGCCGTAGCGAACATCATCAGCGGGACGGCGGTCATCGGCCCGCTCCACGCGACCGCCAGGGCCACGTCCCATCCCTGGAAGATTGCCGAGCCTTGGGGTGTGCTCCAGTACCAGCCGACGATCGCAAGCGCGACCGGGTAGAGAATCATCGATTCCACGGTCAGCCCGGCAAGCGGCCCTGCCGCCACGGTCTTGCGCAGTAGGCCGTAGATCCCGAAGGTCACCGCCATCGAGACGCTGAGCCACATCGTCGTCAGCGCGCCGATCGCGAGGATCCCGACTCCCAGCCCGGCGAGTGCAACGGCGGCCCACTGCCGGCGCGACAGCTTCTCGCCGAGCACGACCAGTCCCAGCAGCATCATCATCAGCGGCAGGATGTAGTAACCGAGGCTGGCGGCGTAGATGTAGCCGTTGTGGATGGCCCACACGTAGAGCCACCAGTTGACGGCGACCATCGAGGCGCTGCCGAACAACGTCAGCACGGCGCGCCGGTCGCGCAGGACACCGACGAATTCCTTCCAGCTTCGAGTCGCCGCGACGAAGATCAGGCACAGCGGCAGGGTGAACACGAGCCGCCAGGCCACGAACTCGAGCGGCGGCACGGTCTGCACCAGCAGCAGGTAGAGCGGCATCGACCCCCATACCGCATGCGCGCCGAGCGCATAGGGAAGGCCGCTGGAGGGACTGGGCGCGGAGCGATTCACGCGCGTTCGCCTAGTGGCGGGCGGCACCTCCGGCAAGCGATGCGAGAAAAATGCAAACCTGACGAGCGAGTTGCGGGATGTTCAGGAATCGGGCCGTAAAGATGAATGCAACAGGGTTTGCAGGAGTCGAAACATGAAGAACCCGATCCAGCTCATTTCCCTCGCCCTGGCGGCCTCCGCCGTCGCCCTGCCGGCGGTTCCGGCCGCCGCGGCCGACTTCCAGATTCCGGGCTATCACCCGTCCGCGGTGCAGACCGACACCTGGGAGCGCCATCGCAGCGACCGCCGCGGTCGCGACTACGACCGGCGTTACCAGGGCCGCTATGGCTACGGCGAGCCGGTCCACCGCAACATGCGCGTCTGGCGCGGCAATGACGGCCGGCGCTACTGCCAGAAGAAGGACGGCACGACCGGCCTGATCGTCGGCGGTGCGGTCGGCGCGCTGCTCGGCCGCGAGATCGACGGCGGCTACAACCGCTCGACCGGCACGATCCTCGGCGCTGCGGCCGGTGCCCTTCTCGGCAAGGAGATCGCCGGCGGCACGCGCTGCCGCTGAGCTGCCATGACCACCGGCCGAGGACCTCCCCCGTTCGTCCTCGGCCGGAGCGCGGCCCTTCGATCGAATTCATGAGTGGTCGCGCCGAAGCGCCCGCGAGGCCATCCGCCTCCCGGGCGCTTCGTTCGTCAGGCATCCGCCCGGCGCAATCACTTTTCAACGCTGGGATGCTATGGCGCGCCGATGCGCGGATCGATCCGAACCTCGGCGCTCGCGGCGACCCTGCTGCTGCTCTCCGCCTGCGACACCGGGGAGGAGCCGCAGCAGACGCAAGTCGAGTACGATCCCGCGACGGTCGCGGCGCTCTCCGACCCGATAACGATCGATCCCGACCTGGCCCACCAGAACCGGGGCGACAGCATCGCCTCGATCCCGTCGTACGACGGTTCCCTGCCCACGGTCGACAACGACACCGAAGCGGTCGCGGCTGCGAGAGCCGAGGCGCTGCAGCTGCTTGGCGGTCCGGGAAAGCTGCGCAAGGCACCGGCCCCCGAGCCGATTGCCGGTGAAATCCCAGCCGGTGCCGAGCTGAGCGCCGCGGCACGCGCGGCGGTGGCACCCGGCGCCAATGCCGACTGCGCGGCGCGAGTCCAATACACGATGCGCTGGGCCGCTCGGCTGCCCGCGACGTTCCCCGTCTATCCGCGCGGCGCAGTGCAGGAAGCGGCAGGAACCGACGAGGAGGGATGCTCGCTGCGCGTGGTCAACTTCGTCACGCCCGTGCCGCTCGATGAAGTCATGGATTTCTACTACAGCCGCGCGATCGCCGCCGGATTCTCCGCTCAGCGCGTGCTCAAGGATGGCGACGACGTGCTCGGCGGAGTGAAGGGGAAAGCCTCGTACACGATCTTCGCCCGGCGGCTGCCGTCGGGAAACACCGAGGTCGATCTCGTCGCCAGCGGCGCCTGACGGCCCCTCACTTGGACTTGAAGCCGACGCCGATGCTGGCGCGGGGGTGCTCCATCTCGGTGCTGGCAACGGGATAGGCGCAATAGTCCGCCGCGTAGAACGCCGCCGGACGGTGATTCCCCGAATAGCCGATCCCGCCGAACGGCGCGGCTGAGGATGCGCCGTTGGTGGGACGGTTCCAGTTCACGATGCCGGCCCGGATATGCGACCAGAACCGGTTGTAGTCGTGCGAATTGCCGCCGATCAGCGAAGCGGAGAGGCCGAAGCGGGTGTTGTTCGCTTCGGCGATCGCCTGGTCGAAGTCGTCGACGCGCAGCACCTGCAGCAGGGGGCCGAACAGCTCGACGTCGGGCCGCTCCGCCATGTCGGTCGTGTCGATCAGCGCCGGAGAGACGAACGGCAGGCCTTCGCGCAGGCGGCGCATGTGCGCGAGCGGCCTGCCGCCGTGAGACATCAGGTAAAGGAAGCTCTCCGTGAGCAGGTCGGCGGTCAGTTCGTCGATCACCGGGCCCATGAACGGCGCCGGGTCGTCGAACGGAGCGCCGACAATGATTCGGCTCGTCAGCCGCTTGAGTTCGTCGACGATCGGCTCGTAGAGGCTCGACTTCACGATCAGCCGCCGCGCCGCCGTGCAACGCTGTCCGGCGCTGGCGAAGGCCGATTGCACGATCAGCATCGCCGCGTCGGGGATCTTGGGCGTGTCCCACAGGACGATCGGGTTGTTTCCGCCCATCTCGAGGGCGACGATCTTGCCGGGGTTCGAGGCGAGTTTGCGGTTGATCGCGATGCCGACCTGGGCCGAGCCGGTGAACAGGACCCCGTCGATCGCGTCATGCGCGACCAGCGCCTTGCCTTCGTCCGGGCCGCCGATCAGCAGTTGCGCGACGTGCTCGGGAATGCCGGCGCGATGGAAGCATTTGAGCAGGAACTCGCCGCTCGCCGGCGTCTTTTCGCTCGGCTTGAGGATGACGACATTGCCCGCGATCAGCGCCGGGACGATGTGCCCGTTCGGCAGGTGCGCCGGGAAATTGTACGGGCCGAGCACGGCCATGACTCCGTGCGGCTTGTGCCTGACCGCGGCGGTTCCCTGCAGCGCGCTGTCGAGCCTGCGCTGGCCGGTTCGCTCGGCGTAGGCGCTGATCGAGATTTCGACTTTGGCAATGACCGAATCGACCTCGGTGCGCGCCTCCCAAAGCGGCTTGCCGGTTTCGCGCGCGATCAGCTCGGCAAAGGCGTCCTGTTCCTTGCGGACCTCGTTGGCGAACCGGCGTACGAGCTCGATCCGCCTGGCGACGGGCTGCGCCGCCCATTGCGGCCAGGCCTTGCGCGCCCGCGCAACGATCTCGTCGACGCTGCCGATCGCGCCGCGCCACAGCTCCGCGCCCGTGGCCGGCTCAAAGGATACAATCTCGGTATCGCTCACGGGACGGTCGGTTGACTCTCGCTCGGGGGGCCTGCGCTGCGCGGTGATAGCTTCTGTGTCCCGATCATGCCAGTCTGGCCGGTGCGTGACCGGCGGGGACGGGAGCCGGCCCGAGCGCCCGGCCCATCTCGCGCACAGCTGCGACTTTGGCAGCCAAGGGTTCCCATTCGTCGCGCTCCGCGATCGCGGCCCAGATCGTCTCGACTTCGTCGATCAACATCGTCTGCGGCCCCTCACCGGACCACAAGGGGTGGTCGCCGGCCAGCGGCGCGTAGCCGTCGAGCGCATCGGCCAGCGCCCCGCTCGCGTCTCGTCCGCGGCGGTGCGCGAAGAAGAACGCGTCGGGACCGATCTCGCGCTCGCGCATCGTCCGTTCCGAGGCCTCGATCAGCGCGATGTCACGCTCGATCCCCCGGCTCTCGACGCCGAGCCGCCAGGTGAACCGGCGCGCCATGGCGGCGTGGTAGAGGTCGGGAAAGCGCTCGAAGGCGGCCACCAGCGGCGGCGCGTCGGCCAGCTGGCGCAGGGCGATTGCCAGCTGCGCGAGGTTCCAGCGGATCGCCTCGGGCTGGCGGCCGAACGCGTAGAGCCCGCCGTGGTCGAAGTAGGCCGCGGTGAACCCGGGATTCCATTGCGGCAGCCAGCGCCACGGGCCGTAATCGAAACTCTCGCCGGTCACGTTCATGTTGTCCGAGTTGAGCACCCCATGGACGAACCCGGCGACCATGTACGAAGCGGCGAGATCCGCGAGCCGCTCGACCGCCTGGTGCATCAGCACCACCGCCGGCTGGTCACGCCCCGGCGCGTCCTCGGGCGGCAGGGGCCCCGGAAACTGCGCGAGGCAGTAGTCGACGAGTTCGCTCATATGCGCGCCCTCGCCGAGCACCGACAGGCGCTGGAACGTGCCGATACGGATGTGCGAGTGGCTCAGCCTGACGAGCACCGCCGAGCGTGTCGGCGAGGGCTCGTCGCCGCGAACCAGCTCCTCGCCGGTCTCGATCACCGAGAAGGTCTTCGAGGTATAGACGCCCAGTGCCTCGAGCATTTCCGTCGCGAGGATCTCGCGCACCGCGCCCTTGAGGGTCAGCCGCCCGTCGGCCGTCCGGCTGTAGGGTGTCAGCCCGCTGCCCTTGGTGCCGAGATCGAGCAGCCGCCCCTCGGCGTCGCGCAGTTGGGCGAAAGTGAACCCGCGCCCGTCGCCGATCTCGGGGTTGTACACGCGGAATTGGTGCCCGTGATAACGTAGCGCGAGCGGCTGCGGCAGGTTGTCCGGCAACGGCTCGAAGCGACCGAAATGCTGCACCCATTGCTCGTCGGACAGCTCACCGAGGCCGACGGCCTTGTCCCACCGCCGGTTGCGGAACCGCAGCTCGGTATTCGGAAAGTCCGCCGGCTCGACCGCGTCGCCAAGCCATTCGGCCAGCGGGAGGATCGGCGTGTCGGGCCGATAGGGGGCGGCTTGCGGTTCCTCGCGCATCTTTGCATTAGTGGGGGCGCACGAGCGGGGGAACAAGCCGACCCATGCCAGAAACCCCTCCCGCGTGGAGCGAGGGCGAGTGGACCAGCGACGACGGTCTGACGCTGCGCTACCGCGATTACCCGGGCCGCACCGACCGTCCCCCGATCCTCTGCATTCCCGGACTCACGCGCAATTGCCGCGATTTCGAGCCGGTTGCCGCCGCGTTCGCGGGCGAGTGGCGAATCATCGCAGTCGACCTGCGCGGCCGCGGACAGAGCGACTACGCGCGCGATCCGGCGAGCTACATGCCGCAGCAGTACGTCGCTGACGTCGCCGCGCTGCTCGACCAGAAGAACATCGATCGCGCCGTCATGCTCGGTACCTCGCTCGGCGGAATCGTGATCATGCTGCTGGCGGCGGCGGCACCCGAGCGCATTGCGGCGGCGGTGATCAACGACATCGGTCCCGAGGTAGAACCCGCCGGGCTCGCGCGTATTCGCGAATACGTCGGTCAGGGCCGCAGCTTTCCGACCTGGATGCACGCGGCGCGCGGGCTCAGGGAGCAGGCCGGTATCGCCTATCCCGATTTCGCGATTTCCGACTGGCTGAGGCTCGCCAAGCGGCTCATGGCCGTCGGCCCCGGCGGGCGGATCACGTTCGACTACGACATGAAGATCGCCGAGCCGTTCCATCGGCCGGAAGGCAGCGCTCCGGTCGATATGTGGCCGGCATTCCGTGCTCTCGCGGGGAGGCCGGCACTGGCCCTGCGCGGCGAAATGTCGGACATTCTCTCCGCGGCGACGCTCGCGCGCATGACCCGCGAAGTGGCCGGCCTCGACGCCGTGACGGTGCCGCGCGTGGGTCATGCGCCAACGCTCGAGGAGCCTGGCGCCCGGCAGGCGATCGCTGCCCTACTTGCCAGAATCGCATGAGCCGGCCCCCGCGCATCCTTCACCTGCACTCGACGTTCGACGCCGGCGGCAAGGAGCTGCGCTGCGTGCAGCTGATCAACGCCTTCGGGTGCGAATTCGAGCACGCCATCGTCTCCGGGGATCCCGCGCGGCGGTCGGCCGCGGCCGGGCTCGATCCCGAGGCCAGGGTCGTTTGGCCGAAATTCCCGCCGCTTTCGGGAAAGCCGTGGCCGTCGCGGCTCAAGCAGCTCGCCGAAGCCATGAGCGGCTACGATCTCATCTGCACCTACAACTGGGGCGCGATGGACGCGGCGCTCGCGCACACAATGTTCGCCGACGTGTTCAAGCTCGCTCCGCTGGTCCACCACGAGGACGGCTTCAATGAGGACGAGGCGGGCGCACTCAAGCCGAGCCGGAATTTCTACCGCAGGATCGCGCTCGGTCGCTGCTCGGCGCTCGTGGTGCCCTCGCGCACGCTCGATCGGATCGCGCTCGAGACCTGGTACCAGCCGCGCAGCAAGGTCCGCCTGATCCCCAATGGCATCGACACCGTGCGCATGGGGCGCAGGCAGAAGCGCGACGCGCTACCGCGCGTGATCAAGCAGAAGGGCGAGCTGTGGGTCGGCACGCTGGCCGGGCTGCGCAAGGTCAAGAACCTGCCCGCACTGGTCCGCGCCTTCCGTTCGCTGCCCGAGCCGTGGCAGCTGGTCATCGTCGGTGAAGGGCCCGAGCGAGCGTCGATCCTCGCCGAGGCGGAAGCCTGCGGCCTCGAGCATCGCGTGCACCTGCCCGGCTTCGTCGCCGATCCGGCGAAGGCCGTCGGCCTGTTCGACGTGTTCGCGCTGTCGTCGGTTTCGGAGCAGTTCCCGATCTCCGTCGTCGAGGCGATGGCCGCCGGGCTGCCGGTTGCAGCGCCTCGGGTCGGCGACATCGCCTCGATGGTCGCGACCGACAACGGGCCGTGGCTCGTCGCGCCCGGCGACGAGGAGGGACTTGCCGCGTCGCTTGCGGCCCTCGCGGAGGACGCGGACCTGCGCGGCCGCATTGGCGAAGCCAACCGCTCGAAGGCCCGTGCCGAGTACGACCAGAGCCGGATGATCGAGCGTTACGGCGCTCTCTATCGGGGGCTTGCCATCGTGCGATAGGGCGCTGGTCTTCATCCCGCATTCACCGCGCGGGGGACAGGGTCGAGACGACAATTGAAAAGGCGGGCCCATCCGCTAAACAGCCCGCCAAAATCGGTAAGTTCCACTTCCAGCCCAGCCCGGAATCGACACGCCCAGTGGCTCTCACTCCAGAATCCCCGAACAATCGCGAGCAGAAGCTCGAGCGCGAGCAGGAAGTCCTGATGCGCGAGGTCGACGAGGCCGTGCGCAAGGCCGAGCTCGACAGTTTCGCCAGGCGTTACGGCTGGGCTGTTGGCGGAGGCCTGGTCCTGGCGCTGGCGCTGTTCGGCGGCTGGCTGCTCTGGAGCGACCATCGCGAGGGACAGCTCGAGGAGCGCTCCGAAAAGCTGGTGAGCGCGCTCGACATGATCGACGCCGGGCGGATCGAACAGGCGGCCGGCGAACTCCTGCCGCTGTCCGAAGACGGCAGCTCGGCGACGGCGGTTTCGGCCAAGTTCGCCCGCGCGGGCATCGCCTTGCGGGACAATCGGCGCGCCGAGGCGATCGAGCTCTACGAGAGTATCGCCGGCGCCAACGGTGCGCCCGGGCCCTATCGGGACCTGGCGACGATCCGTTCGATGGCGATCCAGTTCGACGAGATCGATCCGCAGCGCGTTGTCGACCGGCTCAAGCCGCTTGCCACGCCCGGAAACCCGTGGTTCGGCAGCGCCGGCGAACTCGTTGCCATGGCTTACCTGAAGCAAAACAAGACGGACCTCGCCGGGCCGCTGCTGGTGGCGATCGCCCAGGATGAGAGCGTGCCGCAGACCCTGCGTTCGCGGACCCGTCAGGTCGCCGGACAACTCGGCTACGATGCGGTTGCCGATGTCGATGAGATGCTCGCCGAAGTGCGCGCCGAGGGTGGGGCACCGGGCCTGCCTGCAGTGGCTCCGGCCGAATGAAGATGGACCGACCGATGCATTCGATTTCCCGCCCGTTGCTCCGTCTGCCGGCTCTTGCGCTGGTTCTGGCCGGTCTCGCCGCCTGCGGCACGATTGGTCTCGGTGGCGACGGAGACAAGAACCGTACGCCGACGATCGGCAACCGCACGCCGATCCTCTCGCGGATCGCCAACGAGGTTCGGGCCGATCCGACGCTCGCGAGCGTGGCGGTCGTGCTGCCGCCGCCCCAGGTCAACAGCGATTGGGCGCAGCCGGGCGGCAACGCCGCAAAGTCGGCCGGGCACCTTGCGCTCGGCGACGCGCCCACGCGCCTGTGGACCGCTAGCGTCTCCGGTGCGAGTTCGACCCGTCGCCTCGCCACCGCGCCCGTGGTCGGCGGCGGGATGCTGTTCGTGGTCGACACCCAGGGCGTCGTCCACGCGTTCGACGCCGAAACCGGCGCGCGGCGGTGGTCGCACCGGGTGGAGGTGGCCAGCGACCTGCGCCATTCGACCTTCGGCGGCGGGGCCAGCTATTTCGACGGCAAGGTCTATGCCTGCAACGGTGCCGGGGACGTGTTCGCGCTCGACGCGCAGACCGGTGCGGAACTGTGGCGGGTCAAGCCGGCCGGGCCGCTGCGCGGATCGCCGACCGTCGCGTTCAACGCGGTCTACGTGATGACCACCGACAACCAGATCCACGCGCTGAGCATTACCGACGGCACGCCGATCTGGGACAAGGCGGCCGCGACCGGTCCGTCGGGCGTGTTCGGCGTCGCCGCGCCGGCCGCGGGGCAGGGCACCGTGATCGCCGGCTATTCGTCGGGTGAGCTGGTTGCCTATCGCTACGAGAACGGGCGCGACTTGTGGTCCGACGCGCTGGCGCGGACATCGATCTCGACCCAGGTCGGCACGCTGACCGACGTCGACGCCGATCCGATCATCGACAACGGCCGCGTCTACGCGCTCGGCCAAGGCGGCCGCATGGCGGCCTACGAACTCGTCACCGGGCAGCGCCTGTGGGAGCTCACCCTCGCCGGCATTTCCACTCCTGCAGTCGCCGGCGAGTGGATCTTCACGCTGACCGACGATGCTCGCCTGCTGGCGATAGCGCGCACGACCGGACGCGTGCGTTGGGTCACCCAGCTCGAGCGGTGGCGCAATCCCAAGAAGGAGACCGGACCGATCTTCTGGACCGGCCCGGTGCTCGCCAACAAC
>Ga0079224_100007860_pt1 | contig 14372 bp, 14 predicted proteins | sample Stecom2015_FD_80414 | JGI IMG/M metagenome (GOLD analysis project Ga0079224, IMG submission 80414) | Agricultural soil microbial communities from Utah to study Nitrogen management - Steer compost 2015 | ecosystem: Environmental > Terrestrial > Soil > Agricultural land | place: USA: Utah...
CAGCGCCAATGTGCGCCAGCAGTACGCGCAGTTGACCGAGATGCAGGTCATGGCGCAGCGCTGCGACTGGCTGGAGCCGATCGATGCACTCGCACTGTCCCTGACGGCGGCCGAACGCCGCGATCGGCTCGTGGCCGATGGCGTGGCCAACGCGCTGATCGAGTCCGACCTGAACGTGGGCAAGACCAAGGGCGAGCGTTTCGATTGCGCGAGCCCGGAAGCCGCGAACTACGCCGATGCCGTCGGGTACGCCGCCTGGCAGATGCGCGTCACCTGGGCCCTGCGCGGCCACTCGCTGCTGCCCGGCGAGGGACGTCCGGACTGGTTCAAGGGACGCAGCCCGGTGGAGCAGGACCGTGCCGCCCTGGAAGAGGCCCTTGCCGGGCTGCAGTCGCGTTTCGCGACGTCCATCGACCAGGCGCTGCCGAAGATGCAGGAAGAAGCCGGGAACATGCTGGCATTGGCTTGCCCGGGCAATGGCGAGCCGTGCCCCCGTGCGGAAGGCGAAGGGGATGCCGCGGCGGAAGCCTACGCCAGCGCCTGGCTGGCGCACGTCGAAGCCTACGCTTCCGCGCTGGCCGACACCGGGGACAAGGTCGGCACGCCGCCCGGCAGCGACTGAGCCGGCGCGCAACGAAAAAGCCCGCACATCGTGCGGGCTTTTTTGTTGCCGGTGTGGTCCTGGCAAAAAAGAACGGGCGGCTTGCGCCGCCCGTTCCATCCAGCTTCCCGTGTTGCCACGGGCCGTTGCCTAACCTTACAGGTCGGCGTCCGGGGTCAGCCACTCGTTACCCGCCCACTTTTCCGGGGTCAGGTCGGTGACCACGCCGTCGTGGTGACGGTTCAGGGCCGAAGCCTTGAAGTTCGAGCACTCGGCGGTGACGCGGATGTACCACTTGCCGGTACCGTTACCCCACATGCCGGTCGCCTTGGTCGAACCGTTCTCCAGGTCGTCCGAGTTCAGCTGCACCGACTCGTGCGCGCCCAGGGTGAAGGACACGTCCGAGGTGTGCAGGCCGGCATCGTCCTTCGCATCGACGATCACCGGGCAGATGTCGTCGTTGTTGTTGGTGAAGCGGATGAAGGACTGCGCGGTGGAATTGCCACCCGGGTTGACGTTCTGGAAGATCAGCGTCGTGCCGTTCAGCACCAGCGGCAGCAGATCGAACGGCTGCGGAGCCGGATCGACACGCTGGGTCGACAGGTTGTAACGGACAGCCAGCGAACCGGCCAGGGTCTGGGCTTCCATCTCGTCGTCGCCGTCGGCGGCAACGCACACGTAAGCGACCGACGGGGCCGGCGGCGCGCCGGTCACGTTGGCCCACAGCGCGTGGTTGGCGGTCGCGGTGAAGGTCAGCACGCCCGGGGAGGCAGCCGCCCAGGTGCCGGCGACCGGGGTCACGCCACCGCAGTTGACGTCGGCGTCGAGCCAGGCATCGCCGGCGGCGAACGCTTCCAGGTCGGAACCGGTGACGGTCACGACGATGTCGGCGGTGCCAACGATGTTGTACTCCGGGTTCAGCGCAATGGCGCTGAAGTTGTTGACGTAGGCCAAGCCCGCGTTACCGGTGGTCTGGGTCTCGGTGATGTCGAGCTCCACGCCGCCCAGGTTCATGTAGTCGTAACCGACCGGGGTGCCCTGCGACTCGCCGACGATGCCGTTCGGCGCGAAGTAGGTCTTGCGCGGATCGGCGGCGACGTCGATGGTCTTGTTCACGTCCGGGCTGACGACGGAGTCGACGTCGATGCCCCACGCCGAACGCGCGATGGTCTGCTTGGCAGCGAGGATCTGCTGGCCGCCGGCGTTCTGCACGGTGATTTCCGCACCGACCGCATTACCGGTGAACAGGCCGCCGACCAGGTTGGTGATCTGGAAGCTGTTCATGGTCAGGAAGTAATCGGGATCCGCGAGATCCGCGCCCGCACCGCTGGCGGTGTACTCGAAGTTCAGCTCCTGGCCGCTCGTCGAGTAGTACGGAACGCCGATCACGGCGATCGGGGTGCCGGCACCGCCGGACTCCGCACCTTCGGTGAAGCCGGCAACCAAGGTCGCGGCATCAGCGGTGGTGTCGAACTTGGCGCCGTTGGTCAGGGTGACCTTGACGCGGATGGTGTCGCCGGCAATGGTGCCAACGCGGGCCGCATCGGCCGCTTCCGCGCGCAGGACGAGCGAGTTCGGGGTGTAGATCGTGGTGCCGTCGTTGACGATCAGGTCCTTGGCGAACGTGATCTGCTGACCATTCGGGTAGGCAAGGTTTGCTGCCGTCGCCATACCAGGCAGGGCCAGAGCACCGACCACGGCCATGGTCAGCAGGCTCTTGTTGAACTTCGTCATATGAATCCACTCCATTAGAGGTTAGGCAACTAAATTTAGTCACAGCTTGTAGCTCTTACCGGTTACCTGCTACCCCGGTACCGGAGGATAGCCCTCTGGCAACCGGTTGCTTCAGTGAACCCGTCAAGACGAATGCCGAATCTCCCCGGACCCCCCGACCGCAAGCTACGACGGCACGTTAACCAACACATAACGCCCCGTCAAGTATGCTCTGAAGCTCTTTTTTGAGCGCTGGCGCACAGTCCTGGCCCCGGCTTTTAGGGTAATCAGGGGCACGGGATCCCCGCCAGTCGATCAGACGATGATGTCGTTGGCGCTGGTAATGGCCAGAATGATGCCGACCATGATGGTGCCGATGGCCGATCCGATCAGCAGTATCGCCGCCGGTTCGAGCAACGCCAGGAACTGCTTCATCCGCGCCCGCCCGCTGTTTTCGCTGAGCCGTGCAAGCGAGTCGAGCATGGCCGGCAACTCGCCCGAGCGCTCGCCGACCCGGACCAGGTTGTAGCCGGTCGGGCTCAGCGCGCCCTGCTCCTCCAGCGCGTCGGCCAGGGTGCCTCCGGCCCTGACGGTACGGGCGGCCTCCTCGAGCCTGGCCAGGCGCCGTGGCGAGCGCACGCTGCCCTGGGCCAGGGCCAGTGCATCGAGCAGGGGGACACGATTGCCGAGCAGGGTCGCAAGGATCCTCGACCAGGCCGCCGTTTCCGCCTCGACGCGCCAGGGCCCGATCACCGGCAACCCCTCCAGCCACTGGAACACCCGGGCGCGTCGCAGCGGATCGCCGAACTGGCGCGCGACGAGCACCCCGGCGGCGACCGCAAGGCACAGCAGCAACCACCACCATTGCCTGGCGAACGTGCCGGCGGTGAGGACGGCCCAGCCGAGCCACGGGAGGTCGGCGCCACGGTCGAGGAGCATCGAGAATTTCGGCACCACGAAGGCGAACATCATCACCACCGCCCCGATGCCTGCCGCGACCAGGACCGCCGGGTAGGTCAGCGCCTGGCGGATCTCGGTGCGCACCTGTTCGTCGTACTCCATCTGCGCCACCGCATCCTGCAGCGCCTTGCCCAGCTGCCCGGACTTCTCTCCGCTGCGCACCAGGGTGCCCACATAGCCGGGCAGCGCCAGGCCGCTGTCCGACAGCACTTGCGAAAACGACAGGCCGCGACGCAGACCGGTGGACATCTGTTCCAGCGCATCCGCCAGGCGCGGGTGCCGGCTGACCGAGGCCTGGCTCGCCACCGCCTCGGCCAGGCCAACGCCGGACTGCAGCAGCGTGGCCAGCTCGTGCAGCATCAGCGTGGTGTCGACCGGACGCAGGCGGCGGACGCGCCCTTGCCGCGCCGGGGTCGCGCCGGCTTCCCCGATCGACAGCACGGCCAGCCCGCGGCGCTCGAGCGAGCGAGCGGCTTCGCGCTCGCTGGCCGCGACCACCTCGCCGTCGAGCATCGCGCCCTCGGCGTTGTAGGCCTTGAACACGAAACGCGCCATCAGACCGCGGTCACCCGCAGGACTTCATCGACGGTGGTGATGCCCTGCCAGGCCTTGAGCAGGCCGTCGTCGCGCAGGAACCGGTGGCCCTGCTCCCGCGCCATCGCGCGCAGCTTCTGGTGGTTTGCGCCGGAGACGACGGCGACCTGCATCGCCTCGTCCACCGGGATCATTTCGTAGATGCCGATACGGCCGCGATAACCCGTGCCCTGGCATTGTGGGCAGCCCACGGCCTCGCGCCACTGCGCGGCGACGTCGCCCAGCACCTGTCTCGCCCAGTGCCCAGCCTCGGAGGCGATCGTGGGCAGGACCTCGCCTCCCGGCTTCGAGCAGTGCGGGCACAGCCGGCGCACCAGTCGCTGCGCCTGCAGGCCCTTGAGCGGGGTGGCCACCAGGAACGGTTCGACGCCCATGTCGATCAGGCGCGTGAAGGCGCCCAGCGCATCGTTGGTGTGCACGGTGGACATCACGAGATGGCCGGTGAGCGCGGCCTGGATCGCGATCTCGGCCGTCTCGCGGTCGCGGATCTCGCCGACCATGATCACGTCCGGGTCCTGGCGCAGGATCGACCGCAGCACGCTGGCGAAATCCAGTCCGATGTCGGCGTGGGTCTGCACCTGGGTGATCCCGGGCAACTGGAACTCTACCGGGTCCTCGACGGTGATCACCTTCTTCAGTCCGTCGTTGGCGGCAGCCAGCGTCGCATACAGCGTCGTCGACTTGCCCGAGCCGGTCGGGCCCGTGACCAGTACGATGCCGTGCGCCTCGCGGCTCCATGCCTCGAGCAGCTGCAGGTGGTCCGGCGCCATGCCCAGCTGCGCCAGGCCCAGGTCCTTGCGTTCCTTGGGCAAGAGCCGCAGCACGATCGATTCACCGTGCACGCCCGGCAGCGCCGAGGCGCGGATGTCCATGGCCTGGCCGCTGGCGCGCACGCTCAGGCGGCCGTCCTGGGGCAGGCGCCGCTCGGCGATGTCCATGCCGGAAATCAGCTTCAGGCGCGAGGCGACGGCATTGAAACGTTCGCGCGGCAGCCGCAGCCGCGGGTAGAGCACGCCGTCGATGCGGAAGCGCACGACGAACTGGCTTTCCTCCGGTTCCAGATGAATGTCCGACGCGCGTTGCTCCACCGCCTGCGACATCAGGTTGTTGACCAGCTCGACGACCGGCGCCTCCTCGGCCAGCTCGCGCAGGTGGCGCACGTCGCTGGTGTCGCCCGAGGCCTCCCGGTGTTCCTGCGCCAGCCCATCCAGGGTGCGCTCCAGCAACTGCGCGGGGACCAGCGCCAGGCGCACGTCGCGGCCCGGGAGCAGGTAGGCCAGCGCTTCGGCCAGGCCGGGTGCCATCGGATCGCGGCTGGCGCACCACGCCTGGCCGCTTTCGTCTTCCCAAAGCAGGACTTCGCGATCCTGCATCCAGTCGAACGGCGGCCCGCCCTCGCCGTTCGGCATCACCCATTCGCCTGGCGCCGGCATCGGCTGGTCGCGGCCTGCCACGGGCAAGCCCGACTGCTGCGCCAGCGCATCCAGCAACTGGTCTTCGGAGATCGCACCGATCCGCACCAGCAGGCTGCCCAGGCGGCCACCGACGCTACGCTGCAGTTCCAGCGCGCGCTCCAGATCCGCCGGCCGGATCGCTTCCCGGGCCAGCAGCAGTTCGCCGAGCAGCATCGGCGCGGCGGCGGGACTCGTGGCATTCATTCGCTGGAGGATCGATTCGGGTCCATGCAGCATTAAAGCAGGTCGGCGAAGCCGCGTCGCAGGATCGCGAACACCTGCCGTCCCAACAGATAGACCGCGATGGCCACCAGCAGGTAGGTGCCGGCCTGTACCGGGTCGGGCCAGGCGCCATGCAGCAGGCAGGCGCGTGTCGCCGCCACCGGCCAGGTGATCGGGTTGTAGGCGACGATGCCCGACAGGGCCCCGGGCACCATGTCCACCGGGAAGAACACCGCGCCGGTGAACAGGAGCAGCATGACCAGGATTCCCGTCACCTGGCCCAGGTCGCGCAGGTAGACGCCCAGCGCGGAGAACGCCAACGCCAGGCCGAACAGCAGCAACAGGTATGGCGCCAGCACCAGTGGCAGGGCCAGCGCCGACAGGTGCCAGCCGCTGCCGGCCAGGCCGTTGACCACGACCAGCAAGGCGAAGCCGACCATCGCGTGGAACAGTGCCGTTCCCAGCGGTACCGCCACCAGCACGGGCAGGGGGAACACCATCTTGCGCACGAAGTTGGCGTTGCGCTGCATCAGCGTCGGCGCCTGGCCCACCGCTTCGGCGACCAGGCCATGCACCAGCAGGCCGGCGAACAGGTTCAGGGCAAAGCCGACGTGATCGCCCTCCGCCAGCCCCGGCCAGCGTGCACGGAAGACGGCGCCGAACACGAAACCGTAGACCGCCAGCAGCATCAGCGGCATCAGCACCGGCCACAGCCGCCCCAGCAGGGTGCCCCGATAGCGGACGGCGACATCCTGGGCCACCAGCGTGCGCCACAGGAACAGTGCCTCGGAAATGCGCATGGTGTGGAAAGCGGTTGCGGCGGGGCGCAAAGGGTAGCAGCCGTACAGCAGCAGTTCGGCGTTAAGGGCTAAAATCCGCGGCATACCCGACCACGGAACCCCCAGCATGCGCTTGCGCCAGCCATCCCGACCCGCTCGCACCGTTGCCGGCTTCACCCTGCTGGAGATGATCGTGGTGCTGGTCATCATCGGCCTGATCATGGGCCTGGTCGGTCCGCGGTTGTTCAGCCAGGCCGACAAGGCCAAGGTCCAGACCGCCGACACCCAGGTGCGCATGCTGCGTGGCGCGCTGGAAACGATGCGCCTGGACCTCGGCCGCTTCCCGACTTCGGGAGAAGGACTCGACCTGCTGGTGCAGCGCCCGTCCGATCCGGTCGTCGCGCAGCGATGGCAGGGGCCATACCTCGACGACGGCGTCCCCGCCGATCCCTGGGGCAATCCCTACGAATATTCGCCGCAGCCTTCGGTCGACCGCGACTTCACCCTGTACTCGTTCGGCGCCGACGGCCGCCCCGGCGGCACCGGCTTCGACGCCGACATCGGCCAGCTGCCGGCGCAATGACCCGCGCCGGCGGCTACACACTGCTGGAGCTGGTGGTCGTGGTCGCCGTGCTGGCGATGGCCACCGCCCTGGTGGCGCCGTCCGGCTATCGCATGATCGGGACCTGGCGCGAAGCCAGCCAGGTGGATGCCGCACTGCAGTCGGTCGCATCGCTGCCGATGCTGGCCCGGCGCGAAGGCCACCGGCTGGAACTGGGCGGCGAGGACGCCGCGCGCGACGTTCCCTTGATCGTCGGCGGCAGGAACGACAACACCCGGATGCGCGAAGAGGCCGAAAAGGCATCCGCCACCGCGATCGCGTTGCTGGCATTGCCCGAGGGCTGGGAAGTGGAATTCGAACCGGCGCTCGTGGTCCAGCCCAACGGCGCTTGCAGCGACTCGCGCGGTACCCTTCGCACCGCGCGGCAGGAACTGGACTTCGAAGTGCAGGCGCCGTTCTGCCGGATCCACCGCCTGCCCGCGGGCGCCTGAACATGGCCCGGGCGGCGCGAAGCAGGGCGCAGGCGGGATTCACCCTGCTCGAGGCGATCGTCGCACTGGTGGTGATGGCCACCTCGCTGATCGCGCTGTATGCCTGGCTGGGCACGACCACCATCGGGCTGCAGCGCGCGCAATCGCAACTGCAGTCGCTGGAGGATGCGCGCGCGGCGATCGCGCTGCTCGGCGACCTCAACCCGTCCGCCGAGGCGAACGGCGAACGCGAACTCGGGCCGCTGCGCGTACGCTGGCAATCCAGGCCGATCGATGGTCCGCGCCCCGGCCTCAGCGTGGTCGGCCTGCCTACGCAGTTCGACTTCACCCTGTTCGAGGTGCAGGTCGAAGTCTTCCGCGGCGAGCGCAAGGTGCGCGACCTCAGCATGCGCAAGACCGGCTGGATCTCGTCGCGTCCCATCGTGCTCGAAGACCTTTGACCATGCGCCGCCAGTCCGGTCTCACCCTGCTGGAAATGCTGGTCGTGCTCATGATCGCCGCGATGGCGCTGACGCTGGGATTCCAGTCCCTGGGGCAGTGGCGCCGCACCACCGCCTCGATCTCGTCGCTGGACCAGGCGACGCGCGAGACGACGCTGGTGCGCGAATGGCTGGGTTCGTCGCTGCGCGCGCTCGTCGCCCAACCCGACACCCCGTTCGAAGGCGATGCCGCCGGGCTCAGCGGGATCACCCTGCAGCCGCTGCTCGCGGGCCAGGGCGGCAACACGCCGATCGCATGGCGGATCGAATCGGGCGACGACAAGGGCCTGCGCCTGCAACTGGAGGAAGGCGACGCGAGCCTGGAGCTGCCGATCGCCGCGGCCACCGCCGCGGCTTTCAGTTACATCGATGCCGAGGGCACCGCGCATCCGACATGGCCGCCCGCGCTAGGCCTGCACGACCAGCTTCCGGCCTCGATCGTGCTGACCCTGGCCAGCGAGGACGGCGAACGCCTGTGGGCATCGTCCATTGCCGGCGCGCGCAACCCGGTGCCGCGTCCGTACGAGGCCGAGGAAGAATGAACGGACCAGGCCGCTTGCGTTCCGGGGACGCCGGCTTCGTGCTGGTGATCGTGCTCATGCTGCTGGTGGTACTGACCCTGCTCGCCTCCGCGGCCGGCACCGCCGGCTCGCGCGCAGTCGCCAGTACCCAGGAAGAGATCGACCGGTTCCAGGGCCAACTGGACATGGCGTCGACTGCGGAAACCGTGCGCTACATGATGGTGACCCAGCGCACCAACCTCGGGGGCCTTTCGGTGGTCCAGGCACCGCCGGCCACCGCCGCCGAACTCGACGCAGACACCGATGGCGAAAGCGCCCTGCCCCTGGGCAACGAGATCCGGCTGGACGGACAGCCCTATGCAGGCATCGGCAACGCCGTATTCGCCATCCAGGACGACGCGGGCCTGCTCAGCCCGAACTGGGCACAGCCGGCGATGCTCGCCGCGTTCTTCGCCAGCCGCGGCGCACCGGCAACACAGTGGGCGGAACTGGAAGCAAAACGGCTCGACTACCAGGATCCCGATTCGCTGCATCGGCTGGGCGGCGCCGAGGCCGGCGACTATGCCGAGGCCGGCCTGCCGCCTCCGTCCAACCGCACCCTGGCCACGCCGCTCGAGTTCAGGCGCATCCTGCAATGGAGCCGCCTTCTCGAAGGCATGGACGACGCGCAGTTGCTCGGCACCCTTTCGATCGAACGCAACGCGGTGCTGAACGTAAATACCGCGCCGGCCGGGGTGCTGGCGCTGCTGCCCGGCATGGATCGCGCGAATGCGGAACGAATGGTGGCCCTGCGTACGCTGGCGCCGTTCCGTTCCACCTGGAAACTGGCCGAATCCTTCCCGATCCCCCCCGAATCGGTGGACGCGCTGACCCTCTTTTCAAGCAGGTCGGTGAACCTTATCCTGTGGGATCGCCGTCTGGGAGGGCATCGACTGGTCCATTGGACCTCCACCCCCTACGACCTTGCCGGAATACCTTGGCGCACCGATTACGAGGTTTCGCTGCCAAATGACCCCCAATCCGATCGGCCCGTGGCTGAAGCGCCTGAATCGCCGCTTTTCGCCCCGCAGGACCCTGGTGGGACGGGAAGGCAACGAGTCGCTACCGGGCGGTGACGGCGACTCGATCGAATACGTGATTGCACGCGAGCTGTGCCTGTTCGCCGCGATCGATGCATCGCGCGTGCCGGAACGCGAGCGTCCGGCCTTCGTCGCCCTGGCGGTGCGCCGCGCCGCGCCCTTCGCCGACCCGGAATCTGGTGTCGCATGGACAGGCGACGGCATCGCGTCGACCTGGTATTGGTCGCGCGGCAGGATTTCCGAACTGCTCTCGGGCCGGGGCCAGCGCGCGAGGCGCGAAACCTTCGTGCCTGAAGCGTTGCATCGCGGTGGCCAGCGCGAGGACGGCGCCGAGCTTCTTGCGATGGCCAACGGCGTCGAAGGCCGCGCGTGGAAGGCCGGCCGGTTGGTCGCGAGCCGCTGGTGGCCGCAACCGCCGCCGTTCAACGACTGGCAGGCATTCGTACGCGGTGCGGGACTGCTCCCCGCACAGGAAGTCCCCGCCGCCGTCGACGCTCCGCTCGCGGCGAAACGTTGGGGCACCCGCCCCGCTGCCCGCAGCCAGGGACTGGAGCGCCTGGGCGAGTTCGATCGCTGGTTGCCGCAGGCAGCGTTCGTGATCGCCCTGGCGGTCGTCGGCGTGCTGTCGCTGCAGGTTGGCAACATCGTACGCAGCCAGTACGAGTCATGGCGCGTCGCGCGCGATGCCGAAGCGCTGGATGCGCCGTTGCAGCGGATCCTGGCCGCGCGCGAGAACGCGGACCGCGATCTCGCCGCCAGCCGGCAATTGCTGCAGCTGCGCGGACCGCAGCCGATTTCGGCGTTGCTGGCCGAAGCTGCGCGGGTCACGCCCGGCGACGGTTGGCGGATGCAACGCTGGAGCCAGCCCACGGCCGACCGCATCGAAGCGACCCTGGTCATGCCGCGGGCCGACCCGCAGGCGATGGTGGCGGCATGGGAAGAATCGCCGCTGTTCGGTGCCGTGGTGATCGAACTCGGTCGCCAGGACCAGGTCTCGATCCGCGCCGAAGTGGTGCCGCGTTTCCCCGCGCAGGCGGCCCGATGACCCGGTTCGCGAAACTCAAGGCAACGATCGACCGGCAAATGGCGGCAACACCCTGGCTGCGCTGGGCGTCGCTGGTGATCGTGGTGCTGCTGGCGCTGTTCCTGTTGCGCGCGCTGGAACAGGTGCGCGTCGCGAGCGAAGCCAGGGCGACGGATGCCGAAGTCCAGTTGCGCAAGATGCGCAGCCTCCAGGGCCAGGACGCCTGGCTGCAACGCGAACGCGACGCCGCCGAACTGTACAAGTCCCTGCTTGGCGAGATCCCGGTTGCCCCGACCAGCGGGCAGGCCCAGGCCGCGCTGCAGGCCTGGCTGGCGGACGTGGCCGCCTCCACCGGAGTCGATGACGTACGGGTCGTGGTCGAGGGCGCGACCGCGCTGAACTCGCCGCCGGGCGTGGTCCGCGTGCGCGCAACGCTCCGTGGCGCACTGCCGCCGCGCACCGCGCTGAACGTCTTGCGCCGGATCGAAGGCGCCACCAACCTGGTGGTGATCGAAAGCATCGAGATCCGCGACGACGCCAACCGCCTCGCCAGCATTACCTTGAGCGCCTATTACAGGTTGACCACCGAAGGGGCGGCGCCATGACCCGGAATCGTGCCGCCTGGCTCGCCATCGCCGCCGCCGCCGGCCTGCTCGCCGGTGCTGCCTGGCCACCCCCGCCGGTGCCGGTCGCAGCGGGCCGCGACGCGGCGTGGTCGTTGCCGGCTGCCGCGCAGATGCAACGCCTGGCCGACGACGAGTTCGGCACGGCGACGCGCAGGATGCGCTGGACCGGCGACGCCTCGGGCCCTGGCGGCGACCTGGGCGAAGGCCCACAGGCGTGGAAACTGCTGGGCATCAGCCACGATCCTGAACCAATGGCCCTGGTATCGGTCGGAACACGCAAGTCCGACGTACAGCGCGTCCCCGTGGGCGCTACCCTACCCGACGGCAGCCAGCTGCTGTCCGTCTCCTCCGAATCGATCACCGTGCAGGCCGAAGGCTGTAGCCAGGTCTACCAGCCCTATCGGGCCGAACCAGTCAGTATCCAGGGCGAATGCGCAGGTGAAGGCCGCGCGGCGCCGGAGCAAAGGAAGTCGCAATGATGAAGTCGCTGGCCGTTCCATTCCTTGCCATGGCCATGGTCGTGCTGGTCGGTTGCACCACCAACCCGCCGAAGGTGCAGGTGGCCGCGCCGCTCGACCTGCCGACACAGGACCCGGGCGACGAGGCCACGCGGATCGAGAGCAGCCAGGCCAGGCGGACCGAGCTCACGCAGTCGCCGACGCCGCGCCCGGACCAGGCCGGCAGCGCGTCCGTGGTGCTGGACAGCGCCGCGACGATGCCGGCGACCGACAACACGCCGGTCAGCATCAACGTCACCGACCTGCCGGTCCCGGTGCTGGTGAACGAGGTGTACGGGAACATCCTCGGCCTCAATGTCAGCATCGACCCCAAGGTCGCCGCGCTGCAGGACCTGGTCACCCTCAACACCCGGGACGCGATCCCGCCGCGGGAACTGTTCAACCTCGCCCGCCAGGTACTGGCCGACTACGGCGTCTCGGTCGAGGTCGAGGGCGACCTGGTGAGCGTGCGCCTGGCCGGCAACCGCGGCTCGGCGATCCCGCCGCTCGTGGTCAGCGGCCGCGCGCTTCCGGACGTCCCGGTCAGCCACCGGCCGATCTTCCAGCTGCTCGAGCTCGAGGTCGTCAGCGCCGGGGATGCGAGCAGCTGGCTCAAGACCCTGCTCGGCGACGAGGTCAAGGTGACCGAGATGCCCGCGCGCAACGCGATCCTGATCAGCGGCCGCCCGGCGCACGTGCGCCAGGCGATTTCGGCCCTGGACGTGTTCGACCGGCCGCTGATGCGCGGCCGCATCAGCACGCGCCTGGAACCGGCGTTCCTCACCGCCGAGGAACTCAGCGCGCGGCTGACCGAGGTGCTCAACCTCCAGGGCTACAGCGCCAACCGCAGCATCGGCGCGCCGGCGAGCGTGATCGTGCTGCCGATCGCGTCGGCCAACTCGGTGATCGTGTTCGCCGCCTCGCAGCGCACGCTCGACTACGCGATCTCCTGGGCGCGCGAACTCGACCGCCCCAGCGCCAACGCCGGTGCCCAGTCGATGTTCTATTACCAGGTCAAGAACACCAAGGCCGTGGACATCGCCAAGGTGCTCACCGACAGCCTGCGTACCACCGAGCGCGCCGCCAATGCCGCCGAACAGGCCGGCGCCAGCGCGACCGCCGCGGCCACCGCGCAGCCGCAGCAGGCGCGCAGGAGCGCGCTCGGGAACTCGACCATCATCGTCGACGAGCCGCGCAATGCGCTGATCTACCAGGGCGATCCCGCGCAGTGGGAACGCACGCTCGGCCTGATCCGGCAAATGGATCGGTCGCCGCGCCAGGTCATGATCGAAGTCACCATCGCCGAGGTCACCCTCAACGACGACACCAGCTTCGGCATCAGCTGGTTCGCCAAGAACGGGTTCGGCAAGTTCGACGGCAGCGTCTTCCTCGGCGACTCCGCCGGCGGGGAGAGCCCGGGTGCGTCGAGCTCGGGGCTGACCTACCTGCTCGACGTCGCCGGCCAGAACCGCGCGGTCCTCAACGCGTTCGCCAGCGACGACCGGGTCTCGATCCTGTCCACGCCGCGACTGCTGGTGAAGAGCGGCAGCGTGGCCAGCATAGACGTCGGCACCGAAGTGCCGACGGTGACGATGAGCACGACCTCGGCACAGACCACCGACGGCACCAGCAACCTGCTGCAGTCGATCCAGTACCGAAAGACCGGCATCCTGCTGTCGATCGAGCCCACCGTCTATTCCGACGACCGCATCGACCTGGACATCCGCCAGGAAGTCAGCGAGGCGTTGCCCATTTCCGACAATGCGACCGCCAATTCGCCGTCGATCTTCAACCGCGCGCTCGACACCTCGCTGAGCCTGCGCGATGGCGGCTCGGTGGTGATGGCCGGCCTGATCTCCGAGCGCAGCTCCGACGTCGACGCCGGCGTACCGCTGCTCAAGGACGTCCCGCTGGTGGGCAACCTGTTCAAGAACAAGACCCTGCGCAAGAACAGGACCGAGTTGGTGCTGATCATCGTGCCCTACATCGTGGAGTCCGACGACAGCGCGCTCGCGCTCAGCCGCGCGGTGATCGACCGCTTCGAGATGCTCGACCTCGACGACGCCATCGTGCCGCCGCCCGTCGCCCAGCCCCAGGCAACCCCCCGCCAGACGACCACGCCATGAACAACGTCACCATTCGCCATCTGTTCCTCGTCTCCGCCTGCATCGCCTTCGCCACCGGCTGCGCACGCCGCGAACCGGAAGGCACGGAGGCCGATGCCGGCACGTCCACCCCGCAGGTCGAGGCGCCCGCGCCGGAAGTCGCGGCGGTCAGGATCGACGTCTCGCTGACGCCGGCCGCCGAGCAGCGCCTCGCCGCCGCTGGCGAAGGCGTCCGCGTGCAGGTCACCTACGCCGGCGATCCGGCACCGGGGCAGGAATCGAACGTCAACGAACTCGGCCTGGTGGAGCTCGGTGGCAGCGTGCATGCGCTGCCGGGCGCCGGCACCGTGTCGTTGCCGGTCGAAGCCGTCGATGCCTCGAAGCTGGGGCTGATCGTCGGCCAGCCACAGCTGATGGTGAACGCGACTTCCGGCAGTGCCGCGGCGCCGACCGGCCTGCTCGCATGCCCGTTCTACTGGGACACGCTGTCGAAGGCCGGGGACGAGGGCGTCAGGATCGCCTGCGACATCGCTCCTGCGGAGTAACGCGGCAGGCGCCAGTCACCCGCGCAGCGCGTTCTCCAGGTCCGCGCGCAGGTCTTCCAGCGACTCCACGCCGACGCTCAGCCGCACCAGGTTGTCGCCGATGCCGAGCTCCGCACGGCG
>Ga0079224_100007861_pt1 | contig 14371 bp, 12 predicted proteins | sample Stecom2015_FD_80414 | JGI IMG/M metagenome (GOLD analysis project Ga0079224, IMG submission 80414) | Agricultural soil microbial communities from Utah to study Nitrogen management - Steer compost 2015 | ecosystem: Environmental > Terrestrial > Soil > Agricultural land | place: USA: Utah...
GGCGGGCGTCCCCTACGCGACCACCAAGGCGGCCTCGGTCGGCTTCATCAAGGCGATCTCGCGCGAGGGATCGCGCCTCGGTATCACGGCAAATGCCATCGCCGTGGGGGTGGTCGAGACGGATCTGGCCGGCACCATCCCGCTGCGATTCGTCGAGCTCTACAAGGAGTGGTGCGCGATGCGCCGCGTGGGGACGGCCGACGAGACGGCGGAGTTGGCCGCCTTCATCGTATCGGACCGGAATTCCTACATGACGGGCGAGGTCATCGTGCAGGATGGGGGGGTGGTGGTATAGCCAACCGGGCCAGTCTGTGCAGGTCCATGCTCATCCCTGGTTCGGGATAGAGTGTCATCCGCTCCGAGCGATACACGATGTCCATCTGCCCCCACCCCTGGCCGGTGCCGTTTAGGTCCCTGAAGTTGATGCTCGCCTCGAAGACGACGTTCTTCCCCGGATAGGCCACCTCCGTGATGAGGGCCCGATGCTGGGGGACATCGACTGTGCCAGGCATGATAAGCCGGTTGCCGGTCTGCGGCAGGTCGTCCACGTCGCTGATGATGGATGAGTAGAACTCCTCGCCGCGGTTGCTGCCGTACTCCCATATTTGTCGGACCGTCATGTCGTCCTCGTGAATGGAGTACTCGACACCCCGGCTATACAGATCGGCGGTGCCGAATTGCCGATTAATTCCATTGTCGAATACGAAGAGATTGCCGTTCGGCAGGATCAGCGGAGCGTGCTGGCCCCAAGGCCAGTCGAAGTCGACCGCCGCCTCATCCCCAAGCTGGACGGCCCCCGGGTAGGGGTTACCCTGAACGTCGACGGCCGTGAGTAGGAAGTCGGAGGTCTCGTGTCCATCTTGATTCGCCCCGGCGCGGCCCCATCCTATGAGGCCGGAGGATCCAAGTCGATAGTCGTCAAAAGCCCCTTGGCACTCGTGAAGATCAATTCGCCGTGGGGCAATTCGATCTCGTCAACTTGGTGGGCCAACAAATTTGAGCGCCATGAGCCGACGCGAAAACTACGTAAATAAAAAGAGTGGTGCGTTTTATTGCACCATATTCAGTTTCAATATTAGATACGGTTACCGGGGGGAGTGTGTGTTGCCTCGCCTACCACCTCAACGACTATATCAAAGTGCCACGTTACTGACGCACGATCATAGACTTAACTTCTCTCCAGGTTCCAGCTTCGAGTGCGTAGTAATAAATACCCGTTGACAACGTCGAGGCGTCAAAGTCTACGCTGTGCCATCCAGAGCTCATAAATCCATTCACGGGAGTAGCGATTTTTCTACCCAATGCATCATAAAGTACTAATCTCACGTTACCGGATTCTGGGAGTCCAAAATCGATAACAGTAATAGAATTAAATGGATTAGGAAAATTGTGACCGAGAAAATAGTGGTCCGGGTTCAAGGCAGTTTCACTTCCTTGTTTACCCGGGCCACAGCCTTGCTTAACAGTCTTTGTGTAACTATCTGTGTTTGAAGTTACATATACGTGTTCACGCCAAGCATAAATCTGAGCATATTGTCCATAACAGGGTAGATTTACAGCTAGCCCGTTGACGTTCGTCCAAGGTCCCCATGAATAGTTGTCGTATATTCGGTATTTCACGTCCATGTCAAAAAAGGCACCTGCGTCTTCTACTGATACGATATATTCTTCAGATGAACTAGTGTGCATATAAGGGCCGTTTATAAAAATCTGGTGAGGGTCGTTTGGTCCTGACACATCATTATACGTAGAATACGATGTGGAGTTGAGTCTATATATTCCATTGCTTCGTAAAGTATTGATGTGATTGCGTATATCATGATCGGCACTCATTAAGTCGTTATATACTACAGGGGTATAATAAAACCATTCAACATCCATCGATAAATCGAAAGGAAAATCATCAGGTGCCTCACTCCGTTGTTTCCATAGGATCGCTATCAAACTCGTTAATGTTGTTGTTGGAGTATGGGAAGTGATCGTTATGGCTTTATTCCAGGTCGCGATTCCATTCAAGGTGCCCCCTCCCCACCAAGATATTGGCCCTGGCGAATACATCCCGAATAGAACCTTATCGGACTGTACACTTATGATGTAATTCCACCACCGAGTCCCAAAAAGACTTTTACTGGGATCCTGCGGGTCCAGGCAGGCAGCACCAGGTGGTGAATATATTGGGTCATATGTAATAGGGTCCTTGCCCACACATTCAATAACATTGCTGTTTCCAGAAGAATTGAAGTGTGAGCCGGAAGAATCATGGCGTTTACCTGATATTGTAGCTACATTAGCTTGAATTAAGGATTCGGTAAAGAAGTTATTGAATTCTATATCTACTTCAGACCACGTGTCTCGCACCAATGTGTTATTGACGAGATTTGCTGGTCTGCCAAGCAAGGTATGGTTGGTGCAATCGCCTCCTCCTCCGTCGCAAGTCCGATATTGATTCGGAGATTGTAGCCAAATGGCTTCGTACATATTGTACCCGTCGAGCCCATGCAAGTCAGAAAACCTAGCACGTATATGATACGTACCTTCACCAGTTACGAAGCCTGATCTCACGATCGGGTCCCGAGAAAGTGACCCTGAATTAGCATCCTCTTCTAGGGTTAGGCGGAGCTTTCGATACCCAGGGATATTTATTAGTTCAACGCGAGCTCCCGGTATAGCTTGATCACTCCAATTGGCGAGCCTCCAAGCCCTAGACATTGCGACACAGGACTGTGGGCAAGATTCATTAGTCACCCAAGAGTTGGCCCCGAAAATATGGCCAGATTGCTGGATAGACTCATAACTGGCGTTAATGGCCTGTGGATCGTACTCAAAATCATCAAATAGAGCAGGCATTTGAGCGTGTGCCGTACAAGCGAGTACGTGCATGACTATGCCCGCCATAAAGATCACGATGCTAGGGCACCAAATAGTATTTCGTTTCATTGGTCCACCATCGTCATGTTGTGTAAATCGATATGTTGAGAATTGTATGAACATGCTTGCTACTATGCAAGTGGCGCTTTCATCGCTGTCTAAGGCGAGTAACAATGCTCATCGAGCTTCTAGGGCGACCCGTTTAAGAGTAGAACTGGAATGAGCTTGCTAGCACCGTGGCAGCGTGGGAAACCTGGGTCGAGTCCCACGGTCCTCGCCGCCTTCATCGTCTCGGACCGGAATTCCTACATGACGGGCGAGGTCATTGTGCAGGATGGGGGGGTGGTGGTGTAGCGGCTGAAAACCGGACCGAGTCCGCCTCTCAGGGTGATGGAAGTTCGTTGAGAGGAGTCCAATTCGGCGCCTGGGATGCCGGTCCAGGAACTTTCGCAGCTCGATGTAGCTGCTCGACGATGCCATCGGACGGAGGCGGAAAATGCCGCTGCAAACTCAGAAGCAGACGTCGCTCCGGCAGCTCCCCCTCGTAGCGAAAACAGCGTCGGGCAATCGTGTCCTTCTTGATGTCGCGCAGCTCGATGCTGGCTCGCGATGCGTCGATTCTCCGGATGCCGCCCACCGGAACGAGATATTCAAGCGTGTCGGGCGCTTCGGTAAGGGTGACCTTGAGCATCCGAACCCGCTGATCCTCGTCGAGAACCAGACCCGAGACCCGGCCAAAGCGGACGCCGAACGCGTCATACGCGGCGTAGCCCCCGATTCCAAACGAAGTGTCGTCACCCGCAAAGTAAATCAGAGACCAGGGCATAGAAGTCACCAAGAGGAAAACGAACGGCGTCAATCACGCACTATATATTTTATGCCCACCCCTCCCGTTCGACAACTACCTGAGCAGCGTCATCGTGCGAGCAAGCGCCCGGTTGTCCACGCTCAATCGATAGAAATATACGCCGCTCGCCCAGCCCTGGGGATCAATTGAGACTTCATACCATCCAGGCGATAAATACTGATCGACGATCGCCGCCTCTATCTCCCGTCCCACCGAATCGTATATCCGTAAACTCACATGCGCGGGAGTATTCAAAGTGAAGCTGATCGTCGTCGAAGGATTGAACGGATTGGGATAGTTCTGATCCAGCGAGAAGGATGACGGAAGCCCGGCGACGGCGTCCTCTATTCCGACCTCCACCGTTCCCATTGGCGTAAGAGTTCTACCCTCGAAGGCTGGAAAGTCCGGGGGATACCGCACCGCCCTGAAGACCGTGTTCGCCTTCCCGACCGTGCCGTCGGGAACTTCCTCCCCCTGCTCGAGCGGCCCATCGGCCGTTACGGGATTGACGTAGTGCCAGACAATGTCGCCGTCCGGGGTGACCTCAAAGATCTCACCGGTTGCTCCCGCGCAGATCAGGGTATTGCCGTTTGGAAGACGATGGGCACCAGATATGAAAGTGGAGACGAAGTCGGTTGGATTATCGGCTACATACGACCAGATCGGCTCGTCCGGACCGAACGGCTGATCAGGTTCGCGAACATAGACTCCTTCATTAAAGGGCGGTACAATTTCATCGACGGTAGAGAACTTCGGATCCGGCATGTCGCCGCCATTATTAAATACGAGCAGGTTTCCGGCCCCCGGCAGCCCTGGCTCGATCCATTGCGCGTCATGCTGAAAGAACAGCTGCTTTTCGTGTGCCACATTCCGCGTGTAGGTTCGAGGGTTCCCCCAGCGGTAAAGGATATCGCCTCCTTTTCCGCCAAGTCCGCCCGTGTGCCCGGCGGCCTCCTCGGTCGTCGTGCTATGATCGATGATCCACATTTCGCCGAAGCGCGGTACGCTTAGAACGATCTGATCGAGCTCCGGATTGTAGTCGACCGCGTTGATATGTAACCAGTCTGCCGTCCCCTCGGCCGGGTCATAATTCAAGTCGATGAGCTCGGGATGAGCTTCCACTTCGCCAAAATTGTCTTTGGTCGCATCGAAGTCCTGGATTAGATGATCCCAGGCATGCCATTCCCATACGATTTCTCCGCTATCTGGTAGAATGGGTCTGACCTCGATGATCTTGTCCGGCCACAGTGAGCTGTCCGGCAGCATTTCCGGGTTTCGTCCGGCAGCGATGACCTCCTCCATCGTCTTGTATTCCCACGCTATCATTAGAATGTTGCCGTTGGGCAAGGGTTCGAGGTCGTGGTGAAGGGCCTGCAGGCTATCCGAGTATTCGAAATCCCACAGGAGCGTCCCATCCCAGTCGAACATGCGAACACGACCACCGCGGCCACCCGACGGAAAGGTCTCATTCCGTGTATTGGCCGTCCGAAGCAGGTTGCCGTTCTCGAGCAGATATGTGGAGGCGCCGGGTCGATACTCGTGCTGCCACATGTGAACGAACTGACCTTCGAGATCGAGCAAGTATGTAGTCGTATGGGAGAGGGGAGCGAGAAGGGTATATCCGGGAGAAGCGCCTTCCTCGGAGTAAATTAAGCCAACTGTTGGCTCGGCATCTTGAGCGGCCGCCGCGGCGGATAGGGTGAGCAGAGCAATTAGAGCGAGAGTATATCTCACGGCGTTTCGAGGATTAAGAGAAGTACTTCAGCAGTGCCAAACATTCACCTGGCGGCCATTTTTAGAGATTCGGCTCCACAGTGCGAACCATGACTTAGTTCTATCGACGAATCCGTTTCAGATAAGAACGAGTCATGGGATGGAAATCAGCAGTCGAGCGGCTGAAGATGGCCTTCTACTCCCTTCGTCGCAAGGAGGGGCACGAGCTTTTTACGAACGTCGTTCCTAATCCGATGCTGATCGGCCATTTTGGTGCACGGACGTAATTCGGCTGCTGCCCACTTCGTGACCCGTTGTGCTAAAGCTCGAATCCTAGAATGACGTGGAACTGGATTGAAGTTGAGCGTCGCCGCCCCAGCATACCATATTTACAGACCCTCCGGAGCAGCCGAAAGAGGACTCTTCGACGATCCCGATGCCCCGAACAAGCGTGATTTCGTAGCGCCCGTGTGTGTAGGGCGTGGATCCCTGGATCACCAAGGTATCCCCTGAAACATCCGGAAAGCGGGGAATATGGGCCTCTACACGAGGAGAGTCATCGAAGGGCAAGTGACTGAAGAAGAGAGGGTACGGCATCCCCTCGGAGGTGACCCGAAGTGTCACTTCCGCATGGTCTTGAACCGGGCTCCAAACGAGTGAGTCCTGTTCCCAATCGGTGGAGCCTTTTCTACCAGTCATGTCGAACAATAATCTGACGTTCAACCACTCGTTGGATTGAGAGTAGGAGACCCGATCGACGCGTATCGTCACGGTACTCTCCTGCTCCCACCGCCCGTCCACAGTGACGTCGCCGGTCCGATGGTCGTAAACCCATTCGTTTCCCTCGTGAAAGGGAAGAAATGCGAGCGGTTCGGTGGCGTGGTCGCGCACGTCAACGGCGATCGAATCCTCGACGACGTCGCCAGCCGAAGTGGAGACCTTGAGACGGGCGATGGTGACACCGGCTTCACGCGGGACGAACACCAGGGTATATCCTTCCAGGAGTACGTCCGCCGATGTACCTGCTTGGCCGATGGTCAGATTAAGCGGTAGATCACCGGTGGTTTGAATATACTCCGCGAGATCGAGGCGCCGACTTTCTTCATCTGTGTACATAATCACGGAGTCAGGCATCGTCACGGCAATTTGCGGAGCCTCACAGCACGGGGGCTCACCTTGCGAATCGCAGGCTGACAATCCTACTAAGGACAACACGATCATCAGTGGAAGGCCTCGAGAGCAGTTGGATAAAACCTGCTTTCCCTTTTCCATACACCGGGTCATCATTGAGTCCCTTTAAGCAGCAACGGAAATTAGCCCTTCTTCATCATATTAAATAACACATACTGATTCCACGCAAGAAGAATGCCCTGGTCGTGTGTCCAACGCTCGAGGTAATCCGCCCATCGTAGCAACCAGTTATCTGGACGATTCGGCGCTATGACAGATGTGACCATGGCTAACGGAGCTTCAATGAGCCCGCAGTAGGCAAGTTCGATTTGCCAATGTCGATCATCCGACAATCTGTCGACGTCACGACCGGTAAAAGGTGCCTCGTCTTCGGTTCGGGCGTGGGGCGTCAGCAACCGAAACAGCTTGAGGAGTGGATTGTCTGCAAGCGGCTCCTGAAGCAGTACACGTCCACCAGGTTTCAAGACACGATGGATTTCTCTGAGTGCGGCTTCCGCGTCTAGATGGTGCAGGATTCCGAATCCGACCACCAGATCAAATGTGTCGTCATCGAATTCGAGCGTGTGAGCATCCATCACGGCGAAATGAAACTGCTCTTCCGAATACCCTGCCCGTCTGGCGCTCCGAGCTGCATCCTCGATGTACTCGGGCGAAATGTCAATGCCATGAACGACGGCGCCGCGCCCCAGGTATTTTAGACTCGCTTGGCCTCGGCCACATCCGTAATCAAGAACAGTCTTGCCGGCAATATTCTGAAGGTGCTCGTCGATTAAAGCAAAGAATCGCTTCCTGGATGGGAAGTGCCAGATGTGAGAGAATCGATCCTTAAGGCGATAGCTCTCGGACAATACGTCTCGGTCTGAATGTGCGAGCCGTTCACGTTCGACCCTACTAGACAGGGCTTCGTCCGATAGACGTTGAGATGGGCGAGGATCCAGTGACATACTTATTTGCGCACTCGTAATTCGGCTCTGGACTTAAATGGACTGGCTGAACGTGTCGCCGGTGCTGATACCGTAGATCGACGTGCCGCATAGATTGCCGACCACGTATGTATCACCGAAAGTCCGGGAGAAATTGCGATTGCCTCGAAGGCAGCTGAATACCTTCTGGTCCAACCAGATCTACCAGGAAATCTCGATACCACTTCGGAGAACGCCACTTCTCGTTGAGAGGCCACCCGACGTCGATGACATCCAGATGATCTCTGGCGTATGCAATACCCTTTCCGAACCATTCGACCGGTAGTACGCTCTCCAGATCGATTAGAGAGAGGCGATTTCCAGAGCGAATTGTGTTGTGAAACTCCAGGTCGTAGAAGTAAAAACCGGAGCGGCGGGTTACATCACAAACTACTTCGCGTAGTGCGCCCCCGACATACCGCTCAAATTGATACGGGCTGAGTGGGGTGCCCTCTAAGATAGCATAGCCCAGGATATTTTCGGCCTCGTCCTGGATGATATAGCTCAGATTGGGACAGAGGAAATCATAAACCCCGGCATCAAGGGCCGACTGAAGAAATGCGCCTTCGCCTCGTGTGCAAAAGTGTTCGTCGAAAACCTTGACGAAGTCCTTCGTTTCCGTATCAAAGTAGATCTTGCTGCCACGCGGAATCCACTGGCCACGTCGACCGAACCGATCGATCTCACTGCCGGCTTGATTGGCATCGAATCGCCGATAGATGTCGTCCCGAACGAGGGTGTAGCGGGAGGTGTCGTCAAGATTGAGGTCGGAGCGGGTTGCGCGTGGAATGGATAGGCTGGGCCGCCTCACGTCGGCTTGGCCCTTCAGGTAGGCAGAAGCTTGCTCTGAAAGCTCGTGCGCGAACGCTTCGTCGATCCCATAGCCTGTGAGTCTTTGAAAAAGATAGACAGACTGTCGTTGTGCGTACTTAACGAACCTGGAGGGAGTCATTGAACGCAAGGCGCAATCCGGTCATACACGGCGGAGCATTTCCCGCAGCTGCGAGACCATGATGCGAAACCGCCGGTAGTTTCGGATTTGACTACTCGCAGCGGCCATCCGTATATGGTCGGCGATTTCCTCCGCGGATACGGTCGCGACGGGCTCATCCAGGCTTATCTTGAACATCTTTCGAGTGCCCTTAGAACCATGTCTAGTTTCACCGAGCAGCTCGACGCTGGCGCGCACCTGATGTCGTGCCAAAGCCTCCGTGATCACCGTCTCAACATCTCGACCATGGTACCAGCTCCGCACGCGATGCGGTGTCTCTGTAGGGGAATTTTCATTTGGGACCTCGAAGAAGGTCACGTTGGACCCCCTTATTAGATCGCAGAAGGCGTTGTCCCATTCGGCGGGAGTCTTGAGATACTTCCCAAATCCATCCCCCATGTGGTGAAAGACACTCAGAACGAGTTGATAGTCCGAAGGGACAGTCCAGAGTCGCTCAAAGGTCGACGGGCCGAACAGGCTTTCCACAACAATGTTATTTACGATGCCAAACTCCTCCAGACGGCTTCTATGTTCGGCAAGGCCTCTCCCGCCGGTCATGATTCCTGCCTCCACAGAGACGACGCTGGAGTGCGGATGAGATCCTGCTATGCGAACACTGAACCAACCGGCGTCACTTCCCCAGTCGACGACGACAAAAGGGTCATTCGGAAGATGATCCTCCAATAGCGTCCACCTATCGTGGTACAACGAGTCGGGTGCGTATCCCCAAGTTTCAGATGGATGCCTGGCCAATTGATCGCGCATAGAGTGGTGGTCGAAAGGATTTCCCGTACACGTGGTATGGGGGCAGGTTTCATGCTCGCGGCGTAGGCCCACATCGTGCGGATATAGGAAAGGATGACGGGCGCTCTCGCCGCTGCGATAGTGCTATCCAGATCCTAGTCCTCCGCATCCGGCATTTCGAAGGACCGAGCTAATAGGCTCGTGTGGAGGATGTCGGCGATATTGTTCCAGGAATGCGGACGTGCGATTTCTTTGATCTGTTGCCGTTGATCCGGCGTTATCCTACGTCTGAGCGTAGCCTGGACGTGTCGCACCCAATCGTCCGGATCATCCGAAAGAAGATTCGGCCATATGGTTGGCGGCATTTGGCCTTCTATCCTACTGGTTCCGAGGAACGGGATTCCGTACGAGAGAGACTCGAGCACTTTCAGCTTGGCTCCCGTGGCGTACCGGAAAGGAAGCAGTGTGAATGATGCTTCGGCGTAGAGCGCCTCTAACTGTGCGTCGGAGATATCGGCATATAATGTCCATCCCATCTTTCGGCAAAGCATTCGCACTCGACGACTGGGCCGGCTTCCCGCGATGCGAACATCCAAGGTTTCATGCAAGGCCTTCTTCAGAGCGGGATAGAAGCGTTCCGCAAAGTAACTGATAGCGTCGTAGTTCATGCCCGTGCTGAGTGAGCCGACGAAAAGCAGTCGAACCGTCGTGTCGGAATCGATGTGACGCGGCGGATCGTCCGTAAGGTCGATGCCTACAGGCGCAACGAGGCTGCGATGGTTCGGGGTGTGGCTCACGTATGCGTGCTGATCTTTCTCGGTCACGTGCAAATACACGTGATCCTGCGAAGCTCGTTGGAAGAACTCACTGGTCCAGTTCAAAGAGAGTTGGGCAGCTTTTCGGGTTAGCGGATTTCGTGTTTCTCTGGCGATATCAGAATACCAGGAAAAGTCGTCGTTGTGCGTTTCCACTAGGCTCAACCGGTCACCGCGTGTACGGACCCGGCCGTAAAAATCCGCCGTGCACAACATGCTGGATACGATCGTACCATATCGTTCATCCTGAAGCTGACGCACGGCCTGTTCGGTGTAAGGTCGCGTGAGGAATTTCTCGAGGAGATAATGGCTTCCAGCAGCGAGAGTGCGCAGAACGGATGTCGACTTCGTCCGCATCCGATTACGGAAGGAGGAGCGCTGTTCGAGAATTCCGCGACGATATACGATAAGCTCACGGCAGCCGAGTACATGCACTTCGGGGACGTTCCGGCTGAAAGCGCGCCAGCGACCCGAGATCAGAACATCGGCGCCATTGCGCGCGGGCAACAAGAAATGAGGCGCCAGAACGAGAACGGGGCGCGAGGGATCATAGTCGGGCAGCATTCCTCCTGGGTAAAGAGTTGAGCCTCGTGAGGAAACTGCACCAACGCGTTTGGTCAATTCTTACGCGCATAGAGGTAACGAGCCACATAGGCTCCCGTGAGAAGAACTTCCGGGATAATCGTTGCGAAAGCGGCGCCATTGATGCCGAGGCGGGGAATGAGCATCCAATTGAACGCAACGTTTACCAATACGGCCAAGCCGAGAACGACAGCAGCAAAACGCTGCTGGTCCATCGAGATGAGCGCCGAGTACAGTGCGAAATTGGCGCACAGGAAAGGGAAGCTCCAAACGACGATGCGGAGCGCACCCGCTGCAGGTCCATACGATGGATCCGGCGCGAGCAATGTAATCAGCTCATTGGCAAGGAGTGCGATGGTTCCGCTAATCAGAGCACCAGCTCCAAAAAGCCCGACTGCACTCATCCGAAGAAGCTTGTGAAAGCGTGCAAGGTAACCTTCGTGGTATAGCCAGGCCATGCGAGGATATGCTGCAGCCAGAGCAACGATCGCCGGAAGCAACTGCAGCGCCTCCAGTATTCGGTATGCGGCACCGTACTGGCCAGCAGGGACTTCACCGATGAGCGCTTCCAGCATTACCAAGTCGACTCGGTAATACATCACCGTGAAGAGCCCGGCAAGGCCGAAGGGTATCATAATGCGCACCGAGCGGCGAAGAAACGAGGAACTGAGTAGGCGTGGCTCGAGGGGCGCATACCGCCGATGGATCCACCATATGTTTGCTATCATCGCAACCGTCATTCCTGTTGCCATGCCTGATAGCGTCCACGAAGCCGCGCGAGTCCAGTACAAGACGGCGAAGCCCATACCAATTACGAGTACCTTCTCGACGACTAGCATGATCGCCTCCTGCCGAAGATCCTCGAACGCGTGATAGACCGCCCGGCAGAAGTTGGTAATGCTTAGCGCGAGGGTATAGATCGTGGCAAAAGCAACTGCGGCCAACCCTCCTTTATCGTATCCAAGCAGGAGAGCAGCAACCAGGGCACTAATCCACGCCACAACTGCATTTCCGAATCGGAGGCTCAAGAAGTTGGTAAAGAATCGGGACGCATGAGACGGTTTGCGGGCTACCTCGCGCGTGATGTACTGGATCATGCCGAGGTCAATAGTCGCTGTCGCGATCATCCCAAGCGAAAGCGCAGCCGACATCACCCCGAACTCGCCCACCCCGAGAAGGCGCATGCAAGCGGCCGTGATGAAGACAAACCAGATGGGTTTGACGAGAGCGCTTGCAAATCCCAACCACGAGATGTTGCGGAGGAGCGTCGGCCTTCCCTCTGCCATGGTCGCCGGCTTGCTCAAGACTCAGCAGCTTTCCGATGCCTGCTGTGATACGCCGCCGCCGCGAGCCCGCTGGCTATCGCTATCATAAGCGTTGTGTCGGAGTTGGCCAGAGGGTAGGCCATGGTGCCGACCAGGCTTTCAGCAACTAGGCAAGCCATCGCCGCGATTGCGACGAGCCGGCTTGTCCGGTCGACGCCTTCCGCTCGAGCCGTGCGAAACGCGATCCAGATCGAGCCGAAGTAGAACACGGCCACAAGCATCAGCCCGATAAGACCATGCCGATACCACACGGCGAAGAAGCCATTGTGGATGTACGACTGGACGTACGTCACCTGGTAGACAAGACTGTAATACTTAAAATCGACGCCGAGTCCGTGTCCAACGATGGGATTCAATTTGATGTACTGCCATGCGGCCTCCATCTCGACGAATCGGTTGATGAGCGACACGTCTTCCGTTGCAGCGCTCTGCAGCGAGAAGAATCGGTCGAGCAGGCCCGCAATGACAACCGTGAAGAAGTTTTCGAAAATCACGGCGCCCGCTATGAGCACAGCAGCGAATCCTGCCACTCCGAGACCGGCGATCGCGAGTCGCTTACGTTTATCAACGAAGAAGAAGATGACGGCAATACCCAACAGAAACGAGACCCACACAGCCCGGCTTTGGCCGATGATGACGCCTGCAGTGAAAAGGATGAAAAGCATCACGAGTGCACTTCGCTCCATCCATTTCCGCGCAAACAGCAAGAAGAGCAGCGAAACTAGGCCGGCCATCATGAGCACGTGCTCGTTCATCACCACCCGGCCCGTTGCAATCTGCCAGAGGTACTCCGCCTGTGCAAAACCCAGCCGGTACATGTAGAAATTCCGCATGACTACGAAGATTGCCACGATAGCCAGGCTGAGGAGAAGCGTCTTCTCGGGTTTCCTCGATCGATGCCGTATACATACCTCCTTGACGGGGAAATAGAAGGCCAGCATGGTCAGCGACGTCCACTGACTGATCGCCATTGTCAGGTCTCCGCCGAGAATTGGTGTCAGCGCTAACCCCAGGGTGGCATACGCCAAGAACAGAAAGAACGCCCAGTCGACAGGTGTTCGGAGGATCTGATCCCTGTAGAAAAAGAGCCGACTGACGAACCAATACGTCAGGTAGCTCATGTAGAGGAGTCCATAGAGAATCTCCTCCGGCTGAAAGCCCTCTTTGTACCCTACTACGGCAACGAATCCGATCAGGATGGCGCATAGTATCCTGAGCTCGTCGCGTGTCAGATAGAAGAGGACGAAAGCGCCGACGATCAATCCGCCGTAGACGGCAAGCGCTATCGTGGACAGCCATGCCGTCGCCAGGATGGCCACCACAAGCGTAACAAGGCCACCTACAAGCACGATCTTCGATGCCCGCCAGAAGCCAGACGGCTCGAGGTTTTCTATCGACGGCACAAGACTCCGCATCACTCGGGCCCAGCCAGCGGATTGGCGGACGATTGCGGCAGAGCAACGATCTCTACCTGGTCAGCGGGTACTCCTGAAATCCGCGTCCCATTCAGGTAATAGAGTTCATACCCGATATCCGACAGAAGCTGGGAGCATCTTTCGCTCTGATCCCTACCGTGCAGGGCCAGCAACAGGAGCGGTTTCGAGTCGTGCAGAAAGCCACGGGCGCCCTCCAGGAGATCCGACTCTGCACCCTCCACGTCGATCTTCAAGAAATCAGGACGGCTGGTCGGATGCTGAGCCAGGATCTCGTCCACAGTAAAGGTCGGGACCAGGTACGATGTCTCCTTCTGCGAAATTCGACCTTTTTCGTTCAAGTCCGCCCTCTCGAATCCTATCAGTCCGTTGGAAGAACCCAGCGCCGCCTGTACGAGCACGGCATTTGGTACGGCGTTGAGGCGTAGGTGACTGAGAAGGTTGTCGACGTTCTGTGCCAGCGGCTCGAACGCAAAAACCCGACCTTGTGAGCCAACAATACGGGAGAACGCGAGTGTGTAGAAGCCGACATTGGCGCCAACATCCCAAACCGTCATTCCTGGCTGTACGAGCTTGGCGACGGCAGATTGCATGTCCCATTCGTAGGTGCCGATCCAACACTTGTGTATGCTCGAACCCACTCTCCACCGCGCGCCCTTGTTCAAGCCCGTTCGAACCTTCACTACGGCTGCGGACGGGATGAGACGAAGCGGTACTCGGAGCACCCTACCGACCGGTGATCGCGGATCCAGCCGTCCTAACTTATTGATCATAGTGGATGCACCGCGGTCAATCCGGTTCGAAGCCAACGGACGAAGGGACGTGCGGGAGACACTGTCTACGATGCGGCGGCCGATGATTTGAGCCGCTGAAGGATCGTCGTATGGTGCCGGCGCCACC
>Ga0079224_100007864_pt1 | contig 14371 bp, 16 predicted proteins | sample Stecom2015_FD_80414 | JGI IMG/M metagenome (GOLD analysis project Ga0079224, IMG submission 80414) | Agricultural soil microbial communities from Utah to study Nitrogen management - Steer compost 2015 | ecosystem: Environmental > Terrestrial > Soil > Agricultural land | place: USA: Utah...
CCCCGGCCACACCGGCCGCGTGACAGGCAATGCAGGCGGACTTGTACAGCTTTTCGCCGGCAGGGTTTGCATCCTGGGCCACTGCGAGAGCCGGAACCAGCCCAGCGGCAAGAATGAGTGCCGCGAATTTGCCTGAGCGTTTGAACATAGTGATCTCCTGTTGGTTGTTTATGGTCGCCGGCCCGCTCCGGCTTACTTCGCTTCGGGAATTGGGTGGGGAGCCTTTACCTGAGTCATGTAATCATGGTTCCAGTCACCTTCTACTACAAAATGGCCCGAAGCGCCCAGTTCAAATGCTTCGATGAGGTTGTGGTTGACGTATGCATACACCCCCGGTTGCTTGAAAGTGTAAAGCGCTGCACCTGCGGCTCCGCCCGGAATGAACCACGTTTCCATGTCGCGCAGCGGCGGGTTGTGGAACTTGCCGTGATCCCATACCCAGTCACCATGGCCGCCGATGAGGTGTGGCCGCGTATCGCGGGTGGCTTGCGAGTGCACGATGAGCACCGTTTCACCCACCTTGGCCTTCAATGCCCCGTCGCCGGTCAGCGCGCCCACTTTGCCGTTGAACACCACATGGGTGGGGGTCAGTGTGCGCATGGACTGGACAGTATCACCATAGCTTTCGGCCAGCGATTTGTAATCCTTGTAGTTGCCATTCTCGTCCTTGGGAATGTAGAGGTCGAACTCACCGATGGTGTAGGCGCGGTCATAGCTCAGAGGCTTGCCATCGGCATCCTTCAGCCCGTCGCGTGGCAGAACCATCATCGTGCCGCTCATGCCGGACAGCACATGCCATGGAACCATGCCCTCCGGTGCGCAGTGGTACACGAACACGCCAGCCCGGTCAGCCTTGAAGCGGAGTGTTGCCTGTTCACCCGGGTTCACGTTGGTGAGGGCCGCCCCACCGAGTGCACCAGTGGCTGAGTGGAAATCCACGTTGTGCGGCATCATGTTGGACTTGGGGTTCACGAGCGTTACTTCGACGTAGTCACCCTCATGCACGACCAGCGTCGGGCCCGGCATTGAGCCGTTGAAGGTCATGGCCTGCATGGTGGTGCCCTTGTCGTCGATCACGACCTTCTTCTCTTCGACCGTCAGCTTGAATTCAACGATCTTGGGCTCAGCGGAAGCCTTCTGCTCGTGTGCGTGAATCATGGGCGGGGCCACGAGGTCAACCTTCACCCTCTCCAGCCCATCAAGCGAAGAGGCGAAGGCCGGAGCGGCCAGAATTGCGGCAAGTGCGGCGGCGATGGCGGCGGGTTGGAAGGCTTTCATGTTCAGCTCCTTGCTGTGGTTGAGCATCCGTTTTCGTATGGCTCCATTTCACCTCAGCGAGGAATATCCTTCTTTGTTGCTCAACAAATTGCGGGAACGATTTTTACGGGTTCCCCCCCATCCGGATGGCAGCCACATCACAGTGCTGAGATGAGCGGCGTCGCAGTGCTAGAATGGCTCCGTTAGCGATCCTGCGGGGCCTACCGATGAGCCACAGCATCCCCCGTTCTCTCGTCAAGAACCTCGATCTGTTCCGCGCCGTCCCCGACAAGGACCTGGACACGGTTCTTTCCATTGCCCGGCCCATGCGGCTGAATGCCGGCGATCCAGTCTTCCAGCAGGGCCAACCGGCCACCCAGTTCTTCGTGCTGCTGCACGGCCATCTCAAGGTCGTGCAAACCACCGCTGAAGGGGAGCAGGTCGTCGTCCGTTACGTGATCCCCGGTGAAGTGTTCGGCATCGCCAAGGCCATGCAGCGCCCCGCCTACCCGGCAAGCTGTCTGGCGGTGGAAGAAAGCGTGGTGCTGGGCTGGCCTTCCGCAGAATGGGATCGCTTCATGACCAGCAATCTGCAATTCGCCGCCAACGCCCTGCAGGCTGTCGGCCAGCGTCTGCATGACGCCCATGCCCGCATCAAGGAATTGTCAACGGAAGAGGTCGAACAGCGCGTTGCGCGCTGCCTGTTGCGCCTGATCGATTCCTCCGGCGAGAAAACCGACGACGGCATCGCCATCAATTTCCCCATTACCCGCCAGGACATCGCTGAAATGACCGGCACTACGCTACACACCGTCAGCCGTCTGCTCAGTGCCTGGAAGGAGCAGGGCATGGTGCTTACGGGTCGCAAGCGCGTCACTGTGCGCAAGGTTGACGACCTGATCCGGCTGGCCGAAGGTGCGGGCGCCTGCAGCAGCAAACCTGCGGCCCGCAAGAAACCGGTGGAGCCCGCCTAATTCACTCATCCAGAATCAGTCGTATGCCCAGATTGGCCGGAGGAATGCCCACCGAACAGGCGCCGGCCTTGGGGTCTCGCATGAAATCGGTCATGAGGCTGTGGTGTGAGCCGGCCACCACCCGAATCCCGCAGTTCTCTGTGGGAGGCAGAATGGGCTTGCCTGCCGCATCCAGATACTGGCGCACCTGACAGGTATTGGTCCACTCCCAGACGTTACCGCCGATATCCTGCACCCCGGCAGCCGTGGTGCCGAAGGTTCCGAAGGGTTGGGGGAAAGGCTCGGCCGCTGCCTTGCGCTGCGCTTCCATGGCGTATTCGGCCAGCCAGCGCTGGGCGGGGTTCTTGGCGTCATCCAGCTGATAAAGATCCAGCCGCAGGTCTTCCTTGAAGGCTTCTCCCGCCAGGTGAGCCCACTCCGCATAGGTGGGCAGCCTGAAGTTGCGCCCGGTACGAGCGCTGTACCACTTCGCAAACGCGGTGGCGTCATCCCAGTTCACCCCCACCACTGGCCGGTTGGGGTCCAGCTCACCGCGGTGGTCCTTGTTCAATGGGCGACAGGCTTCTTCCCGAACACATTCCGCATATTCAGCCTGGCTCACCAGCCGTTTCATCACCTGCATGGGTTTGTCGAAGGTGGCAGTCAGCCGTGCCGGCCGCGCCGGCATGCCGTTGACCAGGCTTTCGTCCGTCGTGTAGTACTGAATCGAACCCGGGGCGATGGTAACTAGAGGTACCTCTGCCGCGCTTGCGGCCTGCCAGCCCCCTACGGCCAGCAATAGAGCCGCAACACCGCCCGCTGCGGCATGACGGGTTAAAGCAGCAGGAATCGTGGGCGAAGGCATGGCAGTTCCTTGTTATGGGCGGTCGCACCTTGCGACCCGCTTCAGCTCCATTGAACTACCAGTGTGGGGAAAATACTTTGTGCCAGCGCAAGGTGGGGGTCAGTCGATGGCTTTGGTCATTTCCTCAACCACTTTCTTGGCGTCTCCGAAGACCATCATGGTCTTGTCCATGTAGAAGAGCTCATTGTCCAGACCTGCATAGCCCGCAGCCATCGAACGTTTGTTCACGATCACAGTACGCGCTTTGTAGGCCTCGAGAATGGGCATGCCGTAGATGGGCGAACCCTTCTGCAACGCAGCCGGGTTCACTACATCATTGGCCCCCAGGATAATGGCCACATCCACCTGCCCAAACTCGCTGTTGATGTCTTCCATTTCGAAGACCTGGTCGTAGGGCACTTCTGCCTCGGCAAGCAGCACATTCATATGCCCCGGCATGCGGCCCGCCACAGGATGAATGGCATAACGCACACTCACGCCCTTGTCGCTGAGTTTTTCTGCGAGCTCCTTAACGGCATGCTGGGCCCGTGCCACGGCAAGACCATAACCCGGCACAATGACCACCGACTCCGCATTGCCGAGGATGAAGGCGGCGTCTTCGGCACTGCCGCTCTTGACATTGCGTTGCTGGCCGTCGCCGCCTGTGGCTGAGGACGCCTCGCCCCCGAAACCTCCGAGAATCACGCTGAAGAAGGAGCGGTTCATGGCCTTGCACATGATGTAGCTGAGAATCGCCCCGGAAGAACCCACCAGCGAACCGGCGATGATCAGCATGGAGTTGTTCAGACTGAAACCGATGCCAGCCGCAGCCCAGCCCGAATAGCTGTTGAGCATGGACACCACCACCGGCATGTCCGCTCCGCCGATCGGGATGATGATGAGCACACCGAGTGCAAACCCCAGGGCGATGATCAGCAGAATGTCGAACCAACTTTGCGAATGCCAGAAACCGAATATGAAGAACAGTGTGGCCAGGCCCAGCAATGCATTGAGCATGTGTTGGCCCTTGAACTGGACGGGCGCACCCTGGAAGAGGCGAAACTTGTACTTGCCGCTGAGTTTCCCGAAAGCGATGACCGAACCGGTGAAAGTGACTGCGCCGATGAAGGCGCCCAGGGCCAGTTCTATACGGTTGCCACCGGGAATGGGCCCCCCGGGCTCGGCTATCTGGAAGGCCCATGGCTCCGCCACCGCGGCCACGGCAATGAAGACCGCTGCCAGGCCTATCATGCTGTGCATGAAGGCGACCAGTTCCGGCATCTTGGTCATTTCAACCCGCTTGGCCATGAGTGTTCCAATGGAGCCCCCCACGAGCAGGCCCAGCAACACCCAGCCCAGCCCCAGCGGCGATTCCGCCAGCGTGATGATGAGCCCGGCGGTAGTGAGTATGGCGATGGTCATGCCCAGCATCCCGAACACATTGCCCCGAATGGATGTGGTGGGATGCGAAAGCCCCTTGAGCGCCTGAATGAAGCAGACCGAGGCGACCAGATACAGAAAGACGACCAGATTCATGCTCATCGGGAGCCTCCCTGTTCCGGCGACGGCAACTTGCGCTCTTTCTTCTTGAACATTTCCAGCATGCGTCGCGTGACCAGGAAACCGCCAAAGACGTTGACGGCCGCCAGAGCCACGGCAAGCACACCCATCACCTTGCCCAGGGGGGTTTCCGTCAATGCAGCCGCCAACATGGCCCCTACGATCACGATGGCGGAAATCGCATTGGTAACGGCCATCAGCGGTGTGTGCAGCGCCGGCGTCACATTCCATACCACGTGGTAGCCCACGTAGATTGCGAGCACGAAGATGATTAAATTCATCAGGAGGGGTGAAATCGCTTCCATGTGTCTGTCTCTCTGGTCGAACGTGGTGCGTTGATACAGCTCGCCATCGGTCCCCGGCAGGCTGCCGGCCGAGTGGCCCCTCAGGCCTTGAGAAGCCGGCCGTCGCGCGTTACCAGGCAGGCAGCAACAATGTCGTCCTCTTCGGGCAACTGCAGCTGCTGCGCCTGGGGCGGCAAAACGAGCTTGAGAAAATCCAGGATATTGCGGGCGTACAGGCTGGAGCTGTCCGCAGCCACCATGGCGGGCAAATTCGTGTAGCCGATCAGGGTCACACCATGCTTCTGCACGACCTGCCCTGCCTCAGTCAGTGGGCAGTTGCCGCCCACCCCGCCCGCACCCCTGCCGGCCGCCAGGTCGACAATGACGGACCCTGGCTTCATGGACTTCACCATCTCTTCGGTGATGAGCTCCGGTGCGGGCCGTCCAGGAATGAGCGCGGTGGAAATGACCGCGTCGGCCTGGGCCACACGCTTGGCCACTTCCACCTTCTGGCGATCCAGCCAGCTTTGTGGCATGGGGCGGGCGTAACCGCCCACGCCTTCAGCTGCTTCGCGTTCTTCGTCAGTCTCGTAGGGAACTTCAATGAAGCGTGCCCCAAGGGACTCGACCTGTTCCTTGACCGCAGGCCGCACATCCGAAGCCTCTATCACCGCTCCCAGCCGCTTTGCCGTAGCAATGGCCTGCAGACCCGCCACACCTACGCCGAGCACAACCACCCGCGCGGCCTTGATGGTGCCAGCGGCGGTCATGAGCATGGGGAAGAAGCGCTGATATGCGGTGGCGGCAAGCAGAACGGCTTTGTAACCGGCGACATTTGCCTGACTGGAGAGCACGTCCATGCTCTGGGCGCGGGTGGTGCGCGGGGCGGCCTCCAGGGCGAAGGCCGTCAAGCCAGCGTCAGCCAGCCGCTGCAAACCTTCCTTGTCGAAGGGGTTCAGCATGCCCACCAGGGCCGTGCCCCGCTTCATCAATGCAAGCTCAGCGGGGTTCGGAGCCTGCACCTTCAGAACAAGGTCGGCGCCAAGCGCCGCGGCGCCATCGACGATTTCCGCCCCAGCCGCAACGTAGGCATCGTCAGTTGCGCTGGCGGCCAGCCCGGCCCCAGCCTGGACATATACTGCGTGGCCTTGCGCCACCAATTTTTTGACCGTCTCAGGTGTGGCAGCCACCCGAGTTTCCCCAGCCGCCGTTTCGACGGGTACGCCTATTCGCATGCTCCCTCCTGTGGTTGACAGCACACGTTGCGGCCGTGCCGTGTTACTGCTGTTTACACGGCTTCGGCCTTTTGTGCAATGAGGGGCGTACCGGAGTGCTTCAGGCGGTGGCCGGGTTGAAGCCTGCTGCGTGTGCCTGTTCGTCGGCGTGATAGGAGGAGCGGACCATGGCGCCTACGGCTGCATGCGTGAAGCCCATGGCATAGGCCTCTTCCTCGAACATCTTGAAGGTGTCAGGGTGCACGTAGCGCGTCACGGGCAGGTGGTGCGACGAAGGCTGCAGGTACTGACCGATGGTCAGCATTTCGATGTCGTGCTCACGCATGTCGCGCATGACCTGCAGGATTTCGTCATCGGTCTCGCCCAAACCGACCATAAGGCCTGACTTGGTGGGAACATCCGGACACAGGGCCTTGAACTCTTTGAGCAGCTTGAGCGAGTGCAGGTAGTCTGCGCCCGGGCGTGCCTGCTTGTAGAGCCTGGGCACCGTTTCCAGATTGTGGTTCATGACATCGGGCGGCTCAGCCTTGAAGATTTCCAGTGCACGTTCCAGTCGGCCGCGAAAGTCTGGCACCAGCACTTCGATGCGCGTCTTGGGAGAATGCTTGCGCACCTCACGGATGCACTCGGCGAAATGTGCCGCACCGCCGTCGCGAAGATCATCGCGATCCACCGAGGTGATCACCACATACGACAGACCCATGGCCCCGATGCTGCGCGCCAGGTTCACGGGTTCGTTGACATCCAGGGGGTCGGGCCTGCCATGGCCGACATCGCAGAAGGGGCAGCGGCGGGTGCATTTGTCACCCATGATCATGAAAGTGGCCGTACCCTTTCCGAAACATTCACCGATATTCGGACACGAGGCTTCCTCGCAGACGGTGAACATGTTGTTTTCCCGCAGAATGCGCTTGATGTCGTGGAAGCGCGAGCCGGGCGCGGCCGCCTTCACACGTATCCATTCCGGCTTCTTCAGCCGTTCAGTCTGGACGATCTTGATGGGCAGCCGCGAAGTCTTGTCAGCAGACTTCTGCTTGGCACTGGGGTCATAGGAGGCAGGACGCACGGTCGGTTTCCGCGGTGCGGCCTGCTCATTACTTGTGGACATACGCTACCTGGCTGGGTGATGGTAAGGGCCATTTTAACGCGCCAGGAGAAAACGTCCGGAATTCCCCAAATTTTCAATGGTTTTCGGCGGTCAGCGCCCCTGCCAGGCCGGCTTGCGTTTGTTCATGAAGGCATCTATTCCTTCAAATACATCTTCCGCCATCATGTTGCAGGCCATGGTTTCCGCTGCGAAGTCGTAAGCATCAGCGAGCGACATGCTGCGCTGTTTCTGGAACATGGCCTTGCCGGTCCGCACCGCCACAGGGCTTTTGGAGCAGATGCTGTTGACCAGGGCCTCCACGGCCGCATCCAGCTCTTCCGCCGGCACCGCACGGTTGATCAGCCCTTCGGCCACGGCCTCCTGGGCACTGATGAACTCGCCCGTGATGAGCATCTCGAAAGACTTCTTTGCCCCGACATTGCGGGACAGGGCAACGGCCGGTGTTGAACAGAACAGGCCCACGTTGATGCCCGAGACCGCAAAGCGCGCGGATTCGGCTGCCACGGCCAGATCACAGCTCGCCACGAGCTGGCAACCTGCGGCGGTGGCCACGCCCTGCACCTTGGCGATGACCGGTACGGGAAAGGCAACAATGCTCTGCATCAGCTGGCCGCATTGGCGGAACAGCCGGCGGTAGTAGTCCTGATCGCGATTGGCCTGCATCTGCTTGAGATCGTGGCCGGCGCAAAACGCCCTACCCCTGGCGGCCAGCACCAGACACTGCAGGGTGTCATCGCGCGCAGCTTCATCCAGGGCCTGCTGCAGGACCACCAGGACCTCTTCCGACAGGCTGTTGAACTGGTCGGGGCGATTCAGTGTGATGGTGAGCACACCCTGATTGCGCTCAGTGACGACGAACTGCTCCTGGGATTCCATATTGTCTCCTTCTCTTCTTATGGCAGCGTGGTGTGGCGCTGCCGGGGGCCCTTTGCCGGCCCCCGCCCAATACGGCGGTGCCCAGCTACACCACCGCTTTCAGTTTTCAAATGCCGTCTGCAGCCGGCGAGCCAGCAGCTCGCCCGCTTCCGCCAGACTGCATGATATCCCGCAACTGCGCAGATCAACCGTCGGCAGGCCTTCGTAACCGCAAGGGTTAATGCCCAGGAAAGGCGCCAGGTCCATGTCCACGTTCAGCGACAGGCCGTGATAGGCGCGCCCATTGCGCAGCTTGATACCCAGTGCGGCGATCTTGGCCAGCTGCGAACCGGCCGGGTCAAAAACCCCGCGCTGGGGGTCGTAGGGCACGTACACGCCCGGCGCACCATCCATGCGCTGAGCTCCAGCCAGGCCCAGGCCAGCCAGCGTGGCAATGATGACGTCCTCAAGCCGCGCCACGTATTCCTTGACGAACAGGCCGCGGCGCTTGAGATCAAGCAGGCAGTACGCCACGACCTGACCCGGCCCGTGGTAGGTGACCTGCCCCCCACGGTCGCATTTGACGACCGGAATCCCGCCCGGGTTGAGCAGGTGTTCCGGCTTGCCAGCCTGGCCCAAGGTGTAGACAGGTTCATGTTCCACCAGCCAGATTTCATCCGGCGTGGTCTCGGTACGCGCTTCTGTGAATTCGCGCATGGCCTCCCAAGTCGGGAGGTAAGGTGCCGGAGACGGCAGCCAGCGATACTCCATGGCCGGCCCTATAACACCACGCTTACAAGGGGGTGCCCGTGCAGAGCCCGATAGATGGCATCAAGCTGTTCGCGCGAGGTAGCGCGCACCGTGAAGGTGACGCTCAGATAGTTGCCCGCCTTGCTGGCGCGCATTTCCACTGTAGCCGGGTCGAAGCCAGGATCATGCTGCTGCACGACCATGGTCAGGGTCTGGGCGAATTCCGGATGCGACTTTCCCATCACCTTGATGGGAAAGTCGCAGGGGTACTCGATCAGAGATTCTTCAGGAGGAATTTCTTTCATTTCACAAGGCGGCGATTGCCGTGTCATAGGCCGCCCGCAGGCGGGCATATACCGGGCCCGGACGACCGTCGCCAACGGGTTGCCCGTTGTAGCGGGTGATCGGCAGGACTTCCTTGGTGGCGGAAGTAAGCAGCAGTTCGTCGGCGGCAAGTACTTCGGCTTCCGTGATGGGGCGGGCCTCGAAGGGAACGCCGCAACGCTCCGCCAGCTCTTCCATGAGGCCGTAGCGTATGCCCTCCAGGATGAGCTTGCTGCGGGGCGGAGCCAGCAGCACACCGTTCTTGACCACCCAGACATTGGCCGCCGAGCCCTCGGTCAGGCAACCGTTGCGGAACTGGATGACGTCATCCACCCCCGCTTCAAGCGCCGCCTGACGGGCAAGCACATTGCCCAGCAGGGAGATGGATTTAATGTCGCAATGCAGCCAGCGCTCGTCGGTCTTCCCGATGGCACTCAGACCCTGCTCACGCATGGCGGCATCGGGGCGCTTGAATGGTGACACCATGCAGAAGATGGTGGGTTTGACGCCTTGCGGGAAACCGTGGTCTCGTTTGGCCACCCCGCGGGTGACCTGGATATACACCACGCAATCGCCCAAACCGGAACGCTCGATCAGGTCGAGCACAATGTGCTCCCAGTCGCTGCGCTGCAGGTCGCACTGGATGCTGATGGCGGCCATGCTGCGTTCGAGTCGCGCCAGGTGCTCGCTCATGCGGAACGGCTTGCCGCCATAGGCGGGCACGACGTCATAAACGCCGTCACCAAAGATGAAACCGCGATCCAGCACGGAAACCTTGGCATCGCCAAGGCGCACGAGCTCGCCGTTCAAATAAACCAGGCTGTCATTGTCTACGTTGGGAATCATGGTGTGATTGTCACTCGAACAGCAGGCGCACCTTGTCGTACAGGCGGCCGATCAAACCTGCCTGAGGCACGTCATTCAGCACATGCAGCGCTTCCGTGCGCAGTACATGGCCATCCAGGGAAAGAGAAACTTCACCCACCCGTGCGCCCTTGCTGAGCGGCGCAATCAGCGGCTGCTGATACTTGGCCACCGGGCGTACCTGGTCGGCCTTGCCGCGCGGCACGGTCACCCATACGGGGGAGTTCGAACCGAGGCCGACAGTTTCCGCCTCGCCTTCCCAGACGCGCGCGGTAACCATGGCCCGTTCATTGTCGTAAAGCTTGACGGTGTCGAAGTTCTGGAAGCTCCAGTTCAGCAGCTTCAAGCTGTTCTCCGCCCGGGCAGAGTCGCTGGCTGCGCCGACCAGAACTGTCAGGATGCGCCGACCATCGCGCTTGGCGGTGGCAATCAGGCAGTAACCGGCTGATTTGGTGTGGCCCGTCTTCAGGCCATCGACCGTGGGGTCTGCCCAGAGCAGACGGTTGCGGTTGTTCTGCTTGATGTTGTTGTAGGTGTATTCCTTCTGCGTGTAGTAATGCAGATATTGCGGAAAACGATTGATGAAGTTGGCTGCCAGGGTGGCCATGTCGCGCACCGTGGTCAGATGCTCTTCATGCGGCAGGCCCGGCGAATTGGTGAACTTGGTGTTGGTCAGGCCCTGGCGCTGGGCTTCTTCATTCATGAGCGCCACGAAAGCCGACTCGCTGCCGGCGATGGCTTCTGCCAGGGCCACCGTGGCGTCATTGCCTGATTGAACGATCATGCCCTGCAGCAGGTCATGTACGGAGACCTGTGAATTGGGCTTGATGAACATGCGCGAGCCTTCGGTACGCCAGGCGTTTTCTGAGACGTGCACCGTCTGTTCGAGTGTCAGGCGCTTGTTCTCGAGGGCTTCGAACACCAGGTAGGCCGCCATGACCTTGGTCAGCGAAGCGGGCTCGATGCGTTCATCAATGTTTTGCGCGGCAATCACCTGACCGCTATTCATGTCCAGACTGATCCAGGCACGGGCGCCCAGAACAGGTGCCGGCACATTGGACAGGTCGCCCACCATGGCGATCCCATTGACGTCAGTCACCACCGTGCTTGCCGGCGTCTGCGCGGCAGCGGGCGCGTCCTGCGCCTGGGAAAGAAAGGATGCGGAAGCCAGCGCCAGTGCGGCGCCGAGAATGGAAATGGAGGAAGTCAGTTTTCGAGTGCGGGAGGTCATCGGCATAGAGATTAATTCGGACTCGCCTTGGGAACGACGAATGAGGAAGCGGCCCATTATGACAGACCGGGCCGCTGCTGAGGAAGTTCCTCAAGACATGCGGCGCCCGGTTCAGCCAGCACACGACGCCATCGCTTTCAGGCTCTGCTGCACCAGACCGCGCAGAGTGATCAGCCGACCGTGGAAAAAATGGCTGGCATCCGGCATGACCACCATGGGCAGGCCGTGGGTACGGGCAAATTCCATGGCTTCGGCCAGCGGCACCACTTCATCAGCCTCGCCGTGGATCAGCAGGGTGTCATCGGGCACCGACACATCGCGATGACGGAAGCGCTCCACTGCAGAACCGGCCAGAATCAGCCGATCCGGTGTTGGGCGTGACTGGGCGGCAAGCTCCGAATACAACTGGGCTGCCACTGACGTGCCGAAGGAAAAACCAGCCAGGGCCCACTGCCCGCCCGCTGCTTCCGGGAAACGCTGCCGGAACTGTTCCACCAGGGCAAACATATCGGCGGTTTCACCTCGGGCCTGGTCAAATTCGCCGTCGGAAGCCCCCACGCCGCGAAAATTTGGACGCAACGTGACCAGGCCATGCTCGACACAGGCACGACCGATGGTGGTGACCACTTTATTGTCGCGGGTGCCGCCGTGCAGCGGGTGCGGATGCAGCACCAGTGCCCAGCCCCGGACTTCACCCATGGGCCTGTCGATGGCACATTCGATGTTGCCTGCCTCGCCGTCAAAGCTCAGGATTTCAGTGCGGACCTGCATGATTCCAAATGAGTTATAAGGTAAAGCGATTCATTTTACGCTACACACATTTCATTACTGCATGTCCTCCATGCCGCCTCTTCCACAGCTTCCCCTTCCCATGCCGGAACGCATGCAATCCATGTTGCGGCAGGCCTTGCCAGAGTTTCACAGTGTCGAATGGGTGGGCCGCACCACATCCACCAACGCAGACCTGATGCAGCGCGCGCGGGCCGATAAAGGGGTGCTCGCACGGCCGTGGCTGCTGGGCGCACATCTCCAAGAAAGAGGGCGTGGTCGCTCCGGTCGCAGCTGGCAGAATCGCTCAGGCGCGAACCTCATGTTCTCGTGCGCCTTTGACGTCTTCCTGCCGCCGCTTGCCCTGCCCACCCTGGCCCCCTTCGCCGGCGTGGTGGCGACCGAAGCGCTGCGCGGCATGCTGACCGCATCCAGCCGCCCGCTGCTCACCATGAAGTGGCCCAACGACATCGAATGGCGCTTTGCCAAACTGGCGGGCATTCTGGTGGAAGCCACCCGGGCGGGCACTGCGCGCCTGGCACCCGACCATCACGTCATCGTAGTGGGCATAGGAATCAATCTGGACGATGCTCGCGCCCTGAGCACCTCACTCAATCGCCGCATTGCCGACTGGTCGGAAGTCGCCCGCTGCGACAGCGCCGGTGCGCGCGCCCGGCCTCAACAGATGGTGGAACGCATTGCCCGCGCCTGGTACGAAAACTTTACAGCCCTCACCACACAAGGCTTTTCCGGGCTGGCCGGGCGCTATGCACAGGTTGACGGTCTGGTCGGCCAGAAAGTGGACATCATCGACAACGACAAGGTGGTCTTTACCGGTAACGCCGCCGGTGTGAATGATTCCGGCCAGCTGCTTCTGCGTGATGCGGCAGGCGAACACCCGATCACGGTTGGGGAAGTCTCGGTGAGGCCTGCATGAGCGCCGGCATCACGCTGCTGGTGGATGCCGGCAACACCCGGGTGAAGTTCGGCTGGATGCACACTTCCGGCACCCGCCGCGAGCCCGACATTCTGGCCCTGGCTCACGATGCCCTGGAAGACTTGGTGCCCTGGTTGTCGTCGCTGCCCGGCACTCCGATGGGGGCCATAGGGGTCAGTGTGACCCGCGCTGAGGTACGCTCCCACGTCGAACGGCTTCTGCTGCAACACTGCGGCCTCGCCCTGCACTGGCAGAGCAGTTCCGCAAGTGCTGCAGGCGTGGAGAACCTTTACGAGCAGCCGGAAAAACTGGGCAATGACCGGTGGGTGGCGCTGCTGGGCCTGAGCCGCCACACACGCCATGCCGCCGTGCTGGCAAGTTTCGGCACGGCCACCACCATAGACACGCTGGGGCCAGCCGCAGTAGTGGAACACCCCTGGCCCGCCGGCAGCCGGTCAGCTGCGCCCGACAAGGATAAGGAAATTTTCTCCCAGCGATTCTTTGAAGGCGGGCTGATTCTGCCCGGTCCGGAACTCATGCGCCAATCGCTGGCGCAAGGAACCGCCGGTCTGCCCTATGCACTGGGCCAAAGAACTGATTTTCCGCGCGACACGCACAGCGCCATCAGTACAGGCATTGCCGCAGCCCAGGCGGGCGCCGTACTGCGCCAGTGGCGCACGGCACTGACACGCCTCGGGGAGCCACCACGCCTTTATTGCAGTGGAGGTGGATGGCCGCTGGTGGCAGAAGAACTGGAGGCCGGCCTGCAGCGCCTGCAAGATGACCTGCGCCTGCCCCGCCAGCCACCAGAATGGCTGGACGCACCGGTACTGGATGGCCTGGCAGCCATGGCGGCCCCCCTCGTGCGCTAGGAAGCGGGCTGCTCTGCCCCCAGGCGCTGAGGTGCTCCGAACTCAACCACGTGCTGATTGCGTTCAGACAGCAGGCGCGGGGTGCGCCCTTCTTCGCTGGGTGGTGGGCCCATGAAGCCCTGGCCGTAAGCCAACACGGCGATGTTTGCCAACAGTACGAGGAAGAATAAAAAACGCATGGTCAGAATGGAAACGGCAGGAACGTGCAGTTTAGATCACCCGCCGGCAACATGAAACAAGGCTGCCTGAAGATACTCGGCAGCGCCCCACGGATTTGTTACAGTACCCCGGCTTGGCACAACGCTTGCTATTTCTGAGCCTGCTTGCGAACGCCGTCCTTGAACTTCTTAGACCATCACAGCGAACGATGAAACCCATACGTAAAGCCGTATTTCCTGTCGCGGGGCTTGGCACCCGGTTCCTTCCCGCCACCAAGGCCATGCCCAAGGAAATGCTGCCCATCGTCGACAAACCGCTGATCCAGTATGCGGTGGAGGAGGCAGTTGCCGCCGGCATTACGGATCTGATC
>Ga0079224_100007865_pt1 | contig 14371 bp, 10 predicted proteins | sample Stecom2015_FD_80414 | JGI IMG/M metagenome (GOLD analysis project Ga0079224, IMG submission 80414) | Agricultural soil microbial communities from Utah to study Nitrogen management - Steer compost 2015 | ecosystem: Environmental > Terrestrial > Soil > Agricultural land | place: USA: Utah...
ACGCGCTGTACAAGATGGGCGCGCTCGTGCAGGGCACCAACATCGTGCGCCGCGAGCTCGGCGCGCCCGAGGCCGAGTGCCTGCTCGCCGATCCGAGGTTCTCCCTCGTCCCCGGCGCCTGAGGCCGCTGCCCCTCTCTCCCTCCTCGGCAGCCCCGGCGGGCCGCGCTCGCGCGGCCCGACCCTTCGCCCCTACGAGGACCCAGCCTTGAGCGGCGCGTGCAGCTCGGCTCATCGATAGCGTTCGGCGCACGAAGAAGGGCCCGCCCGGCGTGACGAGCTTTTCATCGTCGTCCCGTAGCAGCGGCGGTGGGCAGGCCGGCGGTCCCCGGAATTGGACCGCCGGGCGCGAGCTAGATCTCGAGCCGTCCCGTGCTGTGCCCGATGGACTCCACCTCGGCGCCGACCTTGTCGGCGAGCGCGATCAGGAGATTCGCGGTGGGCTCGTCCTTCTTCGCCGCGATGTGCCGGTTGCCCTTCAGCCGGCCGTTCGCGCCGCCGAGCAGCACCGCCGGCACGTTGTGGCGATCGTGCAGAAGCCCGTTGCTCATGCCCGCGCCGAAGTAGATCAGCGACGAGTCGAGCAGCGTGCCGTCCCCGTCCGGCGTCGCCCTGAGCTTGTCCAGAAACTCCGCGAGCTTGACCATCTGATACGTATTGATGCGCGCGTAGAGGTCGAGGCTCTCCTGCGTGTTCTTGTGGTGCGACGTCGAGTGATGCGGCTCGGGCACGCCGACGTGCGCGTAGCTGCGGCCGCTCGCCTCGTGACCCAGCATGAAGCTGAACACGCGCGTCAGATCGCCCTGGAACGCGAGGTGGATCAAGTCGTAGGTGACCGTGACGTGCTCATCGAAATCGTACGGGATCCCGACCGGACCCTCCGGCGTCGTCGCGAGCACCTCGGCGCGCGCCTCCATCTTCTGCAGCTGCGCCTCGACCCGGCGGACGTTCGTCAGATACTCGTCGAGAATCGCGACGTCCGACGCGCCGATCAGGCGCTGCAGCCGTGAAGCGTCCTCTCTGACCGCGTCGAGCAGGCTCTGCTTTCTCTTCAGCCGCGCGATGCGCTGCTCCGGCGTGCCCGGATCGCCGAACATGCGCTCGAACGTGACTTGCGGATTGACGGCAACCGGCAGCGGGCTCGTGTCGTCGGCCCACGCCATCGTGTTGAAGAACACGCACGGATAGCCGTCGCAGGCGCCGGCCGACGTGCCCATATCCTCCGTGCCGAGCTCCAACGAGCGCAGCGGCGTATCCTCGGCGATGACGTCGGCGATGTATTGATCGATCGACTTCTTCGACTCGACGCGGTTGAACTCGCCGTTCTTACCGAGCGGCCCGGTGCCGTTCAGGAACGCGGCGCTCGCGCCCATGTGAATGCCGCCCATGTCCTTGCCGCCGTCGGGCGCCTTCAGCTGGCTGATCGTCGTCAGGTAATCGCGATGGCGCTCGAGCGGCTTCATGATCGTGTTGAACTCGAAGTCGCGGCCGGTCTCCTTCGGGTGCCACATGTCGGGATAAATACCGTTCGGCATGTACACCACACCGAAGCGGTGCCGCTCGCGCGCTGCCGTCAGCGACTGTGCCGTGGCGGCGGGAATCATCGCGTCGAGCAATGGCAGAGCGATCGACACGCCCGCGCCGCGCAGGAAGGTGCGGCGATCCAAGTGCTTCTTCGTGATGAACATCTGGCTACTCCCTCGTCTGCGCGACCGAGACGGTCGCTTCCGGCTGCGGCTTGTTGGTACGCATCTGGAACGGAAAGCTGTCCACGATCCCGAGGATGATGGACATCATTCGATAATCGTCCTCGGCCGCGCCGCGCACTATTCGGCGCACGACCGGCATGTCCTGCGGCGTGAGGCCGCGGCCGAGCGCGTAGATCAGCAGCTTCTGCGTCACCGTGCTCGCGAAAACTTCCGGATCCGCGGTCAGCGCCGCCCGCAGACCCGCCGGCCCTTCGATCACGGTGCCGTCGGCGAGCACGCCCGAGGCATCGATCTCGAGACCTTCGGCCGTCTTGTCCCGCCACTGCCCGACGGCGTCGAAGTTCTCGAGCGCGAAGCCGGGCGGATCGATCACGTCGTGGCAGACGGAGCAGTTGGGGCTCGCGCGATGCCGCTCGAGCTGCTCGCGCACCGTCGAGGGCCGGCCTTCCGGCGCGCTCTCCTCGAGCGCCGGCACGTCGTCGGGCGGCGCCGGCGGCGGGCTGTTCAGCAGCTCGGCCATGATGAACTTGCCGCGGATGATCGGCGAGGTGCGGCTCGCCGCCGACGTCAGCGACAGAATGCTGCCGTGCCCGAGCAGTCCGCGCCGATTCGGGTCCTCGACGGGGACCTTCCGGAAGCGCGAGCCGTACACGCCGCGAATACCGTAGTGGCGCGCGAGGCGCTCGTTCACGAACGTGTAGTCGGCCGTCAGCAGCTCGTGCACGGGGCGGTCTTCGCGCAGCACGTGCGCGAAGAGCAGCTCCGTCTCGCGGCGAAACGCGTTGCGAAGGTTGCCGTCGAAATCGGGGAAGAGCAGCAGATCCGGCTTGACCCGCTGCTCGAGGTTACGCAGCTGCAGCCATTGCCCGGTGAAGTTCTCGACGAGGGCGTCCGCGCGCGCGTCCGCCACCATGCGCCTCACCTGGGCCTCGAGCACTTCGGGCTGCCGCAGCTTCCCCTGCTCGGCGAGCGACAGCAGCTCCTCGTCCGGGATGCTGGACCACAGGAAGAACGAGAGCCGTGACGCGAGCTCGAAGTCGTCGATCGGATGCGTGCCGCCGGGCGGAACGTCCGGGTTCTCCTTCTCGGCCCTGAACAGGAAGAACGGGCTGACGAGCATCCGGGTCAGCGCCGCGTGGATGCCCTGATCGAAGCTGCCGCCCGCTTCCCGCTCCTGCTGATAGAACGCCATCGCGTCGGCGACGTCGTCGTCGGTCACCGGCCGGCGGTACGCGCGCCTCGCGAGCGCCGCGACGATCTGCTCGGCGCACGGCGTTTCCTCCGCCTCGGATTCCGGACGGCAGACGAAGATTCGCTCGCGCGTCGGCGTCTCGCTGACGCCGGTGACGTTGAACGGGCCCTCGATGACGCCCATCTCGAGCCGCGGCATCCCCGACGGATTGTGGATCTCGAGCGACGCCCGCAGCGACGGCTCCCACGCGTTCTGCTCCCTCGCAGTGCGCTCCCTCCAAGTGAACGCGACCTCGTGGGGGCCGGCGGTGATCGCGATCGGCGGGGAGGTCAGCTTCTCCTCGATGACCTCCTGCGCGACGTTGATCCCCTTCTCGAGGCTGAGCTCGTGATCTTCCTTGCCGCCGATCAGCGCGGAGTAGACCGTGTTACCGTCGACGAGCACGAGGAACTCGTGCGGGATGTCGTGCCCCTCGATCCCGAACAGGCCCTCCTCGACGCCGCGAATCAGCCGCCCGGACAGCACGTACTCGCCGTCCGCGGGGAACGTGTGGGTGACGGCGATGCCGCCGCGCGTTCCGAGCGGGAGGCCTTCGAGGTGATAGTCCTGCGTGATCTCCATCGGGATCGGGTAGGTCGTGGCCGTGACGACCGCCTCGGGGTTGCCGACGGCGAGATCGGCGACGCGAAACGCGACCGTCAGGTAGCGCTCGAGCAGCATCGGCGACGTGCTGAGCAGCTGCGCGATGTTGTCGAAGCCGAAGTCGCCGCCGTCGCTCGGCAGCATCGCCTCGATATTCGCCTCGACGCCGAGCAGATCCCGAATCGCGTTCTGATACTCCGCACGATTCAGCCGATGCACCGTCGTCACGCCTGCATACGGCCGCTCCTGCGCGGCCGCATCGAGCGTGGTCTCGAGCGCGCTCACGAACTGTGCGCGCACCTCCGGATCCGGCTGCGGCTGGTCCCGCGGCGGCATCATGCCCATCTTGAGCTTGTGGATCGCCTTTTCCCAGACGGCCGCCTCGGCCGCGACGCGCTCCGGGCGCCGCCCTTCGAGCGACAAGTCGCCCGTGTACTCCGCGTCGTTGTGACAATCGACGCAGTAGCGGTCGATCATCGCCCACTGCGACTCGAGACGCGCTTGCGGGTGCTGCGACTTGATGAGGTAGCCCGCGCCCCCCGCTGCCGCGAGCAGGCCGACCGCTCCGATTAAGACCGTTGGTCTCATCGGGCATCACCGCCGCCGACGGCCGCCTGGACGGACGACGGCTCGTCGTTGACAAGGCCGCGATCGGCCATCAGCCTGCGCAAGAGCTTCGCCACCTCCGCGGGCTGGGCGCCCTGCGGCTGCCCGGCCTGCGCGCCGGTCAGCGGCGGCGGCTCACGCGGCGGCATCTTCTCGACGATCTCGAGGGCCGTCTCGCCGTCGTTGTTCCTCAAATCTAGCGTCGCGCCGGCCTCCGCGAGGATCTCGATGATGTCGAGCTTTCCGTCGCGCGCCGCGATATGCAGCGCGCTCTCCCCTTTGTCGGGCGTGACCGCATCGGGATCGGCGCCCGCCTCGAGCAGCAGCCGCACCGCATCGGCGGGCGACCGGTTCGCCTCCTCGCGGAACGGCGGCGGACGGCCTTCGCGGATATCGCCCGGGCCGCCGGCCATGCCTACGCCCTTGCCGCCGTCCATCGCGACCATCAGCGGCGTCTTGCCGACGTTGCGGTTGGCCATCGGACCGCCGCCGCCCTCGGCCGCCTCCGGCGACCATTCGAGATCGGCGCCGTGCGCGATCAGCAGCTCGAGCGCGGCAACGTCCGCGGCGATCGCTGCCCTGAAGAACGGGCTCCCGTTCTCGAAGGTGTCGCAGCACATCGACGTCGAATGCATCTGCCCGACGTACGGCTTGTTCGGGTCCGCGCCGGCCTCGAGCAGCAGGCGGATCAGATCGAGCGCGGTGAGCTCGTTCGGATGGTCCGACCGCAGCCGAGTGCCGTCTTTCGCGAGCCAGTCGGTCGTCGCATCCCGCATCTCGACCGCGCGATACAGCGAGCCGTCGTTCGGATCGGCGCCGAGCTCGAGCAGCTTCGCGGCGAAGTCGAAGCGGTCGTTGATGATCGCGAGCATCATCGCGGTCGCCCCGTCGCCGTTGGTCATGTTGATGTCGGCGCCGCCCTCGACGAGCCGCCTCACGATCGCCTCATCGCCGTTGCGCGCCGCCCACATCAGCGCGGTGAACCCGCCGGTCGGAAAATCCGTCCGCGTGCTGCGGCGGGTCAACTCCGTCGTACGTGCCTGGACGTTCGGGTCGGCGCCCGCGTCGAGCAGCACGTCGACGACGTCGAGATGCCCCTCCGCCGCCGCCCACATCAACGCCGTCTGGTTCCATTGCGATTCGACGGCGTTCGGATCGCTGCCCCGCTCGAGCAGCAGGGAAACGGCCGGCACGCTCCCGGAACGCGCCGCCTCCATCAGCGGCGTCACGCCTTCGGGATGCTTGACGTCGAGCGACGCGCCGCCGTCGAGCAGCGCGCGGATCACGTCCGCGTCGCCGTAGCGGCTCGCCTGCATCAGCGGCGTGATGCCGAAGCGGTTCGCGGCATTCGGATCGGCGCCGGCCTCGATCAGCGCCGTCACCATCTCGGGATCGGAGTGATAGGCCGCCCACAGCAGCGGGGTCGAGCCGTCCGCTTCGTGCGCGTTGACGTCCGCGCCGGCGGCGATCAGCTCGCGCACCTTGGTGAGGTCGCCGCCCCGTGCCGCGGCGGCGATCGCGGGCTCAGCGGCCGCGGCGTGAAGCGCCAGGCCGGCCGCCGCCGCTGCCGCGCCCGCTATGAGAAGCCGACGGACGGCGGACGCTCCGCGCCCGTCGAGCCACGTCCCTTCGCGCATTCCTTCCTCTCCCCTCGATAGTGCGGCAGCCGGTCTGCGCCGGCAGCCCGCGTCAAAAGGAAGCGTGCGACACAATGTATGCAGGTTTCTCTACTGCGAGAGCATATCGTCATTGGCCTACTATCTCTAGATTGGCGCAAGTACCGCCGTACGGGTTTATTCATTAGGAGAAGTAAGTCGGTCGGCCCGGCGGCCGACCCCTGCCTCGCCACCGTGCGATCTTCGTTCTAACTCATTGTTGATACTGAGACTTTCGCTGTTTCCGGGAACCCCTTCCCGTCGGCGAGCGAAAGCTGCCGAGGGACCCACCCCGTCCGCGGGCGCCCCACTGAGCGCGGGCCGCCGGGGACGGCGGGCCGGACCGCGCCTGCAGAGGGCTAATAACCCGGCTCGGCCTTCCGGGCGCGACGGCGCCTCCTAGGCGGGCCCCGTCGGCATCGCGCTGATCGTGGCGGGCGCGGCCGTGGTGAGCCTGTCCTCCGAGTCCGCGGTGAGCGCTCAGGCGTCCTCGCGGCGGCTGCGGAGGAATGGCCTCGGGACGAGCTCGAGCGCCTTTATCCGCTCCTCCTGGAGATCGACATCGCGCACGAGCTTGCGCGCCGTGTGATCCGAGATCGCGTGCGCCCGCGCGAGGGCGAACACCGTCTCTCGCTCTGCGCATAGCGCGGCGATGCGCAGCCGCGCCTCGATGTAGTCGGCCTGGCGCACCCGCGCCGCGTTCTCGCAGCCCGTGTGCCCTTCGAGCCGCCGCCGATAGAGCTCCATCACGCGGGCGCCGGCCTCCGCGTACACGTCCGCATCGGTATGCCCCTTCGCGAGCTCGTGCAACGCGGCCTCGATCGCGGGAATCGCCGCCTCGGCCGCGGCCGCCCGCGCCCGATCGATCTCGGCTTCCTCGCCCGGATCCGAAGGCAGCTCGAGCCCGCGCAGAAGAGGCGGCAGCAGAATGCTCGAGGCCGTCAGCGACATGATGATCACGCCGGCGGCGAGGAAGATCGTGAGATCGCGCTCGGGGAACGGCGTGCCGTCCTCGAGCGCGAGCGGCAAGGTCAGCACGCCGGCCAGCGTGAGCGCGCCGCGCACGCCGGCCACCGACATCACGGCGACGAGGCGCAGCGACGGCGCCTCCCCGGCGGGCTCCCCGCGCCTGCGCGCGAGCCCCGACGAAAGGCGCCCGGAGACCCATACCCACAGGAAGCGCAGCACCGCGAGACCGAAGTTGATCGCGAGCACGTACGCCGCAAGCCACCACGGGTTCTCGTGGTTCGATTCGCGCACCACGTCCACCGCGCCGGCGAAGATCGACGGCAGCTGCTCGCCGAGCAGCACGAAGATCACGCCGTTCAGCGCGAACTGAACGGTGTCCCATACGGCCGTGCGCTGCACGCGCGTCGCCGCAGCGGCCCGGCCCGCGAGCTCGATGTAGCTCATCGTGATGCCGGCCGCGACCGCGGCGAGGATGCCCGAGCCGCCGAGGTGCTCAGCGGCCTCGTAGGCCCCGAACGGTATCAGCAGGCTGATCAGCACCTGCAGGCCCGCCTCTTCGCCGAAGCGGCGGCTGATCCACCCCTTGATCCACATCACACCGTAGGTCAGCACGACGCCTGCGGCGATGCCGACGACGGCGAGCTGCGCGAACGTCATGGCCGCGCCCGGCAGCGAGAACGCTCCCGTCAACGCGGCGGCCACCGCGAAGCGAAAGCAGACGAGGCCGGAGGCGTCGTTCAGCAGCGACTCGCCTTCGAGCACATGCATCACGCGCTTCGGCATCGGCACGCGGGACGTGATCGCCGAGACGGCGATCGGATCGGTGGGCGTCACGATCGCCGCGAGCGCGAACGCGACGGGCAGCGGCATCGCCGGAATCATCCAATGGATGAAGTAGCCCATGCCGACGACGGTGAAGAACACGAGACCGAGCGACAGCTCGAGGATCAGTCCCTTGTCGCGCAGCAGGCCTTCCTTCGGTATGCGCCAGCCGTCGAGAAACAGCAGCGGCGGGAGGAACAGCAAGAAGAAGAGCTCCGGGTCGAGACGCACCTCGAAGTCGGAGAAGGCAGCGATGACCGCGCCGAGCGCGATCTGCACGAGCGGCGTGGGGACGCCGAGCGGCAACACCCGCACGATGATGCCGCTCAGCACGACGGCCGCGAGCATCGAAAGGACGATGCCTATCGTTTCCATCCGGCTCCTGAGCGGTGGCCGCGATCCCGCCGGATCGGGCGCAGGCGAACGATGTCAGTCGGTAAGGTCTACCGTGTTCCGGGAAGGAACCCGGCGCGGCATTTTCGCCGAATCGGCCGCTGCCGCACCAGAGCCGCGCGAGGCTCGGCGGCCTCGGCCGCAGAACCGTCGGACGGCTCGAACCCGGCGACCTGGACCCGCTCGAGCCGCAGCCGAAGCAGGCGCTCGATACCGGCGAGCAGCGGCCTCTCTTCCGCGCACACGAGCGAGATCGCCTGCCCCGCCCGTCCGGCACGGCCCGTGCGTCCGATCCGATGAACGTAGTCCTCGGGCACGTGCGGCAGCTCATAGTTCACGACGTACGGGAGCTGCTCGATGTCGAGGCCGCGCGCGGCGATGTCGGTCGCCACCAGCACTCGCACGTTGCCGGCCTTGAAGTCCGCAAGCGCCTTCGTACGGGCGGCCTGGCTCTTGTTGCCGTGAATCGCGGCGGCCGAGAGCCCGTCCTGTCCGAGGTGTCTCGCGAGCCGATTCGCACCGTGCTTCGTGCGCGTGAAAACGAGCACCTGTCCCCAGCTTCCCGACGTGATGAGATGCGACAGGAGCGCGCGCTTGCGCCCCGCCTCGACGGCATGCACGCGGTGCTCGACGCGCTCGGCCGGCGCATTCTCCGCCGCAACGGTCACCTGCGTCGGGTCGCGCAGCAGGCTCGCGGCGAGCCGCTCGATCTCGCGGGAGAACGTCGCAGAGAACAGGAGACTTTGCTTGCGCTCGGGCAGCAGCTTCAACACTTGCCGAATAGCGTGAATGAAGCCCATGTCGAGCATCCTGTCCGCCTCGTCGAGCACGAGAATCTCGACGGCGCGGAGGTCGACCGTTCTTTGCCGCGCATGGTCGAGCAGTCGCCCCGGCGTTGCGACGAGGATGTCGACGCCCCGGTCGATCAGCGCGATCTGCGGACGGATATTGACGCCGCCGAACACCGCGGCGGAGCGAAGCGGCAGATGCGCGCCATAGGCCGCGACGCTCGCGGCAACCTGCGCGGCGAGCTCTCGCGTCGGCGTCATGACCAGTCCGCGCACGCGGCGCCGGCCCGTTGCCGGCGTTGCCGCGGCGAGCCGCTGCAGCAGCGGCAGCGTGAAGCCCGCCGTCTTACCCGTGCCCGTTTGGGCGCGGGCGAGAAGATCGCGGCCGGAAAGGATCAGCGGGATGGCCGCGCGCTGCACGGGCGTCGGCTCCTGATAGCCCTGCTCGGCGACGGCACGCAGAAGCTCGGCCGTAAGGCCGAGCGATTCGAAGGAACTCATGGTGTAGAGATACTCCTGGGCCGGCCGTCCGGACGTTCCGGCTCGGTCGAGGCTCAAGCCCGAGGAAAGTGGATATCGAGGCTAACCGGATGGGAAACCGCGAGAAGCGAGGCACGGACCGAAGCGTGCCCGAACGCCGTGCACGATAGCAGAATAAAGGGCCGACACCAAGGAAAGAAGTGTCAGGCACCGATTGCGTGGCAAGGTGTCAGACACCATTTCGGGGAACAATGGTGTCAGACACCCGATTGTTCTGGCGCCGCTCGCCTCAGAAGCCGAGGCCCGTGACGGTCCAGCCGCCGCCGAGGCCGCTTCGCGACCGCCGGCTCCGGATCCGCGCATGCAGGTCTGCGCGCCGGTCGGCGAGCCAATCCTCCTTCGAGATGTCCAGCGGCAGCCCGCGATTGCGGCGGCGCTCGAGCTCCGCCTCGCGGAACCGCACGAACTCGTCGTAGGCTTCGACCTCGTCCGCGAGGAGCCGCAGCACGAGCTCGGCCGCGATCGCATCGTCGAGGAAGCCGAGCCCGGGCGTCTGGTCCGGTATCAGGTCGTTCGGGTTCACGAAGTAGGCGAGTGCGCCGAGGATCCGGTCAGTGTCTTCCTTCGACAGCTTCCACGTCTCGTCCTCGACCATGTCGATGAGCTTGCCGAGCCCCTCGATGCGGCTGCGAATGAAGCCTTCCGGCTTGCGGGCGGCCGCCGGCTCGACGAGCTTGCGCGTAGCCGCGAGGATCTGCTCGCGGCCCATCGACTCAGCGACCTGCCGCGCTTCGTCGAATATCGCGCGGAAGCGCTTCAGATCCTCTTCCCCGAGCTCGAACTCGATCTTGATGCTCATAGATAACGGTCTCCAGACGCAGACACTCAAATACAATGCTATTCGAGCTCGGACGGATCGCGCTCGACGATACGGGAAGCCGAATCGTCGTCGGTCATGCCCTCCACCTCGTCGATGAAGGCCGGTCGAATGACGGCCACGTCGCCGCCTTCCGTGCGCAGGACGCGCTCCGCCGTGCTGCCGACCAGGACGCGCGCAATCGGTCCCCGCTGCACGGTTCCGAGCACGAGCAACGTCGGCTCGTCCCTCGCCGACCGCTCGACCAGCACGTCGGCGGGCTTGCCGTCGATCAGCGTGCCGGCATCCCGCGGCACGCCCGCCTGATCGAGCAGCGCTTCGAGCCCCCTCTCGAGCTCTGTCCTGAGCGCGCGCTCCGCCTCGACGAGCGCGGCGGCGCTTTCGCCGAGGAACGAGCGAAACGGCGGCAGGCAATGCACGACCTCGAGGCGCGCACCGGAGAGGTCCCGCAGCTGCCTGGCGAGCTCCAGGATCTTGAGGTCGAGATCCGCGGGCTTGTCGAAGCTGCGCGCGGGGTCCACGGCCGCCACGACGGAAGCGTACGGCCGCACCGCCGCGTCGCGAACGACGAGCACCGGGGTGGGACAGATCGAAACCAGCCGCCACTCCTCGTTCGCAAGGCTTCGAACGTCCTCCGGCTCGAAGATCACCAGATCGACGTCGGGTGCAGCCGCTTCGCGTGCAACGGCGTGCGCCGGACGGCCCCACAGCGCTTTCGCCTGACAGCGCAGGCCGCGCGCTTTGAGATCCTGCTCGAGCGCCAGCAAGCTCTCTTGCCGCTCCGCCACGAGCCGCTCGCGCAGCGACGCGTAGATCTCGCTGCGGCCCAGATAGCCCTCGAGGTGCGGATCGTAGGCCACGCCGAGCAGCTTGATGGCGGCACCGGCCCGCTCCGCGAGCGCCGCCGCCCTCGCAATCCCCGGGCGCTTCGAATCGGCGAAAGGCCCGACGGGCACCAGAATCGTTTGGAACATCGGTTTGCCCCCTGTCAGGAACCCGGCGAGCGCCGGTCGCGAGCCGCAGGAACGTCCGCCCGCTGCCGTCCCGTCACGCGAGCGCCGTCTCGAACAGCGCGAGGAGCCGGCTCCAGGCCCGTTCGGCCTGCTCCTCGTTATAGACGGGCATGTCGGGCGGGCACCAGCCGTGCGCCGCGCCCTCGTACACCTCGATCTCCGCGGCAAGGCCCGCCTCGTCGAACGCCGTGCGCAGCACGTTCTTCGCGTCCGGCTCGCGCTCATCGTCGTTCTCGGCAATTGCGATCAGGAACGACGCCTTCATCTGCGGGATCAGCAGATGCGGGCTGTCCTCGTCGGACGTGACGAGTCCGCCGCCGTGGAACGATGCCGCCGCGCCCACGCGATCGGGCACGGTGGCCGCCGTCCGCATGACGATCGGGCCGCCCATGCAGTATCCGGTCGTCCCGACCTTGCGGCTCGTATCGACGGCCGGCTGCCGGTCGAGCCAGCCGATGAAGGCCCGCGCATCCGTTCGGTGCGTCTCGGGATTCAGCGACTGCATCAGCGGCATCACGACGCTGCGCACCGATTCGTCCTGGAACGATGCCCCCTCCGGCACGATCGGCGCGCGGCGCCGGCGATAGAACGGATTCACGGTGAGCACGCTGTAGCCGGACTGCGCGAGCCGCTTGCCCATCTCGCGGAACGCGGGCCGCAGACCCAGCGCGTCGGGCCAGACGAGCACGGCGGCGTGCGCGCCTTCGGCCGGATGCACGAAATAGGCGTCGGCGACGCCGTCCGGGGTCTCGATCTCGACGTCGCGCTCGGCGACCGCCTGCGCATTGACGACGGGCGGAAGCATCATCGCGACGCCCGCCCCCGCGGAGAGTGCGCCGAACCGCCGGCGCGTCATGCTTGTCGCGTAGCGCGGAAGGTCTTGCAGAAAGTGCTCGTCACACATGGATGGCTCTCTCCCTGGGTCTTCGGGCCGGGTCGAAGCGGCTTGTTTTTCTCGACTGGCAACTATACCCGACGTGTCGCCGACAGGTCGTGCCGCGCGAGCTGTGCCGGGACCGGCCGCCGCGGCGGCGATCGTCGATGCCCGGCCGGCGTGACGAGCGCCGCCGCCCGGATTGACCCCCCTTTCGAGCGCCCAGTAGTATCGGATGCGATACCGCTTCCCGGGGGAAATCATGAAGCTCCGACACTCGGGCCGCATCGGCCTCGGTGCTCTGTCCATCGCGGCGCCGGCGCTCACGCTCGCCCAGTTCGGCGCCGGCTATGGGCCGCCGCTCGAAGTCGTCCCGCCTCCGAAGGAGTTCGCGACCTCCGAGGAGCACTACCGCTACCTGCTCGAGCAGGCCGACGGCGGCACAGAGCACACCATCGAGACGGTCCCGCGCTGGGACGGCCTGTGGCAGACGGCCGGCAACACGATGATGGACATTTTCGTCGACGCGCCCGGCTTCACGGGCAAGGTCCGCGAAGGCGTGCTGACACCCGAGTACGAGGCGGCGTACAAGGAGCGCTGGCGCGAGCAGACCGAGCTCGGCGAGGTGCAGTATGACCGCCTCGCGCACTGCGAGCCGCCCGGCTACCCGCGCTTCCTGCTCGAGCCTTACACGCACGAGTTCATCAACCTGCCGCATCAGTCCTACCAGATCAACGATTTCGACAGCGGCACGCGCCGCATCTATATCGGCCAGGAGCACAAGAACCTCGAGGGGACGCACTCCTGGTACGGCGACACGATCGGCTTCTGGGACGGCGAGCGGCTGGTCACGCACACGGTCGACCTGCTGCCCGGGGACTTCACGCGGTGGGCGCCGATGACGAGCAACCAGTTCGAGTCGGTCGAGGTGTGGGAGCTCAAGCAGTACCCGGACGGCATCGAGCGGCTCGAGGTGCAGGTGACGTTCTACGATTCCTTCGCGTTCGTGAAGCCGGTGCATGCCGTTTACGCGTTCCGCCGCGCGACTCAGCTCGAGGAGGCCGGTTACCGCGTCCGGCACTGGGAATGCGAGCTGTCGAGCAATGCGTTCCTCGACGAGGACGGCTCGACGGGCTTCAGGCTGCCGGGAGAGGAAGGCTTCAAGGACGCGAGAGGCACGACGCTGTTCCCGCATCTGCCCGGCCAGTCCCGGGACCCGATCTACAACACGACCTTGCCGACGTCCCAGTGAAGGAGTGGCAATGAGAAGATCGAAGCACCTCGGCGCCGCCGTCGCGGCCGCGCTCCTGGCGGCCGCAGCGGCCGACGCTCATCATTCGTTCAGCCAGTTCGACCGCAATGTGGAGCTCGTCAGGACCGGCACGGTCGTCCGCTGGGCGTTCAACAACCCCCACTCCTGGCTGTACGTCAACATTCCGAACGAGGACGGCACCGAAACGCTATGGGGCTTCGAGGGCTCCGCGCCCGCATCGCTGATCGGGCGCGGCATCACCGGGAGCACCTTCGAGCCGGGCGACACTATCACGTTCATGTTCTGCCCGCTGAGGGACGGACGGCCGGGCGGCGCGATCGGCTGGGCGCGCCTCGAGGACGGCACGTTCGTCAACCCCGCCGACGGCGGCTGCAACGGCGGCCAGGCCAGCATCGACCGCTGGAAAGGCTGGCTCGAGCAAGGCTTCACGTCGAGCGTCGACGCCGAGGCGCAGTGACGCGCGTGCGGGGGGTCGGCGCTAGTCGAAGCTGAAGATATCCTCTTCCTCCTCGCGCTGCATTCCCTGCTCGTGGTACTTCTCCCACATCTGCGCCCATGGCCGGCCGTACATGTCGGGCACCTCGTACTGGATGACGGTGCCCGGTGACACCGGTGTGCCCGTGCCTTCGATCGGGAAGATCGTCTGCACGCATTCAATGAAGACGTAGGGATTGCCTTCGTTGTAGTCGCTCGTCTTCACGTAATTGCGAACGATGCGGACGGGCTCGACGAGCGCCTCCGGGTCGTAGAAGATCGCCTCGTGGTTGAGGCCGACGAAGTTGCCGGCCTCGTCGCGGTTCGGCGTATAGTTCTCGATCGTCTGCATCTGGTTCGAATGCTCGAACGCCGCGTGGGTCTTCCAGCCCTGAATGTTCGACGTCCACGTGATCAGGACATCCTCGTCCCAGAAGCCGATCGTCTCGCCGTACCACCGCGGTACCTGCTCGCTCAGGTAAGGCACCGCGCCGTCCATCTTGAACTCGGCGCCGATGTGGATGTTCGTGATGAAGTTGCGCGCCACGCCCGCGAGGATCTGCACCACCTGCGGCGTGACCATGATGTAGTGGTCCCACACGGCG
>Ga0079224_100007866_pt1 | contig 14371 bp, 15 predicted proteins | sample Stecom2015_FD_80414 | JGI IMG/M metagenome (GOLD analysis project Ga0079224, IMG submission 80414) | Agricultural soil microbial communities from Utah to study Nitrogen management - Steer compost 2015 | ecosystem: Environmental > Terrestrial > Soil > Agricultural land | place: USA: Utah...
CGTCCTCAACCCAACGCTCAAACATGTTGTACTTTGGCTGGTGAATCAGACACGGCGTTCCCATTGACGCCAACACTTCCGCAGCACGCGACGTCTCTTCCGCACTGTAACTCGAAATGCCTGCATACAATGCCTTGCCCTGCCTGACAATCAAATCCAATGCAGCCATCGTCTCCTCCAATGGCGTTTCCGGATCAGGGCGGTGGTGATAATAGATGTCCACGTATTCGAGGCCCATGCGTTTAAGGCTTTGATCAAGACTCGCCACCAGATACTTCTTCGAACCAAAATCACCATAGGGACCATCCCACATTTTCCATCCCGCCTTTGTGGAGATGATAAGTTCATCACGATGCGACTTAAAATCATCTCGCATAGTCGTACCGAAGGTAGTTTCTGCCGAGCCCGGAGGCGGACCGTAATTATTGGCTAAATCGAAATGGGTTATACCTGCATCGAACGCATCTCTCAGAATCTTGCGTGCATTCTCGCGGTCGTCAATCTCCCCGAAGTTGTGCCAGAGCCCGAGAGAAAGCGCCGGTAATTTCAATCCGCTTTTGCCGCAGCGGCGATAAATCATTTTATCGTAGCGTTGTTGTGATGGTTGATATGCCATAATAATTTGTATTGACCCTGCCTTTCTTCCAGGTATTCTGTGCTGTGCGTGTGTTAAGAGTCTTCTCACAGAAAACGCAGAAAGCACACAAGGTGCAGAATTACTTCCCTAATAAGTTCTTCAAATCCGGGTGGTGTTGTGACGTAAGGAATTCCGTAACTTCATACGTAGCTGCACCATGGATGATAAATGGATCTTTTGCCATGATTGCATCAACTTCCTCTTTTGATTTCGCGAGGGCCAGGATAATGCCGCCGGTGCGTGGCACTTTACGCCCTGAAGCGATGAAGACATTTTCCCTGTAGTACTTCTTCAGAAAAATGACGTGATCCTTCATATGCCGGTCAAGTTCCTCCAGCGGAACAACATAAGTGAGACTGATAATGAACATGAAGCCAATTACAAAAAATACCCGGTGCCGAACAAGTTCTTTGTGATCCGGGAACGAATGTAATGCATAACTTGTATCAAAGAATTGAGCTTAATAAACATCCCCAAAATGAATGACTTATTCCTGAAGATGGTGCTTGACGCCTGGCGTCAGTACATCAGCAGAACAGATGCACTACTAAACGAATTATCGGATGAGCGGCTGCTGCTTCGCATTGCGCCCGATAAGAACACCGGAAAATACCTTCTTGGACACCTCACTGCAGTGCATGATCGCATGCTTCCCCTGCTGGGATTGAGCGATTCGCTTTACCCCGAACTGCACGAACCCTTTGCGTCGAAGGCCGACGGTCCACAAATCAGACCATTTGACATGACTGATCTGAGGCATTCGTGGAAAGAAGTGAACGATTCCCTGGATTCGAATTTTAACCGGCTCACGTTAAATGAATGGCTGGAAAGACATACTGCCGTTTCTGAAGAAGACTTTAAAAACGAACCTCATCGAAACAGGTTAAACGTCGTTATTAACAGAACAAATCACCTTGCGTGGCACTATGGACAATTGCTGCTTTTGAAGTAGTAACTGCGAAAGAAAATACAAAGATGGAACGACTCGCGCGCTGCAATCGTTGTTATTTACAGACGACATCAGTGTCGACACTTCGTATTTTGATAATCACTTCTTAAGTTGCGCCATGCAAAGCACATTTACACCCGTTCCTTACGAATTCCGCGAAATAATCGAAGAGCATATTTCAAAGAAAACCAGTGGGAAGATCTTTTACTTTGCCGAGGGAATTCAGGTAGGCGAAGCGCAGGGTAGTATTGTCAGCCTTGAAGACAGGCAGGATGGTATGTTCATCAATCTCGACTCAGGTTACAGCGTCCGGATTGACCGCGTGATTACATTATTCGGTAAACCCGGTGCCGCCTTTGATGAATATGACGCCTTAGGCCGCACGTGTATGGAATGCGACTGGGAACAGCCTGAGTAACGGATTTTACGGCTTCCAGAAATTATTGCTGCGGAGTGCGTCGCCTTCACCCTGGATTACCAGTTCGATGGCGGCAGGCTTCTTGTTTCCGGTCGGTACTTTCCATGATGTCCGCGATGCGTCTTTCCACACAGCCGGATTAAACAGCTGACTTGCCTCCGTTCCGTCTTCGTATGTTACTTTCACAGAAAACGGAATTGGACGTCCACCCTTGTTTTCAATAGCTAGCGTGCCTGAAGCAAAGTCGGCAATTCCGATGTCGACATAGCCCCAATCGAAATACCATTTCTTCCAGAACCAGGTGAGGTCTTTGCCTGAAACACGATTGAACGCAAACATAAAATCATAGGGAGTCGGATGTTTGTATTGCCATTCCTGAATGTAGGTGTTCAGGCATTTGATGAATGTCTCTTCGCCAAGTAAATGATACAACGCATTGTAGGAGTGCGCTGCCACGGTGTATGAATTGATTCCCGAACTCTTATACTCATGACTCGGCGCCATCATGGGCAAAACGGACTGCGATCCGAGATAATCCTGTTCCCAATCTCCGCTCGGCCACGGTGGTATAAAGAACTCTGAAAAGTTTGCGAACCCTTCATCCATCCATGCATAATGCTTTTCATTGATACCCATCATAAACGGAAAATACATGTGACACATCTCATGAAGCGTTAGTCCAAAGTTGGCCTCCTGATCAGTCATCTTTACACCAAAGTATTGTTCCACCTCCTTGCCAGTGATGTTGTCATCATTGGCCATTCCGGGAAACTCCATTCCGCCGCCGTGAAGCCCGTTAAAAATCGTAAAGTACTTGTAAGGAAATGGGTAAACCGGGAATTTGGTGTGAAACACATTAAGTGACTTCGCTATCGATGCATTCACACTTGCAAACTCCGGGTGATCTGGCGGATATGCTATCTGAAAGAAGTATTCGCCATGCTTATCCTTGTAGTTGTGAGCATCCCAGAGGAAATGATCACTCAAGGCGAATGCAAAGTCAGGAAAGTTACGCGCCGTGTAACGCCACGTTCTCTTGCCTGCGGGCTTTTTATTTATGTCTGCTTCAGTGAGAATTTTCACCGGAGTTGCTGACGTACGCCCTTTCGCAAGACGTTCACGTATCTGCGCAGAATAAACTTCCTTTTCATTCGATGGCGCCACAGAAGCCCATACGGTAAAATTATCAGGGGCTGTTATTTCTATGTCGTAGTCCGAGTAATCGTGATAAAATTCGGTTGCCGCATTGTATACAACATGATCCCAACCGTTGATATCATCAAGGACAGCCATTTCCGGGTACCAGTAACCGACAAACATTGACGTGTTGTCGATTGCACCACTGCGCTCAAATCCTTCACCAACGATAGTCAGGTGCCAATCGATTTCAAGTGTCATTTTGCCTTTGGGCGGAACGGGCTTCTTCAACCTGATTATCTTGAAGGTACCGCCGTCGTAAACGTCTTCGTCATTGGAAGGATCGTAAGCAACACCATCCACGACGAGCTTACCAATCACCATACCGTCGTTCTTACCAACTTCACTGTCTCCGGAAAAAAAACCGAGACGCTCTGCGCCGGGCTTGTAATAATCGTGATACGTATGGAATGTTGGATTCCGAATCGAGTCAGGGCTGTTGTTAGTATACGTTATAACTGCGCTTCCTTTCAGCAGCTTTGTCACTGGATCAATTTCCGCCTTGATTCGATATGTGGATCTGTTTTGCCAGTACCTGGATGAAACACTTCCATCCAACATGCGGGTGCCATTTTCATAGGCGCGTTGAAATTCGATGGGCATGTAAAGGCCACCGGGAGATTGCGCATTGCTGACAATAACAAATACCATCAGCACAATCGTCAGGAGAGGGTTTTTCATAACTGTGGGGAGATTGTGGAACCAAAGTTAATAAACTCCCGCTATCGCTGCGCCTTTGAACAAAGGAAAGAAGGCTATCGCGTAATGAAATCCAATGATTAAGGTGAAGTTCTTATTCCTCTGTGAAATCAATAAAGACCTTTTTGATGTCCTTATTATCGATACGGCCCCGGTTTTTTGCGTACGCATCCAGCTCAAGAAGCACGAGGCGTTGATCATTCATCGAGGCGCGCAACTTGTCGATGTCTTTTTCGAATTCAAGAGTCCGGCGTGCAGATTTCAGTGCATACTTTCGGGCGAAGTCGTCACCAAGGGACTGAATCTTGTTTCGTATTTCGATTGTAATCCGGATCTTTTCCATGATCGATTCCTTCGATCGACCGATAACCTCCGTTGCCTCAAGAGTACCAAGTGTAAGAACCGTAGTACCACCAATACCGGAGACCACTTTTGACTCCGAAGGATCAAGTGCTATAGGGGAAATACCTGTCGCGGCACCAAGCGTTGCATTTAAGACGGAGCGTTTCTTCTTTCCTTTCTTTGCTTTTCTATAATCCTGATTGAGCTTCTTTTGATTGTCATCAAGTTGGGCAATCAAAATGTATCCGGCCAGCAGGCTATTGCGATACTTTGTAAACTGCAATGCATCCTTTTCCGTCTGGTTCTCGGTATCCATCACGCGGATCTTAACCTTCTTCTCAGTTCTGTTGTTGGTTATATCGAGAACGAAGAATGTTATTTCAACATCGGTATACTTCTTAACGTCATCGGTGTATTGATACCCGGGTGTCCAGATAAATTCATACTGAACCGGCGTGTTTTCTTTAAGGACCGACTTCGGAATTTGCAGATCACTTGCGATCATGCCGGCGCTTCTCACGTTATCATCACCGTTAGGATCACTGAGGTAGATTTTCAAATTGAGTGGCTCATCTTCCTTGATGACGAACATGGAATCTCCCGGCACAATCAACAACTCCGGAGGAAGATCCATTTGCGTTTGGGCGATACGCAGCTTACCGGCAGTCTCGGCCTTGTGTGGCTGATCCTGAACAATAAATCCAACTACATACGGCTTATCGCGCATGGCGTGAAACTGATTTCGCGACGGTGCCCAACTGAACTGGCCATTTGCAGAGAGCGACGCACCTTCAGGCATCTGCGACAAGATTGTTTTGAAGACTATGGGATCACCATCGGGATCATACACATATTCCGGCGGGAACTGATATACATTCCGACTTGATTGCTTTACGTAAAAAGCTGGCAACTCCTCCACCACGGGCGGGCGGTTAACATGATATACTGTAAAGGTGATCGTTTTACGAACGTGTCCCGCATCTGAAAAGCGTGCTTCGAATATTACCGAAACATCCTTCTTTTCTTCGAGGCGGTCTACAAAGTCAAATGACGGTCTCCACTCAAAATTTCCGAGGGAATCGAACTGCATCGACGTACCTTCTGCTCCGATAAGCGCGTAAGTAACAGAGTCCCTCGCATTCGCGCGAAGCTGAAATGAAAGTGTTTCATCCTCGCGAATTATATTCCATCCCTCCTCATCGGGAAAAATCAGTTCGTGCTGGGCCTGCGCGAAAAAAATAGTCCCAAAAAACACGAGGACTGTAACGATGTTTTGCTTCACGTTAGGTTGTACAGGTTTAAATGCGCCGTAAATTTAGCAGGTAGATCTCTCTTCCGCATGCCGGTTACAAAAAAGAAAGACCGCGATAATTTTTTTGAGAATGTTTATGCTGTTGTGAAGCTCATTCCAAAAGGCCGCGTCACTACATACGGCGCGATTGCAGCGTTTCTGGGCGCAAAATCAAGCTCACGAATGGTAGGATGGGCAATGCATGGATGTCCACGCGGAGTGCCTGCGCACCGCGTTGTAAATCGTATGGGTCTGCTTACCGGAAAACATCATTTCAAAACGCCCGATGAAATGGAGCGCAGATTGGCGCGCGAAGGTGTAACCGTTGTTAATGACCAGGTTAAAAACTTTAAGGCCTTGTACTGGGATCCCGCGCGGGAACTTGACATCTGAAAACTCACCATTCTGTTATCAAAATCGGAATTTGGCTTCCCAAATAGGGAACGACAATAGCGAAATCAGCGCAATTTGAGCGTTTTACGACGGCAATCGGCTGTGGCACACCTTTAGTATTTACGCTATCCACAAACAAACAAAAAAAGACTCAACATGGTACTCGCAATTATTTCCCTCCTGCTGGTTTCCTCCGCCTTAGCCGCGGGATTTATCACTCCTTCCGCTATTCAGATGGAACCGGTGCGGGTTAGAAGTACCAGAGGGTCAATCAGGTAAACTCACGAAAAGCTGTTTTACAGCGAAAAATATAGTGGGGTTGGTTTTAATCGGGAATTCGGGTCGCTGCACTCAGGGCGACCCTTTCCTTTTTATACGGATTTCTCCGGGTGCTTCACACCAATTGAAACAAGAAACAAGCCCGCGAACGTAATCATACCGTTCAGAATAAGAACTTCAATGCCCATATCTCCATACCAGGGCATAATCGTTGCAGAATTCCCGCTTATGTAGTACGAAAGTACGGGAGAAATCAGACATATCACCGGAACCAACGGATCCCTTACCTGTCGGCGCGTAAATATTCCAAAGAAAAACAATCCAAGTAGCGGACCATACGTATAGCCCGCAACGTTGAGCACAGCATCAACGACACTCCGCTCATTGATTTCCTTAAACACCAGAATCACAATTAGAAAAATCACGGAGAAGCCGATGTGCACAAGAAGCTTTTCTCGCTTTTTCTGGGCCTCTTCCTTTTTCTCGAAATTCAGGAAGTCAATACAAAATGAAGTCGTGAGTCCGGCGAGAGCGGAATCCGCACTTGCATAAGACGATGCCGTAATGCCAAGAAGGAAAAATATTCCAACGGCGAGGCCAAGTTCATTCAGGGCAAGACTTGGAAATAACTCATCTGAATATTCAGGAAGGGCGATGCCGCGGTTCGCACTGTACAGGTATAACAACGCACCCAGAACCAGAAACAGTAATGTCACAAAAGCCATGATGAGACTGAACCAGAACATATTCTTCTGCGCGTCACCAAGAGTCTTACAGGTCAGATTCTTTTGCATGATCTCCTGATCCATGCCGGTCATCGTAATGGTGATCGCTGCACCACCGAGGAACTGCTTCCAGAAATATCCTCGAGCCCCGGGATCGTCGAGATAGAACATCTTCGAAAAGTCGCTTTGGCTTACTTCGCGCGGCAGATCCAACAGACTCCAGCCCAGCGATGCTGAAATCTGCCAGACTGCGATACAAACTGCGGAAACAAGAAAGAGGGTTTGAAACGTGTCAGTCCAGACGATGGTCTTAATTCCTCCTTTGGACGTGTATAACCAAATAAGAACGATCGTTGTGGCAACGGTAACAAAAAAGGGCACGTTCCACGCACGAAAGAGAAACAGATCAAGAACGGTGGCAGCGAGATATAATCGTAATGCCGATCCAAGCGTTCGGGAAATCAGAAAGAAAAATGCACCGGTCTTATACGACCAGAAATTGAATCGTTGTTCGAGGTAGGTGTAAATGGATACGAGGTGCAGCCTGTAATACAACGGCATCAATACCCCCATAATGAACCAATATCCAACGAGATAGCCCAGCACGATTTGGAAGTATCCGAACCCGGTTTTGCCAACGTTCCCGGGAACAGAGATGAACGTAACGCCGGATAACGATGCGCCTATCATACCGAAGGCCACAAGATACCAGGGGGATTGTCTGTTAGCCGTGAAGAACGTCGTGGTATCCGCCCCGCGGGACGTCAGGTACGAAATGGCGATGAGCACGCCAAAGTACACTACCATGATCGTGATAACGAGAGCAGGACTCATTGCGTAGGTTTAAGCAGGCAAACAATCAGGAAATTGCATGAAATCCAAATACAGGAACATTTTCCGTATTTTTTAAATTGTTAACTTTGTATAAAATGTCACATATGCTGAATAGCTATCAGGAACAAGAGGCGGTCGATGTATTGGAAGCGGTGGAAACAACCGACCTAATGGATCTGGTGGTGTTTAACGATGACGTTAACACGTTCGACCACGTCATAGAAACGTTGATCCGCGTTTGCGAGCATACTCCGGAACAGGCGGAACAATGCACGCTTATCATTCACTACAAAGGAAAGTGCACGGTAAAAACCGGAACGTTTGACTTTCTGCGGCCAATGCGGGAAGCTATTTGTGAAGTTGGAATTGACGCCCGGATTATCTAAAGGTCCGCAACGTGGAATATCCCTCCAGGCTTATTGAAGAAGCGGTAAACGAAGTTGCTAAACTCCCCGGCATCGGCAAAAAAACTGCCCTTCGTCTTGTGCTCCATCTGATCCGTGAAAAGGAGGATACAACGTTTCGGCTGGCCGACGCTTTGCAGAAACTCAGAAGCAACATCAGATTTTGTAAAGTTTGCCATAACATCTCGGATGCCGAAGTCTGCGCTATTTGCAGCGGTTCAAGACGCGATCACAGCCTGATCTGCGTCGTCGAAGAGGCAAGAGACGTAATGGCAATTGAAAACACTGCCCAATTCAACGGGCTCTACCACGTATTAGGCGGTGTAATTTCACCTATGCAGGGTATCGGCCCCGCAGATCTCAAAATTGAATCACTGGTCACGCGCCTTTCAACACCGGACTGCGCGGCGAAGGAAATTATACTCGCGCTAAGTCCCACCATGGAGGGCGACACAACTGCCTTCTACATTAACAAACGTGTTCGCGATCTGGATATCAAGGTTAGTGTTATCGCCCGCGGCGTACCTGTAGGTGGTGACCTCGAATACGCAGATGAAATCACACTGGGTCGCAGCATCCTTGGTCGCACCCTCTTCGCATGATCGCCTGCATCTTGCCTGCCTTTTAAAAATTCTCTAAACGTTAAGGCATTTCTTCCAACTTTTGGCATTAATGCTTTTCTTTGCTCGCTTTTCAAAAATCACCATGACAAAACTTTCCAATCGCATTGAAGCCATTCAGGAATCAGCAACGCTGGCAATGGCGGCAAAGGCAAGAGAATTTAAGGCCAAAGGTATTGACGTTATCAGTTTGAGTCTCGGAGAACCCGACTTCAAAACGCCTAAACATATCTGTGAGGCAGCAAAGAACGCAATCGACTCAGGAAAGTATTTCGCTTACCCTCCGGTAGCAGGCTATCAGGATTTGCGTGAGGCCATCGCAGCCAAGTATCAAAAGGAAAACAACGTCCCTTACAAAGCAGAGAATATCGTTGTTTCCAACGGTGCAAAACAGTCGATAGCAAATGCTTTCCTCGCATTGTTGAATCCGGGTGACGAAGTTATTGTCTTCTCCCCGTATTGGGTTAGCTACGACGCACTTGTAAGACTGACAGAAGCCACTCCTGTTACGATTAAGGGAACGATTGAAAATGACTTCAAGGTAACTGCAAAGCAGCTTTCGGCGGCGATTACACCGAAGACGAAAGCGATGATCTTTTCATCACCTTGTAATCCGACTGGTTCTGTATTCTCAAAGAGGGAATTGGAAGATATTGTTAACGTGCTGAAAGATCATCCTGAAATCATCGTAGTCGCAGACGAGATCTATGAACATATCAACTTTACCGGCGAGCAGGTAAGCATTGCCTCTTTCCCCGGTATGTTCGACCGAACCATTACGGTGAACGGTTTTGCAAAGGGCTTCGCGATGACGGGCTGGCGCGTAGGATACATAGCCGCTCCGAAGTGGATTGCAGATGGGTGTAATAAAGTGCAAGGCCAAATTACATCGGCAAACTGCTCCATCGCACAGCGTGCCGCACTGGCAGCAATCACGGGCGATCTTGCCCCCACTCTGGAGATGGTAAAGCAATACAGGGAACGCCGCGAGATCGTATACAACCTGCTGAAGGATATCCCCGGAATAAAAGCCAATTATCCGGAGGGAGCATTCTACTTCTTCCCTGATGTCAGCGCTTACTTTGGGAAGTCAGACGGCACAAAAACCATCAAAAATGCTGACGACCTTTGCCTGTACCTGTTGGAAAAAGCACAGGTGTCGCTCGTTCCGGGTGGCGCATTTGGCGATGAAAACTGCATCCGCCTGAGCTATGCCGCCTCAGAAAATGACCTGAAAGCAGCCTTAAAGCAAATGAAGGAAGCGTTCCTCGCTTTGAAGTAAAAACGTCACAAATCGGAAAAGCCGGCCCCCCTGGCCGGCTTTTTTTTGCGTTAATTTTTCAGGAATTAATTGATGTGAATTTGCCTTTATAACAGGAACTTAGAGAATTATTAGCAGCGGGCCACGATTTCGGTATTATGGTCGATCTATACGAATGTTTACCGCTGTAAAATTTTCTTGATCGGTTTTGTTTTGAATGGCGGTGGGATAATGATCAATTTGCCAGCTTGAAAGCGCTTGAAGAAATACCTCGGATCTACAAACGGGCCTATCTGGTACTCTGCCTGTGGTTTGCCGTAAACTACGCGGTTGGTACCCTTATAGAATGGCGCCTGGAAAATCCGCATACGTACATTTTTTGGAATGCGCTCTACCTCTTTGAGGCACTTTGTATTCTGATCATCGGTATCTTCTTTTACTCAAACTTCCTTTTCCGGTTCAGCGTTTATGTTCAGGTAACCGGTCACTTTATCGGGGCGATGACTCACTTTTTCATAATGGGATCGCTTTCGTATTACCTCGAGGACTACCTTGAAGGATGGATTGGGATGGACCAATGGAAGAACCACCTCTTTGGTTTGTTGAAATGGGAGGGGCTGCACTTCCACGACCAGTATATCATAACCGTTGGTGTGTATTATGTTATTCGTTACTTCCAGGGATTGCAGAACAAGGAAATGGAAAAGAGCGAACTTCATCTGAAGAATCGCGAAATGCAGATTTCATTGTTGAAGTCTCAGATCAACCCTCACTTTCTTTTTAACACACTGAATTCAATTAACACACTTATTGGGTCGAGTAAGGAACAGGCGCGCAAAGTGATCACGCAGCTTTCTGATATTTTTCGTTACGCGTTGGACTCACACGGTGATCAGATGGTAAAGCTGCTGCATGAACTTGATTTTATTGACAACTATATACGAATTCAACAGGTGCGTTTCGGAGACCGGCTGAAGTTTGTAAAGCAGGTTGATTTTTCCTGCCTGAAGGTTCAGATTCCGACGATGATACTTCAGCCCCTGGTAGAGAATTCGGTAAAATACGGCATTGCACCAAAGGACGATGGTGGCACAATAATTCTAACCGTAAAACGGTTTAACAATATGATTTTCTTCGAAGTGAAGGATGACGGACTTGGCTCAAACGCGCAGAAGGTTATGGACGGAAGTTCAAGCGGTGTCGGGCTTCGAAACACAGACCAGCGTTTGAAAAGCATATTCGGGCCCGATTCGGGCTTACGAATCCGTTCAAATGAATGGGGTTACTCTGTCAGCTTCTTCATCCCGTATGAAAACGAAATGCAGCCTCACAATTTGGAAGAACTAAAAAGTCAGGCCGTTTGAAAAAGCATCTAATATTGCATCTACCTATAAACCCGTAATTCATGAATATTACCTGCGTTATTGTTGACGACGAGAAATTAGCACGCGACCTCTTGCAGGAGTACCTGCAACAAATGCCAAATATCCAGGTCATCGGCGAATGCTCAAAAGGCAAGGAGGCAGTCGAAACAATCGACAAACTTAAGCCCGATCTCGTGTTCCTTGATGTTCAAATGCCGGGTATGACCGGCTTCGACGTCCTGGATGAAATTACGCATGACCCATACGTTATTTTCTGCACCGCGTACGACCAGTACGCTATCAAAGCATTCGAAAAGAATGCAGTGGACTACATCCTCAAACCGCTTGACCAGGAACGTTTTAAACTTGGTGTTGAGCGCGCGATCAACCGGATGAAGGTGGAACAAAATAACGTGGGTGAGCTGCTGCGCAACCTCAAGACTGAAAACAGAACCTCATACGACGCACACATATTCGTGCAGAAATCAGAAAAACTGCTCAATCTTCCCGTTGAAGAAATTGTTTATCTGGAAGCGTCTGGTGATTACACCATATTGACAACGAAGAACGATCAATTTGTCAGCTCGAGTGGAATCGGAAAACTTGAAGAAATCCTTAATCCTGAAATCTTTATAAGGGTTCACCGCAGTACCATTATCAACATCAATTGCCTCAAGGAAATTGAAAAACATTTCAATGGAGGAATGGTGGTGAAGATGCAGAACGGAAAAAGCTTCCCTGTGAGTCGTACGTATGCCAAACTGATCCGGAAGAAAGTTGTCTGAGAGGACAACTATTCTTTCTGCAGTGTGGTGCCGTAAATGAAAACGGGTTCCATTCCGTGTGATCGGAAAATTTCTCCCGCTTTTTGTTCGAATGCTTGTTGCGCGCGATTGACAAACTGTGCCGTGCTGGCGATGTTTTGTGCATCGCGTGTGAATGCATTCATCGCCCGTGAGCGATCCTGTTCATTCACCCAATTCCATACACCGCTTTCGTCCCGGAAAACCACGTCATGCTGCGGCGTAATTGAAAGCAACTGGGCATGCGGAAGAAAAATAAAAGCCTTGTCACCGCGAATGTCGACTGCAATCTTTTTATCAAGATCGAAACCAGCTTTTGCTTCGAATGTGCCTGTGATCGAAATCTTCTTCGTGCTTCCCATCCACGTATTCGTCCAGTCGTATTCGTGACGAAACTTTTGTGACACCATTGACAATTCCATGATGTCGTGCTGCTCCTGCAGGATTACTGTGTTGTTGACGTGGACTTCCGGACTGAACCGAAACGCCTCTTTTAGGTCGTCGCCTATTGCGCGAGCCGCATTGTACGTGTTCTCTGCAACGCGCGCAGGAATCACGACAAGAAGTATGTACGCCGAAGCGCTGAGCACGACAAGAAAAATCGAAAGAATTATCAGACGACGTCGCAGCATTACTTCTTGTTCTTAGGCAGTGAAAAGCGCATCCGCACTTTTACCCTGTCGCGGACGGGTTCGTTGTTTCGTCTCGTCGGATTCCATTTGGGGCCTGACTTGATCAGGCGGATAACTTCATCCTCGCAACCGTATCCTAATCCTTTTAAGACTTTAAAATCTGTTATTGCACCGTTACTATCAAGCGTGAACTGCACGGTGACCTTACCCTCTATCTTGTTATTAAGCGCCTGCTCCGGATAATGCAGGTTTTGCTCCAGGTATTGTTTAAAGGCTTTCTTACCGCCCTCAGGCGCGGCAATTTCAATCGATGTTGGTTCTATGATATTCGGATCACGCGCTTCGCCATACCCGACTACAACGATCTCACTTAATTCAGAGACATCGGGATCCAGCGCAACGTCGACCTTATGGCCGGAGGGCATGATCTCTTTTGTTTCAAAACCCACGTAAGAAAACACCAGTGCCGAACTGATGGTGTCCAACCGAAGTTGGTATTTCCCTTCTTCGTTAGTAATCGTACCGGTATTTGTTCCCTTGATCGTAACGTTCACGCCGGGCAGACCACGACCATCTTCAGAATCAACAACAACGCCTTCCAGAATTGTGGCGGGGCGTTCCGGCATAACCGGCTGCCTTGCCACTGCAGGCATTTCAAGCGGAGGAATTTCAAGTTCAACATCAAGCTCCGGCTCTTCGGCAGCAGGCGGTATTCGACGGGGAGCCTTCCTGCTTCGCATAACCCCTGTTGTCTTCTCTGCTTCGAGTTCACGCACCTCGTCTTCAGTGGACATTAAAATTGAATCGGTTTGTGTAGGTTGAGGGTTGGATTCCTCTGCTTCGTTGGTGGTTGTGTTCATCGCAATATCCTGCTTCTCCGAAGGCATTTTGAAAACCAGGAACGTGCCGAGCGCGAGAATAGCGACACCTGCAGCAATTCTGAGCGACCACACCCATAATGTCCGCTCCTTTTTACCGGAAGTGCGATGTTTCAATTCATCCTGAAGAGCCTCGATATCCCGCGAAAACTCCTCAGGGTCCACTTGTTGCGCACCTTCGAGAGCATCAGCCAGAAACGGGTCGTCAAGTGCACGCCTTTCAAGTGCATGCATCTCCGCCGGCGAGAGTTCACCTTTCCAATATCGCTCGATATCGTTTTTCCAGTCACTCATTTCGCTCCATGCAGATCTTCAAATTGCGTTTACCGTTTTGGATATAACTTTTGACTTTATTGCCATCGAACCCGGTTACGTCCTGAATTTCCTTGTAGCATTTCTGCTTCAGGTAAAACAATTGCACACATTGTTTCTGTTCAGGGCCAAGTTCTTCGATGCACCTTTCGAGCCTGCCGAGTTTCAGTTCATGCCCGAGTCCGTCATCCTGATGCGTAATCGACTCCGATTCCATAACAACCCACGAAATATCCTCAAAATGTCGGCCCTTTTCAGCGCGCAACTGCATGAGACAATAGTTACGCGCCAACGAGTATAGCCAGCTCTTAAAATTACGGACTTCATGCTTTC
>Ga0079224_100007867_pt1 | contig 14370 bp, 25 predicted proteins | sample Stecom2015_FD_80414 | JGI IMG/M metagenome (GOLD analysis project Ga0079224, IMG submission 80414) | Agricultural soil microbial communities from Utah to study Nitrogen management - Steer compost 2015 | ecosystem: Environmental > Terrestrial > Soil > Agricultural land | place: USA: Utah...
CGTCGCTAGGTGCATCGCCCATGGGGTGCTTCTTCGTGTGGGCGTTGGGCGGAACGGGAACCCCGCAGCGGCGGTTGTAAGCGTTCGGTGGGTAGTGGGTCTGCCAGATCGTGTCGTCCCCGCGGATCACCCGACCCGTAAGCCCCGCATGCGTTGGGCGGGTGCGGTTATCCATGACCGCGTTATATCCCCAGTAAGGGAGGTCGGCGACATTTCGCATCTGCTGCTGATACCGTCCTGCAGCATACGCCGACTGAATATTGGTGCGAAAAATCGTATCAAGACGGTACGGCATCAGCTTTTTGCCCTGCAGCACGCCATCGTCATCGGCAACCAGCCCGCGTCCCAGCCAGCCCTTACGCTGCAACAGCGGCTCCAGTTCATCCTGGAACTGACGGAAACTCATCCCCTCCGTGAGCGAGCGCGTCAGGCTGTTCTGGATATCGCTGAGGACGTCCAGCTTCGTGATACCGGCCACCGCAAACTCCACCGCGTGAGCCTCGTCCTGCATATCCTTCCAGCTCATGGTGGGCGCTAACCCTTTTGACTGGAAGTAAGCTATCGCCCGCGCCGGTGGCAGGGTCATGGCAAAACCTGCATTAATCTCAGGCATTCTGCTGCCCCATAAAGTCTGCGACAAAGACCGCCTGACCGACCAGCTCGCGCAGGGCCATATCGTCCAGCGCTGGATAGCTGGCTGCAAGAAGCTCGTAAACCTCATCCGGGCTTCGGGCGGCTTTTACCTTCGTAATTAGCGGTTTCAACATTGCTTCAGTAGCGGCAGTGGCCTGAATGGCCAGAAGCTGCGGAGCGGCATCCAGCTGCAGCTGTACGTTGTCAGTTCCACTCTGCGGCACAGAGAGGGCTGCAAGACGGGCCTGCATGACCTGAGACAGTGCGGCGTCACCGGCCTGCTGGCGGGCCAGCGGTTTCAGGATGGTCTGTCCCTCCTGAGGCAGCGGGATACCGCTTTTCTCCGAGACCCAGTCAGCAGTAATGTCAAAGCCCGCCTGCTGGGCAGTGCTCACTACCGTCATCAGACGCTCAAGGTCGACGGACTCGCGGGCATCAAACTCCAGATACGGTGCCCGCTCCGGGTTAAAACGCCCGTTTATCGCCAGCACTGGCCACAGAAGCTGCTGGGTCAGCGTCTCCGCCGACATCCATGCATCACCGACGAGGAGATCGTGACGGATTTCGTTATGCACATTTCCTAGCGCATTGGTCGACGATTTGCCGTCAGCCTGGCTGGTCAGCGTCCCGCCGAGAATGACCTTTGACTGTACCTTCTCGCACCAGCTCACCATATCAAGGAAAGGCGCACTTTGGCCTGCAGACGGAGATACCAGCGAAATTTCAGCGTTAGACGGAATGATGCCGCCGCCTTCGCGGGCCAGCATGCGGATACCACGAAGCAGGTTCAGCCGCTCCCTGTCGGTCATGGAGGCATCATACTTACCGATACGGAATGGCAGGCCGTAGAGGTTCAGGAACTGCGCCCAGTCGCGGGCAGACAGATTCTTGAACAGGTACGTCCAGACCAGCACGCGGAACAGGCCACTCTGCGCCACCGGGCCGGATTTTGACTTGTGCTTATGCACGATCCAGCCCATATCCCACAGTTCCTCACCCCCCACGCCGCCCCGGTTCAGGCGGATACTGTCAAGGTCGTTCTGCGGCATGGTGAAGGCCCGCGCCGGTCGCTTGTGGAACGCTGACGGAAGCCAGAGTGACCCTTTACGACCCCATTCGATCTCGATGCACGAAAAGCCGTGGCCGATGGCATCGAGCATATCCATCAGCATCTCGCGGAAGCCCGGCAAATGGCGCAGCCACCAGTCGGCCTCCGCCGCGACTTTCTTCTCCGCCTCGGTCGCATCCGGTGGCGGTTTGACGGAAAACGGCAGCGTCAGCAGCGCACGCTTACGCTTTGACAGCTCGGCGAACAGGTGGCCGTCGCGCTCTTCCATATCGGTAAACAGGTCGCTCTGTGCCTGAATGTCGCCCTGTTCGGCAGCGCTGAACAGGGCATACACCCGCTGAATATCCAGCCCCGTAGAGGGGTGCGTAGCGGTATCACCATAAAGAAAATCATCGCCACTGCTCTGCATGGCCTGTGTGTTATCGCGGGAAAAAAATCGTTTAAACGCGGTTTTAATGTCCATTTACCATCCTCCAGACCCGAACCCGTCAGAGCCATAATCGTCGTCATCGTCATGCCTGCGGCGTGAGGGAGAATCCGACTCCACCGCCTCCAGCTGGCTGACGGGAATAAATTCAAAGTTACCCACGCTGGTTGACGCGATGGCAAACAGCATATGCAGCGCATCCGGGCCGTCATCGTGGTCAGCCATCGGGAAATGCATCAACTGTTCACGCAACGTGGCGAGCGCACGGGCGATCAGAATGTGCTCGCTCTCCATAAAGGGCTGCAGGGATTCAATACGTCCGGCCTTGTCGGTGGAAGGGATCACCGAGCGGGCCGGAACGGGGACGCCCGCCTTCAGGGATTCTTCTATTAGCGTCTCGCGCAGGAAGTCCTGGAACTGCACCGACTCAAACGCCCACGCTACGCAGCCAAACTCACGCTGCAGCTGGATAACATCGGTAATAATCTTTTTAGGGCGGCGCACGCGAATATCGGCGCGGACGACCTTCAGCACTTTTTTGATGCGGTGCCATCCGCCAATCAGCAACGCGCTGGGGTCGTTGCCCCGGCTGTTGTGCTTGCCGAGCGACGGGTCGCAGGCACCGAAGTAAATCAGGTCAGGCTCCAGCTCCCGCCACTCATGGATACAGCCGTGGAAGATGGCATGCTCACCGCTGACGGGGTCATTCTGGTATTCCGCATCGAAAGCGCGGGTGCCTACGCGCACGCGGATCAACATCAGCGCCAGCAGCGGTCGGGCCGCCCAGGAAACGCGGGAGCCTTTCAGCAACGCTTTTTCATGGCGGTTATAGAATGCTTTCGCGGCATTTTTACCCTTACCACGCAGCACCGCTTCCCACTCATCCCACAGCACCAGATTCTCAGGCCACGCGAGGATTGCCTGGAAACGTTTCGCGTTCCACAGCGGGTTTTTCATGGTGCGGGCCAGCACAGAATCGTAGTGCAGGATTGACCCGACGTAGATAACATCGAGCTTCACCCCGGCACCGCCCAGCGGCAGCACCGTGCTGTTCAGCCACTTCTCCAGCTTGTCACGCTGCTTTGGTGTCACCACGTTCTCGTCGTTTTCGAGGTCATCGAGGTGAACCAGATCAGGACGATATGCGCCGTGCTTACGGCCACGCAGGCTTTGTCCCTGACCAGCCGATTCAATTTTGATGCCCGACGCAGTTAAAATGCAGCCGATACGCCACACCCGTCCCTGTCCGCAGGCCTCCGGGAAGTCCAGCGCCAGACCGGCGTTATAGAGCAGCTCAGCCTTAATCACCTCCAGAGACTCCGCCGACTGAGCGGACGTGTCGAAGGCGATTATGATAAATTTCTTCAGCTCAAGAACGACGCACCACAGGTCGAAAAGCTGCTGACCGAGGGTGGTTTTTGCTTCACCACGCGGGGCGGCAATAACGTCATTCTCACTCTCAGGGCTGGTGACAATCTGCGGCAGGCGCTCATACAGATACTCATGCAGCGCACTGGTTTCCGGGTGATGGAGGTGATGCTTAAAGTAGGTGTTTACGAAGAAGCGAAACCCGGTCACCGGGTCGCTGACCTGTGACCGGCGAGCCTGTATCGCCTCCGGGCTGCTGTCCAGACCACAGCTTGCGCTCTCAATGCGGTCGCGCAACTCCCCCTGAATGCGGGCAATCTTCTCGCGAAAGGCTTTAAGCGAAGTTTTTGATGCCACAGATAACTCACCTCTTAAAAATAAAGCCCCCCTGTGCCAGGATACTGCTGCCAACAATGACCCTTTAAACAGAGAGGCTTTATGTCTGATACAGAAAAACTCACCATTGACCAGAAAATTGCTATCGCCAAAATCGCCGTGGAAGCAATAAATGGAGAACTGGCCGCCAAAACCAATACGGGCGTGATATTTGGCTCAAATCCTAAACAGCCTCTGTTCCATAGCGCTTACAATGAGCTTTATCAAGTCATTACTGGCTCATACCCGGCCCAATACAGCTATGCCGGAAATGAAAAAGCTATTGCTTCACCTGGGCACAGGTAACAATCCATGCCGCCCCGGAGGGGCTACAGATGGTCTGCATTGCCAGCCACAGCGCCTCTCCGGCCTGATTTAATTCGTCATCGGGATACTCTTGTGCGATAAAATCCACGATGCGCTGTACACGCCGCTGACGGATCAACAGCATGTCTTTTTCGGTACATTGAGTTGCCATTTAAATCTCCAGAAGTTGTCCCGCCAGCCAGTGTCGCATCAATCTGCTCCAGCAGCGCGGAACCAGGTATTTTCAGTACTCAAATCAATCGTGACAGAGGATGAAGACAGTCATTAGCATACCGCGCGGCTCCCTCGGAGCCGTATATCACCTGCAATGCCAGCCAGAGGTCATTCCTGAAGCCAATCGTATTTAGCCTTTCGCCAAATGCCTGTTGCAGCAAATCAACAATCCGGCTTATCTGCGGTAAACCATAGTCAGCGTTATTGATGGTGGAGACAGGCTCGTTGTTTGATGCAGGAATAGCCGTAAGGAGGCGATTGCGAAGCTCACGTGCGCAACTCACGTCTGAAGTATCGAGGTAAAAAGGCCCAACGTAGTCGCAATACACAACAACGGTTTCGCCCTTAATCTCAATAGCGCGAATATCCTGTGCCCGTACAGCAATCTGGTCATCAACGGTAATCATCGGGTTAGCCATATTTCTTCTCCACTATCTGCTGAAACTCAGGTAATACGTCCAGAAAGCCCGCCATCAGCGCCGGATGCTTATCGCTGAGAAAGGCGGCTAAATCTTCCACTACGCCTGCCGCCACAATCAGACGGTCGGTCTCCGGCAGAATGCGCTTACTGGCCGCTATCATTTTGTTAAAGCCGTCCTGAAGCTTCGCCAGCAGGCTGGCGTAATCATCGGCGGGCATTGCGGCCTGACCGTCTGCACCTTCACGGGCCTTGCGCAGCTGCTCCATCGCGTGCTTATGGTGTTCCAGGAACTCCAGCAGCAGGTCACGGGTGATATCCTCCGGCACACCGGACGACAGACGACGGGCCGCACGCTGCTTGTCCCAGTCGTCGCCGTTCTCCCGCGACTCCCGACGCCAGCGAATCACCGACGCCACACTGACCCCGTGCATTGGCCCCAGCACTTCGGGGGCGATCCCCTGGGCGATGTAATCGCGCCTGACGGCATCCCTGACTGCTTTCGGGTGTGCCATTAACGCGCCCCCTGACCATCAATAAGGCGGTCAATACGCTCACCAGTGCGCTCCATTGACTGCTTGATCTCGCCAAGCATGCTCATGATTTTTTCCTGATCGCGCAGGGCATCCGATTTGAGCTGAAACACGGTGTACATCTGCCGGTTATCCTCCCGCAGACGCTCAATCGTTGCGTGAAGATTCTTGATCCAGAAGGTGAACCCAAATGAGAACACCCCCAGCAGGGCGGTCTGCCAGAACTCGGCAAGATGGGCTGCATCCATTTCTATTTGTCCTTATCCGGCACGTGCCAGAAAAATGCCTCAAGGGCGTAAAGTTTTGCGGCGTTCGTCTGGCACCAGGCTCCGTAGTCGGTGGCATGCCGCAGCAGGGCGTCCGGGGGAAGGCCCGGACTGTTACCGGCATACGCGCCGGGCGCGGGTGGCATCGGGGCCACCGTGACCATCGCCCGTGGGGGCTTACTGTCCTGAACGATCACCGGCGCGGGTGTTACCACCACCGGCGTATCCGAGGGCTTTGGTATAGAGCTGCAGGCTGTGAGGCCCAATCCCGTTATAACCACAGCCAGAAGTCTGCTTGTCCTGATTGTCATCGCTGACCACCTTACTGATATTCAGCTGCAGCAGACTGCTGGTCTGTTTCAGCTCAAATTCTTTATCAACCAGCTGGAGGGCGAGCCGGTCGGCACGCTCACGCTGCTGGCGCTCGCCATCCCTTGCCCGCAGTAGTGCCTGCTGTCCGGCCTGTGCCAGTTGCTGGCGTTCATCCGCTCGGGCCTGTTTCTCACTGGCCAGTGCGGTATCACCGTCCGCCTTAGCGTCTTTATGCCCGGAGTCATATCCCGTGCTGTACAGCCACCATCCTGCTCCGGCCAGCGTCGCGCAAAGCACAACACCGGGTAAAAGACGGGTTAAAAACCATTTAACTGCGCTGTTCATCCTTGCCTCCCGCTGGCCGGGCAACAGGCACCTTCAGCTTCTGGTGAACCTGTACGCCTGCATGTGTTACCCAGGCACCGAGATACAGGCCAAGCGCGGCATCGGGCTGCCTGTCCATCACCACGCAGATAAGCAGCGCCAGCGAACTGACAACCAGCGCCACCATCGTGGCGGTATCGGTGGTGGACAGTCGGCCCTGTGGGTTGGTGATTAACTCGCCCAGTCGGTTAAGGAGCGCCATCAGTACGATCCCCCGGAACATCACGCGGCTGTAGCCGGATACTGCGCAAATGGAAGCTGGAAGTGCGGACCATCCTTCAGCGTTTTCCAGTCGCCACCCCACTCAACGGGAATGGACAGCTCAGCTGAAGCCTGTTTAAACGCCTGCGCAATTTGCTGATAGAGCGGCATATCCCAGGAAATATCGCTGCCGACATACGCCACCACATCGACCGCATGACCGGTAAGGTGGCGGCTGCTCATGGTCTGGCTGCTGCCCTGAGCGACCATCTGTTTCTGGCGTTCCTGAGAGCGAAGACCTTCGGTGATACCAAAATCAACGGAAGACAGTTCCAGCGCACGGCGGGTCACTTTCACCAGGTCAGGGTGAACACCCTGCAGGCGGGACTCGCTGCGCTGACTGAAGCGGAAAGAAGACATAAAAAAACCCTCACAAAGTTTGTGAGGGTTATTGTGATGGGTGACGTAACTCAGGGCATGATACGGGGGTGAAGCGGTATGCCATCAGAACAGTGCCCCCTGTGCCGGGGGAGAGGTTGCCTGACGGCGGCTGGCCACAATGGCCCAGGCTCGGGTATTGCCGATACCGTATTTGGGGCCGAGTACCGTGAGCGCCATGCGCAATGATTCGCCATCGGCCAGCATGCTGTCAACCTCGGCGAGAAAACAGCGGTTGCGCCACTCACGCAGTGCGTCGGCGCAGCGGGGGATCACCAGCGAACTGTCACCGCCGAAACGCTTAACCAGCTGGCGGGTATTCTCGTCGCCGATAACGTCACGCAACATGGCCAGACGGCGCTCACCAGTGTCGCGCAAACCACGACCAACCGGGAAGCATGCACCGCCAAAGCGCTCAATCAGCCGCTGCGTGGCGGGGAAGCCTATCACATCGGCTATCTGGCGGGCGGTATCCGGTAGCAGCTCTTCGAGGGATTCAAGGTCAAACTCGCGCATGTTACAGCCTCCCGTGACGCTTCGCGTCAACAATCAGCATTTGCATCAGCTTACGCACCTGGTCGTCATTCAGCCACTCTACCGGCTTCGCCTCGCCCAGCATGCGCTCCACGATCCCATCCAGATAACTCCACGGGCGGCCAGCCTCCGCCAGCATGGCCTCAATTTTGCCCAGCATGGCTTTACGGCCCGTCGCCACGCGGGGACGGCGACCACGGGAAGACGGCGCAAAGCCCTGAGTGCGCATATACAGCACCACTTTTTCCAGCTCGGAGAGGGAACAGTCACGCGCCGAGCGTTTGCCGGTCTGGCGGGCCAGCACATCGCGATAGGTCTCATCATCCCAGCCGAGGGATGATTTGCCTGTGTGAATAATGCGGATCAGATTTGCCTTCATACGCTCACCGACAAGTAACGGAATGATGGTGTGGATTCAGCAGGATTTCAGACTCACCACACAGCGGAGCCGCTTTATTGGCGATGTCGAGAGCGGCCCGCATCTCGTTCTCGGCGCTTACCGCATCCTTTATCAGCGCAATCAATTCATCCGCATTGACTCTGGTCTCAGCAGACATTCGTGCAGCCAGCGCCCGATTCTCCAGCATTGCCAGAATGTCCCGGCGACGGGTAGCCGCGTCCTCAAACTGTCTTTTATAAGCGATGTACTCGCCGAGTTTGGCATAGTTGGTCATGGGGAATTCTCCGGGGATTTAAACGAAAAAGCCCCGCACAGGGCGGGGCTTGAGCCAGTTTCAAATTGTGGCGAACAGTTTTAACGAATTGATTGGATCACAGTTAACCAAAACTGTCAATTATCTGCGTGAATTATATCACAAAAGGAAAGCCCCGGTGCAGTGCTGTCGGGGCTTTTATAGAGGGGAGATTGTGAGCTTATTCAGTAACCCGAACGTCAATGCTAAACCATACAGGCACCAATGCTTTCACCAGCTTCTGCGCCTCCTCGACCCGATCAGAAGGTACGATGATCGCACCGGCATTAGGCCGGGTGTTCAGATAGTCCCAGTCATTATCACATACCAGGTTGTGCAGAACGCGATCCCAGCGGATACCGCACTGAAGTGCGAGGCGGGCGACCATAATAAGGTCATAACGCTCAGTTGTGTCAGCGAACGCCGCTGATACTAGTTTCCCGCCCAATATATCGATAGCCGCGCTGACAGCTGGTTCCTGACCGTCAGGAAAATCAACAACAAAAGAAACTTTACCCATGATTAATAACCTGCCTTGATGTTGCCTGGTGGTTATTACGGCGAACTGTTGACCACACCTGGATCTCATTGAGAAACGCACACATGCCTCGCACCGTTCTCCGACAACCAAGCTTATTGGACTTACCAACCGAGCGGCGAGCTTTACGCATAACGCGTCGATTATGCGCATTACAGACTTCAATCCAGCGGTTTTTATCGCTATTTTTATACGGGGAGTGACAACGCTTCCGGCGGAAACGGTATTCCTTCTGCCACGCTTTATTTAGTTCATCGAGATAAGTAGCCTTACCCATAATTAACTTTCCTCCCATTCAGTGCCGCGCTTCCAGTCATCCACTGAACCTTCCAGCTCTTTCGATAATTCACCAATTTGTTCCGACTGTCTTTCCAGCAGTGACATCACCCAGGTATCCAGCTCACCCCAGCACTCTGACATTTCGAGCAAATGGCGCTCGATCGTCGCCAGACGACGCAGGTGGCTGCGGGCGGCTTTAACGTGTTCAGCATACGGATTAGCGCAGGCCATGACTTACACCCCATCTTTTCTTGTGCTGATTAACAGCAGCCTTCATTGATGCCTGGACTGTTTTATTCAGAATCCGGTGATTACGGTTGTCGTAGAACCTCAAACGCGAAACGGCTGGCAGGGCCGGGCACTCAACAACAGAACTACCATCATTAAGACGATACTCATGCCGTTCGCCGGGCTGAGGGTAAATGGCTTCGGAGACTCTAAGCAGCATTATCACCTCCCGTTACTGCATCCGCGCTGACGAAACCACCCGGAGCCAGCTCAAGCCCCTTGATTTTGCGGAAGTGTGTTACCACCGTCCGCGCCGTGGAGAAGAACGTATCTGTCACCTCCAGCGTCTTCTCCGTCATATACCGGTTCTCTTTGCGCTTCAGATAAGCCTTACCGCCGCGCTCTTTAGCAATAGACCGCGCGATTCGCGCATGGGGGTTAATCAGCTTCTTGCGAAGAAACACCTCAGAAAGCGGGTTGTAAGCCTTATCATCCTTTTTCAGGAAACCCACCAGTGCATGGCCGCCCTCCGCGACGACATAGGCCATTTTGGTTTCACGAACGGTGATTTTCATCACCTCAATTTCATGCCCCTGATAAAGGAAACGCACCGGAGCACCGGATTTCAGCGTATTTTCAATACCAGCCCATTGCTCTTTATTAATCATGGGCACACCACCATTTCATTAAGCGAAATAAACTCATTGAATACTGTTTTACAAAAATGGCATTCAACGACGATATCGAGCTGCTGCGCATCATGGTTGGCAGCATCGGCCCTCAGTTCCAGAACGGCAGTGTGCTTACACTGCGGGCATTCTGAATCAAGAAGAATATTCATTAAATAACCTTTTATAGAGTTTCAGGCGTAAGCAGTCCCCTGACGGTTTACGCCATAATTAATGGATAATTAAATTCGGTTTAAATCAGGTTTTAATTTCAGCCCGCTGGCGTCAGTGTTTCTGTTTTAACAAAATAAGGAGCGCGGTCTATTTCAACAATACAACCACATTTAAAATCCCGCGCTTTATCTCTGGTTCTGACCGGATAACCGCCCCTGAGCGCTCTGCATGGCTGGTATATAAAATGACTTCCTACCGCATGCGCCTGATTAAAAGCCTTAGCTTTCATTTACCCCGCCCCAGCCGCGTGCAGCAGCATTTGAACAATAAGCGATACGAGCTTCAGCCCACTGGCGACAATGGCTGGTGCGGGCATGGCTCAGGGCAGACTGCCACAGTTCAGCAGCCTTACCCCATTCTCCGTTACGCTCTGCGCGGCCCGCGCCCACAGCGTACAGCCCATAATTATTACGTGCTGAGTTCTCAGTTTTCATATTCATGTTTCAGACCCCGGCAATATCGAGAGGAATATTGACGATTTTCCCGTTTTCATCCTGCTCTTTGAAATTGATATAGGTGGAAGTAACGGAAACGACCAGCGCTTTATTTAGTGCTTCCATCGCCTGCTGCCAGAGTTCATCCTGGATATTGAGCTGGCGAAGAGAAACAATTCTCCCGGTGTTCAGTTTACCCTCTTTATCCACGTCGAAAGCATCGTTGATAAACGTCAGCAGCTTTTCATCAGCACCTGCAGACCATGCTTTGAGACAGTCATCAATCATATCTTTGGCAATCTGCAACTCCGGGCCAAACGTCAGCCTGTCCTGCACGGCAATCTTAATCTGCTGGCTACCATCATAGGTGGAGAAAGTCACATTGCCCTTGACACCGCCAGGCTTGCGCCCGAATTTCTCCGCAGAAAGCTCAATCCATGCATAGCAGTCACCAAACGATGCCCGTTTAAAATCCGCCAAATCCTTGCTTTTAACCTTTGCTTCCGCGACGCGGGCGCGGACAAAGGCATCCATTTCGCGGTCATATTCAGATACCTGTTCAATCGGCACCAGACGGCCTTTACGGTCTTTCATATAACCCTCAGGCACAACAGTATTTTGATTGTTAATGGACATTTTTATTTCCTTCTGAGTTTGGTTTACTAATTTTTTTCACTTCACAAACATCGCTATCATTGCGCTTAAAGCCTTTACGACTTTCCAGAGCAGCAATTACCGTTTTATGAATGAATTGTGCCTGCCGGGCCTCAGCCTCGGTACACGGACCTTCGGCCATAATGCGGGTGCCAACACCAGTAGCATCCTCTTCTATGATAATTTTCATTTCTATCGGCATTTAATGTCTCCAGTGTGTATTACGCCTGTTAAGTAATTCGTTTATTTCCTGCGCTGCGCGTCGGGCATATTCAACTGTCGCAGTCGCATGCGCCATTTCATGAACGCAGTGATAACCTGCCTTCGTGTTAATTTCTGACTCAACGTTAATGCCATCCTCTGTATGTGTAAGTTTAATTACCAGGGTGACTGGCATAATTACCTCCATATAACGGTACAACCGTCGATATTTGATGTACGGATGGTTTTAATCACGCCGCCCATTTTTTCGGCCACTTCCACTACCGGCCACAGAGGGCCACTAAGCGGAGCAATAGCGTAGACAATGGGTAATTTAGGATGCCAGCCAGTGACACGTCCGCCGTGAGTCTGAAGCTCCATTCTGGCGCGTGAGCGGTGGCAGTTAAGAACTTGCTTATCCATGACCCGTTACTCCATTAGTGAATTAAAAGTTGCGCGTAAGTTTCAATTAACTTGACGCTGATGCCCTGATTACCGATAGCGCTGGCACGAACCACACCCCGCGCCAGTTTGAACATGCGCCGATAATTACCCTTGGAATATTTGAGAAACGCCTCGGCAACCCCCGGAGCGGCAACACCATTCTCACCATCATCCGGCAGCAGACTGGCGAGAATGGTATTGAAGTCTTCGACCTCGGACTTGCCCTTGTGGGCCTCAAGGTCTAACGCCATGCCCACGCGGCTGTAGAGCTGCGCAAACTCGCCGCGAGAGCCTTTGAGGTTAATCAGCAGACGTGGCATGCCCGCCAGCACGATGGCGACGCCAGAACGGTCGTGAATGCGGCGCAGGACTTCCAGCGCCCGGTAGGGCAGCAGCTCGGCTTCATCCACCAGGACAACCCAGCCAGTGCCCGTCAGTGCCTGAATGCACTCCTCGCTTAACTCATGGATATTGCCGGTCTTTTTCACACCGAGGCGGGCGCAAAGTTCCTGTAGCAGCACTTTGGCGGTGTAGCCGGGGTCAGCCTCAATCAGGATCGCGCCCTTATTCATCTCGACATAGCGCTTCAGCGCCATAGTTTTGCCCATGCCTGCCGGGCCATAAATAACACCGATATCACTGTCCATATGGGTATTACTGATTAAGCCCAGCGCCAGTCCGGCCAGTTGGGTCTGAACAAAGGACTCTTTAACTTCACGGCGGCGGGCGCGTTCTTCCTCGCGGCTGATAAAGTCAGCGATAGCCGACTCGACGTTACTGATATTGCCGTTATAGACGCCTTTCAGATACTGAGAAATAACCGCAGTACTCAGCCCCGTTTTAGTGGCTACCTTTTTTTGGGTGTAGCCAGTCCCCTCCAGCAAGTGGATTAATTTATCTTTAATGTTCATTTAAATAACCTTATTGATGATTACTGGCTTTCTTTAAATCGCTTTCAAATTCCGATTCAAATAAATAAACCTTTTCAGGCTCGCTGTTATTCCGCTGCGGGGCAAACATCGTAACGTCAATCTCAGCCCGTTGCTCCAGCGCTGGCCGCAGCTCTTCCTGCTTGCGACGCACCTTGTCTTCCAGGTTCCTGACGCTACGTTTGACGTGCTTCTCTTTAAGCTGCTCGATACGGGCTTTCGGGAAGGCATCGACCTTGTTGCCATTCCAGATGGCGTCACATATCCAGGTGCCGTCCATACGCCGCACGATAACGCTGTGGGGGTCATGAATATCAAAGCAGACGCGAACCTCTTCGCCTTCGACGCTGGCCAGTTCCGTGCTGAAATAGATATTTTTAAACAACTTTATTTCGCCGCGTCGCGCTGTGCATACTTTCTCAGGTCTGAACATTTCATGCAGTTCAGAGCTGGTCAGGTACTGAATTTCTTCCTGCTCCTGCTTAATAACGTGATTACGATAGGCCAGCGGCGACCAGTGTTGCCCGTTGTTACGCTCCGGCAGGCTGCTGTGTGGACGATTATTATGCCGCTCTATCTGGCGCTCAATCTCAGCGACCAGCTGCTCCATCGTCGGCACCTTGCGCATGGCTGAGGCCTGCACTTCATTCAGGGGCTTACCTTTTTCCAGCGCATTGACCGCTGAATCCACCGCCTTGCGGTACTTACGTTGCGCCTCCCGGTCACCAGATTTACCCACCCAGGAGCCAAAGGCCATCGCGGCACGCTTCGGTATTTCCTGGTTAAGACGTTCGATAATACCGCGCCCCTGTGGATTACCCGGAATACCGGTGGGGTGCTCAATACCGAGGCGGGAGAAAATACCGGTAATATCGGCATCAAATACGGCGTTTTTCTCACCGCCACCGTTATCGGAGTAATACATCAGCGGTACGCCGTAGCGTGATACTGCGTTACGGATGGCATCGCCTACGGCGACCTGGCTCTCGGACATGGCCACACTCCAGCCGACCACCACGCGGGTGCGGGCGTCGATCACCAGCGTAATCTCAGGCCGGAACGGCTTGCCCGTCTCAGGGTTAATCACTTCCATCTTCATGCCGTGGCCATCACCGACCCATACGCCATTAACCGGGATAACAGACCAGTCGCGGCGCACGAACGGCAGATACTTCTTGTAATCGGAGCCGGTTGCACGTCCGCGCTCGCGCTCGGCTACGGGCAGCTTGTCCAGTGCATAGCGCACTGTATCGACCTTCGGTAGCATGGATAACATGATCTCGTTGTCTCCGTACTGTTCAACCCACCACTTTGCAAACTTCTCGTATGCCATCATAACGGTGGGTTTATTGGTATCGCGCCAGAAGCGCATGAAGTCCGGCATCCATGAATACTGGAATACCTCTTTTTTGCTGACCTTACCAGGTGCCAGCAGCACCATGCGTTCACCCACCGTATCCGCAGCCATCCAGGCTGAGAGCCAGCGCTGAAGCGTGGGCACGCTTACCCCGGTGCGGGTGGCACCCTTGCGGGCATTGGCGATATCTGCGGCCCGCTGCACATAATCTGGC
>Ga0079224_100007868_pt1 | contig 14369 bp, 14 predicted proteins | sample Stecom2015_FD_80414 | JGI IMG/M metagenome (GOLD analysis project Ga0079224, IMG submission 80414) | Agricultural soil microbial communities from Utah to study Nitrogen management - Steer compost 2015 | ecosystem: Environmental > Terrestrial > Soil > Agricultural land | place: USA: Utah...
GGAACAGCAGCAGCAGCAAGAACAGGAGCAGCAGGACCAGGAGCAGCAACAACAAGACCAGCAGGGGCAGCAGGACCAGCAGCAGCAAGACGAGCAGGATCAGGGCCAGCAGGACCAGCAACAGCAGGACCAGCAACAGCAGGACCAGCAACAGCAGCAGGACCAGCCCCAGCCGCAACCGAGCGAGCAGCAGCCTCAGCCGATCGACAGTGGCGACCTCGACTCCGCGCTCGAGGAGCTCGATCGCCAGGATGCGTTCATGTTCGGCCGCCCGCGCGGGTCCGGTCGGAAGGTCGAGAAGGACTGGTGACCGGCCGTCGTCGGTTCTTGCGGCTCGCGGGCGCGGGCACGCTGGCGCTGGCGCTGGCCGGCGCCCCTGCGCTGGCGCTCGCGGGAGAGGTTCAGGTCACCGTCACGCTCGGGAGCACACAGGTCGAGGTCGGCCAGTCGGTCTACATGCAGGTCGAGGTCGAGACCGACGGCGGTCGCATCGGCCAGCCGCGCTTCTCCGGGCTCGACGACGTCACCGTGGTCGCGCGCGGGACTTCGTCGGGCACCTCGATCCAGGTCGGCGGCGGCCAACGGTTTCGGCGCGCGACCAAGACCTTCACCTACCTGCTCTCGCCCCACAGGGCCGGCGAATTCGAGATCGAGGTCGAGGTCGAGGTCGACGGCGAGGATCACCGCCCGGCCGAGAAGCCCACGCTGATCGCGACCGGCGAGCCCGTGCAGTCGGTGATCGAGCAGGGCAAGGCCGGCGACCGGCCCGACGATCCCACCGCCGAGGTCATCGTCTGGCCGGTGGTCGACAAGGCCAGCGCCTACGTCGGCGAGCAGATCGTCTACGAGCTGCAGATCTGGGAGCGGACCAACGGCAACCTGAGCGTCACCTCGACGCCGACCTTCAAGGATTTTTGGTCCGAGAACCTACTGCCCGAGGATCGCTCGCGGCGACGGCCGCCGGTAAGCGGGCTCATCGCCGGGGTGCCGTACAGCATCCATCAGACCCTGCGCCGGGCCCTGTTCCCGCAAAAGGCCGGGACCGCGACCATCGGCGGGCCCGAGATCCAGCTGCAGCCGATGGTCGGGCTGTTCGGCGGCGGCGGGGCGCCGCGGACCTTCGTCGGGCGCAGCCTGGCGATCGAGGTGCTGCCGCTGCCGGCCGAGGGCCAGCCGCCCGGGTTTCGGCCCAACAACGTCGGCCAGTTGAGCATCGCCGCCGAGGTCGATCGCAAGCAGCTGCGCCAGGGCGAGGCGGTGCGGCTGACCATTCGGATCGCCGGGGCCGGCAACATCGCGCTGATCGAGCTGCCCGAGCTGCCCGAGCTCGACGGCCTGCGCAGCTACGAGCCCAAGCCGCAGACACCAAAGTTCCAGACCGGCAAGGGCAAGCTCGAGGGCTCGCGGGTCTACACGATGCTGGTGGTCGCCGATCAGGCCGGCGAGCTGACGATCCCGGCGATCGAGCTGCCCTACTTCGACCCGAGCACGGCGACCTACCAGATCGCCAGGACCAAGCCGATCACCCTCGAGGTCGAGGCCAACCCCGACGCGGTCGCGGCTCCGGCCGACGCCGGCCAGCGGCGTGACCAGGGTGAGGACGACGAGCTGCTGGCCCCGCCGATCGCCGGCGGCGAGCTGGTCCGGGTCGCCCCGCGGACGCCATGGTTGACTCGAAAGCGCTGGTGGATCGGCACGCTCGCGGTGCCCGGTACGCTCGGGCTCGGCTGGGCCGCCAGCCGGTTGCTGCGTCGCTTCGGGCCCGACGATCAGAGCCGGGCCAAAAGTCGCGAGCTGGCTCGCCGCCGGACCTTGCTCGGCGAAGCGGCGGCCGCCGTCGAGTCGGGTGACGGCTTCTACCCCAAGCTCGCCGAGCTCCTGCAGGCGGTCGCGGTCGGTCGCGCCGGGCCCGAGGGCGTCGGGCTGACCCGCGATCGGCTGATGCGACTGCTGACCGAGCGCGGCGTGCCGAACGAGGACATCGAGCAACTCCGCGAGCTGCTCGACGCCTGCGATGCGGCGCGCTTTGGATCTGGTGTGGGAAGTGTCGAGCAAAGGCGCGCTCACCTCGAGCGCGCGCGAAGCCTGCTGAACAGGCGCGGGTGGGGGCCGGGATGAGCCGAGACTCTGCTTCGATCCCTCGCAGGTCGGCAGCTGCGCTGCTTTGTGTGTGTCTGCTGTGTCCCGCACCCGCCCGCGCCGACGTGGTCGACGACGCCTACGCGGCCGGCAACGAAGCGGCGCTGGCCGGCGACTGGGCCGGCGCGATCGAGCACTGGGAGCACGCGCTGGAGCTGTTGCCCGGACGATCGGCGCAGCTGGATTACGATCTCGGCACCGCCTATGCCCAGCTCGGCGAGCTCGGTCGCGCGACCTATCACCTCGAGCGAGCGCTGCAGCCCGAAGCTCGGCCCAGCGTCGAGGTCGCCGAGGCAGCCCGGCGCAACCTCGGGATCGTCCGCCGCCGCGCCGAGGTCCAGGCCGAGGTCGCCGACGCCAGGATCTCCCGCGAGCAGAGCTGGTGGGATCTGGTCGTCGAGGTGCTCGCCGGTCAGGCGCTCGCGTGGATCAGCGTGATCACTGGTTGGTTGCTGGTGCTGGCGCTGGTCGTTCGACGCTCGACGTCGAGTCGGCTGCGGGACGGCGCCGTCCGGATCAGCGGCGCGCTGGCGCTGGTCTTTGCCCTGGTGTTCGTGATCGGCGGCGGGCTCCACGGCCTCGCGATGCGAGCCGCCGACGACCACCCCGACGCCATCGCCCTCGACTCGATCGTCGAGCTGCGCGAGGGACCTGGCACTCACCTGCCGGTCGCGTTTCGGGTGCAAGGTGGCTCGCGGGTGCGGGTGCTCGGCGAGCGCTCCGGCTGGGTTCGCGTGCGGCTGCCCGCCGGTCTCGAGGGTTGGGCCCCGCGCGAGTCGATCGCCCGTCTCGACAAACCCCCGATGCGAAGCCGCGTACGCGCCGACAAGCCCAATGCCGTTGCCGATCGGCCCTGATTGAGATCCGACGATCAGGATGGATCAGGAAGATCTCGCCCGGGCGGCCCGCGCGAACACTCCAGTCGCACCAAACCCGCCGGTCGTCCCACATCGGTCCACATGCTTCAAACGGGGCCGCTCGCGCGCGTTCGAGCCCAAAAATGCCGTGGCGCCCCTTCGCGCGTAGCGATACTCTACTTCCCGGTGCTGTCGGTCGTCGCAACGAAGATTCGCACTGCCCGGGACGGATCGATGAACACGTCCACGGTCGGCCGGATCTACGAGGGCTACCTATTGTCGACGCCGGTCGTGGGCAGGGGAATGGTGCTGTTCCGCGATCCCAATGGCCGCCGAATGGTCACCACCTCGGTCCGCCGCGTGCTGACCACCTCCGATGACGCCGTGCTCTACGTCGAGACCGAGAACAGCGTCTATCGTCTTCGAATTCGCACCGAGAAGCCCGCCGCCGCCGTCGCTGGCTAGCCACGGAGCGAGCGAAGCGAGCGGCGCAAAGGAAAGCGGCCGCGGGGGGCTAATCAAAACCACATTTGGTAGCCGAGGTTGATCTCGAGCCAGGTTGCGAAGGGCTGCGCCTTCGGTCCTTCGGGATCGGCGAGATTGACGGCGACCTCGTCGCGCGAGAACACGTGCTGCACGGCGCCGCCGAGGGTGAGCCCGTGGCGGGCGTAGATCGGCACTTCGAGGCTCAGGCCGCCGCGGATCAGCGGGTCGGTGCTGATCACCAGCTCGTCGTCGACCGCCTCGGCTGACTGCGTGCGGTTGAGCGTCGAGAAGGCCACGCCCGCGCTGGCACCAAACTGCAGGAACACCGGGCCGATCGGGATCTGCATCGACGGCCCCGCGCTCACGTCGGTGTGCGCGAGCAGGTTGAGGCGGGTGATCTCGGCGCCCACGCCCTCGACCGCGGGATACGAGACCCGCTCGGGGAACCGCGTGTAACCGGCGAAGATCTCCACGCCGAACCGCGACTTCACCACCCGTAGAAAATGGATCTTCAGCTGCGCCGCGACCCCGAAGCCGAACGGCTGGATGATCTCGCGGCCGCCGATCAGCGAGGTCGCAAACCGACCGGCCGCCGCGATGCCGTAGACCGGCTTGCGAAACGGCCGGATCAGCACGTCGTTGTGGCGCTGGGTCGCCGACTTGCGAGCGGCCGTGGGCGCGTAGGGCATGTCCTCGAAGCGGCGCTCCTCGAACTCGTAGAACTCCGGCTGCTCGACCTCGGGCTCGGGCTCGCCGAAGCTCGTGGGCGCCGGGGCCGGGCGCGGCTCGGGCTCGTCGTCGGGGATCTCGGGTCCGTCGATCTCGCCCGGCGGCGTGATGCCGTCGGGCATCAAGGTGGGCGGCGGCGGCTCGCTCGCTGGAGGTGGCTCGGCTTCCTGCGCGGGCTCTTCGACGGGAGCCGGCGACTCCGATGCGCTCGGCTCTGGCCCGGCGGGCGGAGCGACGCACAAGAACGAAGAGAGGATCAGGGCCGACACTGGCCGACCATAGCCGCGTTCTCCCAGCGCGGGTAGCATCGCCGCTCGATGACGGTGCGCGTCGAGCTACGTCGCGACGCGGGCAAGTTCGGCCCCGCCCAGGGCTACTGGGTTCGTCGCCAGCAGGTCGCCCGAGTGCAGGGGCCGCCCGATCCGCAGGCGATCGCCGAGCTCGTCGATCACCGCGGCCGCACGCTCGGCTTCGGGCTGTACTCACCCGAGTCGAGCATCGTCCTGCGGGTGCTCGGCTTCGGCGGTCCGCCGGCGAAAGACTGGCTCGAGCAGCGGCTGGCCAGCGCGCTCGCGGCCCGCAGCGCGCTGGGGCTCGGAGTCAGCGGCGAGACCACCGGGTATCGCGAGGTCAACAGCGAGGGCGACGGGATCCCGGGGCTGGTGGTCGATCGCTTCGGCGACACGCGGGTCGTGCAGTGCACCACCGCACCGATCGCAGCCCGGCTGCCGCGGATCGTCGCGCTGCTCGATCAGCTTGCGCCGCTGCCCGGCGCGACGATCGTGATCGCTCCCGAGCGCGCCGCCGCCCGGGAAGGCTTCTCGCCGATCTTCGAGGTTCGAAACGGCGAGGCTCCCCGCTCGCTCGCGTGGCACGAGCACAGCCGCCCGTTTTGCGCTCCTGCCCCGCCCGCGCAGAAGACCGGGGCCTATCACGATCAACGCGACAACCGGGCGCGCTTCGCCGCGCTGCTGCACGGGCGCGGGCCGATGCTCGATCTCGGCGCTCACGTCGGCGGCTTCGCGATCGCGGCCGCGCTTCGGGGCACGCAGGTGGTCGCCGTCGATCAGAGCGCCGCCGCGCTCGAGTTCGTCCGCCAAAACGCCGAGGCCAACGGCGTCGCCGAGCGAGTCGAGCCGGTCGCCGCCGACATGTTCGCGAGCCTCGACGATCCGCGCCTCGCCGGCCCGTTCGCGGGCATCGTCTTCGACCCGCCGAAGATCGCCGCGACCCGCCGTGACGTCGGCCGTGCGCTCGCAGCCCTGACCCGCACGCTCGCGCAGCTGCAGGCGCGGGTGCTTGCCCACGGGCTGCTGGCGGTGTGCTCGTGCAGCCATCACCTCGGCGAGCTCGAGCTCGATCGAGCGATGCTCGACGCCAGCGGCGGCCGCGGCTGGACGAGGATCGGCCACTGGGGCGCGGGGCCGGATCATCCGATCCTGCCCGGTCACGCGGAGGGCGAGTATCTGCGCGTGCGGGTCTATCTGCGGACGGCGTGACGGCTCAGCGCCCGGGACTCCTCGAGCAGGGCCTCCAGTTCGGCTGCGGCCAGCCGCTCGATGTTCTCATCGCCGCGGTTGTACACGATGTCGAGATCAACGGTGACGTGAGCGGAGCCGTGGGCCACCGCCGCCATTCCACCGATCACCACGAACTCCACGCCTCCGTCGACGAGCGCCCGCAGAAGCGCCGCAAAGTCGGTCACGAGTCGGCCGCTCCCCGGCCCGATCGACGAAGCTCTTCGGCGAACGCCAGCACTGCGATCATCTTCTCGATCCGCTGTGCCGTGGTCAGCTTCAAATTTTCGCGCAGCAGCGTCCGATCGACATCCTTCTTGTACGCCTCGATCACCGGGGTCGGCTCGAGCGACACGGGCATGAGGTCGGACTGCTTCATGCGATCGAGTATGGCCGCCCGGCTGCTGTCCAACAAGCTCGGCGGTGCCGACGCGCCCGGCGGATGCTGGTAAATTCGCCGAGTGATCCCCAGCGCCGACCAGCTCGAGCTGCGCGACGAGATCGGGGTCGGTGCGGTCGCCACGGTGGTCCGGGCGATCGATCGCAGCACCGGACACGGCTACGCGGTCAAGATCCTGCACGAGCGCAACGCTCGTGATCCGACCGCGGCGCGGCGCTTCACTCGCGAGGTCGAGCTCGCCCGCACGCTGCGGGCCGGCAACATCGTCGCGGTCCACGGCGCGCTCGATCTGCACGGTCGCCAGGCCTTGCTGATGGAGCTGGTCGAGGGGCCGACGCTGGCCGAGCTGATCGCCCGCGATGCTCCGCTCGAGACCTTGCGGCTGCTGAAGCTGGCCCGCGACATCGCCCGCGGGCTCGCGGTCGCGCACGCGGGCGGGGTCATCCATCGCGACCTCAAGCCGGCCAACGTGCTGATCGCCAACGCCGGCACCGACGCGGAGATCGCCAAGATCGCCGACTTCGGGATGGCCCGGGCGACCAGCTTCGCGGGCGTCGATCGCGAGTCGATGACCGTGCTCGGCACGCCCGATTACATGGCCCCGGAGACCCTCGATCCGCTGGCCGTCGATCCGCGCACGGATCTCTACGCGCTCGGCTGCATCATGCTCGAGATGGCCAGCGGTCGGCCGCCGTTCTCGGCTCCGACTCCGTTCGCGGTGCTCGACGCCCACCGCAACCGGCCGGCGCCGAGCTTGCCCGAGCAATACGGGCCCGAGCTGCGCGAGCTGGTCCGGGCGCTGCTCGAGAAGCAGCCCAGCGATCGACCGCACGCCGCCTCGGCGGTGGTCGAGGTGCTCGACGCGTTGATCCTCCGCCGTCACGCCGGCACCGACGGTGATCCCGGCCAGCCTCGCGCGACCCGGGCGCTGGCGCTCGCGCGACCTCGGGATCTGCTCGACGCGGCGGTGTCCGGTCGCTGTGCTCGCTGCGGGGCGCCGATCGTGGTCGGTGTGCGGGTGTGCCTCGAGTGCGGGCTGCTGCGGGTCGCGGTCGAGCCCGGCAGCTGGTCGGTGTTCGTGACCGGTCCGGGTGAGGTCGGCGACAAGCTCGGCGCGGTGCTGCGCGATCGCTTGTTGACCTGGCTGCGCGCCAACCCGGACTCGGGGCTCGGCGTCGGCACGCTCGCCCGCCGGATCCCGCGGCTGCCGTTTCCGCTGGTGCTGCGGATCTCGGAGGCCAGCGCCCGAGCCCTGGCCGCGTCGCTGGCCTCGCTGGGGATTCACGCCGAGCCGCGCGTGGGCGGTCGCTTCGCCCACGGCGGGATGACCGAGAAGGTGGTTCGGATCGGAGCGCGGCGCGGCAAGGTTGCGCTGCCGCTCTTGATCCTCGGGCTGCCGGTGGTCTTGCTGCTGTTCGTGGTCCTGCTGCCGCTGCTGCCCGTGTACCTGGGCACCATCGCCTGGTGGACCTCGCGGCCCTCGCTGCAGGCCAACCACGGGCAGCCGCTGGCGCTGCCGAGGGGAGTCGACGAGCACCTGCGGGTGGTCGAGCGCAAGGTCCCGCGGCTCGGGCCCCGCCATCGACCGCAGCTGCGCGCGGTGGTCCAGCGGGTGCTGGCGCTGCTCGAGGCCACGCCCGAGTCGCAGCGAGCGGAGCTCGACGCCGAGATGGCCCACGCGCTCAACGTCGCCAGCGTGGCGGCCGAGCGGATGGACGAGCTCGACGGGATCGTCAGCCGCCCCGACTTCGACTCCGGCGATCCCGAGCAGCGCAAGGATCTGCAGGAGCGCGACATGTGGTCGGCGCGGATGCTGGAGCTGACCGCCACCCTCGACGCGCTGGTCGCCCGCCAGACCGCCGCGCGCCAGGCCACCCGCGGGGCCGCGCTCGAGCAGCGCTCGGAGCTCGACGAGCTGCGCGATCGGGTCGAGGCGCTCGAGGAGATCCAGCGGCTGTAAATACAAATAGACCCCACCGGGGTCACCACGTGCGGTCGCAGTCGATGGGCCCCGGAGCGAGCGAAGCGAGCGGGCGCAATCGAAAGCGGCCGGGGGGGCAAAGAAAGAACCGCCGACCCCGAGCGGGCGGCGGCTCTCCAACACCTGCGGGGATCGGCTCAGCCCATCAGCGACTGCAGCTTCATGGCCACGCCCATGTCGCCTTCGACCCGGAGCTTGCCGCTCATGAACGCGGTCGTCGGCGCGAGGTCACCGGCCATCATCGCCTGCAGATCGTCGAGCGCCACGCCGACGGTGCAGTCGGCATCGCGGTTTTCGTTGGACACGGTGTTGGGCGTCGACTTGCCGTCGATGAAGATCACCCCGACATCGCCCATGTCGAACTTGAGGGTCGCACCGAGCCCGGCGTCGTCGCCGACCCGGCTCTTGATGGTTTCCGTAACAGACTCGAGACTCATCGCTGTGGGTTCCTCTCTGGCCGTCGGCCGGCCGGCGGACGCCTGGTTAACCTAGTTCCTGGACGCAGTCTACCGTGCATGCACGTGCACGGACGCCGAGCATGCTCGGCATCGAGACTTGCGGGGGCCGGCCGGATTACCCCGGCCGCCATGCGCTGTCGCGCATGGTCAGCACATCGTAGCCGTCCTCGGTGACCAGGATCGTGTGCTCGGTCTGGGCGCTGAGCTTGCCGTCGCGAGTCACGGCGGTCCACTTGTCGGCCAGCACCTCGCACTCGGGCGAGCCCTGGTTGAGCATCGGCTCGATGGTGAAGGTCATCCCCGGCCGCAGCCGGACACCCGAGCCGCGCTTGCCGACGTGGGGGATCTGCGGGGCCATGTGCATCTCGCGACCGATACCGTGGCCGCAGAACACGTCGACCACGCCGTAGCGGTGGCGCTGGTGGGCGAACTCGTAGATCGCCGCCCCGATGTCGCCGACGGTCTTGCCGGGCGCGACCTCCTGGATGCCGACCCACATCGCCGCCCGGGTGGCGTCGATCAGCTTGCGAGCCGCGTCGCTGATCTCGCCGACCGTGAACATCTCCGAGGTGTCGCCGAACCACCCGTCGACGATCGTGGTGACGTCGATGTTGAGGATGTCGCCGTCCTTCAGCCGCCGCTCGCCGGGCACGCCGTGGCAGACGACCTCGTTGACGGACGTGCAGATCGACTTGGGGAAGCCCTTGTAATTGAGCGGGGCCGGGTACGCGCCGTGATCGACGATGTACTCGTGACACAGGCGATCGAGCTCGCCGGTCGTGACCCCGGCGCGCACGTGCGGGCGAATGAAATCGAGCACCGACGCGGCGAAGCGACAGCTCGCGCGCATCTTCTCCAGCTCGGCGGGGGTCTTGAGCTCGACGGACATTCGTCACGGTTTGCGCCGCGAACGCGACAGGCGGCGGCTCCTTGGAGGATCGGCGCCGTCGGGACAGCTGGTCAACCGTCCGGGGCCCTCGTGGGTGAGTGGCCACCCTCGCGCGCCTGTGCCACCCTCCCGGCCCGGTGCCGGAGCTACTCCGCAGCGAACCCGAGGTCTTGTTCGAGGAGCTCGGAGCCCGCCGGCTGCTGATCGTCAGCGGCAAGGGCGGCGTCGGTCGGACCACGGTCTCGGCCCTGCTCGGCTCGGCGCTGGCGGCTCGCGGTCGCAAGACCCTGATCGCAACCACCGGCCACGACGATCGGCTGGCGTGGATGCTCGGCGGCGAGCGGCTCGAGGACATCCCGGTCGAGGTCGCGGCCAACCTGTATGTCCAGCGGCTGGTGCCCGCCACCTGCGTCGAGGAGTACGGCACGCTGGTCACCCACAGCCAGCGGCTCTCGCACGCGGTGTTCGGCAACAAGGTCGTACGTCGGCTGCTGCGGGCGATCCCCGGGCTCGACGACTTCGCGATCCTCGGCAAGGTCTGGCACGAGGCCGTGCGCGCGCGCAGCTTCGACACGATCCTGTTCGACGGCCCGGCCTCGGGGCACCTGCGGCTGGTGCTCGGCGTGCCGCAGGCGATCCTCGAGACCGTCAACGAGGGGCCGATTACCCGCGAGGCCGCGGCGATGCGCGAGGCTTTGCAGGATCCGTCGATCAGCGCCGCGGTGCTGGTCGGTCTGCCCGAGCCGTGGCCGCTGACCGAGATGGCCGAGCTCGCCGACGCGCTGCGAGGCGAGATTGGCCTGGCGATCGGCGCGCTGGTGGTCGACAAGCTCTGGCCGCTGTTTCCACCGCTGCCGAGGCCCGCCGCCGAGCACCCGGCCGCGGATCTGCTCGCGGTCGTCGATCGGATCGGCGAGCGCGGCCGGGAGCAACGGCAGATCGTCCGCGAGTGGATGACCGAGCGCTCGGGCCTCGGCTACCAGGACAACTTGCTGACCGTCCCGTGGTGGCCGTGGGGCCTCGAGGGACCCGAGCGGGTCGCCGAGCTGCTGCGCGCGGTCGAGACCGGAGGCGACGCCGCCGATGGGTGAGTCAGTCGGAATCCGCGGCCGCGATCTCGCAGAGGATCTGTCCGGCCTCGACCGTGTCGCCCTCGCCGACTGCGACGCTGCGGACCACCCCGGTGGTCGGTGCGTGCAGCTCGTTCTCCATCTTCATCGCCTCGATGATGATCGCCGGGGCGCCGTGCTCGATCGACTCGCCCTCGCGGACCAGCACCTTGACCACGCGCCCGGGCATCGGGGCGGCCAGCGATCCGCTGCCCGAGCCGCCGGTCGACTTGCCGAGCGCGGCCGCGAGCCGGGCCTCCTGCTCGGTCAACACCTCGACGCGCGCCCGGGTGCCCGCCAGCCAGGCCTCGCTCGGCCGCGAGTTGCTGGCGACCGTGACCTCGAGCTGCTGCGCGCCCTCGCCGACCGCCGCGACCCGCAGCGCGTGGCCGCCCGCGTCCGCGACCTCGTAGCCGATCCCGTCGACGCTCACCCGTCGCCGACCGGACTCGTCGATCGTCACCTCGACCTCGTGCTCGCGGTCCCCGACGCGGATCTTGAACCCCTGGCGCTTGCTCGACGGGTCGGGCATCGCGACGGAGCCTAAACGATGCCGCAAAGCGAGTCCAAGGTGTTCGAGCGGCGCAAGCTGGTGTTGTGCGTCGGACCGGGCGGCGTCGGCAAGACCACCTGCTCGGCCGCGCTCGGACTCCACGCCGCCAAGCACGGCCGCAAGGTCGTGGTCGTGACCATCGATCCCTCGCGTCGACTCGCGCAGGCGCTGGGCCTCGAGAACAGCCCGAGCGGCGAGGTGGTCCCGGTCCGCCGCGAGCACGGCCGCCACCTCGACGCGCTGATCCTCGACGGCGCCAAGGTGTTCGACACGATCGTCCGCCAGTACGCCAGCGATCCGGCGGTCGCCGAGAAGATCCTGACCAGCCGCATCTATCGGGCGACCGCGCAGCGGCTCTCGGGCGCGCTCGAGTTCGCCGCGATGGCCCGCGTGCAGATGCTGTTCGAGGCCGGCCAGCACGATCTGATCGTGCTCGACACCCCGCCGACCGCCAACGCGATCGACTTCCTCGACGCGCCCTCGCGGGTCCGCGAGCTGATCGACAACCCCGGCGCGCGGGTGCTGGCCGGGACCGGTCGGATCGGCGCGAAGATCCTCGGGCTCGGCAGCTCGGTGCTGAGCAAGACCCTCGAGCTGATCGGCGGCGGTCAATTCATCGGGGATCTCGGCGCGTTCTTGCGCGAGTTCGCCGACGTGCTCGGTGAATTTCAGCGCCGCGGCGGCGACTTCGAGAAGCGCCTGCGCAGCCCCGACACCGGCGTGCTGCTGGTGACCTCGGCCTCGCCGTTCTCGGTCCGCGAGGCCGAGGACTTCCTCGGCCAGCTGTCGGACTACGGCCTGCGGATCGACGCGGTCGTGCTCAACCGCATCGATCCGGTGCTGCCCGAGCCGCCCGCCCGCGAGCAGCTCGAGGCCGCGCTGGCCGGGACCGAGGCTGCGGCCGAGCTCGAGCGAGTCTGGACCGTCTACGCGGGCGCGCGGGCGCTCGGCGATCGGGCGCGGCGGTCGATCGAAGGCATCGCTCGGTCGCGCGCGAACCTGCGGGTCTGGACCGCGCCGCGCCACATCGATCCGCCGGACACCATCCCCGAGCTCGAGCAGCTCGGCGCGGAGATCTTCGGCGAGAGCTCCCGGTGACGGATCTGCAGGCGCGCCAGCTCGATCGCGCGAGCGTGGCCGAGCTCTACGCCCGCCACCGCGAGCACCCGGGCGTGCAAAGCAAGCGGACGCTGTGGGCCGGGCTGCTGACGACCGTGCTCGGGACCCAGTTCTCGGACGACGACGAGCTGTTCATCGATCACACCCTGCTGGTCAGCGCGGCCACGCTCATCGCCCACGCGGTCGTCGGCGTCGACATCACCGGGGTCGACCCGATCCCGCTGCTGTCGGGCGCGATCATGGCCGAGCGCCAGGTGTTCGGCGTGGTCGAGCCCGACGTGTTCGACTGGATCGTCGAGATCCCGGGCGGCGACGCCTTCATTCGCGCGCTCGCCCGCCGGCTCGCTCGGTTTGCCTGGACCACGGTCGATCACGACGTGCTCAAGGATCTGTACGAATCCGTGATCACGACCAAGGTCCGTAAGCAGCTCGGCGAGTACTACACGCCCGACTGGCTGGCCAGGCTGCTGGTCGCCGAGGCCATCGACGATCCGCTCGACCAGCGCGTGCTCGATCCGTCCTGTGGCTCCGGCACGCTCGTGTTTCATGCCGTTCGCCGTCGTCTCGAGGCGGCCGCGGCCGCCGGCCACGACTGGTCCGAGGCGCTGGTCGGCGTGACCACGCAGGTGCTCGGCGTCGATCTCCACCCGGTCGCCGTGACGCTCGCGCGGGTCACCTATCTGTTGGCGATCGGCCGACAACGCCTGGCCGATCCCGACCGTGGAGCCATTCACGTCCCGATTCAGCACGGCGACTCGATGCAATGGCCGCAGCAGTCGCTGGAGCTGATCAGGCCCGAGCCGGTCGACGTCGACGTGCTGATCGGTAACCCGCCCTGGCTCGCCTATCGACACATGCCCGCCGACCTGCAGGCCCAATTTCGCAGCATGAGCGAGGCGCGAGGACTGTGGCAGGGGGCCAGGGTCGCCACCCATCAGGATCTCTCGGGCCTGTTCGTGGTCCGCAGCATTGCCCTGTATCTGCGGGTCGGCGGTCGATTTGCGTTCATCATGCCCAACGCCGCGCTCGATCGCAGCCACTACTCCGGGTTTCGCTCGGGCCGCTTCGACGACGCGACCGAGATCATCCACGTGACCTTCGATCAACCCTGGGATCTTCGCCGGCTGCGTCCGCACGTGTTCCCGCGCGGCTCCGCCGTGGTGTTCGGCCGGCGGGCGCGGGCCAGCAAGGCGATGCCGGACATCGGCGTGGTCTGGACCGGTCGAATGCCCGCGCTCGAACGGACGATCGCGCCGCTGACCGTCGTCGACGAGGACAAGGCGTCCGGGTACCAGCGCTGCTTTCGGCAAGGGGCGACACTCGTGCCGCGGATGCTGTTTCTGATCGAGCGCCGTGATCCGGGCCTGGTCCGCTCGGTCCGCACGAGCCTCGAGAAGCCGCCCTGGCGCGATCTACCGGCCCTCGAGGGCCCGGTCGAGCGCGAATTCATCTGGCCCGTGTTCCTCGGCGAGCACGTGCTGCCGCATCGGACCAGCGAGCCGGCCGAGGCCGTGATCCCCTGGGATTCCGACCGGCAACGGCTGCTCTCGCCCAGCCAGTCTTCGTCCGATTGGTGGCGACGCGCCGAAGCGATCTGGAACCAGCACCGCTCGAGCGACCGGCTGTCGATCGTCCAACAGCTCGACTATCACAACAAGCTCACCGCGCAGTATCCGATCGCAGACATTCGCGTGGTCTATGCCGCGTCCGGCATGCACCTCTGTGCTGCCCGCATTCAACATCACCGGGCGGTCGTCTCCCACAGCCTCTACTGGTCGCGGGTCGACAGCGTCGGCGAGGCCCGGTACCTGTGTGCGATCCTCAACGCCGCCTGCGTGACCGACCTGGTCCGGCCGTACATGGCCTACGGCAAGGACGAGCGTCACATCGACAAGCACGTCTGGAAGCTGCCGATCCCGCTGTTCGACCCCGACAACCGGGCGCACCTCGAGCTCGCCGAGCAGGCCGCCGAAGTCGAGGCTGCGATCGCAGGGCTCGAGCTCGACGACGGCCTGCACTTCGCCGCTCGCCGTCGTCGGGTTCGCGAATTTCTCGAGCGGCACCCGACCGCCAGGAAGATCGAGGCCCGCGTGGCGCGGCTGCTCGATCAATGATCGATCCGCGGCCGGCCC